>Ga0075365_10000124_pt1 | contig 23286 bp, 21 predicted proteins | sample EndMetdeltDD1765_FD_71387 | JGI IMG/M metagenome (GOLD analysis project Ga0075365, IMG submission 71387) | Populus endosphere microbial communities from Tennessee, USA - Endosphere MetaG P. deltoides DD176-5 | ecosystem: Host-associated > Plants > Roots > Endosphere | place: USA: Tennessee... | reverse complement strand
CGCGAGCCCTCGATGAACCCGAGGGCGGCGACCGTCTTCCCGGATCCGGTGGCGTGCTCGAACCAGAAGCGCCTGCTCGCCCCGGGATCCTCCGGCACCTCCTCGACGACCTCCTCGGCCGGCTCGTCCCAATCGACCGGCTCCTCTTCGTCCGGTACGACCTCGTCCTCGGCGACGTCCTCCACGACACCGTTGCCGCCTGGCTCGCCGTTGCCCCCGACCTGCCCATTGGTCCCCCTGTCCGCTGGGCGGGAGCCGTTGGCGCCGCCGTTGGACTTCTCGAGCTCCGTCGTGAGCGCCGCGAGCGTTCCAGACAGAACGTCCACCTGGTGCTCGGTGAGCTCCGTGTCCTTGGCGAGTCGTACGGGCTCGGCCGAGAGCAGTCGCTCCAGCCCGAGCAGCAGCGAATACTGCTGACGCCAGTGGGGCGATGGGGTCTCCCGCCCCTCGTCCAGCTCGACGAGTGCCGCGTCGACCGCGCGGCGGCGCGCCGTCCCCGGCGCGAGATCGGCGATCGTCTCACCCTCGAGCAGGATCGGCTCGCGTGTGAACTCGCGCACACGCTCAAGCTGATCCTCTTGGATCGCCCCGGCCGCGCTGGCGGCGACTTCGAGTGACTTGCTCATGAAGGTTCTCTCCACGCCCGCATTCCACAGTCCGTGGGCGGGCGCGCTGTAAGCTCGCTGGAGGCGCGCCGGCTCGCTCGTGGATTCCCCTCTGGACGAGTCGGCGGTTCCCCCGCGGTCCAGGTTGAAGCGTTGGACCGAGTCCTTATTAAACCACCCGCGCTCCGGTTAAGGGGCGGGAGCGGTGTTTTCCCGATGATCGGCAAGCTCGCAAAGCCCGTCTTCTGCCTGGCCGCCACCGCCACCGTGCTGGCGCTGGCGGGGTGCGGCGGCTCGCGCGACAGCGCACCCACGGCAAGGGCGCCGGACTATCGAGCGGCCCTCGCGGGTGCGCCGAAGCCCCTGGCGGCCCTCTACCGGCATGGAGATCGCCTGCTCTCCGGCGGGCCGGACGCCTTTCAGAACCAGCTCGACGCGCTCCGCGGGCACCCGGTCGTCGTCAACAAGTGGGCGTCTTGGTGTGCACCCTGCCGGAGGGAATTCCCCTACCTGCAGCGGCTGTCGGCCCGGTACGGAAAACGAGTCGCGTTCCTCGGCGTCGACGCGGACGACTCGGAGGCGGCCGCACGCACCTTCCTCGGCGAGTTCCCGCTGCCCTACCCGAGCTACAGCGATCCCGACCAGGACATCTCGCAGGCGATCGGAGCGACGGTCGGCTTCCCCCAGACGGCCTTCTATGACTCGAGCGGCGAGCGCGTCTTCGTCAAGCCGGGCCAGTACGCGAGCCAGGCCGATCTCGCGGCGGACATCCGGCGTTACGCGATGGACGGCCGGTGAGCGCTCGGGCGTGGGCCCTCTTCGGCGCCGTGTCGGTGCTGTGGGGCATCCCGTACCTCTTCATCAAGGTCGCGGTCGACGACGGCGTCCCGCCCGCGTTCCTGGCGTGGGTTCGCGTCATCCTCGCGGCGGCGCTCCTGCTCGCGCTCGCCTGGCGGGCCGGGACGCTTGCGTCTGTCCGCGGGCATTGGCGCTGGCTGGCGGTGTTCGCGGTAGCCGAGATCACCATCCCGTTCCCGCTGATCGCCGCGGGCGAGCAGCACGTCGCGTCGTCCCTCGCCGCGATCATCATCGCGACGGCGCCGCTCTTCGTGGCCGTCCTCGCGATCCGGTTCGACGCCAGTGAGCGCGTCACCGGCCGTCGTCTGGTGGGACTCCTGATCGGGCTCTCGGGGGTGGTCGCGTTGGTGGGCATAGATGTCGCCGGGAGCGGCGACGAGCTCCTCGGCGTTCTCGCCGTGCTCGTGGCGGCCTTCTGCTACGCCGTGGGGCCGATGGTGCTCAAGCGCCACCTTGCCGCTCTGGACCAGCGCGCGTCGATGGGCGCGAGCCTCGCACTGGCCGCGGTCTTCCTGGTGCCGGCTGTCGCGCTCGATCCACCTACCGCTCCGCTGACCACCGAGGCGCTCGCGGCCCTGATCGTCCTGGGAGTGCTCTGCACGGCGGCCGCCTTCGTCCTCTACGGGATGCTGATCGCCGAGGTCGGAGCCGGCCGGGCCCTCGTGATCACCTACGTCAACCCGGTCGTGGCGGTCGGGCTCGGAGTGGCGATCCTCGGCGAGCGCCCCGGCGCGGGCGCGATCGCCGGCCTCCTCCTGATCCTCGCTGGCTCGTGGCTCTCCACCGACGGTCGCCTGCCGCCGACTCCCATGGCCGTCGTGACCAAGGCTCGCGCCGGCCGCCGCGCGCGTGCGGTGGGAGTTTCCTCGACACGGACTCTGGGGGGCGGATAATGGAGTCATGAGGAGCCGCAGGCTCCGCACCTGGATCTGGACCGTCATCGCCCTCGCGGGAGCCGCGATCGCGGTCGCTCCCGCCCTGGCCCAGGGTCCGCCGTCGAGCTCGGGTGGCGTCGCCTACTCGATCCAGCTTCAGGCCACCATCGATCCCGCGACGGAGAAGTGGATCGGGAGCGCTCTCGACGACGCCGCGGACCAGGACGCCGACCTGGCGGTGATCAGGCTCGACACGCCGGGCGGCCTGGTGGATTCGATGCGCTCGATCATCCAGGACATGGCCGCGGCGCCGATGCCCGTGGTCGTCTACGTGGAGCCCAACGGCGCGCGGGCGGCGTCGGCGGGTGCGTACATCACGCAGGCAGCGGACGTGGCGGCGATGGCCCCGGAGACCAACATCGGCTCGGCGACTCCAATCGCGGTCGGTCCAACCGGTGGGAGCGAGGACCTCTCGCAGAAGATCGAGAACGACGCGGCCGCCTCCATGCGTGCGCTGGCGTCGGCCCACGGGCGCAACGCCCATCTCGCCCAGCTGCTGGTCACCGAGGCGAAGAATCTGACGGCCCGCGAGGCCCTTCGCGACAACCTGATCGACGTGATCGCGCCTGACCAGGAGGCGCTGCTTTCGAAGCTCGACGGGTTCCGGGTCCAGGGGCCGAAGAAGCAGGTGCTGCACACCGCCGGGCTCCAGGTCGAGAACCACGATCTCCCGTTGACGTACCAGCTGCTCGAGGTCCTGGTGAACCCGAACATCGCCTACCTCCTGATCCTCGTCGGGCTGATCGGCCTCGGGATCGAGATCTTCAGCCCGGGGCTAATCGCGCCGGGCGCGTTCGGGGCGATCTCGCTGCTGCTCGGGCTGTACGGGTCGGCTCAGCTCCCGGTGACGCTGGCCGGCGTGCTGCTGCTGGTCCTTGGCGTGGCGATGATCATCGCCGAGGCCCATCTGCCCACCCACGGCATCCTGGGCGCCTCGGGGGTTGCGGCCCTGATCGTCTCCGGGCTCCTGCTCTATGACACGAATACGAGCGCGTACGAGATCTCGCCGGTGGTGGTCATCTTCGTCGGCCTGCTCCTGGGTGGATCGCTTGCGTTCGCCGTCGAGCGGGCGGTCCGGGCGCGGCGGCAGCCGAAGCGGACCGGCTGGGAGGAGATGATCGGCGCGATCGGCGAGGTCCGCGAGCGCCTCGACCCGGTCGGACAGATCTTCGTCGAGGGCGCCCTGTGGCGAGCGAGGCTCACCGGCGCCGGCGATGACCGGCAGCCGCTCGAGCGCGGCAGTAGAGTGCGAGTCGAGTCAGTGGAGGGATTGACGCTTCACGTCTCACCGGTCGGCGCTTCCAATCCGGCGGAGCCGGCCCGGGTAGGTCCATAGGAAAGGAGCTTCCGACGTGACCGTCGTCATCGCGATTGTCGTCCTGCTCATCATCTTCGTGGCGATCGTCCTGGCCTCCGGGGTCCGCATCCTGCGCGAGTACGAGCGCGGGGTCATCTTCCGCCTCGGCCGCCTGATCGCGCAGAAGGGCCCGGGCCTCATCTTCCTGATCCCGATCGTGGACCGGATGGTCCGCATCGACCTGCGGACCGTGACCCTGACGGTCCCGCCACAAGAGGTCATCTCGAAGGACAACGTCACGGTCAGGGTGAACGCGGTCGCGTACTTCCGTGTGGTGGACTCGAATCGCGCCGTGACCGAGGTGGAGAACTTCCTCCTGGCGACGTCGCAGATCGCGCAGACCACGCTGCGATCGGTGCTGGGCAAGGCCGAGCTCGACTCGCTCCTGTCGGAGCGCGAGCGCCTGAACATCGAGCTTCAGCAGATCATCGACGAGCAGACGGAGCCCTGGGGGGTGAAGGTGTCGACCGTCGAGGTCAAGGACGTGGAGCTGCCATCCGACATGCAGCGCGCCATCGCCCGCCAGGCGGAGGCCGAGCGCGAGCGGCGCGCGAAGATCATCGCGGCCGACGGCGAGTTCCAGGCGGCGGAGAAGCTGTCGCAGGCGGCCAACATCATCAGCCAGAACCCCGCGACTCTCCAGCTCCGTTACCTGCAGACGCTCCTGGACATCGGGGTGAACCAGAACTCGACGATCGTCTTCCCGCTGCCGCTCGACATGGTGAAGCCGTTCGTGGAGCGCGGAGCTGCGTCAAGCGTTCCGCCCCCCTCGAGCCCGCCGGGCAGCTGACCGGACCAGAGATCCGCATAGATCAGCTCACCGGGCTGCGGGTGATCCTCGCGCCCGGACGGGCCGAGCGCCCGGACGCGTTCTCGGCGACGCAGGCCCGCACGCGCGAGGACGCGGCCGAGTCGTGTCCGTTCTGCGAGGGCCGTGAGGATCGGACCCCGCCGGAGGTCTGGGCGGCGCGGGCCGGGGGCGGACCGCCGAACTCGCCCGGGTGGACGGCGCGCGCCGTCCCCAACCTCTACCCGGTGCTCGGCGGCGCGCCCGATGCGGACGCCGGGACGCCGCAGGACCCCGAGACCGGGCTCTCGAGCTCGGTGGACCCGCTGCGGGCGAGCTCGAGGCTTCGCGAGCCGGACCTCTTCGCCTCGCAGCCGGCGGGCGGTGCCCATGAGGTGATCATCCACGGCCCCGAGCACGTCACCTCGATGGCCGAGCTGAGCGACGATCGCTTCGCGGACGCCGTCGAGGCCTGGCGGGAACGCATGCGCGCCCATGTCGACACCGCCGCGCTCGTGCACGTGATCGTCAACGAGGGCCCCGATGCGGGCGCATCACTACCGCACTCGCACGCGCAGCTCTACGCCGTCGGATTCGTCCCGGCGGAGGTCGCCCGGGAACGCGAGCGCGCCGGCGCCTACCACGAACGGACGATGGGGGGGCATCTGCTCTCGGATGTCGCCGTCGAGGAGGTTCGCCGCTCGGAGCGATTGGTCGCGGTCGATGACGAGGCGCTCCTGATCTGCCCGTGGGCGTCGCGATCGCCCTTCGAGCTGCGCGTGATCCCGCGCCGTACGGCACCGTCCTTCGAGTCCGACGACATGACCGGCACGGCCATGATCCGGCGTGGGTTGGCCGGGCTGAAGGCGGTCTTCGGGGCCTCGCCGCAGCTCAACCTGTGGGTCCGTACCGCCCCCCGCGGGACGGAGGAGTTCTGCTGGCACGTCGACATCGTCCCCCGGCTCACGATCCGCGCGGGCTTCGAGCTCGGCACCGGCGTGGACGTCAACGTCTATCCGCCCGAGCGCGCCGCGGCCGACCTGCGCGAGGCCTTGGGCTCCTAGCGTCGCCGGGCGACTAGGCTCCCGAGCCCATGCCGCCCGTCCCGCGCCCCTATCCGAGGTTCATCGCCGACCCGCCCCGCGAGGGCCCGCCATACGGACGGTGGGAGGAGCGGCTCCGTGAGGAGCTCGCCAAGGCCTGCGCACCGCACGCGGAGGAGGCGGGCGCGCCGCTCGATCCCGAGACGATCAAGTGGTTTCCCGAACGCGCGTGGGGCGGGCGCGTATACGTGCCGGCGACCGGGCAGGCATCGGAGCCCGCGTCCGCCGAGGACAAGGCGGACGAGTCGGGGGATGGAGAGGATGCGGCCGCGATCGAGTACTTCGGTTGGGTCTCGTTCGAGCGCCCGGAGGAGGGCGAGCCCTCGGACCTGGCCGCCCGTGCCGACTTCACCGACATCACCGCCGAGGACAACCCGGACTGGAGGATCGACCTCTCCGACGACGTGATCGGCACCTGGCGGGCCGAGGGCGAGCGCGGCGGGGACATCACCCTCATCTGGGGCCTGCCGCTGGTGCGCGGCGCCATGGCCGCGACGGCCGAGCTCGACGGCGAGGTCATCGACCAGGCGGCGGTCAAGGACGGTCGCTTCACCCTGGTGGCCGTCGACGCGGTCCGCGGGTTCGGCGACGACCTGTATCTCGAGGTCAAGCTCTGGAACCGCACCCTGCGGCAGATCGCGACCGAGACCCTCTACGCCTAGCAGCTACCGCAGGTTCAGCGCGTAGGCCCCGCGCCCGTGGGTGGCCGCGTAGAGGATGTGGGCCTGCTCGGAGAGCGTGAGCCCGTAGACGGCCACCGAGGGCAGGCCGGGAGCTGCGTCCTCCCACTTGTTGGAGCCGGCCGGGAGGCGCGAGACGCCGAAGTCCGTGGCCACGTAGACGTCGCCGGGCGATTCACCGAAGGCACCCTTACCCGCGACCGCGTGCAGCGGATGGAACTCGATCCCGGTGACGGGCTGGTCGCCGAGGTTGTGGGAGATGTCCTTGAAGGTCGCGTCGCCCGTCGCCGGGTCGTAGTGGACGTCGAAGACGTGCCCGGGAGACCCCGGCGTGTAGACGTTGTAGCCCGAGTAGGAGACGAAGGCGTGGTTGGGATCGTTCGGGTCGACGGCGATTCCGGAGACGAAGCGCCCCGGCGTGGACCGCGTGTCGATGCGGTGGAAGTCCACCGCGCCCGGGCTGGCGTCCGCGTTCTTGGTCACGAACAGGCGCCCGATCCGGGTCCCCGCCCAGAGGGTCTTGTTGTCGGAGGGCGCCCGGGTGGTGGCCACCACGTACTCGCCTGCGCGGCCGCCGAACGATGGCGAGGTGAGGTCCTGCCCGATCGGCACCCAGTCGCCGCAGGTCGGCCGGCTGGGGTTGAAGTACACGCTGTTGCAGTCGTGAGACTTCAGGTAGGCCTCCGAGCCGCCGTTGTCGTTCGAGCGCCAGACATGCTGCATGCCGATGAACACCCGCCCGCCGACGTTGGGATCCGCGATGAACGGCACGTAGAACGAGCGGTTCTCCGGGGAGGCCTGCAGGGGGTCGTAGGTGTCGTACCACTGGGCCGGGTCGTTGTTGTCGTAGTTGACCCCCGGGGTCGCGTCGAAGTAGTTGTGGTAGCTGATGCTCCCGTCGTCCGGGTTGAAGCCGGACTGGCCGCCGTCGCCGCCGATCACCTCGGTCCAGGTCGGGTTGTCCGTGTAGTTGAAGGTGCCGTTGTCCTGGGTTCCGCCCAGGAGCTCGCGCTTGGGATCGCTTGGATTCACCGAGAGCGACTGGAACTGGATCGTGTTGAGGCCTGAGTTGAGCGAGGCGTCGAGGTGCTCGGGGATGCCGCTCAGGAGGCGCCGGCAATCCCTCATGTCGGCGGGCTCGAGCGGCTGCTCCCCGGCTCCGTAGTCGTAACGTCGCTGCGCGCACTCGTCTGAGTTGTCGACCGGGTCGCTGACGTCCACCCGGATCACGCCGCCATCCGATCCGACCCAGGCGATGCCCGGGTTCTTGGGATCGAACACGATCGCGTGCTGGTCCGGGTGCATGCCCTCGGTTGCGCCGGGCGGCTGCGCGTCCTGCGTCATGTCCTGCCAGGTGACGTCGGCTGCCTCGGCGCCGGCGTTGGTGGACCTGATCACCGCGCGGCCGTTCGAGCGCGGTGGCTCTCCGCCGTACAGCGGCAGTTCGTCGTAATTCATCGAGCCACCGAGCCAGAGCTGATTCGGCCGCTTGGGCGGGCTGACGACGAAGTCGTCGTATCCACACTGTCCGTTCTGGCAGTAGTAGTCGGCGAGGTAGCCGTTGGTCCCGTTCTGGGAGTTCGAGAGCTTCGTCCAGCCGGCGTTGTCGTCGTCCCCCACGAGCTCGCGTGCCTGCTTGGTATCGACCTTGTTCGCCCGCCAGACCTCGGCAACCAAGAGGTCGTCGGAGGAATCGCCCACGTAGGCGCGGGTGTGGTGGTTCTTGCGTACGAGGTCGAACTCGGTGCGATCGCCGAACGTGTCATCCGGGTTGACGGTCTGGAAGACCTTCTTCCAGGTCTTCCCGGCGTTCTTGGAACGCCACACTCCGTAGCCGAACACCCCGGCGTACAGCGTGCGCGGGTTCGCCGGATCGAGCTCGAGCTTGTTGACACCACCCTGGAACCAGTCCTCGCCCTCCGCCGGATCCGCTGGATTGGCCGGCGTCTGCCGCTGCAGGTCGCTGAGGAGGCGGAAGTGCTTGCCGCCGTCGGTGGACTTGTAGACGCCCAGCGCCGGCGCGTTCGGCGGCGTCCGACGGCCGCCATTCACGGCCGAGGAGCCATGGCGGGCGACGTCGGTCCCGATGTAGATCGTCTTCGGATGACCCGGCTTCACCTCGATCGCGCCGATCGAGCGGTCGATGGCCACCGGACGCGACCCCTTCACCAGATGCCAGTTCCGGCCCCCGTCGGTGGACTTGAACAGACCCAGGCCGGCCTCCGAGTCGCCTGATCCGTTGGGCTCGCCGGAGCCGGCGTAGATCGTGTCGCCGCTTCGGTCGTTGGGGTCCACGAACAACGAGCCGAAGGAGTTGGTCGGCAGGTCGCCCGAGGGGGCCTTCCACTTGACGTCGTCGGCCAGCCCGTCGGGAGTGCGCCAGACGCCGCCCCCTGCCGCCGCGACCCAGATCCGGCAACCGTGATGGCGCTTGCCGCACTTCGGGTCGATCGCCATGGCCGTCACACGACCCGAATTGACGGTCGGCGCGCCGAGGCCTGTCTCGATGCTGAAGAACTGCGTCGCCTCGGCCGCGACGTCCGGGGTCACGGGGCCCAGCGCTCGCCAGCTGCGGCGCGCCTGCGACGACGCGGCCGCGAAGTCGGCGGCGGACTTGAACGAGCTGCGTGGGGCGGAGCTCGGGAGCCGCTGGAACGCGCGCCGGCTCTGAAGCGCCTGGCGGTCGCTGACGAAGCTGCGCGGATAGGCCCGGTCCTCGACCTGCTCGCCCACCGGTGACCTGGGGCCCTCGCGAGGCGCCTCGCCGCCGAGATCCCCCGGCGAGTTCTCGTGCTGGCTCTCCGCAAGGGCCTCCTCGCCCTCGTCGGCGCCCTCCTCCGCGGCCTCGGTCCCGCCCGGGCCCTCATGCTCGAGCCGTACGTTCTCGACCAGCGCCTCGTCCGACCCCTCCTCGGACTCGCCCTGGGTCAAGACCACGGCGACGACGGCAGCGACAGCGGCAAGGGCCAAGAGCCCCAGCGCCAACCTCCATCCTGAGAAGACCTTCCCGATACCGGAGTCCTACTACTCGCCGGGCGCCGGGTCAAGGCGGCGGACCGTCATGGTTCGCAGGATTACCCGGTGCGCCTGACGCTCAGAGGTCCCGCTCGAGCCCAACCGAGCGCCGCAGCTCGTCGACGTGTCGCTCCAGGAGCTCTCGATCGCCGTTCGCCTGATGCTCCATCAGGTCCGCCATCGCGGCGGCGAGCGCGTCGATCTTTTGGTGGAGCGCCTCGTCGTAGCGGCGCTCGGAGTTCTGGAGGAGGGCGATGAGCAGGAAGGCGAGCACCGAGGTCAGCGTGTTGATCACGAGCTGCCATGTGTCGATGTCGTGGAAGATGAAGATCGTCGGCATCCAGATGGCGACGACCACCACGGAGATCGTGAAGAAGAGCCCCTTGCTGACGAATCTGGAGGCGCGCTCGGCGAAGCGGTCGAATGCATGGCGCCGCGGCTCGCGGGGGATGCGGACCTGGCGCCCGGCCGGTCGGCTGGCGTCTCGCGATGCCATCTTCCCCACGAGTACCTCGCGGCGCGAAGGAGTAAACGCATGCGGGTCGCCCACTGCCCGCGTAACCCGACCGTGACATGGGCGTATGTATCATCGACTGATGACGCGACTGGCTGAGGGGACGACCGATTTCGCGACCGCGCGGCACGTGGAGCTGCACGGTCACCGCGTGAGCTACCGGGTGGCGGGCTCGGGTCCGGTCGTCCTGTTGGTCCACGGAATCGCCGGGACGTCGGAGCAGTGGGCCGACGTCGCCCCGATACTGGCGGAGGAGCACACCGTCGTGGCGCCCGACCTGCTCGGTCACGGCGAATCCGCGAAGCCGGTCGGCGATTACTCGCTCGGCGCCTACTCGGTGAGCCTGCGCGACCTGCTGATCGCCCTCGGACACCGGCGCGCGACCGTCGTGGGCCACTCGCTCGGCGGCGGTGTCGCGATGCAGTTCGCGTACGAGTACCCCGTGTTCTGCGAGCGCCTTGTCGTGGTCTCGAGCGGCGGCCTCGGACGCGAGGTCCATCCCCTGCTTCGCGCCGCGACGCTGCCCGGCGCTGAAATCGTGTTGCCGCTGATCGCGAGCCGGCGGGTCGTGGGACTGGGTGGGGCCGTCGGTCAGGTGCTCGCCCGCGTCGGTTTGCGCGCCGGCCCGGACATCGCGGAGATGGCCCGGGGCTATGCCTCGCTTGGGGACGCCGAGGCCCGCAGCGCGTTCCTTCACACCGTGCGCGCGGTCATCGACTACACCGGTCAGCGCGTCAGCGCCGCGGATCGTCTCTATCTCTCGAGCATGCTGCCGTCGCTGATCGTGTGGGGCCGCCGCGACCCGCTCATCCCGGCCGTTCACGGCGAAGAGGCGCATCGCCTGATGCCGGGGAGCCGCCTGGAGATCTTCGAGGACGCGGGTCACTTTCCGCAGCTCGACGACCCGATTCGGTTCGCCGCGGTCCTTCGGGAGTTCCTCGAGGAGACCGAGCCGGCGGAGTTCGACTTCACCGACGAGGACTTCGACGAGCTCCGCCACCGGATCCTCGAGCACTAGCCGCCCTCGCGATCAGAGGCTGGCGATTCCCCTGATCAGCAGCCAGGTGCCGACCGCCAGGCAGAGCGCCAGGGCGATTTGGCGCGCGTGACCCCCGAGCCAGTCGTTGATGGCGTAGACCGCCTCACGCGTGCGCTCGGGCCGCAGCGTGTAACTGACCAGCGGAACCTCGGCCGCCGTGAACATGATCAGGTTGAAGACGACCACCTCCAGCACCGCCGCGGCCGTGCCCGTGTCCGCGGCGGCGATGTCCTTCAGCGCCACGAGATAGCTCGCGCCGGGAAGGTTGAGCACGATGCCGAGCAGGAACGTGAGCCTGATCGAATCGCGCTCGAGGATCCTCCGAGACCAGGGATCCCTGCCGTCGGCCTTCGCGGCCCTTCGCCTGGCACGCCGTTCCCGTAACTGCCGGTCGCGGTCGGTGAGCAGGATCCAGCCGACGAATAACGCGACGACTCCGGCCGCGATGTTCACCGAGGGGTTCACGGTGCGATCGGAGCCCCCGACGACATCCCCGGCGCTGAGGGCCGCCACGATCGCCAGCCCGACGGCCACGCTGACCAGCAGGGCTCCGGCGGTGTAGGCGAGCAGGAGGTTCCTGGGGTTGGGCCGCGCGAGGATCACCACGACCATCCCGAGGATCGGCGGATAGAGGGCGGCGGCGAGGGCGAGCGGAAGGAGTTCGGCCATCCCTGGGCTGCAGCCGCCGGGGAGTGGTCGGTCTAGCGGTGCCCGTCGAAGGAGATGACCTGCTGGATACCGCTCGGGCGGTTGGTGTAGCGCATGGTCGTCTTCAGCAGGCCGGGCACGAAGTGGATGCGCTCGGCTTCGGCGTCGCCCCGCCAGGCGCTCGGGTCGGACGTGCCCTGCTCGTTCGTGAGCTCCTCACCGGCCGCGGCGATTGCGTCCCAGATCGCGCTCTGACAGCGCTTCAGGTTGCCACCGCCGCAATAGCGGTTCTCGAACGGCTGCTTCTGGTTCTTGCCCAGCAGCCTGCGGATGTCGCGGTCGAAGTACTGGTACCAGCCGCTGTACTGGCCGCCGGGCGGCGCGTCGAAGCGGCTGAAGAGCGATGCGAGCTCGTCGCGCTGGCGCCCGATCTGGGGCTTCATGAAGGCGTTGGCGATGTTCGGCCAGGCGGCATCCATGATCGCGGCACCCGGATCGTCGATCAGCCCGTCGTTGTCGAGGTCGAGCCGGTTGCCGCCGTTGTGGCGCCACTCGATGAGGAGGTCGAGCATCTCGGCCGCCTGCGTGTTGGGAGCCTTCGTGCCCTGCAGCAGCTGCTTCAGCAGCGGGACGGTGTCGATCGCGCGCACGTCCTGCGTCGCGGCGGCATTCATCGCCGAGGTGACCGACGCGAGCGACCACTTGCCGTTGTCCCGCGTCTTCTTGAGCATGCGGTTCAGCATGTCGACCCGCGCCGCCGACCCGTTGCCGCCCCACGCGTCATCGGCGGCGCCGAAGCCGTGGGCGCTGATGTTGTTCCAGTTGACCATCGTCCCCTTGACCGGGGTGTGCTGCGGATCGATCCCCTGGATGTGCCTGTCAGGTGAGACGAAGCCGCGCCACTCGTACGCGCCGGTACCGACGGTCGGCAGGCTGGGGTCGACGTCCTTCGGGCGCTTGGGGAGAAGCCCCGCGGTGTACAGGGCGATGTGCTTGACGTCCATGTAGAACGAGTTGAACGTCTGGGGCGTCAACGCTGCCGCCTCGATAAAGGTCTTCGCGCTGTGCACCTGTCCGTTCGAGAGGCGGCGGTTGTAGAGCAGGTCGAGCGAGTCCCTGCCGTAGCTCGAGCGCTTGCGGGAGATCGCCACCTTGCGACCGTCGACCGTCGCGTAGCCCACCACCGGGCCGTGAACGGTCGTCATGAACTTCACCGGGTCGCCCGAGAGAGTGCCGGCGTCGAACTCCTCCATCGGCCGGCACTGGCCCTTGTACTTGTACATCGTGTCGCTGCCGCCGCACAGGGTCTCGGCGTACTGGTCGATGACGTCCGACCCCGCCGAGGTGAGCGTGGACGCGAAGTCGGCTCCGCGACCGATCAGCAGGTAGCCGGGGAAGGGAGCCGACGTGGCGCCGCGCCAGTTGAGGTCGCCGGCGTGCATGTCGATCTCGTAGGTGAACCCGGGATAGAAGTAGCCGATCTGCGGGCCGCCGACGAGCAGCGGATAGCCGCTCTTGGAGTGCTCGGCGTCGATCATCAGCTCGTTGCTCGCGTGCGGTGGCTCGTCGGGCATCGCGTTCGGCACGCTCGCCGAGGTGGAGGGGGTCGACGTGAAGCTCCCCGGGTCCAGCACGACACTCCCCTTGGACCCAGGCTTGTCCGGGGCGTGCTCGTACCTGAAGTGGCCGTCGACCGTCGTCGGGCTGCCAGCGTTCAGGTTCTGACGGAGGTCGTTGAAGATGCTGTAGCCCTTCTTGGTGCCGCGCCGCTCCATGAGTCCGCCCAGGAACTGCGAGCGACGGGCCTCGTCGCCTCCGCCCTCGCCGACGAACTGGTCCTTGAGCGCGTTCAGGGCGAAGATGTCGTTGCGGGTGAAGGGCGGGGCCGACGAGCCGTGGCTGGAGAGATAGTCGTTGATGCCCTCGCAGAACACGTCGATGTCATGGAGGACCGCCTCTCCCTCCGGACCGGCCCGCCTCAGCACGCCGGCCTGCTTGGCGACGACCGCCTGGGTCTGTTCGCTCGGCTGGAAGTTCTGGAGCGAGGCGATGAGGTTGACGGCGTCGAGGCCGGGCGCGTCGATCGCCGCAACGTAGGCGTTGTTGCGTGCCTGGCTGAGGAGGAGTCCTCGATCCTCGGCCGCGATCCAACCGGCCGCCCAGACGCCGCCGTCGTGAGTGGTGGCGTTGACGTGGGGGACGTTGTACTTGTCGCGAACGATCGTCACGCCGGGGCGCGGAACCGGCTCCGTGGTCCCGGGACCGGCGTCGTCCACGCCGAACCGCTCTGACTTGAAGTACTGGCCAAGGTCGGAGCGGCTGACGTCGTCGAACAGTGGAGTCAGCCCGTCGTACATCAACGCCTGGGTATCGGCGCCGGGCGGCGGCGGGACGGTGCCGTACTGACCCGACGGGATGACGTTGAGCGCGGTCCTGGCGTAGTCCTTCGGCGGCGCCGCCTGGTCTCCCGCCGTTGCGGCCGGCGCGACCACGAGCATCCCCGCGACGACGGCCCCTACTGCCCAACTTCTCATCGATGCACCTCTCCTTGCCACTCGGCCCTCCTTGACCGTCGAGAGACCCTACCAGCGCGGCGAGGCCGGCCGAAACAAGCCGGCCGGCTGGCCCCTGTGGCCCGGAAGACCTAGCCGACGGCTCGCGGGCGCCCCCAAGCGAGCCTAGACTGGGCAGGCGTCATGTCGCGCATTGCCGCCGCCGCGTTCCTTGCCGCCGTCGCGCTGGCGGCCGGGAGTGCACGAGCCGATGCGGCGACGATGAGCTCGGCGCGCTTCAACGCACCGACGCTGACGACCCATTGGATGCTGGACTCCGGCGACTGCGCAGGCTCGGTGTCCATCTCCGATCGCCCGACGGTCGACGCCTACGGCTTCTTCACCGGGTGGCACGCTTCCTGGGGCGGCGGCAACTGCTTCGCGACCTCGAACGCCAAGGCGTTCGAGGTGCGTGACGGCATGTACTACTTGCTGGGGCATGCCGTCCCTGCGGGGCGCTACTACGTCCAGCTGCGGTACTGCCACGACAGCGACAGCGGCACGGGCAGCTACTACTGCCGCGCCACGAACGTCCTCAGCGCCGACATCCCCAAGCCCGGCACTCCCGAGACGAGGATCGACGCCGGTCCCTCCGGCGCCACCGGCGATGACTCACCGATCTTCGCCTTCCATTCCTCCGAGCCGGGCTCGACGTTCAGGTGTGCGCTCGACTCCGGTGCCTATGCGCCCTGCGTCTCGCCCAGGGCCTATGGGCAGCTCGCCGACGGAGGACACACGTTCTTCGTCAAGGCGATCGATTCCGACGGCAATCGAGACCCGACGCCCGCTTCGCGCTCCTTCGTCGTCGACACCGCGGCACCCAGCACCCGCATCGCCTCGATTGAGGTGAGGTCACACCGGCGCAAGGCCACCTTCCGGTTCCTGTCGTCGGAGCGGCGATCGACCTTCAGCTGCAAGCTCGATTCGCGCGCCTGGCGGAGGTGCGAGTCACCGAGGTCCTACAGAAGGCTGAAGCTCGGCCACCACACCTTCGAGGTCTATGCCACCGATGCGGCGGGCAACCGCGACCGCAGCGCAGCGACGAGGAGGTTCGCGCTCGGGCCGTGAGCCGAGCCCTAGACTGGCGCCAGGCCCCGATAGCTCAGCTGGACAGAGCGACTCCCTCCTAAGGAGTAGGCCGCAGGTTCGAATCCTGCTCGGGGCGTCCGGCCCCTCGCAGCCTCGAACCTGCGGCACCGTTCGCCCTCCGGGCTCACTGAGGTTCGAATCCTGCTCGGGGCGTCCGGCCGGTTTTCTCCGGGTCAGGGGGGCTCGCATAGGATCGGTTGATCGGCTCTCAGGGCGAGGAGGAAGTGATGACGTCAGGATTGACGCGGCGGCGGCTGGTCGGATCGGCGACGGCGGTCGCTGTGGGAGGGCCGGTGGCGGCCCTCGTGGCCGGATGCGGGGGAGACGGTACGAGCTCGGCATCCACGGTCAATGAACGCGAGCACCAGCTCGCGCACGGACGCCCATCCTCGCCGGACGCGGCTCTCGAGCAGCTCATGGCCGGCAACGAGCGCTACGTCGCCGGAAAGACGGTCCACGACACGGACGAAAGCGTCCGTCGCGTCGCGATCGCGGAGGAGCAGAAGCCGTACGCGGCCATCCTCGGTTGCGCGGACTCGCGGGTTCCGCCAGAGGTCATCTTCGATCAGGGGCTGGGCGACCTGTTCGTGATTCGCGTCGCGGGCAACACCGCGGAGGACCCGCTGGTCGTCGGAAGCGTCGAATACGCCGCCGAGCACCTGGGGAGCATCCTGGTGGTGGTCCTCGGGCATCAGAGCTGCGGTGCGGTCAAGGCGGCCGTCGCGACCGTCACCGAGGACGCTCATCAGGAAGGCGATATCCAGAGCTTCGTCGACCCGATCGTGCCGGTCGTCGAGAAGGCACAGCGGCAGTCCCCGAACGCGTCCACGGATGACCTCACGGGCGAATCGATCCGAGCGAACGTGGCCCATAGCGTGGATGAGCTGAGCCACAGCGAGGCGCTCCTCGAGCACCTCGTCGAGGAAGGCAAGCTGAAGATCGTGGGCGCTGAGTACCAGCTGCACTCGGGCAAGGTCGACCTGGTCTGAATCCCGCGCCGGGGTGCCCGGCGGGAAAGGCGTTAGTCGCGGCCCGTGGACTCGAGCCGGCGGCGGGCCTTCATCACGGCCGTCACCGAGCAGGCGAGCGACTTCGCGATCTCGCCGTTGGTGCGGTCGGGTGCACGGTCGACTTCGAAATCGATCCGCCCCTGTGCCCGCAGCTTGGCGCGGTCCTCGAGGCTGAGGCTGGTGTCCGCGCTGTCGAGCGCGGCCTTCGCGGCGAGCTCGCGCCGGCACTTCAGGCAATGGGTGCCCCCGTCCCCGACGCTCCAGCCCGCCGGCGGGCCGCTGGGCTCGTGGCCGGGGAGGTAGCGGATCGCCACCTCGCAACGCTCGCAAGTCCAGCTGTGCTGCTGCTTCGTGGCGGACGTCATCGGTTCACCCTGCGCCCATTCGGCCGCTTGTGGTTCCGGTGGGGACGCCGCCGGTTGGCGGAGTTCCCCCGGCTGGCCACGTGGGTGGGCTGACCATGCTCGAACTCGCGTGAAAGACCGAGGCCGGCGGCGACCTTTCGCATCTCGCCGGCCTGCTCGGGAAGGATGAAGCTGATGCCCGTGCCGTCGCGACCGGCGCGGGCGGTGCGGCCCACGCGGTGCACGTAGGCGTCGCGGTCTCCCGGGGCGTCGAAATTGATCACGTGGGTGATGTCGTCGACATCCACGCCGCGAGCCGCGACGTCCGTGGCGACGAGGGTGTCCACGTCGCCGCTGGCGAATCTCCCGAGCGCCTTCTGGCGTTGGGGCTGTGACTTGTTGCCGTGCATCGCGACCGCCTGGACCCGGTGCTTCCCGAGTCGCTTGACGAGCCGGTCGGCGCCGCGCTTCGTGCGCACGAAGACCAGCGTCCGGCCGCGCTCGGATTCGCGGAGCTCTGCGACCAGGGCTCCCACCTTGGCCTCGTGGGCGAGGTGGACGAAGCGGTGACGGACCTCGCCGACCTCCGCCGCCTCGGGCTCGTGGACGTGGCGGCGCGCATCGCGCGTGTAGGCACGTGCCTGCTTTCCGGCCGCAGCCTCGAGCGTTGCCGAGCAGAACACCGTCTGCCGTTCGCGCGGGGTGCGGGCGACGATTCGGTCGACGGTGGGCTTGAAGCCCATGTCGAGCATGCGGTCGGCCTCGTCGATGACCAGGGTCCGGATGCGGCCGAGGTCAATCGCCCGGCGGTTGAGCAGGTCCTCCAGGCGCCCCGGCGTCGCGACGATGACCTGGCTCTTGGCGGCGCGGTTCGCCTGCTTCTCGATGCCGACGCCGCCGTAGACCGGGGCGATGCTCAGGCCGCGGCTGTCGGTGAGGGGCCGAAGCTCGTCCACGATCTGGATCGCGAGCTCGCGGGTTGGGACCAGAACCAGGGCTGCCGGCTTTGGATCGTGGCGCCCCAGGCGCTCGACGATCGGCACGCCGAATGCGAGCGTCTTGCCCGACCCGGTCGGGGATTGGACGAGGACGTCGTGGCCGGCGAGTACGTCGCCGGTCACCATCCTCTGAACGGGGAACGGCGCGACGATGCCGCGCTTTTTGAGTGCGTCCGCGACGGGACGCGATACGCCGAGATCGGCGAAAGACATGTGGTGCAACTCCTTGTGAGTGGTGGGAATCCTGAGACCCGGACGCACTCTGAGTGCACGGAAGAAACGGAACTCCTCGGGCGCCAGTGCGGCGACCCGACGAGACCACGGTAGCAGGACCGTGAACCGACACCGCATCGTGAAGCCGGTCGCCCGCCTCGGATTTTCCCCGCTATTGAGGGACATTCGTGGTCCAGCGCTAGACTCGGTGGCCACGCCGGTTGGGCCTCTGCCTCCTCCTCCGCCCTGTTTTGAACCCGGCTCCCACGCGAGGAGAAGGAGAGGGGTAGAACATGCCTGAACCGCAGGCGGACGTATCCGCAGTCGAGGAGCCAACCCGGGATTCGACCTCCGACGAGCTCGCAAGATCGCTGGGGTCCGCGTGGCAGCGCTTCTCCGGACAGCGGCCGAAGTCCACGAACGTGGAGATCGAGAAGGACGTCGTCCGATGCGTGATCGAAGAGAGCACAACAGCGTCCGGAGCCGACGAGGATGGCTCCGACGACGCGTCGCATGACTCCCGACGGCTCGACTCCGACGCGACCGCGGCCGTCGTACGCGTGACCGGTCGCCGGGTGATCGCCCTCATCCCGAAGCACGACGAGAAGGCTCAGACGTACACGCAGAGGTTCATCCTCGACCGTCCCCGGCAGCGCCTGTAGATCACCTTCCGTCGCCCTTGGGCCGCACGGCCGCTCTCTCCGGTGACGACGGCAGCGCCCATAGGATCGCGTCGTGCGTGAGAGGTCCGGCATCGTCGTGCTGCTGGTGGCGGCCGCGGCCGTGGTGGGCTGTGGCGACGATTCGACCACGACCTCAACGGCGACCGGGCCCGAGGAGACCGCGCAGGAGCTGCCGAAGCTGCCACCCGGATGGAAGGCGCAGCGCGATCGATCGCTCGGTTACGCGATCGGCGTCCCGCCGGGGTGGAAGGTCAGCGGTCATGGCAACCGGGTCCTCTTCAGGCCGCCCGACCACCTGGTGGCGGTCACGCTGACCGCCGACCGCAACGCGGGCACCTTCAAGGTCCCGCTGAGCCGGTTCGCCACGCAGGCTCTGGGCGCCCTTCCCGGGTTCAAGGTCCCGCTCGAGGTCGGCAAGCCGAAGCCCTTCAAGGGCACACCGCTGAAGGCGGTCCAGGCGGCGGCCACCGGGACTCAGGCGGGCGGGCTGAAGGAGCAGGCGACGCTGGTGGTCTTGCGTCGCGACCACTTCGTGAACTACACCGTCGCGGTCCTGGCGAACGCCGAGCAAGCGGGCGCTGAGATCGACCGCGCCGTTGCGCTTCGCATGATCCAGACCCTGCGCGACCAGCCCGTCAAGGAGGGCGCCGGGAGCGCGGCGCCCTAGCCCGCCCCTAGCCGCGGTCGGGGCGGTCGGGGTAGATCTCGTCGATCGTCACCAGGGCCTGAAAGGGGGCGCCGGCGGCATCGGCGATGGACTCGGCGCCGCCCGCCAGCCGGTCGACGACGCACAGGGCGCCGCGGATCTCCAGTCCCTCCTCGCGGATCCGCTCGATCGCGGCGACGACGGACCCGCCGGTGGTCACCGTGTCCTCCACGACGAGGCAGCTGGTCCCACGCTCCACCGGGCCCTCGACCCATCGCTGCAGGCCGTGCTCCTTTCGCTCCTTGCGGACGAAGAACCCGACCAGCCCGTCGCCCTCCGGCACGGCGATCGCGGCGCACGCAAGTGGGATCGCCGCCATCACCGGTCCCCCGACGGCTTCGGCGCCGGCCTCGCTCGCGGCGGCGGCGATCAGGCTGCCCGCGGCGCGGAACCCCTCCGGCCGCATGATCGCGCGGCGGGCATCGACGTAATACGAGGCCTGTTGGCCGCTCGACAGCGTGACGTCTCCGATCACGAGCGCGTGCTCCCGTAGCTGGGCCAGGAGCGTCTCCCTGGCCGCGGCGAGCTCAGGGGTGCTCATCGCCGATCAGTCGTAGACGTAGATGGAGTCCCCGAGGTCGATCCAGTTGTAGATGAAGATCGAGTCGGGGATCGGGTTGCGCACGCAGCCGTGGCTGGCGTTGTAGGTGGGGACGGAGTGGTAGCCGTGTGTCGCGTAGCCGCCGTGGAAGTACACGGAGTAGTACATCCCGAGCGAGTTGTAGCCGGCGTCCTTGCGGTAGAAGCGATAGTGCCCCCGGATCGTCGGCGTGGCGGGTGCTCCCGTGGAGACGGCGAAGGTGTGCTGCGGCTTGCCGTGGTTGGCCAGCACCATCACCTGCTTCGAGATGTCCACCTCCACGTGCTTGCCCTTGCCCGGGTACTTGAGGTTGTATTTCCCGTGCCCCGAGGCGAGCTTCTTGAAGATCTCCGCGTTGGCGTTGAAGGTGCGCTTCATGCCGTTGGTCTTGCGGAACGCCATCACCGCCCACTCCGTGCGCACGTTGTACTTCTTGCCGTGCGAGGTGAAGAAGCCCTGCTTGGAGAGCAGCTGGTTGAAGACCTTGACCTCGGAGTTTCGATTACCGGGGTCGAGGTCCGGATAGCGGATCCGGAACTTCTTCGACCGCGTCACGGCCCCGCGCTGATCGGCGGTGCGCTCGTGGTTCGCGATCACCTTGTAGGTGCCCGGCTTGACCAGGTCCATCGACTTGAAGTGGAAGACGCCCTTGTCCGCGCCATGCACCTTCTTCGTCTCCGGGTTGAGCTTGCGGACGACCTTGCCATGGTGGACCAGGCTCACGCGGACGTGCTGGCCCTCGACGAAGGGCCGCAGGTAGCCGGTCACCCGGGCCCGCTTGCCGACCATGAGCTTGCCGTCCCTGTGAATCCCGTGGACCTTCATGCTCATGTGGGCCGGGGCGCGCGGGTCGGGCTTGGGCGGTGGCGGCTTGGGCGCGGCGTTCGTAGCGGTCCCGGTGGCACCGGTGACGCCTGTGCTCGGCGGGGTGGCCTGCTCCGGGGCGGGCAGCGGCGTCGTGGTGGTGGCCTTCTGCGCCACGGCCATCGAGGGCACGGCCATCAGAGCCACCACGATGGCCCCCGACACCAACAGCGAGACACGCCGCCTCCCGATCATGGCGGGCATTCTGCCATGCGGCGAGGCGAACGGAATGACCGATCGCTTACGGGACGAGCCTTGCGCGCAGCGCACGCACCGGAATCGCAAACAGGAGCGTCGTCACGACGGCGAGCCAGGCGGTGTGGATCAGGATCTGCAGTGGCTCGGGGCCGGTCGCGAGCCCGCGGGTGATCTCGACCAGGTGATAGAGCGGGGTGAACCACGCCACCACCTCCACCCAGCCGGGGAGCTGGTTGAACGGGAAGAAGATCCCGGAGAACAGGAACATCGGCGTGACCCCGAGCGTGAAGAAGTAGCTGTAGAGGTCGATCTTCGGGATCAGCGACGTGAACGTGTAGCCGATGACCGAGAAGCAGAGCCCGCCGAGCAGGACGAACGGTGGGATCAGGATCGCCCACGGCGAGGAGACGAGCCCGACCGCAGCCACGACGATCAGGACGACGATGCCGTAGATCGTCGCTCGGGTGGCGCTCCAGGCGATGTCGCCGGCGACGAGGTCCTGCGGCTCGATCGGCGTCGACAGGACGTTGTCGTAGAGCCGGAGCTCGTTCATCCGGAAGTAGACGTTGTACGTCGTCTCGAACGCCGCCGACCACATCGCCGCCGACGCGATCAGGCCCGGTGCCACGAACTCCTTGTACGGGATGCCGTTGATGCCGTGCGCGATGTAGGTCCCGAGACCGAAGCCGAGCGCCAGGAGATAGAAGAAGGGGTCGAGGAAGGTCGGCAGGAGCGCGCCCTTCCAGAGCTTCGAGAACACCCGCGCGTTCCGCGCCCAGATCGCCGCGGCGTGGCGCGGGGACGGGATCAGATCCCGCGGCGCCAGGCGCTCGCCGAGCCCCGCGTAACCGGGCTCATAGGACATGGCCACAGCATCCTCCTCCGAGGCGGGTCATCGCGATCACTCCCTCAGCGACCTCCCGGTGAGGCGCAGGAAGACGTCCTCCAGGGTCGCCCGTCGAACGAGAGCCGACTCGGTCGGGAACCGGTCGTGGTCGAGCGAGCGCAGGAGCTCCTCGGCGTCGTCGGCGAAGAGCGTCAGCGAGCCGTCGTGCAGCTCGTGGCCGTCGGCATGGTCCCCGATCGTCGTCAGCAGACCGGCGGGCTCGCAGTCCTCCGCCAGCTCGAGCTCGAGCGCTTCGCGCCCCACGTGCTCGCGAACCAGGTCGGCCGGGCGGCCCTCGGTGACGATCCTGCCCTCGTCCATGATCAGGAGGCGGTCGCATAGGCGGGCCGCCTCCTCCATGTAATGAGTGGTGAGGAGCAACGTGACCCCCTGGCGCTTGAGGCGCTCGAGCGAGCGCCACACGGCCAGCCTGGCCTGCGGGTCGAGCCCGGTCGTCGGCTCGTCCAGGACGATCAGCTCCGGTTGGTTCACCATCGACCGGGCAACCATGAGCCGCCGCTTCATGCCGCCGGAGAGCGCGTGCACGCGGTCGTCGCCGCGGTCGGCGAGCAGCGAGAAGGCCAGCAGCTCGTCGACGCGGGGCCCCGCCGTCTGGGAGGAGATGCCGTAATAGCTGCCCTGCTGCACGAGGTTCTCGCGGACGGTTAGATCCCCGTCCAGGTTGGTCTCCTGTGCCACGACGCCGATCCGGGCCTTGATCTGGCGGCGCTCGCGCCGTGCGTCCATGCCGAGCACGCGGAGGTCGCCACGGCCCAGGCGCGCCAGCCCGTAGATCATCTTCATGGTCGTCGTCTTGCCGGCCCCGTTCGGTCCCAGGAAGCCGAAGCAGATCCCGACCGGGACCTCGAAGTCGATGCCGTCGACGGCGACGCGCTCGCCGTAATTCTTGGAGAGCTCTCGTGCCAGGACCGCCGGCGGGGAATCTCCCGGGGAGCTCACGACGTGAGCACCGCGAACGCGAACGCGTTGTTCAGCATGTGGAGGCCGATCGTCGGATAGATCGACCCCGTCTCCTCGTACACCCACGCGAACGCCAGTCCGAGGAAGGCCAGCTGGGGGACGACCGCCAGGCTGCCGCTGCCCGTGTAGTGGAAGAGCCCGAAGATCGCCGCCGAAAGGATCGCGGCGAGCGGGAACGACAGGCGGTGCCGGAAGCCGCCGAAGATGAACCCTCGAAAGAAGATCTCCTCGGAGATCGGCGCCGCCCCGATGATCAGGATCCCGGCGATGACGGTCCCGAGATCCCCGTGCCCGAAGCCGAGGTCACGGGTGATGTCGCGCTGTTCCGGGTGGACGAGCGCCGAGTAGACCAAAGCGAACACCAGATAGGCGACGTACGCGGCGGCCGCGATCGCATACGGCGAGCGCAGCGGCCGCCTGAGTCCCAGCCTCCAGCGCGGCGCGGCGGCGGTGCCCGGAAAACCGCGGTCCGCGGCGACCCCGAACGCCACCCCCACAAGCGTCGCCGCCAGCATGGCCTGGGCCACGAGCCGGGCGCCGAGGGAGTCGAGGCTGGGATCGAACACCGACACGATCGCGACCTCGATCAGGCTCAGGACGAGGAGCACCAGGATGCCGACCACCACCCGGCCCGGCCCCCA
>Ga0075365_10000123_pt1 | contig 23459 bp, 20 predicted proteins | sample EndMetdeltDD1765_FD_71387 | JGI IMG/M metagenome (GOLD analysis project Ga0075365, IMG submission 71387) | Populus endosphere microbial communities from Tennessee, USA - Endosphere MetaG P. deltoides DD176-5 | ecosystem: Host-associated > Plants > Roots > Endosphere | place: USA: Tennessee... | reverse complement strand
GAATTATTAGCTACCAGTAGTTTATTGCTATGCGCAATCATTGTTTGTAAGGCGGTCAAATAAAGCTGTTTTTTTGTCAATGTTGGTGAAGCTTCATAAGCTGGGAGTAATGCTAAAAAGCGAATAATTTCTATTTTAGCTTTTAATACTATTTCTTGTTGGTAAGCATTGGCATCTGCTATAAGCTGTTGTGCTAGTAATTGTGCATGTGGCTCAACTTGAGTAGCATAAACATTTGCTTGCTTTTCGAGTTGTTCTTTATCACTTTTGGCATTAGCAACATCGGTAAAAGAGGCTTGTAATTGTTCGGGTACTTTAATCGATACCAAATCAATATTTTTGACGGCTAATCCCGTTTGCTCTTTTAGTAATGTATTTAGCTGTTTTTGTATGCGTTCTGCCAGTGAAAAATGTGAAGTACTTAATAGTTGATTTAAAGTGAATTGACTGAGCACACGATTTACTATGCTATCTATGGTTTCTTGCAAGTTGAATAAAGGATGAGCGGTTGCAAAAAGAAAGTTGCGCGGATCAACAATAGAATAATCAATGTTGATATTCACCTCAATTTTGTTTTCATCGCGCGTTAATAAATTAACCCTAGTAGAAAGTTTATTTATTTTTCCGGAATTGATTATTGTAGAGTGTTGGAAGGGTTTAAGGATCCAGTGATAGCCCGCACCCATCGTAGAGCTGTAGGCCCCAAAATGGGTAATAACCGCTGATTCATCTGTATTGACCTTAAAAAAGCCGAGCGCAAGCCATGCAAGTAAGCAAGAGACGGAAATCAGACCCATAGTCTTCGCATTAAGTTTTGCAGGTAAAAAAGGACGGACAAGCGCCGATTTTTTATGCAATATTCTTAACTTAAATAAAGCGACGATTTTTTTATATAAATCACGCAGAAATGCTTCGAGATCAGGAGGAGTCTGTTTGGGTCGTCCTGTCCACGGATCTTTGTTTTTGCTGGGATCACCCGGTTCGTTCCAGGGCATAATAGGCTCCAATTGTTAGCTTTTTTAAGATTTTTTTTCAATCTATGGTCTTTATAATACAGTTTACTTCTTTTTAGTGCAAAGCGCTTAACCCTTACATTCTAGGTGACACTGATTCGTCATTGAGTGCACTTAGCGCGATAATCCAGGAAATATCGTAGCTATTTATTAAATATATAGCTGTAATTTCCTTAGAGGAGCATTCTAGGCATGCTGCGTCATTCTCGCAACTATTAATTCAGCGACAGGTCGTTATGGCCTGATGAAGAATTTGATAGTTCAGCGATATGAAGATTGAGCCTATAAGATTTTTCACTGATTTTTTGATAAGTAAGGCATTCGATGATCGCTTTGCGTAATAAATCAATACCTACTCCAGACTGAGCAGATATCCATATTTTAGATGGAAGACCTGCTGCGTTGCGTTCTAAACGCGGTGGCATATCCTCCAATAAATCAATTTTATTGACAACGATCAATTGAGTAATGTGGTCGGTGTGTATTTGTTTTAGAACCTTATCTACTGCTTGATTACATTCATTCTTCTCAGTGTTAGTGGCATCTACTACATGCAATAATAGGTCAGCCTGTTGTGTTTCTTCTAAGGTTGCTCGAAAAGACACGACCAGATGATGAGGTAGTTGACGTATGAAACCTACCGTATCGGCCAAAATGGCTATTTGTCCATCGTTTAAAGACATACGACGTATACTGGGATCTAAAGTGGCAAAAGGCTGATTGGCAACAAAAACTGTTGCGTTGGTTAAACAATTAAATAACGTAGATTTCCCGGTATTGGTATACCCCACTAAGGAAATATGCGGTAGTTGAGATTTTCTTCTTGCACGTTGGCTTTGCGCACGCTGTGCACGAACCTTTTCTAAACGTTTTTTTATAATTTTAATTTGTTGTCGAATCAAACGTTTATCGGTTTCTAATTGCGTTTCACCAGGCCCTCGTAAACCAATACCACCGCGCTGTCTTTCTAAGTGTGTCCAGCCCCGAATAAGCCGGGTGGAAAGATGTTCTAGTTGAGCCAGTTTAACCTGTAATTTACCTTCAAAGGTACGTGCACGTTGCGCGAAAATATCTAGAATTAACCCAGTACGCCCTAGAACTCGACATTGTAATTTTTGTTCTAAATTACGTTCCTGAGCTGGACTTAGATCGTGATTAAACAAAATTAATTGTGCTCGATGAGCAATTGCAGCGGCGATTATTTCTTCAAGTTTACCTAAGCCAATGAAATACTTTACTTGTGCTTTACGTTGTCGCCCAGTGATGAGAGCCATCGCTCGGGCACCCGCTGCTAGAGCTAGCTCCTGAAATTCTTTTACTATTTCTTCTGATTCATATTTTTTAAAATAGATATGAACTAATAGTGCTAGCTCACCGCTTTGGGGACGTTCAAGCATTTGTGATTTCTAATTCCTCGTCAGTTGCATTACAACTTTGTAGATCATTACTTTCATCAATACTTGCTAATTTAACATTCTTTGCTGGAACGACTGTTGAAATAGCATGTTTGTAGACCATCTGGCTAACTGAGTTTTTTAATAAGACCACGAACTGATCAAATGATTCTACTAAACCCTGAAGTTTAATCCCGTTAACAAGATAGATTGAAACCGGAACTTTATCTTTACGCAATGCGTTTAGAAAAGGATCTTGTAGTTGCCCTTTAGACATAATTAGCTTCTCCATGCAAATTTTAAATATAAATATAATCTCAAAAAGCCTTGGTCTTAAATTTATTTAGCTTATAACCAAGCGCAGTAAGTTTAGCATGGGAAATGCATAGGGCATAGCCCTGAACGTTAAGAGTTTGTCTAATTAAAGGGAAGTCAGAGAGAATCTAAGTGTGTAGTCTATAGGTCCGTCAATGCACTAATATAAGATATCTCCACAAAAAATAGTGAAAAAAAAGAATAATTGTATCTTTAAAGACCGCATTATTTTATACCTAATAGGTAATTTTTTTGGTAATATAGTTAAGAAACCTTTTTTGGTTAAAGGGCTTTGTCCCAATTTGTACCTATCTGAATATCGACCATGAGTGGCACGGATAGCTGAGTGGTATTGACCATTAAATCTTCAATGAGTTGTTTTGCTGAGTTTATATCAGCATCGGCGATTTCAAATACCAATTCATCGTGTACTTGCATAATCATATGTGCTTGAAGCTTGTGTTGAGTTAAAGCTTGGTCAATAGTGATCATGGCTTTTTTGATGATATCTGCTGCACTACCTTGTAAAGGTGCATTAATGGCAGCACGTTCGCTTGCGCGACGTTGTAAAGGATCACTGGAATTAATGAAAGCCAAGTTTAAACGACGTCCAAATAACGTGGTGACATAAGCATTTTCATGCGCTTGTAAGCGCGTCCGTTGCATATACTCTTTTACACCCGGGTAACGAGCAAAATAGCGATCAATATAATTTTTAGCTTCTTCACGCGAGATGCCTAATTGTCTGGCTAAGCCAAAAGCGGACATCCCATAAATGAGGCCGAAATTAACGGCTTTGGCACTGCGACGTTGATCATGCGTGACTTGATTTAAGGGAATGTTTAAAACCTCTGCGGCGGTAGCTTGGTGAATATCGAGATTTTGCGCAAATGCATCCAGTAAACCTTTATCTTGCGAAAAGTGGGCGACAATGCGTAATTCAATCTGAGAATAATCCGCTGCAATAATTTTATAACCCGATGGAGCAATAAATGCTTGGCGAATTTTTCGGCCTTCTTTAGTGCGTGCAGGAATATTTTGTAGATTAGGATCAGACGAAGAAAGTCGCCCTGTAACTACTGCGGCTTGGTGATAAGAAGTATGGATACGACCGGTTTTTGCATTAATTTGTTGGGGAAGTTTATCCGTATAGGTTGATTTTAATTTACTCAAACTACGATGTTTTAAAATGACTTTTGCTAGCGGAAATTTTATAGCAAGTGCTTGCAAAACACTTTCTGAGGTTGATGCTTGACCTTTCGGAGTTTTTTCTAAAATAGGTAAGCCTTGTTCAATAAATAATACGGTTTGTAATTGTTTGGGTGATCCTAAATTAAAAGTTTTACCCGCTAATTGATAGGCTTCTTCTTCAAGCTTTATTAAGCGTTTCGCAATAGAGCGACTTTGTTTTTGCAATAATTGTGCATCGACTAATACCCCATGACGCTCGATATGAGATAATACTGAGACTAATGGCATTTCAATGTGCGTGAAAACTTTAGATAAACCTGGCAATGTATCTAATTGAGGCTTGAGTGTTTCATGTAAGCGTAAAGCAATATCGGCATCTTCAGCGGCATACGGACCTGCTTCTTGGATATCGATTTGGTTAAACGTTTTTTGTTTAGCGCCTTTGCCAGCAATTTCTTCAAAATGTATAGTTTTATGATCCAAATGTTTTATTGCTGCGCTATTCAGACTATGTGAATTACTCGCACTGTCGAGTAAATAAGATTCCAGCATGGTATCAAAACCCAATCCTTGCAGCTGGATCCCATAATTGGCAAGAACACCCATATCATATTTTAAGTTATGACCTATTTTTAATTGTTTAGGATCTTCAAATAGCGGTTTAAGTTGTTGCAGAACCCAATTTCTATTTAATTGTTCGGGCGCCCCTATATAATCATGAGCTAAAGGAATATAAACAGGTTTTTCACCTTTTATGGCAAAAGATAGGCCGACAAGTTCTGCTTGCATGACATCTAAACTCGTCGTTTCGGTATCGAATGACCAGATTTTTATTTTAGTTAATTGTTTCAAAAAGAGTTGAAAAGATTTTTTGTCGAGAATTAAGGAATAAAGTGTTCGATTGGTTTCAGATTTATCAATAGTTTGGCTGGATGGATCCAAATTTTTTTCTAATTCTCTAATCCATCCTTTGAATTCTAATTTCTTGTAACTTTCCATTAACGCAGAAGTGTCGGGCGTTTTGGGTCGGAATTTTTCTAAGTTAAATTCCAGATCTACATCGGTTTTAATAGTGACTAATTGACGAGATAAAGGGAGCTTATCGAGATGCGCTTTGAGATTTTCTCCTACTTTTCCTTTAATTTCATCGGCGTTTTTTATCAGTGATTCAAGGTTTCCATATTGATTAAGCCATTTTGCTGCGGTTTTTGGTCCTACGTTGGGAATTCCAGGAACATTATCTACAGCATCACCAATTAAACTTAAATAATCAGTTATTTGTTCTGGCTTGACGCCAAATTTATCGATGACACCTTGATGATCTAGACGTATGTTCGTCATGGTGTTTACTAGAGTGATGTCTTCGCAGACTAACTGTGCAAAGTCCTTATCGCCTGTGGAAATTAAAACCGGTAGATGTTGTTGTATGGCTTTTGAGGCTAATGTACCTATCACATCGTCAGCTTCAACGCCAGGATGGATAATAAGCGGCAATCCTAAGTCACGAACGATGGTGTAGAGAGGTTCTATTTGAGGTTGTAAATCATCTGGCATGGAAGGGCGATGTGCTTTATATTCTGTATATAATTCTTCACGAAATGTTTTACCTTTAGCATCGAAAACCACCACCATATATTCTGGATTAATATCTTTAATTAATTTACGTAGCATATTAATGACACCATACACGGCGCCAGTAGGCTCTCCTCTAGAATTACTTAAAGGTGGAAGCGCATGAAAGGCACGATAAAGATAAGAAGTGCCATCGACTAAAACTAAGGGTTTTTTCATGATGATATGATAACATATGCCATCTTTATGCTAGACATATTACTTAGATAATCTAGTAATAAAGCAGCCAAATTTAATGAGTCATGAGGATATTATGCGTATCGAGCAAGAAATAAGATTAGATTTTAAGGATGTATTAATCCGCCCGAAGCGTAGCACCTTGCAAACACGCGCGGATGTTGATTTAACCCGCGAATATACGTTTAAACACTCAGGATTTTCATGGAAAGGGATACCTATTATTGCTTCAAATATGGATCATACCGGTACTTTTGCCATGGCTAAAAGTTTAGCTAAACATAAGTTACTCACTTCGATTGATAAATTTGCAAGCTTACAAGATTGGAAAAAATTTTATAATCAACATCCCAAGTCTATTGCTTACTGTTTTCCAACAGTAGGAATTAAAACAAAAGATGCTGATATGCTGGCAAAAATAATTAAAATAGCACCCAGTCCTTTTATTTGCATCGATGTTGCTAATGGTTATACACAACGTTTTGTCGATAGTATTCGTGCCTTACGAAAAAAATATCCTAAAAAAACTTTAATTGCAGGCAATGTGGTGACTGCAGAAATGGCCGAAGAGTTGGTTTTAGCGGGTGCAGATATTGTCAAAGTAGGGATTGGTCCGGGTTCTGTTTGTACCACGCGTTTAAAAACAGGTGTGGGTTATCCACAATTGTCCGCTATCATAGAATGTGCAGATGCTGTGCATGGTTTAGGCGGACTTTTATGTGCAGATGGTGGTTGCGTTTCACCAGGTGATGTCGCTAAAGCGTTTGCGGCAGGTGCCGATTTTGTTATGCTAGGAGGCATGTTGGCCGGGCATGAGGAATGCGCTGGCGAAAAAGTAGAGGAAAATGGCAAATGGTTTATGCGATTTTATGGAATGAGCTCGAGTGAAGCGATGCATAAACATCATGGTAAGATGAATGCTTATCGTGCTAGCGAAGGTCGTTCTGTCAATGTTCCTTACCGAGGTAAGGTAGAAAATACGGTACTTGATATTTTAGGTGGATTGCGCTCTACCTGTACCTATGTGGGTGCACAGCGCTTGAAAGAACTTTCTAAACGAACCACTTTTCTACGTGTTACTCAACAATTAAATGAAGTTTTTGCGGCGTTACAAGTTAACGAAATAGTTAATAATAATTAGGATGCGGTGACACACAATCTCGTTAGTTCTTTCATGAAACTTCCTGTGAAATTAGGACAGCAAAAATGCAATGAATGCACTCCAAAAAAAACGTTTAAATTTCGTTTTACTCATGTTATTGGTGGCTGGTTTTGTTATTGGTTTATCTCTCTATGCGTTAAAACAAAACATTAATTTGTTTTATACACCCACACAACTTGCTGAAAGGCATTTAACACCTGGCCGATCGTTTCATTTAGGGGGTCAAGTTAAAAAAGGCACGGTAAAACAAAATGAGCAGCATTTGTTAGTTTCTTTTGTAGTAAGTGATACGTTGCATAACGTTCTGGTTGAATATCAAGGTGTTCTACCGGATTTATTCCGAGAAGGACAGTCTGTGGTTATTGAAGGAAGTCTGGATCAAGCAGGTATTATGCAAGCCAAGCAAGTACTGGCGAAACATGATGAACGATATCGAGCCGTTAAATAACGGTTTTTCATCTTCTGTTGCAATAATAGGGAAATAAAATGAGCAAAATGACTAGCTTAAAAATATTGATTGGCGTTTTGTTGGTGACGATAGCCTGCCTAGCTTATATCTTATTAACCCGGTTTTTCCCGAGTGAAGAGGTGTTTTTTATGGGATCCAAAGCCCTAAATCGGGCTTTGGTGTTGGATTTAAGTATCAAAAGTAATAAAGATTATGCGACTTTTTTACCTGAAAATTCAGGATTTTTAGTAGTGCATCCAGCGAAATCCGCTGAAGATCATCGTGATGATATTCTTGAAACGCGTGATATTTTTGCTTTAGTTGAAAAAACTAACAAAAATACCTTACAAGATTCAGATCCTCTTTATCCAGAATTAGAATTACTGTTTTTGAGAAAAACACCTTTAGGAATACGTGGTAATTATGTGACTTTATCCAGTCTAGGTGTAAAAAGTATTGTTTTTAATCCTGAATATCTCCAACATTTTTTACAAATCTATCAAGATAAACTTCCTCATGCTGCAGGCTATGCCATTATGGGTGATAGTAGCCAAAGGCAGATTCGTGATATTCTAGTGAACTAATTTTGATAAAGCCTATGACTTCTCAGTAATGAAGACCTTGCAAGAAAAATTAAAACGTTTACGATGGCAATGCCGGCGCGGCATGCTCGAATTAGATCTTGTTTTATTAACTTTTTTAGATAAAAATTACCTAAATTTAAGCACTGCCGACCAAGAGTTGTTTGAGCAATTACTTACGTATTCAGATCAAGAGCTTTACTGTTATTTAATTAAACGCCAGCCTATAGAAAATGGAGCGATGCAGATTTTGATAGAACGGGTAAGTTGTGGCCGTTAATTTCTATCGTTTAAAATCCTCTTATTATTTTGCTATTTTTCTCCTAGTGGTGCATGGTGGCGCTATTGCTTGTTTATGTTTTTTACCTTGGCCATGGTGGACTAAATTATTATTAAGCTTGGCTTGTTTAATGAGCTTTGTGACTCTTTTTTGTCAACATGTTTTATTAAATAATCCGCGTTCAGTGATTGAATTTTGGCAACAAAGTTCAGGTTCTTGGCAATTGAGAAATAATCTAGGTGAAGTAAAGTTATTTAATTTAGCGGACGATAGTATTTGTACCCGTTATTTTGTCCTGCTCAACTTTGTTTCCTTAGACAAGAAAAAAAGCAAAATTTCCTTGGTTTTATTGCCGGATAGTTTAAATCCTAAGGACTTTAGACAGTTACATAGGCAATTACACGGCGTCGGTTAAACTGTCCTAAATGTTACTTTTCAAGAGTTAGTCGATTACGCCAAATACTATTCTTGCTATAGGCTTAGCACTTGGAATAATGTATAATTTTTAAGCAATTTTCACGCAGTAGGTTCTTATGTCAGAAATACTATCACAGCAAAATTTAGTTTCAGAGACGTCCTTCCCAGAGATACAGCCGATTACTCTTACTGAAAATGCGGCCAGAAAAATAGGAGAATTGATCGCTGAGGAAGAGAATTTTCAGTTAAAATTACGTGTCTTTATTACCGGTGGTGGTTGTTCTGGTTTTCAATATGGATTTAGTTTCGATGAGACTATTAATGAAGATGATACAGTGATAAGCAAGACTATCGTTAAAAAAGATGCTGAAGATTGCGATTTTATCAAGGTTCAATTACTCGTGGATCCCATGAGCTTAGTTTATTTAGTAGGTGCAGAAATCGATTATAAATCTGACTTAACTGGGGAACAGTTTATCATTCGTAATCCCAACGCTAAAACCACTTGCGGTTGCGGCTCTTCTTTTGCTGCTTAAGCTTTTAAGTATATTCCACCCAATATGGTTGCGTATTTAGCGCCCGTTACTCCAGGGAGATTACTAGGTTTACCCTCTAAAGTTTGTTTTGCAATCCAAGCAAATGCCATCGCTTCTACCCAATCACTGGGAGCACCGCGGTCATCGGTTAACAATACTTGATGCGGATGGCAATGTTGTTGGATACGTTTTCTTAAATAAATATTCTTGCTTCCTCCTCCACACAGCAAAATGACTCCATGAATACTTTTAATGGCCTGGATAGCTCTGCTAATGCTAACTGCAACGAGTTCACAAAGTGTTGTTTGCACACTAGCGGGTGATACTTGCCGATTTAGCTTAGCTAAATGAGTTTGTATCCATTTAAAATTAAAATATTCAGGCCCGGTACTTTTAGGTGGCTTCAATTGAAAATAAGGATCAGATAAAAATTGCTGTAATAACGCTTCGTCAAAAGTAGCGCTCGCTGCCCAAACGCCATTTTCATCAAACCATTGTTGGCGGTGAGCGTATACCCATTGATCCAATAAACAATTTGCTGGGCCGATATCGAAACCTAAAATAGTTGCATTTAAATCGGCAGGTAAATAGGTGATATTAGCGATCCCACCAAGATTTAACACGATAGTATCTTCTTTTTCAGTGCGAAAAATAGAGTTGTGAAAAGCGGGCGTTAGCGGTGCACCTTGGCCGCCTGCAGCAATATCGCGTCGACGAAAATCTGCAATGGTCGTTATCCCGGTTTTTTCAGCAATTATATTCGGATCGCCAATCTGAATTGTAAAAGGGTAACTTGAAAGATGGGGATAATGAAAAACGGTTTGACCATGACTGCCTATGGCTAAAATATCTTTGGCAGAAAATCTACTTTCTGCTAATAATTTTTTTATTGTTTCCACAGAAATTAATGCTATTTTTTGATCGAGTTCAGCAAATTTTACAATGTTGATTGAGTCTGTAGTGTATAGTTTGGTGAGATCTTCGCGCAAAGTGTTGGACAAAGGGGATTTGTAGCTCGCAAGCAAGCTAAGTTGGTCTCTAGAAAAATCTACTAATGCAGCATCTACTGCATCCATACTCGTACCTGACATTAAACCAATGTACAATTTTTTGTCTACAATTTTTTCTAGATTCTCTCGCAGCATTATAAAACCTTTGTTACTCGTAGTAATAAATGATATGTAAAAAGGACTAAATTTTTAATTTTGATAAGCTTTATTTGCGAAATCTTTTTAATTGTATTGCAATGCGCGGCGAAAAAATAGTACGCTAAGCTTAAGTAGAGTCAGCTAGACAGTCGCTGTAGTTTCTACAGAGGAAAGTCCGGGCTCCATCGGGCAAAGTGCCAGGTAATGCCTGGGAGGCGTAAGCCTACGGAAAGTGCCACAGAAAATATACCGCCTATAACTAATTTCACCGTTTTTTTGGCGAAAATAGAACGAGGTAAGGGTGAAAAGGTGTGGTAAAAGCACACCGCATCGTTGGTAACAGTGATGGCAGGGCAAACCCCACTTGGAGCAAGACCAAATAGGAACCTTTTAGGCGTGGCCCACGCTAGGTTCGGGTAGGTCGCTTGAGATGTATGGTGACGTATATCCTAGATGAATGACTGTCCACGACAGAACCCGGCTTATCGGCTGACTCTCTTTTCTAAACTATTACCATTCAGGTAATTAATTCGCCAAATTTATAGTCTGTCTGCTCGTTTTGTATTTATAAAACACATTTATTTAAGCTCTTCTAGCTAATGCTTGACAAGAAGCAATTCTAATTCCTATAGTGTAATTAAGTGGCAAAAAGTGGGTAAATGTGGGCAGAAATGGGATAAATTATGTTTCGGGGTATAAATTTGGTAGTGCTCGATGCGAAAGGCCGGATCAAGTTACCGGTGCGCTTTCGACAGTTGCTACCTGCAGATAAAGAACCTCAGTTAGTACTCACCATCGATACCGAATCTCCGTGTTTATTGCTTTATCCGATACAGGAATGGGAAATCATCGAAGAAAAATTGCAGGCTTTACCGAGCTTTAATCCCGCAGTACGACGTATTCAGCGTTTACTGATAGGTCATGCAACGGATTTGGATTTAGATACGAATGGTCGAATTTTATTGCCAGCACTATTAAGAAATTATGCACATTTAGAAAAAGAAATTATGGTTGTAGGTCAAGGTAGAAAAATTGAATTGTGGGGCGCTAGTGAATGGGACGAATATCGTACTCAATGGATTTCAGAAACGGTTAAGCCTGGCGATATACCTGATGAGTTACAGAATCTAGCGTTGTAGGCGATTATTGATGCAAAAACAAGAACAGCATCAACCGGTTTTACTTGCAGAGGTGGTTGAATATTTAGCTATTGATGCTGATGGAATATACATTGATGCCACATTTGGGCGGGGGGGACATGCCGGAGAAATTTTACGGCATTTAGGAAAAAAGGGAAGATTAATAGCCATTGATAAAGATCCAGCAGCCGTTGCGTGTGCGCAACAGCAGTGGGGTCATGATAAACGTTTTAAGATTTATCAGGGTTCATTTAAATGTATTAAAGAAATTACAGCATCCGAAGAAATTACAGGCCTGGTGTCGGGGCTTTTATTAGATTTAGGTGTTTCTTCACCCCAATTAGATCAAGCGGAAAGAGGATTTAGTTTTTTACGAGATGGGCCATTAGATATGCGTATGGATCCGAAAACAGGAATCAGCGCAGCAGAATGGCTAGCTTGTGCACAAGAGAAGGAAATTGCACAAGTATTAAAGGATTATGGCGAAGAACGTTATGCAAAACGTATTGCTCGAGCAATAGGAGAAGAACGAAAGTTAAGATCTATTGTCACTACGGTTCATTTAGCGAATGTGGTGAAGTTAGCTCACCCGCGATGGGAAAGGCATAAACATCCTGCTACGCAAACCTTTCAGGCAATACGCATTCGAATTAATAATGAATTGGAAGATTTAAAGTCCTGCTTAGAACAAAGTCTAGAAGTATTGAAGATAGGTGGGCGTTTGTTAGTCATTAGCTTTCATTCATTAGAAGATCGAATCGTAAAACGTTTTATTCGTCAGCATGCTCATGAAGCGGTGGAATTAAAAAAGCTACCTTTCATGCCAGCTGAATGGAGGCCCAAATTAAAAAATTTGGGTCGCGGGATTAAACCGGATGCGTATGCGATTAAAGCCAATCCACGATCGCGTAGCGCAGTGTTACGAATTGCGGAGAAAATATCATGAATATGGCGGCACGTGCTTTAACACAAAGTACCTTGACATGGGAACATAGACAAAGCTGGGTTATTTCCTTAAAAATGATAGGACTCATTTTATTAATACTAGCGGTTTTGTCTTCAGCACTTTCAGTTATTTATATAAAAACTGTACAACGTAACTTATATAGTCAATTACAAGCAAGCCAGCAAGATTCTGATAATTTAAAAACAGAATGGAGCCAACTACTACTCGAGGAAAATACTTGGGTGGCGCCCGTTCGAATACAAACCCTAGCTCAACAAGAATTAGGAATGCGAATTCCTGAAATGAAAAACACGGTTTTATTAACTAAGTCTATTTAAATGCTATTCGATTGTTCGCCTCCGACTCAAGCCCTTAATTTGGTTTAGCAAGAGGTGTAGCTTACATGCAGGGTCGTCAGGTCAAAAAAAATAAATCTACTTCTATTGCTACGAAATACCAATGGCGCTTAATGATCGTGATTTTCATATTAATGATCATCGCTTTGGGTTTAATTGGTCGACTTATCAATTTAACGGTTATTAAACGTCAGTTTTTGCGTAATCAAGGTAATGCAAGAACAATACGGACTTTAAATATTCCTGCACATCGCGGTATGATTTTGGATCGCCAGGGTGTGCCTTTAGCTATCAGTACACCCGTCGATGCTGTTTGGATCGATCCTGCTTACTTTAGACCTAATCGACAACAACTTTCTTTGTTAGGTCATTTTTTACAAATCAATCCGCAAACCATTCATGAAATACAATTACATGGTCAATTCAAAGAATTTATTTATTTAAAACGTGGTTTGAATCCGAGTTTAGCAAAACAAATCAAGGATCTAAAAATACCGGGCGTATTTTTACAAAATGAATATCATCGTTATTACCCAGAAGGCCCAGTGATGGCGCATGTGGTTGGTTTAACCAATGTAGATGATAAGGGTCAAGAAGGTTTAGAGTTAGCTTATAATAATTGGTTAGAAGGCCAATCCGGTTTAAAGAAAGTTATCAAAGATCGACTAGGACATGTCGTGGCGGATATACGATCTATTCGTAAGCCAAGACCTGGACATGACTTACAATTAAGTATCGATAAACGTATCCAATATGTTGCCTATAGAGAACTGAAGACCGGCATTGAACGATATCAAGCCAAATCAGGATCGGTTGTTGTACTCGATGTTAAAACCGGTGAAATTTTAGCGATGGTAAATTGGCCCTCTTATAACCCTAATGACAGATTAACGGCGCAGGATGGCCACACACGTAACCGTGCATTAACTGATCTATTTGAACCAGGATCCACCATTAAAAGTTTTAGTATGGCCAGTGTACTAGCGAACGGTCAATTTACTCCTACTAGTCAAATCGATACATCACCTGGCTGGATGATTGTTGCTGGTAAGCGAATTATGGATGAACATAATAATGGTGTGATGGATTTAACTAAGATATTACAGATTTCGAGTAACATGGGAATGTCAAAGCTTATTCTTTCGCTTCCCGCAGAAAATCTGTGGAATACTTTACACCAAATGGGTTTTGGTCAAATTACACAAAGTGGTTTTCCAGGAGAGCGAACCGGCAGTTTGCCAAACTTTAAAGTCTGGAATCCTTTTGTACTGGCCACTTTATCGTTTGGGTATGGAATCTCAGTCACTGCTTTACAATTGGCTCAAGCTTATGCAGTGCTAGCGCATGGGGGTATCAAAGTTCCAGTTACTTTTCTTAAAGTTCAAGGTGATCCGCCGTTAGGACAACAGGTGATGGATAAAACTATCAGTAGAGAAATTTTGGATATGTTGGAGTCAGTCCTTACTAAAGGAGGAACAGCCCCATTAGCGCGTGTTCCAGGTTATAGAGTGATAGGCAAAACAGGTACGGTGCGTATAGTCGGTGTACATGGTTATGAAAAGCATCGCTATAATAGTATTTTTATTGGTATCGCTCCTGCAAGTCATCCACGTTTAGTTGTGGCTGTCATTTTGCATGATCCAAAAGGTCGCTTATATTATGGCGGTTATACGGCTGGACCTATTTTTTCCCATGTGATGAATAATGCTTTACATTTGTTAAATATTGCACCTGATAATTTAGCCAGTCTTAATCAACCGCTTCCTAAAGTAATGCTACCTTCACTAGGCATGCGAGATTAAAGCTTGTAAAACTAAAAAATAACTTAGTGATTGACTGAAGGATCAGTGAGATAGCTATAAGGAAATGCTATGTACGAAGAACGATTATTTCAAGCCATTTTTCTTAGCGAATTTCTAGATACAAATGAATTTTACTCGTTATCAGTAACAGGGGGATTCAACTTCTTGGCTTAACCCAGGTTCAAATATTTCACATTTAGTTATTTATAGACAATAGGACATTAATTAGTTGTTAATTTTAAAAAAAACTATACTATTACTTGGAGTAACCGTTAATGGTGGGCTTTAAGCTTTAAGATTACTTAATATTTGAAGGAATAGATGATGCATAAGGAAATGCAGTTTCAGTTTATTTTTCTTAGTATATTTGTTTTTTTTATATTTTTTACTTCAAGTATAGAAGCTCGCGAGCCTTTACCACCGCGTTTTTCAGCTGCGGCGTATACGGGAGTCTATACCGTAGGACAAGCGGATCTGATGGTATCACTCGATGGCGATCAACAGCATAATCTTTATGTGAATCCACAAGGCGCTTATGGTAGTGATCAACAATGGTATGGCGATCTAGGTTTAGGTTATCGCTGGATCAAGAATGATGCCGCGATATTGGGTTGGTATTTATTCGCAGGACATAGCCGTGTCGAGAATAGCAGTGGATTTTGGATAACTAATCCCGGTTTAGAAGTGATGGGAAGTCGTTGGGATGCGCGGATTAATGCGTATATTCCGGTGGCTGGGCGAAGTAATGAATTAGGTATAAAAGACTTTAATATCGTCAGCACCCCTGTTTTTACGGGTCATACCGAAACAATTAATAGTGTATTTAATGAAGTAAATGGGATCCAACAAATCGGTAATGGCGCAGATGCCAGAGTGGGGTATCAATTTTTTCATCAAGTACCGTTAAAAGGCTATATAGGAGCATATTTTTTTGATATAGCTAATACGGATAATGTGCGAGGTGGTGCAGCAGGATTAGAATATTGGTTTGATGATAATATTCGCGTATTCGCAAATTACAGTTATGATAATTATCAGCATAGTAAAATAGTCGGTGGTTTAGGCATTAGTTTTGGCGGTGTGAGAAAGCATTGGGCGGATCCCAGTTTATCAGAGCGTTTAACCGATCCCATAGAACGTTACCTAGCGAATCTAGGTCATGGTTCAGGGATACCAAGTAAAACGCTTTTATATGCTATGGGTCGCGGTAGCAGCAGTGAGGTTATCAGTAATAATATTGCGTTTTTTAGTCAAACGGGTACACCTAACACCGGAGGTAATTTAACTATAGCAAATTGCACGTTTGAAAATCCGTGTGGACCGAATGATTTTACACAAACGGGGGTGGATAGTTTAAACACTATATTACTTAACACAATGTTTTATTTTAATGGTGGAACCTATCCAGCGAATAATATTGGAAATGCACTCACCTTAAATGTTGGTCAAAGTGTTTTTTCCAGAACAGGAGACTACAGTGCCGCAGCAACTGGTGCTGCGCGTTCTACATTTAATGGTGGGTTTATTTTAAATGGAAATAACACATTGGATGGTGTTATTTTGAATAATACTTTAGTTGCACCAACTAATGGTATTTCTAGCAATGGCGGCCAAAATATAATGATTAATAACAGCCAAATAGGCAGTGCCGGTAATCCTTATACTACTGGAGTAAATCTTCTAAATGTTTCGAATGCCAGTATAACAGGTGATACGATTGAAGCGAGCTTAATAGGCCTCAATGTATTAAATTCAACCTCAATCAACGTTGATAATACTGTGATTAATGCAAATGGGGCAAACGCAGCAGGTGTTGTAGGGGCTGGTTCTCAGATTAATTTAAATAATGGAGTTATTACAGTTACGAGTAATGCAGCATCGTCAAGTGCTGGAATATCTTCTTTAAGTAATGCAACCATAACCGGCGATGGTATGCAAATTACGGTAACTAATAATGGCACGGGTCCAGCTTTAGATCTTTTTACATTTTCTTCAGGTAGTATTGTTGTAGTTAATAACCAATTAGTTGCTAATGGAACTAATGCAGCGATAGCCAGTGGAGCTAATATTGTTGTAGGCTTAGCCAATACATGTACTTTGAATGGTGTAGCAGTTCCCTGTCCTTAATTAAGGAGTGATAGAAATTGCTTTGTGTAAATAGGTGAAGGAATTTATAGCGTTAGCACCTCTGGCTTGCTAATTGGTAGATAGTGGTTTAGTTTTCCTGATAAAAATTACTCAAATTATTTAAGAAATGCTACAAAAAAATTGGCAAACATTACTTAAGGAAGTTATTACTGATCCGGCAGAATTGCTCGACAAATTGGAATTAAGTCCTAATTTATTATCTGCAGCGCAACGAGCAGCACAATTATTTCCGTTACGCGTGCCCGCAAGCTTTGTGGCGCGCATGCAAAAAAGCAATCCCTATGATCCTCTATTACAACAAGTCCTGCCTTTAGCCGCAGAAGAAATAATGAGTTTTGGTTATAGCCAAGATCCTCTTCTAGAACAATCCGTTAATCCATTACCTGGTTTATTACATAAGTATCATGGCAGAGTATTGCTAACCATTACCGGTGCGTGCGCTATAAATTGCCGTTATTGTTTTCGCCGCCATTTTCCTTACGCCAAAAATATTTCTGGTGGCAAGGCCTGGCAGAATATTTTAGCCTATATCCAATCTGATACTTCAATCAGTGAAGTCATTTTTAGTGGCGGCGATCCCTTATTAGCCAGTGACGAGTACTTACACCAGTGCGTCGAGGACCTGGCCTGTATAGCACATGTAAGGACTTTACGCATCCATTCGCGTCTGCCCATAGTCTTGCCTGAACGTATTAGTGTTGAATTGGTAAATTGCTTAACCGTAAGCCGTTTGCAGCCGATTTTGGTGACACATTGCAACCATGCGAATGAATGTGATTATTCGGTGCAACAGGCTATAGAAAAATTACGCCATAAAAACGTGCATGTTTTAAATCAGGCAGTGTTACTAAAAGGCGTTAATGATAATGTTGCAGCCTTAGTTAATTTGAGTGAACGTTTATTTGCTAGCGGAATTTTGCCTTACTATCTACATCTACTCGATAAAGTGCAAGGAGCTGCGCATTTTGCTGTGCCCGAAGAACAAGCGAAGCAACTGATAACAACATTGCGTGATAGATTACCGGGTTATTTAGTACCGAAATGTGTGTATGAACAAGATGGTGCTTCATCCAAATTGCCGGTGATATAACCACGTTAATGTTGAAGAGTTTTGTAGCATGTAAAAACTAGCCAATTGTGAACAGACACTTTATACTTTCTCAGCCAATTTTTTCAAAATTCCTTGAATCACTTCGTGGGTGTTGTATGTCAGAAAAGCCAAAAAAGATGCGTATCGAAACGGATAGTATGGGGCCGATCGAAGTCCCAGCCAATCACTATTGGGGCTCACAAACACAACGTAGTTTGCATTATTTTGACATAGGTCACGAACAGATGCCTTTGGCAGTCATTCACGCGTTTGCTATTTTGAAAAAAGCCACTGCTAAAGCCAATTGTGAATTGGGTTTATTAACCCAAGATAAAGCTAATTTGATTATTCAAGTTGCCGACGAAATAAAATCCGGACAACTTGACGCTGAATTTCCGTTACGCGTCTGGCAAACCGGTAGCGGTACACAAACAAATATGAACGTGAATGAAGTGATTGCTAATCGCGCCATCGAACTTGCTGGGGGAGAGCGGGGTAGTAAAAATCCTATTCATCCCAACGATCATGTCAATAAATCACAGTCTTCTAATGATACGTTTCCGACGGCGATGTATATTGCGGCGGTATTAGCCATCGCCAAACAATTGCTGCCAGCGCTACAAGCCTTGTATGTTGCTTTAAACGAAAAAGTTCATGAATTTAAAGATATTATTAAAATTGGCCGTACACATTTACAAGATGCTGTGCCTTTAACCTTAGGCCAAGAGTTTTCGGCTTATGTGGATCAATTAGAATCGGCTTTGGCAAATATCGAACAAACATTACCAGGTCTTTATCAGCTGGCAATTGGTGGGACGGCGGTTGGAACGGGTTTAAATACGCATCCAAAATTTGCTGAGTTAACCGCAAAAATTATTGCTGAAGAAACCAAATTACCTTTTGTTTCAGCAAAAAATAAATTTTCCGCTTTAGCGGCACATGATGCATTAGTGTTTTCCAGTGGGGCATTAAAAACCTTAGCCTGTGCTTTAATGAAAATGGCGAATGATATTCGTTGGTTAGGTTCGGGTCCACGTTCAGGTTTAGGTGAGCTTATTTTACCTGAAAATGAACCCGGTTCTTCCATTATGCCGGGAAAAGTAAATCCCACACAATGTGAAGCGATGACCATGGTGTGTGTGCAAGTGATGGCAAATGATACGGCGATCAGTATGGCAGGTAGTCAAGGTAATTTTGAATTAAATGTATTCAAACCCTTGATGATTTATAATTTTTTACAATCGGTCGATCTATTAAGTACTGCATGCCTATCATTTGCACACTATTGTGTTAAAGGTTTAAAAGCTAATCAAGCTAAGATTAAGTATTTTCTTGAAAATTCACTCATGCTAGTGACCGCATTGAACCCTATTATAGGTTATGATAAAGCCGCTAAAATTGCGCATAAAGCGTTGCATGAAGAAACCAGTTTACGTGCAGCCTGTTTGTCATTAGGTTATCTCAGCGCTGAAGAATTTGACAAAGCTGTGGATCCGAAAAAAATGTTAGGCGCTTAGAAATTTAATTTTCATGAGAGTTTATTTTATTATTTGCAGTTTTTTTAATAAAACAGGCTTTATCTCTCATGAATGAGATCAAAAGCCTTTTTAAAGAAAAACGATAACTGTCCTTCAGTTTATTTACATTTAATAGATTGAAACGAATGTTCTATCAGACTATGCTTTGAATTTTCAGCACGATTTTCGTTAAGGTTTCGTGGATGTGAATAAAAAAATGTGTTTTCTAATTTTTTAGTCTGGTACATTAAATAAAGATTTTTATTTCCTGTGTTTGGGTCATCCATTTTTTTACGTTCTTCAATTGCTTGTTTTGTTACTTCAAGCCAATGGGGGCGAAGCATACTAAGTTCATTTAAGATAACACTATTATGATAGAACATATCAGTATCACCCATCTTTTTAGCTTGACCGAGCGAATAGTTTAAAAGACCTTGTAAGGTCCAAATTGTTTTACTTTCCTGATTTAAAGATTCGCTATAGGCTATTTTATCGGTTGCATCCATAATTTTTATTAGAAAATCGATATATCTATAGGATTGTGAATACTTTAATAATGAAGGAGGAGGAAGAAAAAAATGTTTTTTCTTACCACGGCAATCATAAAATGAAAATGTCAGTGTTAAAGTGTTAAATTCAGCAGCATTATTTTTTAATAGTTTATATAATAAAGATAAACACAAGCTTCCGCAAGAAGTCGAATCTGCTTGTGGGTGAGGTAATGTTGGTGGTGTATTTGGATTATCTTTATCAATAAAAAAGGATAAATCTGGCATAAAAAGTGGAATTCCCAAAAAATCAGACTCCAGAAGTTGAGATTTATGTGAAATGCCAGAGTTAGAAAAATAATTCCAAGTTATAGGTTTAATGATATTTTTCCTTGTCAATATCAAACATTCAATATGCTCTTTTGTTTTGTCAGTATTATTAGTAAATATATACCCTATTTTTTCATCTTTTTTTAATGTTTTTCTAATTTCTTCCACTTCGGGCTTCACTTCAAACTTATCTAAACAAACATCTTGTAAGCTTTGGATGTTGTAATCAATTTGTTGATCCAAAAGAGGTTTACATGCAAGCTGACTGGCTGTTTCATTGAGTTTAATTATTTCACTATCGGATAAATCTGGGTTGAGATGGCCACTAGGAAGTATAAATTTACTGATTGATTGGGTAATGTCGGAATAGTCTTTCCAAAAGGGTGGGCAAATATTTGATATACAAAGATGATTTTGCTTGGCTTTGCCTGGAGAAAGATAATTTAATTGAAAATAAGTTGAATATTTGGTTCTAGGGTCTCGAAGTTTTTCTAATGTAGGTGCTATGTGAATTAAATTTTTTTTCCGTTTTTCAGTAAGAAGTTCTAGACTTTTTTTTCCATTTTTTATTATTTTAATTCCTTGTGCCTGATAATGATTAATAATACTATCAATCTCTAAGGAGCTGATTTGATAAGAACGATGTATATTTAAAAATATTTCTTTAGTAAATTTTTGCATAATTCCTCCTTGCATTTTTCATCATTGCAAAACTAATTTAATAATTAACTCAACGGGCAGTTTTTAATTGACTTTATTGATGTTGTCAAGATAACAATAAAGCAATTATATTAAATGTCATACATCGTAGTACAAGAAGCTAGGCGCATCTATCGTTTATAAAGTTAATTGGGATTAATCAATTTCACCTTGAAAAACAGCAATAGGGTTACCGCACAAAAAGACCGGGGAACCTTCACCTTCCCAGCGCACAGTAAGGAGCCCACCAGGTAATTTGACATTGACTTTTTTAGCGAGTCGATTTAATAAACGTCCGGCAATGACAGCTGCACAAGCACCACTACCACACGCTTGCGTTTCTCCGACACCACGTTCATAAATACGCAAATCGATTTGTTTCGGATCGCGAATTTTCATAAATTCAACGTTACTACCTTGCGGAAAATAAGGATGGGGATGTTGATTAAGGTAAGTACCTAAATCTTCTAAGGGTACTTGATCTAAACAATTTACTTGTATTACACAATGTGGATTGCCTAATGATAAAACACAACAATCATAGCGGCCGAAAGGTGTTTCGATAGGATGAATGGGCGATGTAGTCATACTGATGAAAGGAATTTTCGCTGGATCAAAAATGGGTAAACCCAAGTTTGCAGTGACTTTACCACTTTTTTCAATATTCAGTTCCAAGAGATTATTCATGGTCATTAGATGGATAGTGTTTTCGGTGCAAAGTTTTTTTTCTAATAAAAATTTTGCGACACATAATGCGCCATTACCACATTGTGCCACTTCATTGCCATCCGCATTAAAAATGCGATAATAAAAATGCGTCGACTTAGGCCGAGGTTTTTCAATTAACAACAATTGATCAAAGCCAATACCGCGTTGTCGATTCGCCCACTGACGTATTAATTTACCATTCGGTTTGAAGTTTTGATGTATTGCATCGATAATAACAAAGTCATTACCTAATAAATGCATTTTCGTAAATTCAGTTTTCATTCAAAAAATTTTTAGTTTGTAGAGAGAAGCTTTTCGTTTTGCCATAATTGCTCTAAGGTTTCACGTGAACGAATTAAAAAGCTTTGATTTTTATCGACCATAACCTCTGCTGCTCGCGGTCTGGAATTATAGTTAGAACTCATAGAAAAACCATAGGCGCCACTATCCATGATAGCTAAATAATCGCCTGCTTGTATAGCCAATTGACGGTTTTTACCTAAAAAATCGCTACTTTCACAAATAGGTCCAACAACATCATAATTCTTTTCGGGCAGATCGCAATGTTGGATTATAGGGAGTATATTTTGCTCAGCATGATACAGTGCAGGGCGGATGAGATCGTTCATACCGGCATCAGCAATAGCAAAGTTTTTATCGCTATTCGTTTTAAGATACTCAACTTTTGTTACCAGTATGCCAGCTTGCGCGGTAATAACACGGCCTGGCTCGATGATGAGCTGTAACGTAGCGTTTCTTTTTTTTAGTGCAACTAAAATTTGCTGACAATATTCTTGCGGCGTTGGGACTTTTTCTTGTTGATAGGAGACCCCTAAACCTCCTCCTAAATTAATGGTTTTCAGTTCAATATTTTCTTTTTTTAACTGTTCGACAAGATCTAACAACTGCTCAATAGCTTGCAAAAAAGGGTAGAATGTGGTGAGTTGTGAGCCTAAATGACAGCTAATCCCTTGAATTTTTAGATGCTGAGATGTTGCTATGTGACGATAAAGTGGTAAGGCGTCATTTGCACTCATGCCAAACTTGGTTTCTTTTAAACCAGTGGTAATGTACGGATGGGTTTTGGCATCGATATTAGGATTGATACGTAAGGCAATGCTTGCCATTTTATGCAAATTTTTTGCAATGGCTTCGATTCGAAATAATTCTGACTCAGACTCAACATTGAAGCAGCCAATATTCCCCTGTAAGGCTGTTTTTATTTCCTCGCTGGTTTTCCCTACGCCGGAAAATACTGTTTTCTTAACGTCTCCGCCTGCTTGCATGACACGCGCTAGCTCACCGCCGGAAACGATATCAAACCCAGCGCCCCATTTTGCTAAGCGCGCTAAAATAGCAAGATTAGAATTAGCCTTAACCGCATAACAAATTTGCGCGTTTTGTAACAGTTGTTCAAATGTGCACCATTGCCGTTGTAATAGTGCTTGCGAATAGATATAACACGGCGAGCCAAATTCGGCCATTATAGTTGCAATAGGGATTTCTTCTACGTGTAATTCTCGGTTTGAATAATGAAAAGACATTATGCTGAAGGTTTTGTGAAGTGATGAGGAATGTACACGGGTGGTTTTTGATCGGGTAAATATAATGGGCCCATTTGTCCACATCCGGTTAAGAAAAATACAATACTTAAATAAAAAATAGATCGATAATTTTTGGTTGACATAATCAGAGTGTTTTTAGCGAAATCGAAATAGTATACCCAATCTTAATGACGGCCGCCAACAAAATTCACTTAAATTCAGCTTATTTTAATGACAAAAAATTTATTGTATTAAAATAACAACGCTATAAATGTTAATTTTTTATCACTGATAAAAATAATCGGCTTGAACCAAAGTAAAGCACTTTGATTTACTGTTTTTTTCTATGTATGATTAAATAATTTATAAACTTTATTTTTCATTTTTTAAATAAATTT
>Ga0075365_10000121_pt1 | contig 23552 bp, 21 predicted proteins | sample EndMetdeltDD1765_FD_71387 | JGI IMG/M metagenome (GOLD analysis project Ga0075365, IMG submission 71387) | Populus endosphere microbial communities from Tennessee, USA - Endosphere MetaG P. deltoides DD176-5 | ecosystem: Host-associated > Plants > Roots > Endosphere | place: USA: Tennessee... | reverse complement strand
CTCGAGGCTGATGGAAACGGCAGGATCGAGCGCGTCCGCTACCGCAAGAACGGCGAGGACCTGGCTGTCGCTCCGAAGCTGGTCATTCTATCGGCCGGCGCCGTTCAATCCGCCGTGCTACTGTTGCGTTCGGCCGATATGCGCCATCCGAACGGGCTTGCAAATTCCTCCAATCAGGTCGGGAGGAATTTCATGAACCATAATTCGTCGGCGGTGATCGCTGTTTCGCCGACCTATCGAAATGGGTCGATCTATCAGAAAACCTTCGGTTTCAATGATTTCTATTTGTCTGATGGAAACGGCGGCCCGCCGCTCGGGAACGTTCAACTGCTGGGCAGAATCTCGGCAAAGGTACTCAAGGGCTCGCTGCCCTGGGCACCGGAATGGCTGCTCCAGAACATTACGGGCCATGCGATCGACTTCTATGCAATGAGCGAGGATATACCTCACCCGGAAAGCCGCGTGAGGGTGGATGGGGAGCGCATCGTTCTGCAGTGGCAGAGGACGAACTGGGATGCGCATCTCGAACTGGTCGGGAAGCTGAAGGCGGTCCTCAAGTCGATCGGATTCCCGATCGTTCTTTCAAAGCCGTTCGACAAGCGCACGCCGTCTCACCAGTGCGGCACCGTCAGGATCGGCAACGACCCCGCGAGCGCGCCGCTGGATCCTTATTGCCGTTCCTACGATCACCAGAACCTCTTTGTAGTGGACGCCAGCTTCCTGCCGACCTCGGCTGCGGTGAATCCCGCTCTGACGGTCGCCAGTCAGGCGCTGCGGGTCGCCGACCACATCGCATCGAAGGATTTACGCGCATGACAGAGCAGGTTGAAAGGCCAGTCGCCATAGTCACCGGCGGACGCCGCGGCATCGGTCTCGGGATCGCGATCGCGCTGGCGAAGGCCGGTTACAACATAGCGATCACCGGTGTCGGGGCGGCGCAGGAGAGCCGGGACGTCGTCGACGAGCTTCGGGGCTTGGGAGTGGATGCCGTCTATCTGCAAGCGGATGTTTCCGACGTCTCCAGGCATGACGAGACCATGCGTGCGGTCCTGTCGAGCTTTGGGCGCATCGATTGCCTCGTCAACAATGCCGGAATGGCGGCTGTGGTTCGCGGCGATTTCCTAGGCTTGCTTCCAGAAAACTTCGACACGATCATGGCGACGAACCTCAAGGGCACGGTGTTTTTCACGCAGGCCGTCGTGAAGGCGATGCTCGTGACAGGTGCGGCTCATCGTCCGAGATCGATCATCAACATCACGTCTGTCTCCGCCGAGGCAAGCTCGCCGGAACGACTGGATTATTGCATCAGCAAGGCCGGCCTTGCCGCCTTTTCGCAGGGGCTTGCTTTGCGGCTGGCGGATTCAGGAATCGCGGTGTTCGAAGTGCGGCCTGGGATCATCCGGACCGACATGACTGCCGGCGTGACATCGAAATATGACGCCCTCATCGAAAGTGGCCTGGTGCCGATGAGGCGATGGGGCGAGGCCGAAGACCTCGGAAAGATCTGCGCAGCGCTTGCTTCCGGCGACTTCGGCTTTGCCACCGGCACGGTGATTAACGCCGATGGCGGCCTGTCCATTCCTCGCTTGTAACAGGATAGAGAAATGCGTTTCGACTACATTATTACCGGAGCAGGCCCCGCGGGATGCGTGTTGGCCAGCCGGCTGAGTGAAGATCCCGACGTTAATGTGCTGCTGCTTGAAGCCGGTGGAGGCGACTGGAACCCATTGTTCCATATGCCCGCGGGTTTCGCGAAGATGACGAAGGGCGTTGCGAGCTGGGGCTGGGAGACAGTTCCGCAGAAGCACATGAAGGGCAGGGTGCTGCGCTATACGCAGGCTAAGGTGATCGGCGGCGGCTCATCGATCAATGCCCAGCTCTATACCCGCGGTAACGCGGCAGACTATGACCTGTGGGCAAGCGAGGATGGATGTGAGGGCTGGGACTATCGCTCCATACTGCCGTACTTCAAGCGCGCCGAAGACAATCAGCGCTTTGCTGACGATTATCACTCCTACGGGGGGCCCCTCGGTGTCTCGATGCCTGCCTCTCCCTTGCCGATTTGCGATGCCTACATACGGGCCGGCCAGGAACTCGGCATTCCGTATAATCATGATTTCAATGGTCGGCAGCAGGCGGGTGTCGGCTTCTATCAGCTGACGCAACGCGACCGTCGCCGTTCGTCGGCATCGCTGGCATACCTCTCCCCAATTAAAGGACGGAAGAACCTGGTGGTCCGGACGGGCGCGAGGGTGGCGCGCATTGTCCTGGAGGGCCATCGCGCCGTCGGCGTCGAGATAGCGACCGACCGTGGCTCCGAGATCGTTCGCGCCGAACGCGAAGTTCTTGTATCGTCGGGTGCGATCGGATCCCCGAAGCTCCTCCTTCAGTCGGGGATCGGTCCTGCTGACCATCTTCGATCGGTAGGGCTCAAGGTGCACCACGATCTTCCAGGCGTTGGTGGCAACCTGCAGGATCATCTCGATCTCTTTGTCATCTCCGAATGCACCGGCGATCACACCTACGATGGCGTCGCGAAGCTCCACAGGACGATCTGGGCCGGCGTTCAGTATGTCCTGTTTAGAACGGGTCCGGTTGCCTCCTCCCTCTTTGAGACCGGAGGCTTCTGGTATGCCGACCCGGATGCGCGGTCGCCCGATATTCAGTTCCACCTTGGCCTTGGATCCGGGATCGAGGCGGGGGTCGAGCGCCTGAAGAATGCCGGTGTGACCCTGAACTCGGCCTACCTGCACCCACGTTCACGCGGAACGGTGCGGCTTTCCGCAGCTGATCCGGGTGCTGCGCCTCTGATCGATCCGAACTACTGGTCCGACCTGCATGATAAGGTCATGTCACTGGAAGGATTGAAGATCGCCCGCGAGATCATGCAGCAGGCAGCGCTCAAGCCCTATATTCTGGCCGAGCGATTGCCGGGCCCGAAGGTCATGACCGACGAGCAGCTGTTCGATTACGGCTGCGCCAACGCGAAAACCGACCACCACCCGGTTGGCACCTGCAAGATGGGGACGGGGCCGGAAGCTGTTGTCGGTCTCGATCTCAAGGTCCATGGTCTCGAGGGGCTTCGGGTGTGCGATTCGTCGGTCATGCCGCGGGTTCCATCGTGCAACACCAACGCACCGACCATAATGATTGGCGAACGAGGCTCTGACCTTATCCGGGGATTGCCGCCACTGCCTGCAGCGATCTTTGCTCACGAGCGCAACGAAACGCGACCGAGGGCGAGGGCGATCGTCAGCTAAGTGTTCGGACAGCGAAGTTTAAAAATGGAGTAGGGTTTGATTTCCGATTCACGAGCTTTCCTGCAAACCCTGTTTCATGAGGCGGTCAAGGCTGCCGACCCCTACGAGGCATTGGTCCGCCACCTGCCAGATCCGCCGAAAGGCCGGACAATTGTTATCGGAGCCGGGAAGGCAGCGAGCCAAATGGCGGCTGCATTCGAGCGTGCCTGGTCTTATCCGTTCGAAGGTCTCGCTGTTGCCAGGCATGGGCCAATCGCGGACTGCCGGTCGACCAAAATTCTGCAGGCGGCTCATCCCGTCCCGGACAGGGCTGGCCTCGTTGCGGCAGAGGCGCTGATAAACCATGTGCATGGGCTGACCTCCGACGATCTGGTCATTGCGCTGATATCCGGCGGCGGCTCAGCCCTCCTGCCGGCACCGCCGACTGGCTTTACCCTCGCCGACGAAAGCGCCTTGAACGAAGCACTGCTGGCCTCGGGGGCTCCCATCTCAGGCATGAACGTCGTGCGGAAGCATTTCTCTCGCATCAAGGGAGGACGGCTTGCCGCCCTTGCCTACCCGGCCAGGGTAGTCAGCCTCGTTGTGTCAGATGTTCCGGGAGACAATCCGGCCTTCGTTGCGTCAGGGCCTACGGTTCCAGACAACAGCGATGCGGAGGAGGCGCTCCGAGTGATTCGGGACTATCGGATCGATCTCCCGGCGCGCGTAATCGACTGCATCCGGAATAGGAGAGCGCCAGCCGCCGGCGACAACGTATTCGCCAACAACGAGGTTCATGTGATTGCCTCGGCGCGCGTGTCCTTGGAGGCGGCTGCCGATCGGGCGAGATCCCTTGGCGTGCACCCCCTCATTCTTTCGGATTCGATCGAAGGAGAGGCGAAGGATATCGGCCGGATGCATGCGGCGCTTGCTCGTGAGTTCTCCGCAAGGCCTCCGGCTCCAAAGCCTCTCGTGCTGCTTTCTGGCGGGGAGACCACCGTCAGTATCGGAGCTGGAACGTACGGCAAGGGCGGACGAAATTCCGAGCTTCTTCTCTCGGCCGCGATCGATCTTCAAGGTGTCGACGGCGTTGTGGCAATGGCTGCGGATACCGACGGCATCGACGGCTCCGAAGACAATGCCGGCGCCTTTTGCGACGGCGGGACGGTGGCGCGCATCAGGAGCGCCGGCGGCGATGCGCGCGCGTTCCTTGCGGGTCATGATGCGTGGTCGGCCTTCAACCTCGCCGGCGATCTCTTTGTACCCGGACCGACGGGTACCAACGTGAATGATTTCCGCGCTTTTCTTGTAACGTAGGGCTGCAGCGAGAGGCCGATCAGCCTTAGCGTGTGCCAGTTGGCGGCGTCATGCGTGAAGTGCCGCAGCGCCAAATCAGTATGCTGCAAGTCTGTACGGCACGATCCGGCGACGCTTATGTCTTTGTTGTGTTTGAGGAAGCCCGCCCCAGGCCCCTCGGGGCGGGCTCTATCGATCCGGACCCCTTCCGGACCGCGGCTGATGGTGAGCCGCTGGAAATACCAATGCCGGGTGTCGCGCGTTGAGACAACCGAAAGCTGTTCTGTTGGTTATTTGGTAAGGTTAACGACCCCGCGTGCCGTATGTCTGGACATTGGAAGGGACTCCCTTCAACACTGGATGCTTGGGCGTTCGCTCAAGCTAGAGTGAGCGACGGCGGAACAAAAAAACAAGGGGATTGGTCATGGTCGACCGGCTGAAGGGGAAAGTTGCAATCATTTCCGGTGGCGCGACGGGCATGGGTGGGGCAGCCTCCCGTCTCTTTGCCGCCGAGGGCGCCAAGGTGGCGATCATTGACCGGAATGAAGCGGCAGCGCGCCAAACGGCGGAGGAAATCCGCGCTGCTGGTCATGTTGCGGAGTACTGGGTAGCCGACGTATCCGACGAGGCGGCAGTTATCCAGGCGGTCAAGGGAGTGGAGGAAAGCTTCGGCGCTGTTACCGTGCTTTTCAACCACGCCGGGACGATCGTCATCAAGCCGTTCCTGGAAACGACACTTCAGGAGTGGGAATGGCTGCATGCGGTGAACGTTCGGTCCATGTTCCTGATGACACGAGCCGTGCTGCCGGGGATGATTGCCGCCGGCGGCGGTTCCATCGTCTGCACGTCGTCAATCTCGGCAGTGGCCGCAACGCCGATGGAGGTGCTTTACGACACGACGAAGGGCGCCGTGCATATGTTTGCGCGGGCAATCGGCGTGGAGTTCAGGGATCGCAACATTCGCTGCAATGCCGTCTGCCCCGGCTTTATCCGCACGCCGCATGGGTTACGCGAGGTGAGCGAATTGCAGGCCCTTGGCGTCGATGTGTCGGATGCTGCTATTGCCGCTCAGCAGGGTCGGATCGGCGAGCCGGAGGATGTGGCGCGCGCCGCGCTCTATCTCGCCAGCGACGAGTCGATGTTCGTCAATGGCGCACATCTCTTCGTCGACAACGGGTTCACCGCCATCTAGGTCCGGTTCGACTTGCCAAGCTTAAATTAAAAGGGCCGAGATCGTGATCTCGGCCCTTGTCGTTTCGTATCCTGCGGTACGGGCTTAACTGCCGGTTTTCGCAGCATGGCGGCGGCCCTTGCCAATATCGGGCAGGAAGATGGTCAGCAGGCCAAGCAGCGGCAGATACGAGCAGATGCGATAAACGAATTCGATGCCCATGTGGTCGGCCACCATGCCGAGGCCCGCTGCGCCGATACCGCCGATACCGAAGGCAAAGCCGAAGAACAAGCCGGCAATCATGCCGACGCGTCCCGGAACCAGCTCCTGGGCGAAGACGACAATCGCCGAGAAGGCGGAGGCGAGGATGACGCCGATCAGGAAGGTCAGGAAGACCGTCCAGCTGTAGTCGGCATAAGGCAGGGCAAGCGTGAAGGGCAGGGCGCCGAGGATCGAGAACCAGATCACGAACTTGGTGCCGAACCAGTCGACAACAGGACCGCCGGCGACCGTGCCGATGGCAACGGCGCCGAGGAATACGAACAGCAGAATCTGCGCGTGCTGTACCGACACGCCGAAGCGCTCCATCATGTAGAAGGTGTAGTAGCTCGAAAGGCTTGTCATGTAGACGTACTTCGAGAACACCAGCAGTGCCAGGACGCCGATCGACGCAATGACCTCCGCGCGCGGGACATGTACGGCAGGTACCACTGCCTTGCGACCGGCATTGTTCTTGCGGTGGTCCGCATACCAGGCACCGACGCGCCACAGGATGATCATGCCGGTCAGCGCTGCAAGCGAGAACCATGCAACGCTATGCTGGCCACGCGGCAGCACGATGAAGGCTGCCAACAGCGGACCGATCGCCGAGCCGAAATTGCCGCCAACCTGAAACAGCGATTGGGCAAGGCCATGGCGTCCGCCCGAAGCCAGCCGGGCAACGCGTGAGGATTCCGGATGGAACACGGCCGAGCCGAGGCCGACGACGCCGGCGCCAATGAGCAGCACCCAATAGGCGTGCGCGTAGGCAAGCAGCACCAGGCCGATCAGCGTGAAGCCCATGCCGACAGTCAACGAGTAAGGCAACGGGCGCTTGTCAGTATAGATGCCGATCAGCGGCTGTAGAAGCGATGCAGTAACTTGGAACACGAGGCCAAGGAAGCCGATCTGCGTGAAGTCAAGACCGTAGCCGTCCTTGATCATCGGATAAAGAGCAGGGATCAGCGACTGCATTGTGTCGTTGAGGAGGTGGCAGAAGCTCACGGCCATGATGATGCCGAAAACCGTCTGTTCCGCAGAGTGCCTCTCTGCCGTCATTGCGCTGTTTGTCACGATTCTACTCCGTCCTTTGACGATCCGGAGATAGCCGACTTGCTGCTGTCCCGCTTTCGTGTTTTGGTCTTGCTGTTTCGCGAGTGGGCCAAAAATGACAAAATCCGGACAGCGGTTGGCGGTGAGCGAGCTGGCCAAGCTCCATGTGGAGCGACTTGCTGCCATCGAGGCTGCCTCCGAGCCGGTCTATGCCATCCCCGCGGAATATCCGGCCGGCTATCATGTAAAACCGCATAGCCATAGTCGTGCGCAGTTCGTCTATGCCCGCGCCGGTGTCGTCATGGTGTCGTCAGTACAGGGGCGGTGGATGGTGCCGCCACAGCATGCGCTATGGATACCGGCCGAGCTTGTCCATACCGTCGATATGCTGGGCGACGTTGCCATGCTGTCCGCCTATGTCGCGCCTCATGCTCTGGCCGACCCGCCAACGGCCGTCCGCGTCGTTGCGCTGACCGACCTTGCCAGGGCACTGATCATCGAGGCCGTCGCGCTGCCGGAGGCCAAAAGCGGCCGGCATGATCTCGTCATGGCCCTGCTGCTCGAGGAAGTCCTGCGGCTTCCCGACAGGCCGTTGGGATTGCCGTTTCCGTCCGACATACGCCTGGCCGCCCTCTGCCGCGGCTTCATGGAAAATCCAAGTGCCCGGCTGGTTATCGACGACTGGGCTGAGCGGCTCGCTATGAGCCGGCGCGCCTTTACCCGATTCTTCCGAAAGGAAACGGGAATCAGTCTCTCGACGTGGCGCCAGCAGGCAGCGGTATTTACTGCCTTGCCACGCCTTGCAGCCGGGGAGACTGTTACAGCCGTTGCCCTTGACCTCGGCTATGACAGCGTCGCCGCCTTTACCACCATGTTCAGGCGGATGCTGGGGGCGGCTCCGCGCGCCTATTTCAGAGCACCCGAACAATATTGAGGGTTTTCCGGAGGAAGGATTCGCGGTTTGGCAGACGGCGCGATATCCGCGCCGGACACCGATATGACGTTGACGTTCACGGTAAATCTGTGCGTTTCAAAAATTCGAAAAACATTCGTTTGACATTCGAATAATCTTCGTTTTAACTGCTTTTACTTTCGCAACTGCGCAAGCTTTTTGCGATGCGGTATATTCTGGCTCGGAGGGGGAACGTGAGCCGTCAGATTCACGATCTTTTCATCATCGGCGGTGGCATCAACGGCTGCGGGATTGCGCGTGACGCGGTCGGACGTGGCTATTCGGTCGCGCTTGCAGAGATGAACGATTTCGCTTCGGGCACGTCCTCCGGCGCGACTAAGCTCATTCATGGCGGCTTGCGATATCTCGAGCACTACGAGTTTCGTCTGGTGCGCGAATCGCTGATGGAGCGCGAAGTGCTTTGGGCGATGGCGCCGCACATCATCTGGCCGATGCGCTTCGTGTTGCCCTATCACAAGGGCGGCATCCGACCGGCATGGCTCATCCGCCTCGGGCTGTTTCTCTATGATCATCTCGGCGGTCGCAAACTTTTGCCGCCGACCGCGGTTCTCGACATGCGCCGGGATGCGGCCGCCAAGCCGTTGAAGGCGCTCTTCACAAAGGCATTCGAATATTCGGACGGTTGGGTCGACGATGCGCGCATGGTCGTCCTCAACGCGCGGGACGCCGCCGACCGCGGCGCGCTGATCATGCCGAGGACGAAGGTCGTTTCGGCGCGACGTGAGAATGGGATGTGGTTGATCGAAACGATCGACACCGTCAGCGGGCACGGGAACAGTTTTCAGGCGCGGATGCTGGTGAATGCAGCCGGTCCCTGGGTCGATCACGTTATTCGCGCGGCTTTCGGGCAAAACGAGGCTCACCATGTGCGCCTCGTGCAGGGCAGCCACATCGTGGTGAAGAAGAAGTTCGACGATGCACGAGCCTACTTCTTCCAGAATCCGGACAACCGCATCATCTTCGCGATCCCCTACGAGCAGGACTTCACGCTGATCGGTACGACTGACCGCGACTACTCGGCCGATCCGAAGGATGTGAAGATATCCGAGGAAGAAACGACGTATCTCTGCAACGCGGCGAGCGAGTATTTCAAGGAGCCGGTGCGGCCGGACGACATCGTGTGGACCTACTCGGCCGTGCGGCCGCTGTTTGACGACGGCGCTTCCAAGGCGCAGGAGGCAACCCGCGACTACGTGCTGAAAATCGAAGGCGAGGGGGAAAGCGCGCCGCTGCTCAACGTATTCGGCGGCAAGCTCACGACCTATCGGCGGCTTTCCGAGCATGCGCTGGAAAAGATTGCTGCGGCGATCGGCGCCAAAGGTGCGCCGTGGACAGCGAAAAGCCATCTGCCGGGCGGCGATTTCGCAGCAACCGGCTTTGAGGCTGAAGTCGCGAAGCTGAAGGGCCGCTATCTGTTCCTGGCCGACCGGCATGCGCGCCGACTGGTGCGCCGCTACGGCACGAAGGCGTCGGTTCTGCTTGGACGGGCGGCCACCACCGACGACCTGGGGCACTGTTTCGGTGGCGATCTCTACGAGGCAGAGGTTCGCTATCTCATCAATCACGAATGGGCCAGAAGCGCGGACGATGTGCTTTGGCGAAGAACGAAGGACGGCCTGCGTCTGACCAAGGAACAGGCTGCACTGTTGGAGGAGTACATGGCCGCGCGACCGGCACAGATGGCTGGTTGAAGCGGTAATGTCCCCGCTGTTGAGGAGGCACGGGAACCGGAATGCTTGAATTGCGCAACGCCGCAAAGATGGTGGGTGGGGAAAATCATATCCACGCGACCAATCTTGCGTTTGAAAAAGGCACGCTGAATGTGCTGCTGGGGCCGACGCTGTCCGGCAAGACGTCGCTGATGCGGCTGATGGCCGGGCTCGATCGTCCGACGGGTGGTTCGGTCCATTTCGACGGCGTGGATGTGACCGGCATGCCGGTGCAGAAGCGCAATGTCGCGATGGTCTACCAGCAGTTCATCAACTATCCGGCGCTGACGGTATACGAAAACATTGCCTCGCCGATGCGCATTGCTGGCAAGGATGCGGCGACGATCGACCGGGAAGTGCGCAAGGCCGCCGATCTGTTGCGCCTCACGCCCTATCTGGACCGGACGCCACTCAATCTCTCCGGCGGCCAGCAGCAGCGCACGGCGCTTGCGCGTGCGCTCGTCAAGAATGCCAGCCTGGTGCTGATGGACGAGCCGCTCGCCAACCTCGACTACAAGCTGCGCGAAGAATTGCGGGCTGAGCTGCCGAAGATCTTTGCGCAATCTGGCGCGATCTTCGTCTATGCCACAACGGAGCCCTCCGAAGCGCTTCTGCTCGGCGGCAACACGGCGACCCTTTCGGAGGGCCGCGTGACCCAGTTCGGACCGACCATTTCAGTCTATCGAAGCCCGTTCGATCTTGTCACAGCAAAGACCTTTGCCGATCCGCCGCTCAATTTCATTGATGTCGTAAAGGCTGGTGGAGTATTCCAAAGGCAGGATGCGACGATGCTGCCGGTGCCTGCACATCTGGCCGGAATGGCCGATGGCCCGGTCACAATTGCCTTCCATCCGCACCACCTCGGTCTTTCGCCGCAGACCCCGGCCGCAGCAAGGCTCCAGGCTCGCACACAGATCTCGGAAATCACCGGCTCCGAGAGCTTCGTGCACCTGGATTTCGATGGTGTGCGCTGGGTCATGCTCGCGCACGGCATTCACAACATCGATCCGGACACCGAGGTCGACGTCTATCTCGACACGCGTCACGTCATGGCTTTTGGCACCGACGGTCGCGCTATTGCAACTGGCGCAAAGGCGTAAGGGAGAAGGACATGGCACGCATCACGCTCGACCACATCCGCCACGCCTACGGGCCGAACCCGAAGTCGGACACGGACTATGCGCTTCGCGAAGTCGATCACGAATGGAGGGACGGCGGCGCCTACGCGCTTCTTGGACCGTCCGGCTGCGGAAAGACGACGCTGCTCAACATCATTTCCGGCCTGCTGCAGCCGTCCCATGGCCGCATCCTCTTCGATGGATACGATGTGACGAACCTTTCGACACAGGCGCGCAACATCGCGCAGGTGTTCCAGTTCCCGGTTATTTACGACACCATGACCGTCTACGACAATCTGGCCTTTCCGTTGCGCAACCGCGGTGTTGCCGAGCTGGAAGTCGATCGCCGCGTTCGCGACATTCTCGAAATGATCGATCTCGGCGGCATGGCCAAGCGCAAGGCGCAGGGCCTGACGGCCGACCAGAAGCAGAAGATCTCGCTCGGTCGCGGGCTGGTGCGCAACGACGTCAACGCAATCCTGTTCGACGAGCCGTTGACCGTTATCGACCCGCACATGAAATGGGTGCTGCGTTCGCAGTTGAAGCGCCTGCACAAGCAGTTCGGTTTCACCATGGTCTACGTGACCCACGACCAGACGGAGGCGCTGACCTTCGCTGACAAGGTTGTCGTCATGTACGAGGGGGAAATCGTCCAGATCGGCACGCCGGCAGAACTTTTCGAACGGCCGAGCCACACATTCGTCGGCTACTTCATCGGCTCGCCGGGCATGAACGTTCTGCCGGTCCAGCTGCAGGGTAACGCGGTCCGCATCGGCAGCGAAACACTGTCATTGGACTATGCGCCGCAAACGGCCGCTGGTGCAAAGATTGAGCTGGGCATCCGTCCGGAGTTCATCGATCTCGGCCGCGAGGGGATGCCGGTTACTGTCAACAGGGTCGAGGACATTGGACGGCAAAAGGTCGTACGGGCGACGTTTGCCGGTCAGCCGATCGCCATCGTCGTCACGGAGGACTCTGAAATCCCGGCCGATGCACGCGTGACCTTCGATCCGGCTGCGATCAACATCTACGCCAATTCCTGGCGCGTCGGCAGGGAGGGCTGAGCATGGAAAAGACCTGGAACAACAAAGCCTGGTTTCTGGTTCTGCCGGTTCTGGTGCTGGTTGCCTTCTCGGCCGTCATTCCGCTGATGACCGTCGTCAACTACTCGGTGCAGGACACGTTCGGCAACAACGAGTTCTTCTGGGCGGGTACGGACTGGTTCGTGCAGACGCTTCACTCCGACCGCTTCTGGGCGGCGTTGCAGCGCAATCTCGCTTTCTCGCTGATCATTCTGGCGTTGCAAATCCCGCTCGGCATCTTCATCGCGCTGAACATGCCGAAGAAGGGGCTCGGCGTGCCGGTCTGCCTCGTGCTGATGGCGCTGCCGCTGCTCATTCCATGGAACGTGGTCGGCACCATCTGGCAGGTTTTCGGTCGTGTCGACATCGGCCTGCTTGGCCATACGCTTGAGGCTATGGGGTTTGACTACAACTATGTCCGCGATCCCCTTGATGCGTGGATCACCATCATCGTCATGGACGTCTGGCATTGGACAAGCCTCGTCGTGCTGCTCTGCTATGCCGGCCTCGTTTCAATCCCCGATGCCTACTATCAGGCGGCAAAGATCGACGGCGCGTCGCGCTGGTCCGTCTTCCGCTACATCCAGCTGCCGAAGATGAAACGCGTCTTGCTCATCGCCGTGCTGCTGCGCTTCATGGACAGCTTCATGATCTACACCGAGCCTTTTGTCGTCACCGGCGGCGGTCCCGGCAACTCGACGACGTTCCTGTCGATCGACTTGGTGAAGATGGCCGTCGGCCAGTTCGACCTCGGTCCCGCAGCGGCAATGTCGATCATCTACTTCCTGATCATCTTGTTGCTGTCGTGGATCTTCTACACCGTCATGACCAGCAGCGACGCGAACGCCTGAGAAAGGAGAGGACCATGGCTCAGACAATGAAATACAAGCCTGCGGGCAACTTCTCCTGGGTCGTTTCGACGATCTACATCATCTTCCTGCTGCTGCCGATCTACTGGCTGATCAATATGAGCTTCAAGGAGAACGCCGAGATTACCGGCGCCTTTTCGCTCTGGCCGCAGAACCCGACGCTGCGCAACTACAGCGTGATCTTCACCGATCCGTCCTGGTACAATGGCTACATTAATTCGATCATCTACGTCGTGATGAATACGGTGATCTCAGTGCTGGCGGCGCTGCCGGCGGCCTACGCCTTCTCGCGCTATCGGTTTCTGGGCGACAAGCATCTGTTCTTCTGGCTGCTGACGAACCGTATGGCACCACCGGCGGTCTTCGCGCTGCCGTTCTTCCAGCTCTACTCCGCCTTCGGCCTTATCGACACGCACATCGCCGTGGCGCTCGCCCACTGCCTGTTCAACGTGCCGCTGGCGGTCTGGATCCTGGAAGGCTTCATGTCGGGCGTGCCGAAGGAGATCGACGAGACGGCCTATATTGACGGCTATTCCTTCCCGCGTTTCTTCGTGAAGATCTTCATGCCGTTGATTGCCTCAGGCATCGGTGTCGCGGCCTTCTTCTGCTTCATGTTCTCGTGGGTGGAACTGCTGCTTGCCCGCACGCTGACAACCACTGCCGCAAAGCCGATTTCCGCGATCATGACGCGCACCGTCTCGGCTGCAGGGATGGATTGGGGAGTGCTCGCGGCAGCCGGCGTGCTGACTATCATTCCTGGCGCGCTCGTCATCTACTTCGTACGCAACTACATCGCCAAGGGCTTCGCGCTCGGCCGCGTCTGACAAGGAAGGACCACTCATGAACTTTTCCTGGATGGCATGGACGCTGCCGACCGCATTGTTTTTCCTGACGATTCTCATGCTGCTGGTTGGCATGAGCGTCTGGGAGTATTTCGCGCCGGGCGGTTCGCCGCGGGTGGGCATCCTCAGGTTCGAAACCACGCGAGGAGACCGGCTCTTCGTATCGCTGCTTGGCGCGGCATTCATTCATCTCGCATGGCTGGGTCTTGTCGGACCCAACCTGTGGTGGGCTCTTGCCCTCTCCGTAGTCTACGCCATTGGCGTCTTTCGCTACGTGTGACGGCAAGGAAAGACAGATGGCCGGGGGTACTGGCCGCCTGAAACGTGAAGACTGCAATCGCAACCCTGGGAGGATATTATGCGAAAGCATTTACTAGCGACAACAGCAGGCATGTTGCTGGCCATGGCGGGCTCCGCCTATGCCGGCATGGACGAGGCGAAAGCCTTTTTGGACAAGGAGGTCGGCGAGCTCTCGACGCTTCCCCGCGCCGACCAGGAAAAGGAAATGCAATGGTTCGTCGATGCGGCGAAACCGTTCGCCGGCATGGATATCAAGGTGGTTTCCGAAACCATCACCACGCATGAGTATGAATCGAAGGTCCTGGCGCCGGCCTTTACGGCCATCACCGGTATCAGAGTCACGCATGACCTGATCGGCGAAGGCGACGTCGTCGAAAAGCTGCAGACGCAGATGCAGTCGGGCGAGAACATCTACGACGCCTACATCAATGACTCGGATCTGATCGGTACGCATTGGCGCTACCAGCAGGCACGCAGCCTGACGGACTGGATGGCCAACGAAGGCAAGGACGTCACCAACCCGAACCTCGACATCGACGACTTCATTGGGAAGTCCTTCACCACGGCTCCGGACGGCAAGCTCTATCAGCTGCCGGATCAGCAGTTCGCGAACCTCTATTGGTTCCGCTACGACTGGTTCAACGACGAGAAGAACAAGGCCGACTTCAAGGCGAAGTACGGTTACGATCTCGGCGTTCCGGTCAACTGGTCTGCCTATGAGGACATCGCCGAGTTCTTTACCGGCCGCGACGTTGGTGGCAAGAAGGTCTACGGCCATATGGACTATGGCAAGAAAGACCCGTCGCTCGGTTGGCGTTTCACTGATGCCTGGCTCTCCATGGCCGGCAATGGTGACAAGGGTATCCCGAACGGCAAGCCGGTCGACGAGTGGGGCATCAAGGTCGATGAGAACTCACGCCCGGTCGGCTCGTGTGTTGCACGCGGCGGCGACACCAACGGCCCGGCAGCGGTCTATTCCATCCAGAAGTACCTGGATTGGATGAAGGCCTACGCTCCGGCAGCGGCCCAGGGCATGACTTTCTCGGAGTCCGGCCCGGTCCCGTCTCAGGGTGAGATCGCACAGCAGATCTTCACCTACACGGCCTTTACCGCCGATTTCGTCAAGCCGGGTCTGCCTGTTGTGAACGAGGACGGCACGCCGAAGTGGCGCTTCGCCCCGTCGCCGCATGGCGTCTATTGGAAGGACGGCATGAAGCTTGGCTATCAGGATGCCGGCTCCTGGACGCTGATGAAGTCCACGCCTGACGATCGCGCCAAGGCTGCATGGCTCTATGCGCAGTTCGTCACTTCGAAGACGGTCGACGTCAAGAAGAGCCACGTCGGTCTGACGTTCATTCGCGAATCCACCATTCGCGACAAGAGCTTCACCGAACGCGCTCCGAAGCTCGGCGGTCTGGTCGAGTTCTACCGCTCGCCGGCCCGCGTGCAATGGTCGCCGACCGGCACGAACGTTCCTGACTATCCGAAGCTTGCTCAGCTTTGGTGGCAGGCGATCGGCGATGCGTCGTCGGGCGCGAAGACCCCGCAGGAAGCCATGGATTCGCTTTGCGCCGAGCAGGAAAAGGTCCTGCAACGCCTGGAGCGCGCCAAGGTTCAGGGCGATATCGGACCGAAGCTCGCCGAAGAGCATGATCTCGAATACTGGAACAAGGACGCAGTCGCCAAGGGCAACCTCGCTCCCCAGCTGAAGATCGAGAACGAGAAGGAAAAGCCGGTTACCGTCAACTACGACGAACTGGTCAAGAGCTGGCAGTCGAACTGATCGGCTGCTTTTGGTCGGGTACGAGGCCCGGCCAACAGCAATGCCGACGGCGCAAAGTCGCCGTCGGCACCAACCGCCTCTAGGGAACGACTTATCGCATGAGCTGGCGCATTCGCGGCGGCTGGGCGAACTATTGCGCCGGAGAAGACAATGAGCGGCCATATTCTCGCGATCGACCAGGGCACGACGTCCTCGCGCGCGATCGTCTTCGACGCCGGGATGAAGATGATTTCGTCTGCACAGGAGGAGATCAAGCAATCCTATCCCCAACCAGGTTGGGTCGAGCATGACCCGGATGAGATCTTTACCACGGTGGTCAATACGGCACGGAAAGCTTTGGCAAACGCCAACGTTCCAGTGGCCGATATCGCCGCAATCGGTATCACCAACCAGCGCGAGACGACCGTTGTCTGGGAGCGAAAGTCAGGCAGGGCGCTCTACAAGGCGATCGTATGGCAGGACCGGCGCACGGCTGAAGTCTGCGACAGTCTCAAGGCTGACGGTTACGAGAAGCTCTTCAGCGCTAAGACGGGTCTGCTACTGGATCCTTATTTTTCCGGAACGAAACTGCGCTGGCTGCTCGATAATGTCGACGGATTGCGGGAGCGTGCCGAGGCTGGTGAAGTGTGTTTCGGCACTGTCGACAGCTGGCTGATCTTCAATCTGACCGGCGGACGCGTTCATGCCACGGACGCCACCAACGCCTCGCGAACGCTGCTTTTCAATTTAACGGAGGGTCGGTGGGACGAGGAGCTTCTTGGCCTTCTCAGGATTCCGGCAGCTATGCTTCCGCAGGTCAAGGACTGCGCGGACGATTTCGGCGTCACCGATCGGGAAATCTTTGGCGCGGCCATCCCAATCCTCGGTGTTGCCGGCGACCAGCAGGCCGCCACCATCGGCAATGCTTGCTTCAAGCCCGGCATGATGAAATCGACCTATGGGACAGGCTGCTTTGCCCTCCTGAACACAGGGCGGGACTGCGTGGTATCCAGCAACCGGATGATTACGACGATCGCCTATCGGCTCGGCGGCAAGACGACCTATGCGTTGGAAGGCTCGATTTTCATCGCCGGTGCAGCCGTGCAATGGCTCCGCGACGGGCTTGGCCTTATTTCACAGGCATCGGAGAGCGGCACGCTGGCGACGCGGGCCGATCCCAATCAGCAAGTCTATGTGGTGCCGGCGTTTACGGGGCTCGGGGCTCCTTATTGGGATCCGGAGGCGCGGGGTGCGATTTTCGGCTTGACCCGAAACAGCGGCCCGGCCGAATTGGCGCATGCGGTGCTCGAATCCGTGGCCTACCAGACGCTCGATCTGCTGATCGCGATGCGGAAGGATTGGGGCGGCCATCACATCGAGACGGTCCTGCGCGTCGATGGCGGCATGGCCAGCTCTGACTGGACGATGCAGCGCCTTTCCGATGTGGTCGGCAATCCGGTGGACCGGTCCGCTGTTCTGGAGACAACGGCGCTGGGCGCGGCCTGGCTCGCAGGTTCGAGAGCGGCGGTCTGGCCGGACCACGAGCAATTTGGAAAGGCCTGGGCTTGCAACAGGCGGTTCCAGCCGTCGATGGAGGAGGCCGAGCGGCAGACGAAGATCGCCGGCTGGCGTAATGCCGTGTCGCGGACGCTGTCCGGCGCGCAATACGGCAATCCGCTGGCCTGAATCGCTCAATGTATGCCCGCCCTTTAGATGCGGCTGCGACGCTTCGCCTTCAAGCGTTCAGGTGACTGTCAGAAAACACGGCCATGGCTGGCGAATATTATCGGCGGCCATGAATTACCTATGATCCAATCCTGGTTCCGTCGACGCCAAATCTGGACGCGGAGACGACCAATTGAAAGATAGTGCCACCAAGGCCCGCCTGATCGACTGGCGGCCCGCAATCGGCAGCGTGACGCTTTGCCTTGTGACGACCCTCTACCTTCTTTCGGTGACAAATCATTCGTTCTGGAGCGCCGCATACAGTGATTTCGCTGCCGATCATCTGTCATTCGTGCTTTTTGTGATCGGCATTTCAGCGATCAGCACGGCAATTATCACGGCTTTCTCGGCCAAGTATGTCACCAAGCCGTTTTTAATCTTCTTTGTGCTCGCAGCAGCTGCCGGCTCCTGGTTTACCGATCAGTTCGGTGTGATCGTGGACAAGGAAATGATCCGCAACGCGGCAGTGTCGACGGGCGCGGAGGCGGGGCATCTGATAACCGCGCGCTTTGTGCTTCATATGCTGCTCACTGGGATATTGCCGTCGCTTCTTATCATGTGGCTGCGTATCCGGCATCGCCCCGTGCTGTCCAAGCTTGCTCACAATACGGGCGTGATTCTGGCTTGCCTGGCGGTCTTCGCCACAGTCGGATTCGGCGATTATCGGGCCTTTGCGGGCGTCGGGCGGGCTCATAGGGACATCCTCGAGAGGTTAAATCCGTTTGCGCCGATCACCAGCACCATTGGCTTTGCCGTTTCGTCCGAGGAGGATGCGCATGTGGTCGCCGCACCGCTCGGCACGGATGCACACCGGGTTAACACTGCCGGCCTCAACAAGCCTCGCGTGACGATTATCGTCGCGGGCGAGACGGCGCGTGCCGATGATTTCTCCCTGGGCGGCTACCAACGCAAGACCAATCCGGAACTCGAAAAGCAGAACGTCATCTATTTCCCGAATACGACCAGCTGCGGTACAGCGACGGCAATCTCGATTCCTTGCATGTTTTCCATCTATCCGCGAACGGCCTATACCCATCGCAAGGGGCTCGCGACCGAGAACCTTCTCGATGTGTTGGGCCACGCCAAGGTTGACGTGTCCTGGCTGGACAACGATACCGGCAGCTATCACGTGACTGACCGCGTCGCCTATGCCTCGCTGCCGCAGTCTAACGATGCACGCTTTTGCAAGGACGGTGAGTGCCTCGACGCCATCCTTCTCGACAAGGTCGACGATTGGCTCGATCACGTGAAGGGCGACAGCGTCTTGGTCCTGCACCAGCTCGGCAGTCACGGGCCGGCCTACTTCGCTCGTTACCCCGATGAGTACCGACGCTTCGTTCCCGACTGCAGGGCCAATGACTTTGGCAGTTGCACGGCCGAAGAGATCACCAACGCCTACGACAATACGATCCTCTATACGGATCACGTCGTTTCGACTGTCATCGACAAGCTCAAGCAGCATTCTGAGAAAGTCGCGGGTGCAGCGATCTACGTGTCGGATCACGGGGAATCGCTTGGTGAGAACGGCATCTACCTGCATGGTGCGCCCTATATCGTGGCGCCGTCGCAGCAGACGCATGTGCCGTTCCTTGTCTGGGTCGGTGAAGATCTCGCCAAGTCCGCCGGCTTCGAGATGAGCTGCATGGCCAAGCAGACGGATGGCTCCCGTTCGCATGACAACCTCTTCCATAGTGTGCTTGGGCTGATGGACGTGGCGACCAAGGTGTATGATCCGCATCTGGATGTTTTCGCCGCGTGTCGGCGGAAGACGGATAAGGTCGCGAGCGTCCAGCGATGAGATAGCCGGGGTTCAGCTGTGCTGCCACAGTGGCTACCCGAGAGCGTTCTGCCGGTCACCTCCTTCTGGCGGCCAAGTCAGCTCTCAGTGCTTGCGGTTTGCGGCTTTCATGCGCTCGGAGAGCTCGGAAAGCCCGAACGGCTTCACCAGGAAATCGTCTGCGCCACTTTGCAAGCCCTCGATCTGATCTGAGGTCTGATCGTGCGCCGTCAGAATGATGACGGGGACGGCGTTCGCTTGTCTTCTAAGCGCCTTCAGGAGAGTAAGGCCGTTGCCATCAGGTAGCCGCAGGTCGAGCAAGATTACTCCGTAGCTGCCGGTTCCGGCCGCTTCTGTCGCTTCCGCGAGGTTGAGGCACCAATCGACTGAATGACCGTCGGCGGCGATGTGATCGCGCACGGCGTCTCCCAGTAGGATGTTATCCTCAACCAATAGTACATTCATGTGTCATCTCCCCTGCTGCTTGCCTGCCTTGCGGCAGCATGCCCAGCCATGATGATGGTTTTGCTTGGGGGCATCGCAAAGCGTCGCCAGGAATTCTAATGGGGCCGCTAGCTGACAGTGGCCTTAAAGCTGCGTGGGGGCGCGTTCAAAAATACTGTGACGAGCGCTCCAAGACGGTGCCCCTGGCAAGCGACTAGCCGAAATGCGCTCTTGGCGAGCTCTTGAGCCTATGCCGGTGTTCTGACGTCAGAGCCGGCCAGCAGCGAAAGCTCGCCCGCCGTCTTCATGACCATGGTGATCGCTTGGCTGATGTCGGGTGCAGTTGGCGCATTGACCAGAGCAATATAGGGACAGGTGAGAGCTGCAATGCAGCGCCCGTCTGGCCCAAGGATCGGCGCCGAAAGGTTGTGGACGCCCGCTGTTTGCGCGCTTGCCATCATCTCGTAGCCGCGCTCGCGGATATGGGCGAGACGCTCGTAAAATTCCGGGCCAAGTTTCACCTCATCGCGGCTCCGTGCATGCTCCGCGATCATCATCTTCCGCTCTTCATCGCTTCGGAAGGCGAGAAGCACATGGCCGGAACCGGTGTCGAAAAGGCTGATATGCGAGCCGACGCGGATCGAGATACCCCAATAGTCCGGCGCCTCGTGCTGGGCGATCACCACAGCCGAACCGCGGTCAAAGACAACCAAGTGGTTTGCCTGCTTGGTTCGTTGCGCGAGGTCGCGCATCAGTGGTGTGGCGAAGGACGCCAATCGGCGCGTTGGCGCATGCAACTGGGACAGGCCGAAGAGTTTAAGTGTGAGGGTGAACCGATCACCCTCAAGCTTGGTCACGTAGCCGCGGCGCACGAGGCGATCGAGCATGCGATAAAATTCGTTAGGGCTGCGATCGAGGCGTTTGGCGATCTCCGCTTGGGTCAGCCCTTCCTCGACGCCGGCCAAAAGCTCAAGGATATCGAGCCCTTTGTCCAGCGCCGGAGCACGGTACCGATCGGGGTCTTCTGCTTCCATGAACTTCTCCTGCGAATACCAACTTACATATACAAATGTGAAGTTGCGGAAAAGCGGGGGTTTATGCAGCGAACTTCGCCATCGACGACGAAAAACGGACAGGCTAGGTTCGAGCCTCGCGCGTTTCGCGCAGTAAAGGCCATGTGTATTGCGAGGATGCAGACGATGTTTTTGACGGATGAAGAGCTCAGCGAAATCGCGATGTTTCGGCGAGAACTTCATCGCAATCCAGAAGTCTCTGGGGAGGAGGCACAAACCGCATTGCGGGTGACAGAAAAGCTGAGTGCAACTGGACCTGATCAGATCATTACAGGCATCGGTGGACATGGCCTTGCAGCGGTTTACGAGGGGGCGATTTCAGGCCCTACGATCATGATCCGTGCGGAACTGGATGGCCTGCCGATCGAGGAAATCGCCGACATACCACACCGCTCGACCGTACCCAGCAAGGGCCACCTGTGCGGCCATGATGGCCATATGGCGATCCTGATCGCACTCGCGAAGGGGCTCGGGCAGATGCGGCCCGCGAGAGGGCGCGCAATCCTGATGTTCCAGCCGGCCGAGGAGAACGGTGCAGGCGCAGCGGCGGTGCTTGCGGATCCGAAGTTTGCGACGCTAACGCCTGATATGTCGCTCTCGCTTCACAATTTCCCGGGGATCCCGCTTGGCCACGTCCTTCTCAAGGAGGGACCGGTCAATTGTGCGTCGCGGGGAATGAAGATCGTTCTAAAGGGCAAGACATCGCACGCTTCCTATCCGGAGCAGGGCATCGCACCGACTTTCGTGTTGGCCCGGCTGCTCGATGATCTGACGGCATTGGGCAACAATCAGCCGCTCGGACCGGATTACTCGCTGATCACGGTCACACATGCGCGTCTCGGTGAGCCGGCCTTCGGCATAAGCCCCGGTGAGGCGCAAATCTGGGCGACCTTACGGACGCTGACGGATGAAGCGATGACTGCATTGGTTTCACGCGCCGAGGAACTTGTGCTGACACAGGCGAAGGCCGGACAGCTACGGGTAGAGATCAGCTATGAGGACGTGTTTCACCAGTGCTACAATTCCGCCGAAGCGGTTACGGAGTTGCGGCGCGCGCTGGATGACGAGGGTGTCAGCCATGATAGCGCAAGCAGCCTGCTGCCGATGAAAGCGTCGGAAGACTTCGGTCTGTTCCGGACCGTGGCGCCGGCTGCCATGTTCTTCCTCGGGGCAGGCGAGGATCATCCCCGACTGCACAACCCCGACTACGACTTTCCCGATGAGCTGATTGCCACCGGTTCTCGGGCCTTCATGCGAGCCATCAGGAACGTTCTCGGCTGAAAGCGCCACATAGCTGCCATTGAACTCTCCCGCCGACGATCGGAGAAAGGCGAAGGTCCCGCATCCGGCGCAGCGCCTCCGCTTCACGACCGATCCGTCCGCGCCATGTCATTGCAACTACTTTGCGCATGATCTAAAACTGATCTCTGAGGTTGAAATTAAGGTCGCGATCCCTGATCGACTTGCGCGCTGATTTGCGCAATATTTTCCGTGGCAGATGTGTGCGCTGTTAGCGCCAAGCATCAGACAGGCACCATTCGACTTCCTCCAGAGTGCAATGGGATTATCATGTTTGCTCAAGACATCATGAACACCGACATCACGACGATCAGCGCCGACAGCAGCGTGCATCAGGCAATAGACCTGATGGTTGCCAAGAATATCAGCGGCCTGCCTGTGATCGACAACGATGGCAACCTTTGTGGCCTGTTGACGGAGGGCGATCTCATGCGACGCATCGAGTTCGGCGGTGGTAGATCGGCCGGCAATCCTGATAATACGTCGCTCGTCGATTTCGACGACTACATCCGTAGCCGCAGCTGGCGGGTATTTGATGTCATGTCCGCGAGCGTGATCAGCGTTACGCCGGAAACACCGGCGGCGGCCGTCGCCGAGGTCATGTTTCAGCACAAGATCAAGCGCGTTCCCGTCGTCAGCGGCAAGCGCCTTCTCGGCATCGTCAGCCGCATCGATCTCCTTAAGGGCATCGTTGCGGCGCCGGCGGCAAGAACGGCGAGTGGTGACGATGCCCTCGCTCGTGCCATTCGCGCGCGACTGCAGGGCGACCTTGGTCTCGACACCGATGCGATCAAGGTATCGGTTCATGATTCCAGGGCAATACTTGAAGGGACGGTATCCAGCGAACTGGAGCGGCGCGCCATCCGTGTGCTGGTGGAGAACGTCAAGGGGGTCAGCGGCTTTATTGACAAGCTGGCCCTAGCCTGATCGGAGCCTTCTCAGGCTGCCGAGCAGAGGAGCTTTTTGGCGTGCGTTGCCATGAGGCGCTCCTCGTTTGTCGGGATCACGAGCGTCTTGAAATCGCCGAGGACGCGGAGCCTTCCAAGGATTGAATCGCGGACCGGACCGGCGTGTTCGCCGATCCCGCCGGTAAAGACAAAGGCATCGATGCCCCCCATGGAGACGGCCATCATCGCGGCATGCTGTGCCGTTCTCAGAGCGAAATATTCGAGGGCAAAGGCGGCTTGCGGATCGTCGCTGCGAAGCAAGGTCTCGACGTCGTTGCTGATGCCGGACAATCCCCTCAGACCGGAACGCTCATAGAGGATATCCCGGACCGTCTCGACGCCAAGATTCAGATCCTGAAGCATATAGAGAACGGCGCCGGGATCGATTGATCCGCTGCGCGTTCCCATCGGTATGCCGTCGAGCGCGGTCATGCTCATCGTGGTGTCGACGCTGATGCCGTTCCTCAGCGCGCAGAGGCTGGCGCCGTTGCCGAGGTGGGCGACGACAACGCGGCCGGCATGGAGGTCCGGATAGTCCTTGGACAGCACCTGCGAGATCCATTCGTAGGAAAGTCCATGGAAACCATAACGGCGGATGCCTTTGTCGCGCATGTC
>Ga0075365_10000120_pt1 | contig 23558 bp, 22 predicted proteins | sample EndMetdeltDD1765_FD_71387 | JGI IMG/M metagenome (GOLD analysis project Ga0075365, IMG submission 71387) | Populus endosphere microbial communities from Tennessee, USA - Endosphere MetaG P. deltoides DD176-5 | ecosystem: Host-associated > Plants > Roots > Endosphere | place: USA: Tennessee... | reverse complement strand
TAATATGTTAATATGGCATCACTATTTAACAATGAGAATCATTCATGTCCGAGTTATTGGCATCATCGCGCCCGACCGAACCAAATACAGAGCTTTATCTTGAGAGCCTTGGCGCCGCGCGTACGGCTCGACATGCGTCTGAAGAATTCCATTCACCCGAACCAACCGATGTCTCGCAAGCTGTCCGCGTAATTCGCCAGGAGATCAGCCCGGCGTTTGATACCCACGAACATGAAGCTCAGGAACCTACTTCACTTGAACAGATGAAACAGGCCTACTGGACGCGCGCGTCTCAGGTGGGTACAGAACATGGCGCAAAACTCGGCTACGATCTGGAGATGTATTTAAAAGTGGGTGAAAAGCGAAGCTACGCTGATATAAGAAATGAAATCGAACATGAATATACCGATGAAAAGTCTGTTCCTCGAAGCGTTCTCGATGGCATTGATGCCTATAGTGAAGTCCTGAAGATCAATCCAGCGCATGCCACGACAATCGTTATGGAACTGATTGGCCGTAATTTCGCTGTGATTGGTCAACGTGCGCAGGAGCTGCGCAAAGGCGAAGCCGTGTCTGGACAGGCGTCGGCGCAAGCATTTTCGGAATTTATCACGACAGAGGTGCCACATCATCTCAATACGATTATCGACAAGTATGGATACGGAGATGACGCGATCCGCCCAGTGATGAACAAAGCTTCGTTTTATCCTGTGACAAACGCTGATAACGAGAATGTTACATTGACCCTTCGGGAACAAGACGCGATGGGTCTTGTGGAAGCATATGACGTGCAGAGTCGACCTTATGACGACGAAGCACTTGCGATGGGTAACGAGCTGGCACATATACCTGCAATGCAAACCGCGATGATTCGACTGCAGGAAGAGTTGGTCGCGACCTCGACATCATATCTCGACGCGCATCCTGAGCGGGCTGCTGGCAACCTAGAAAACTTTAGCGAGATCTTTGTTCCGAAACATGGTCAAGATGGCCTGGAACTTCTTCCTAATCCAAAGCTGCTCCGTGCAATGGTGAATAACGTCATGCCGGCCGTGGCGCTCAGCCTTATGCGTCGTGACGCGCCAATTGAGATGCTAACGGCAGAGGATATTAATGAGGGCATCCGTATCGCGGCAAAAGAGTATAAACTTTTCCAGTCGCGCATTGGTCAATTCGATAATTATGATCCTGCTGCGGGCACTGTAGAGCTTCATGCGACATTTCAGGTTGTCTGTCCTGCAAACTCACTATTTCCAAATTACCTAACGGCGAATTTGGCGAAATTCTACGACGAAGCGATGGTTGCTTAACCGAGTAGTTCGAGCTTTTTTAAAGCCGGCGCAATGCTGCTGTTTGGGTCGATTTCGTCGACGTCCATAAGTTTAAACGAAAGTACTTCGTTGGTGTCCAGCTGTAATTTCTTGATAGTTTCCTCTGGGTTTTCCAGTTGTAGCACATAGCGGAAGTCGAAGTGTTGGTGCGCCCCCTCGTTCTTTTCTGGACGCGCTGGAATAGGGTGTGTGTCGATATCAAGGGGTACGCCGGTCTTTTCGTGCCAGGGGTGAAGTGTAACATTCGTAATGCCGGTCTCTTCGATGGTCTCGCGAATTGCAGTTGCCGCAAGATTTTCATCAATCAGGTCGTAGTGTCCGCCTGGAACAACCCAAATACCGAGCGCCTTATGCTCAAGCATGAGAACTTTTGACCCCGGAAGAAGGATGATGCCACTTGCGCACAGATGACCCTCTGGGATAGTGCTACGCAACCGAAGGTCGAGGTCTTTGTTGCTAAGATGCGTACGGAGTTCGTTTAATCGCTCACCCTCGTTCGGGAAGACCTCGAGATAGTGGCGTGTTATTTCGAGGATGTCTTGCGAAAATGCGTGATGAGTTGGCGGGGTTGCGAGAGTGGTGTCATTCATAGTGACAGTATACAGGACACGCTGTAAGGTCTCAATATTAGCACTCGCGTCTTGCAAGTGCTAATTTTTTTATCTACAATGGAAGTACGAATTTAAAAAAACGGAGGAATTTTCATGAGTACACCGATCAAACCTCTGGCGGACCGCGTCGTTGCTGTGCGCGAAGTTGCTGCAACTAAAACCGCAAGCGGCCTGTATTTGCCAGACAATGCAAAAGAAAAGCCGGTTTTGGCGAAAGTCGAAGCTGTCGGCCCTGACGTAAAAAGTCTGAAAGTCGGCGATAAAATTGTCTACAAAGAATACTCGACGACCGAATTGAAGATTGACGGCACCGAATACCTGATTGTTCGGGAAGAAGACGTCCTGGCGACTGTCTAAAAGTTTTTAAAATTAAGGGAAAAGCACAGCCCGACGAACGAATTTATTTCGTTCCCGGCGCGATAGGAAAAACCGTAGGTTTGTCCTATTTCCGAAGGAGAGTATATTATGGCAAAAAAAGTTTTTTATGATGATGACGCCCGCGAGCGAGTGCTTGGCGGGGCGAAGGCGCTCTACGACGCCGTAAAGGTAACCTACGGTCCAAAGGGTCGTAACGTCGTAATCGCCAAAGGGTATGGCGGTCCTACCGTGACGCACGACGGAGTAACCGTTGCTGAGAGCGTTGATCTGCCTGACCAAGATGATGAAACGCTTGGCTACAAGGTTGGCGCGGAACTTATTAAGCAAGCTGCCAGCAAGTTGAACAAAGTTGCCGGTGACGGTACGACTACGGTTACAGTGCTGACCTACAACATTTTAAAAGAGGCGAATCGTCTGATCGCGGCTGGCCACAATCCACAGGAACTTCGCAAGGGTATCGAGGCGGCTGGCGCGGAAGTTATTGCCAAGCTCGATACGCTTGCCGAGAGTATTGAAGGCAAGTCTGACCGTGTGGCGGAAGTCGCGACGATCAGTGCTGGCGACGAAACCATCGGTAAATTAATTGCTAGCGTTATTGAGAAGGTTGGCAAGGACGGCGTCGTAACCGTTGAAGCGAGCCAGGGTATGGAGCTTGAAGCCGAAGTAGTCGAAGGATTTAGCCTGGACCGCGGGTTTGTGAGCCAGTTCTTTGTGACTGACACGGCGCGCCAGGAGGCTGTCTACGAAAAGCCAGCGATCGTTATCACCGACAAAAAAATCAGCAGTGTGCAGGAATTCTTGCCGATGCTTGAAAAGCTGGCTGCAGCTGGTAAAAAAGATGTCGTTTTGATTGCCGATGAAGTTGAGGGCGAGGCGCTTAGTATTCTCGTATTGAACAAACTTAAGGGTGTGTTCAATACTGTTGCCGTCAAGGCACCGGCGTTCGGTGACCGCCGCAAGGAAATTCTGCAGGATATCGCAACGTTGACCGGTGCGACCGTTGTAAGTGACGACCAGGCACTGTCGTTTGAGACCGTTGGCCTTGAGGTTGTCGGTAGCGCGCGCAAGGTGATCGTTGGTAAGGATGAGACCACGATTATCGAAGGTGCTGGCAAGGCGGCGGACGTGAAAGACCGCATTGCTCAGATCAAGTCGCAGGCCGAGAACGCGACGAGCGAATACGACAAGGAACAGTATGAAAAACGCGGTGCGGCACTCTCTGGCAAGGTTGCCGTCATCAAAGTTGGTGGCGCGACCGAAACTGAAATTGACGAAAAGAAATTCCGAGTAGATGATGCGGTAGCGGCAACCAAGGCGGCGCTTGCCGAGGGTATTGTCGCTGGTGGTGGCGTCACGCTGGTTAATCTTTCTGCAGGCATAAAGGCCGAAGGTGCTGATAGCATCAGTGCAGGCCGTCAGATTTTGAAGAACGCACTGCGTCAGCCGTTCCTGCAAATTACGGCAAACGCCGGGCTGAATAGCGAGGCGCTTTTGGCGCAGGTGGAAGCCGGTAAAACGGGCTTTGGCGTGAACGTGAACTCACCAGAAAAGGGCCTGGTTGATGTCAAGAAAGACGGTGTCATCGACCCTGTGAAGGTAACGAAGGAAGCGGTGCAGAACGCAGTTTCGATCGCCTCGACCGCCGCAACCATGGGTGCGCTGGTAGTAGACATTCCGGAAGCGGAGCCACAGATGCCTGCTGGTGGCGGAATGCCAGGCGGCATGGGCTTCTAGTCTTACCGCTTAAACAAAAAATACCCCGATGTCTCGGGGTATTTTTTGTTTTTTAACCTACTAGGCTGGCTGGCCGGTACCAGAGAGGAAATCGATTTCCTTGATGATGTCGAGAAGCGCCTGTGCGCGGCGTGCTTCGTCAACGATGTTGCGGGCGGCTTCGTGGGCTGGAGCAATCAGTGCCTTGTCGTCGGTTGAGCGAAGAAGAAGCAGGTAGGTGTCGAACTTTTCCTCTGGCGACACGTCGAGCTTATCAACAAGCGGGCGAAGCTCGCCAAGGGCTTCTTGTTTAATGGAATCAAGGTCGCTTCCACCTGACATCGTTGTAACGGGTGCCGCTGGCATAGCAGGCTCTGGTTCTGGCAACGGCATCACTGGTGTTTCGACAGGATCGGGCAGCTCGGGAGCGACTGGTGCTTCAGGTGCAGCCGGTGCCGTATCCTCGGCGGCTGGGGTTGCCGCAGCTGCGTCCGCCTGCTGGCTGACGCCCGCGAGTACTTTGGCTAATTCCTGGTCATCACTGATTGGTTGTTGATTTGTCGGTTGAATATCCATGCCCACCCCTGTTAGTAATACTTATGCTTCTTTACTAAATACTGTATCATAGTAGTAGTGAAACTCGCAAGATAGCATAAAAGGGGGCAATGATGTTAGATGATGAGAATGTACTAAGGCAGCGGGATCCCGCTGGCGCACTTTTTGTAGCGGCAGAAGAAAGTCAGCAGGCACGCTTTGCGGTTGAGGTGGAACAGCCAGAGCATGACGAACGTGAAATCAGGCGGATCGTCGTGGCGGGCATGGGTGGTTCTCCGCTGGCGGCATTATTTGCCAAGTCGTGGTTGCGAAGCGAGCTGACCGTTCCGATCGAAGTAGTTCGGACATATGATTTGCCAGGCTATGTTGATTATAATACGCTCGTCATTGCGACCAGTTACTCTGGTAATACCGAAGAGGCGCTAAGCTGTTTGGAAGATGCCCGCGCTCGGTTTGCGCAGATTGCGACCGTGTCGGCAGGCGGCAAGCTGAAGGAAATTTCTGAAGCGGACCATATTGCGCATGTTAATTTGCCGCCAGGTATTCAACCACGCATGACGGTTATTTACAACTTGCGCGCGCTCGTAGCGATTTTGGCGCACTTTAATTTAGTGAGTTTTGATACGTTTGCCGAAATCGCTAATTTGGCGGATTGGCTTGCGGGTGAGGCGCGCAACTGGACGACGAACGTCTCGACCGACAAAAACTATGCTAAACAAATCGCGCTTCTCGCTGTGGGCAAGACACCGGTATTTTATGCGGGCAGCCTGATGGCGCCGGTGGCGTACAAGTGGAAGATTAGCTGGAACGAAAACGCTAAAAACGTTGCATTTTGGAATGAATATCCAGAGGTGAATCATAACGAGTTTATTGGATGGTCGTCTCACCCGATTGAAAAGCCATTCGTGATTTTTGACCTTGTCAGCAATTTTGAGCATTCGCGCATTTTGAAGCGCTTTGAAGTCAGTGATCGTCTTTTGAGCGGTAAACGTCCGAAAGCGAATGTCATTAATTTAGTAGGTGACACCGTGCTGGCACAGATGCTTTGGGCAAGTATTTTGGCGGACTTTGCCAGTATTTACGTGGCTATTCTTAACGGGGTGGATCCGACGCCAGTCGATTTGATTGAGAAGTTCAAGAAAGAGCTCGTTAGCGATACTGACGAAGCGACTCAATAGGATCTTTTCGGGCTGCGCGCAGGGCAGGGTAAAGGCCAAAAATAACGCCGACAACCACCGATGTGCCGAGCGCAGCCACCGCGATTTGCCAGGTGATTGCCGGGTTAAAAGTCAGGAACGTACTGATACTGAAGGCAATGATATACCCGCCCACGTAGCCCACGATGCCGCCGGTGAGACTCATTAATAAAGCCTCTATCATAAACTGGTTGATAATGTTGCCGTTGCTGGCGCCGACTGCTTTGCGCAGGCCGATTTCGCGGGTGCGTTCAGCGACTCCTACTAACATAATGTTCATGATGCCAATACCGCCCACGATCAACGAGATTGCCGCGATTGCAGTCATGACATTAGTAACGGCGATAAAGAGTTGGCTGGTGGGCTGGGCGATTTCTTTACCCGAGAGGATGCTAAAATCCTCTTCGCCATGATGATTTTCTTTTAATAGAGCGTTGGCTTTGTTGATGACATCTGGCAGCGCATCGACGGTTTTGGCGCGGATGTCGATTTGTTGGATTTGCGCGATGCCCTCGTGAAAGCTTTTACCGCTTTCTAAACTGATGAATGCGGCACTATCAAGGTCAATATTATTAAAGTTAACCGGATCGTTGGTGCGTTTTAGTACGCCGATAATCGTAAACGTCTGGCCCTTTATGGTAAATGTGCGGCCGATTGGTTGGTCGGTACCAAAGAGATCGATAGAGAGTTGTGGCCCGATAACCGCCGTGTCGCGATTGGTGACGCTGTCGATGAACTGCCCGTCGCGGATAGGCAAGTTCGTAACATCGGTGAACGACGGTGTCGTAGCGACGACAGTACTCTTTTTAGCAGTAGTTGATCCCGCTTTTAACGTGCCGTTGATAATCATGATTGGCGCGGCGTCTTCGACACCGGGCAGTTCGGCGAGGGCAATGCTGTCTTCTTCGGTGATCGTACTGGTACTAAATGATTGTTGTGAGATCGGGTTGGTGAAATCGGCCGTTGGGTGCGCCTGGCCTGGGCGGACGACAGCGATGTTGCCACCGAGCGCGTCAACTTGGTCGGAAACGACCTTGGTAATGCCACTACTCAGCGACAGAATAACAGTAATACTAGCAACCCCGATCGCGACGCCAAGCGTCGTAAGGAGTGTGCGCATCTTCGTGGCTTTTAGCGACTGGATGGCGTTTTGGATATGTTCGGTCAAAAGCAGGCGCATTACTTTTTGCTCACTTTCTTTTTGCGTTTTTTCGCGGATGATTTACTGGACTGGCGTGCGCTAAGGGCGATCTTTTCCACCTTTTTCTCCAGGACTCGCGGCGTTTTGGTATCGCTGGCGACTTTGCCGTCAAGCATGTGGATGACGCGGCTGGCATAGGTGGTAAGGTCGGGGTTGTGGGTCACCATAATGATGGTGTTGCCGCGTTTATGCAGGTCGGAGAGCTCTTCCATGATGACGTGGGACGAACGGCTGTCGAGGTTGCCGGTCGGCTCGTCGGCCAGAATGATTGATGGCGAATTAACAAGCGCCCTGGCGATTGCGACGCGCTGCATCTGGCCGCCAGAGAGTTGCCATGGCATGTAGTATTCGCGCTCGGACAAGTGGAACGTCTTGAGAATTTCGCTGGCGGTTTTTAAACGGGCTGTGCGTGAAATGCCACTATAAGTAAGCGGAAGCGCGACGTTCTCGATGACATTGAGGCGGTGAATAAGGTTGAAGCTTTGGAAGATGATGCCGATTTGCTGGCTGCGGATATGTGCGTGACGCGTGCTTGAAAATCTCTCGACGGATTTGCCGTCAAGGAGATATTCGCCGTCGTTAGAGCGGTCCAGGAGGCCGAGGATATTGAGCAGCGTCGTCTTACCACAGCCGCTGGGTCCCATGATTGCCAAAAACTCACCGTTCTCGATCGTCAAATCAACCCCGTCAAGGGCGTTGTGCTGGGCATCGCCGATGCCGTAGCGTTTTACGAGGCCGCGAAGCTCGATAACTGGAGATGTTGATTTTTTGCTAGGCATTATCTCTTATTATAGGAGCGCGAGCGTCGCAAAATCAACCAAGTTACGCCCGTAAATTATACAACTGGTATAATAGGGTGGATGGAGAGGTGGCCGAGTGGTTGAAGGCGCACGCTTGGAAAGCGTGTGTGCCAGCAATGGTACCGCAGGTTCGAATCCTGTTCTCTCCGCCATGATGATAAGCTGACAAGTTGTCGGCTTATTTTTTATCGGATTAGATTTTGCTACAATGATACCTATTAATGAGCGAACAGCTAGACGAAAGACCGGTCCTTGCATTTGAAAGCGCGCAGGCGTGGCGCGAGTGGCTAAAGGCAAACCATGACAAAGCGCTTGGGGTGTGGGTAAAGATCGCCAAAAAAGCGAGCGGCATCGCGACGGTAACGTACCAGGAAGCGCTTGAAGACGCGCTGTGTTTCGGATGGATCGACGGGCAGAAGCGGGTCTACGACGACGCGTATTTTATTCAAAAGTTCACGCCGCGCACCAAGCGGAGCGTGTGGTCGAAACGAAACCAGGAAATCGTCGCGCGGCTGATCAGCGACGGGCGCATGAGAGGGGCCGGTCAGGAGCAAATCGACCTAGCCAAAGCTGATGGACGTTGGGAGCGGGCCTACGACTCCCCGAAAAACATGCAGGTGCCGGAAGATTTTTTGCGGGAACTCGCCAAGGATAAAAAAGCCGAGGCGTTCTTCCGGACTCTGAACAAAACGAACACTTTTGCGATTGCCTGGCGCCTGGCTACGGCAAAAAAGCCTGAAACGCGACAACGCCGCATGCGAACCCTTATCGAAATGCTCGCCCGCGAAGAAAAACTGCACTAGCGGCCTTATATAGTTGGACTACCGATATGCCATGTGTCTGTTATGATAATGGCAGTATGGTAGTTTTTCAAGGCAAAAAGCTCGTCGGTCGGCTAGAAGCGGTCGCATTTATGACCGGGTTTGCGTTAATGGCATTTGAAATGGTGGCCGCGCGCATTCTGGCGCCAAGCGTCGGCAGCTCGACATACGTATGGACGAGTGTCATCGGCGTCATTATCGCTGCGCTTAGTCTGGGGTATTGGGTTGGCGGCATGGTGGCGGACATTCGTGCCCGGCTAGGTGACATCGTGTGGCTATGCCTGCTCGCGTCGCTTATGGTGGTAGCAACGTTGCTGATCCACCGCGAGTTACTGTCGTGGGTAACGCTGGTTGGCGAGGATTCGCGTGTCCAGGCGGTTATCGCCTCTATCTTATTATTCGCGCCGGTCAGCTTTTTGCTGGGAATGTTGAGCCCTTATTTGGTAAAGCTCAAGGTGACTTCGCTTGATACCTCCGGCAAGTCGGTCGCGAGCCTTAGTGCGCTCAACTCGATCGGCGGCATTGCGGGGACATTTACGACTGGTTTCATCCTGTTTGGTCATATCGGCTCACGCGAGACGCTGGTTATCGTGATTCTCCTGCTACTGATGTCTAGCTGGTTGATTGCGTATTCGTACCAATGGGCGCTGCGCGCGGCATTTTCGGTGGCACTTCTTGTAATGGCAGTCCTTCCGGCAGGGCAAGCGGGTGGCGTGGCGCGCATTGATACGCCGAGCGCGCACTACGACATCGTCCAGACGACATACGACAAGCAGCTGATTAACGCGTTGATCACCGGTCCGGGTCACTCGCAGTCGGCGGTGCATCTGGGGAATCCGGACAAGCTGGTGTTTTGGTACAACCAACAGATAGCAAAGGTGGCGGGTGAGAAAAAGCCAAAAGATATTCTGGTACTCGGCGGCGGCGCGTTTACTTTGCCGCAGTATCTGGCGAACACGCTTCCTGATAGCAACATTGACGTCGTAGAAATCGATCCGCAGCTTGAGAAGATTTCAGAAAAGTATTTTGAGTACACGCATCCGGCGAACGTTAATTTGATTTTTGACGACGCACGCATTTACGTGGATGAAACTGATAAGACGTACGACATGGTCGTGGTGGACGTGTATGGTGCTAATAGCATTCCGTTCACTTTTATGACACGCGAATTTGGGCAGAGCGTTGCACGTATCACTAGACCAGAGGGCGTCGTGGCGGCAAACGTGATTGGCGGGTTGCATGGCAAGTGTCGCGAGGTGACGGCGGCGGTGGACAGTGCTTACCGGGTGGAGCTTTCACATGCCCAGTGGGCAACGCAGTCTGGCAAGGCAAAAGATGCGGTAAACTATATTATTACGTACACAAAGACGCCGCAAGATTTCGCGGGCATGACGGCGTTTTCTCCGCTAGGCGGACCACTCTACACGGACAATTTTTCGCCCTCTGATCGCCTGCATTTTGCGTGCGAGAGTGCATAACTGACGCTGTATATAGCGTTGTAAATAACAAACACCACACTATACGGTGTTATAAACCTCGTGGTAATAAAAACACACAAAAAAGACTTGAAAACCACATATATAGGGTCTATAGTTTTACATAGACACTATATATGTAGTAGTTCAATAAAAACACACATTTTGCAAGGAGGGTATTTGCACCGCTACGACGGTATCTTCTTCGCGCCCTGTGAGAGGGGGTGTGGCATAAAAATAAAATAAATGTAGCATAGAGGGAATAGGGGAAATGAGCGAAATTCATGTGGTTAAACGCGACGGCACCCGCGAACCATTCGACGCCAATAAAATTAACTTGGCGCTCGTAAAGGCGACAGAGGGATTGCCTGACCAAATTAGTAAAGTCGTTCAGGTGGCAACCGAACTGCAACTGACATTATTTGATGGTATTACCACCGAACAGCTAGACGAAGCGGTTATCCACACTGCGCTACAGAACGTTAAGGACGATCCTGACTTTGACACGATTGCCGCCCGCCTGCTTCTTAAAAACATCTACAAGAACATTCTTGGCGATTACGCAGACGAAAAAGAGCTAAAAAAGCTGCACGAAGCTAAGTTTGCCGAGTACCTAAAAGAAGGCGTAAAGAGCGGCCTGCTTGATACCCGCATGAGCAGCAAGGTATTCGATATCAAAAAGCTGGCGAAAGCACTTGATCCGTCACGTGACCACCTTAGCAAATATCTTGGTGTTATCACGAACAAAAACCGCTATGCGCTGCGCAAACAAAACGGTGCGCCAATCGAAGTTCCACAGTTTACCCACATGCGTATCGCGATGGGACTAAGCTTTAACGAGGCTGACCCAACGGCTGCTGCCATCGACTTTTACCGCCACATGAGCAACTTGGACTACGTCCCTGGCGGTTCGACCCGCGTGAATGCCGGCGGTTCGTTTCCGCAGCTTTCTAACTGTTTCTTGCTTGAAATTCAGGACGACATGGAATCGATTGCAAAGGGTATTCGCGATGTCATGTGGATCGCTAAAGGTACCGGTGGTATTGGCATTAGCCTGAACAAGCTTCGCGCCGCAGGTAGCCCGGTTAAAACCACTAACACCGAATCAACTGGTCCGATTCCATTTATGAAGATGATCGACACGGCGTTGTTTGCCGTTTCCCGCAAGGGCAAGAAAGCTGGTGCTGCCGCGCTCTATATGGAGAACTGGCACCTTAACTTTCCGCAGTTTTTGGATTTGAAGCAAAACTCGGGTGACCCATACCTGCGTACTCGTCTGGCGAACACCGCCGTATTTATGAGCGACGAGTTTATGAAGCGTGTCCAAAAAGACCAGGACTGGTACCTGTTTGACCCAGCCGAAGTCGCTGACCTTCCAGAGCTTTACGGTGCGGAATTTAGCAAGCGCTACGCCGAGTACGTCAAGATGGCCGAAGCGGGCAAAATGCGCGACTTTGCCAAGATTGGTGCCCGCGAGCAGTTCCGCCAGATCCTGACCGTTCTGCAGGCCACTAGCCACCCATGGCTCACCTGGAAAGACACCATCAACGTCCGCGCGCTAAACAACAACACCAGTACGATCCATCTCTCTAACTTGTGTACCGAAATCACGCTGCCACAGGATAAGGATAATACCGCCGTCTGTAACCTCGTCAGCATTAACCTGGCTGCGCATCTGAACGACGACAAAACGTGGGACTGGGACCGCTTGGCGGCAAGTACGCGCAGTGCCATCCGTCAGCTCGATAACCTGTGCGACATTACGAATACGCCAATTCCAGAAGCGATGCACTCCAACACGCAAAACCGCGCGCTTGGTCTGGGCATGATGGGCTTTACCGATGTCATCGAGAAGCTGAGTTACAGCTACGAGTCTGAAGAAGCCTACGACCTGATGGACCAATTGACCGAATTTATCAGCTACCAGGCGATCGACGAGTCGGCTGATTTGGCGCAAAAGCTCGGCAGTTACCCAACCTTTAAGGGAAGTGGCTGGAGCAAGGGACTTTTGCCAATTGACACTGTGGACGAGCTGGCGACTGACCGTAAAGTAAAGGTCGACATCAACCGCAAAAGTCGCCTGGACTGGGAAGCGCTTCGCGGCAAGGTTAAAAAAGGTATGCGCAACGCAACCTTGATGGCGATCGCGCCAACCGCAAACATCGCGCACATCGCCGGCACGACGCCAGGTATCGACCCGCAGTTTGCGCAGATTTTTTCTCGCAGTACGCTTAACGGCAAGTTCCTGGAAGTGAACACCAACCTTGTTCGCGACCTAAAAGAACTCGGCCTGTGGGACGACGTCAAAGAAGATGTTCTGCGCCTACAGGGTGACGTCCAGCAGATCGACGTTATTCCGCAGCATATCAAGGACGTCTACAAGACAAGCTTCCAACTAAGTCCGTACGCTTTTATTGAAGTCGCCGCACGCGCACAAAAATGGGTCGACCAGGCAATCAGCCGCAACATGTACCTAGAAACGCGTAACATCGATGACATGCTCGACATTTACAGCGCCGCATGGAAAAAGGGTCTGAAGACGACTTACTATCTGCACGTCAAACCGCGGCACCAGGCCGAACAGAGCACCGTTAAAGTTAACAAAGCCGAAAGCACCGGCGGCCCGCGCAAGGCCGGATTCGGATTCGCGAAGAAGCAAACAGTTTAAGAAATTAGGGGGATAAAACAATGGGTATGAACGCAAGCACAATCATCAACGACGACATGACACTCGAAGAAAAACTGGCTGCTATCGATTTGGCGATGAAGAACGCACAGGAGCAACACGAGGAAGAGGCAAAGGCGAACGGCCAAATTGCCGCACCACTCGATCCAGCAGACCTAACAATGTGTGAAGGTTGCCAGTAGGAACTTCGCATGAAGGCGTTACTGACGGCACTAATTAAGAAAGGAATAGAAAACTATCATGGCAGGCATTCTCGGAACGGGTATACAAGACGGATTACTACTTAAACCGGTCCACTATCAGTGGGCGATGGACCTTTACGACCAAGCGGTCGCTAACACATGGTTCCCAAATGAAATCCAGCTAGGCCAAGACCTCGCTGATTGGAAAAAGATGAGCGAAGAAGAACGTCACGCGTTGGAGTTCTTGATGAGCTACTTTAACCCGAACGAGCTGCTCGTGAACAAGGCATTGGCATTTGGTGTCTACCCGTACGTGAACGCGGCCGAATGTCACCTGTACCTGGCGAAGCAGATGTGGGAAGAAGCTAACCACTGCATGAGTTTCGAATATGTGCTTGAAACGTTCCCGATCAACCGTGACAAAGCGTACGCGGCGCACGTCGAAACGCCATCGATGGCTCGCAAAGAGGAGTTCGAGACCAAGTTCATCAAGCGTATGACCGAGCAGACGCTTGATATTACGACGACCGAAGGTAAAAAGGATTTCATTCGCAACCTGATCGCGTACAATATCATTCTTGAGGGCATCTGGTTTTACAGCGGTTTCATGGTGGCGCTTAGCTTCCGTCAGCGTAACTTGCTGCGAAACTTTGGCAGCCTGATTGACTGGGTGGTGCGCGACGAAAGCCTGCACCTAAAGTTTGGTATCAACCTGATCCTTACCGTGCTTGAAGAAAACGAAGACCTCCAGACCGAGGAATTCGCGGCCGAAATCAAGCAAATGATCCTTGATGGCGTCGAAATGGAAGAGGCCTACAATCGCGATCTTTTGCCAAACGGTATTCTGGGACTTAACAGCGATTACATCAACCAGTACGTAAAGTACCTGGCTGACCGCCGCCTGGAAGAGCTTGGATTTGAGCCCCACTACAAAGTAAGTAACCCTGCCAAGTGGATGGCGGCCGCGAACGACACGCTTGAACTGGTGAACTTCTTTGAAAGTACGAACACCAGTTACGAGGTGAACGCCGGCGGTTCATCAAAACAATAGTATAAGGCGCAGTTGTATGAAAACCGAGATTGAAGTCAAATTTTTAAACGTCGATTTTACGCAGCTGCGAGAAAAACTGACGCAATTAGGCGCAACGTGCGAACAGCCGATGCGCCTAATGCGCCGTGCAATTATCGAACCGCCGCACTTGGCGGAAAAAGATGCGTTTGTCCGTGTGCGCGATGAAGGCGACAAGGTGACGCTGACCTACAAACAGTTTAATGATCACGATGCGTTTTCTGGCGTTCAGGAAATCGAGACGGTCGTCGGTGATTTTGATGCGACGGTCGCGCTACTGGAAAAGGCAGGATTGCCGCATAAATCTTTGCAAGAGTCACGCCGTGAAACGTGGCGGCGTGGCGAAGTAGAAGTGGTTTTGGACGAATGGCCATGGCTTTTGCCCTACGTCGAAATCGAAGGTCACAGCGAAGAGGCTGTTCAAAATGTGGCGCATGAATTGGGCTTTGATTGGGGTAATGCGGTGTTTGGGTCGGTAACGGCGGCGTATCAGATGCAATATCCCGAGGGCGATTCGCGTAAGCTCATTACGCTGGCCGAGGTGTTATTCGATACGCCCGTTCCGTCAATAATAAGTGGGCAGAAAGAATCTCATGAACTCTAAAAAAACCATACGTTTTGTGGTGGGAATTATCGCGTTGGCTTTGGTGGCCGTCTTTGTGTACTCAGTCATTCAAGTTCGAAATCAAAAGAATGATCATGATAAAAAACAGGTGCTGACAACCTTTACTGTCCTGGCTGACATGGCACGCAACGTAGCGGGTGACCGGGCGGATGTTGAATCTATCACCAAGCCTGGCGCTGAAATCCATGGCTACGAGCCAACCCCGCAGGACATGGTGCGCCTGCAGAAGGCGGATCTGGTGCTCGACAACGGTATGAATCTGGAGAAATGGGCAGACAAGCTCTATCAAAACGTGCCGGACGTTCCGCACGAAACACTAACCGACGGGATTACGCCAATGGGTATTGCGGAGGGCCCCTACAAAGACAAACCGAACCCGCACGCCTGGATGTCTCCGACCAACGCGCTGGTGTATGTCGATAATATCGTTAACGCGCTGTCCGATGCCGATAGTACGAATGCCCAGTACTATAAGCAAAACGGAGAAGTATACAAGACGCAGATCAAAGCGGTTGACGCTACCTTAAAAAGCGATTTAGGAAAACTACCGGAAGACACACGATATCTCGTAAGCTGCGAAGGCGCATTTAGCTATCTGATTCGCGACTATGGCCTGAAAGAGCTGTACTTGTGGCCGATCAATGCCGATGCGCAAGGGACGCCGCAGCAGATCCGTAGCGTCGTCGAAACGGTACGCGCCAAAAAAATCCCGACGGTCTTTTGCGAAAGTACCGTTAACGACAAAGCGCAAAAGCAGGTCGCCAGCGAGACGGGCGCAAAATATGGCGGGGCATTTTACGTAGACTCGCTCTCAGGCCCGGAAGGTCCAACCTCTACGTATTTGAAGTTGTTAGAGTATAATGCAAAGACACTAACGGGCGGGCTGAAAGGCGAATAACATGACAATGGCAGCCATCGAACTCAAGGACGTTTCGGTGAGGTATCACGAAAAGACTGTGTTGCAAGATGCGACGGCAACCGTGCCGCGTGCGGCAATCTGCGGCCTAGTGGGGATGAACGGGGCGGGAAAATCGACGCTATTTAAGGCGATCATGGCAACCGTGCCGCTAAGCAAGGGGATTGTTCGCTTGGGTGGTCACACGGTAAAGACGGCCCAGAAAAAGGGAATCGTGGCGTATGTACCGCAAACCGAGGCGATTGACTGGAACTTTCCGGTGTCGGTGTACGACGTCGTGATGATGGGGCGGTACGGCTTTATGAACTTCATGCGCCAGCCAAGCGAAAAAGATCACGAAGCGGTAAAAAATGCGCTGGAACGTGTTCATTTGACAGACTTTGCCGATCGTCAGGTCGGCCAGTTATCGGGCGGCCAACGTAAACGCGTTTTTGTGGCGCGGGCTCTGGCGCAAGGCGCATCGATCTTATTATTAGATGAGCCGTTTGCGGGGGTGGACGCCAAAACCGAGGCCTCGTTAGTCGAATTACTGCGCGAGTTAAAAAAGCAAAAGGTGACGACGCTTATTGCGGCGCACGACCTTAACACGATAGGGTCGTACTGCGACCATATTATTTTGCTCAACAAAACCGTTATTGCGGCTGGCCCGACAAAAAAAGTGTTCACGCGTGAAAACATCGCCAAGACCTATGACAGTGTTCTTGGTAAAAAAGGAGGCATGTCGTGGATTTCTTAGTTGCGCCGCTGCAATACGATTTTATGTTAAAGGCCATCATCGTCAGCTCGCTGGTCGGTGTGGTCTGCGCCTTGTTGTCGTGTTTTTTGGTGCTCAAGCGTTGGTCGCTAATGGGCGAAGCTGTCTCGCAGTCGGTGCTGCCGGGCGTGGTGCTTGCCTACATTTTCGGCATTCCATTTAGCGTTGGCGCGTTTGTGTTTGGGCTGGGCGGCGTTTTGGCAATCGGCTATATCAAAGAAAAAGTACGCCTGCATAGCGACGCCGTGATAGGGATCGTGCATACGGTGCTGTTTGCGCTGGGGCTTGTACTCGTCTCACGCGTGCCAAGTAACATCGATCTGATGCACATTCTGTTTGGTTATGTCTTGGGGATATCGGATGTCGATGCCTGGCAGGTGGGTGGCATCGCGGTGGTTGTTGCCGGAGTGGTCGTATTACTGCGTCGCAGCTTGTTGCTCTACGCGTTCGATCCGGCGCATGCTGGCGCGATTCGCATGCCGGTGAAATTTTACCATTACTTGCTGCTTGTATTGCTGGCGCTTACTGTCGTCGCGTCGGTGCAGACCGTGGGTATCATTTTAGTGGTCGCGATGCTGATCATCCCGGGTGCGATCGCGCATCTGCTAACGGACCGGTTTGACCGAATGCTTGCAATTGCGACTGGCGTAAGTGTCGTGGCCTGCGTACTCGGCGCGTATGGCAGCTACCACTTTGACGTTTCGACTGGAGGCGCGATGGTACTGGTACTCGGAGTCGTCTTTATCGGCGTGTTCTTATTTGGTCCGAAGTACGGCGTTTTTGCTAAGGCGCTTCGCAAAAAAAAGCAGTCAAACTCTCTAAAAATAAAAAAACCACATCAGTGATGTGGAGGTGGGGTGGCCTGGGGCCCCGGGTCTGTCGCGAGACAGTCGGGGCCCCAGTGCACACCGGAGTGGTCAGGGCTGCGGCGAGTACTCCCGCTGCTGGATCTGCTTCCAGCTGAACGGGACGCGCGCATCCTTCATCGGCTTGTTCGGGTCGCTCCAGGTGAAGACGATGTCCACGCGGTCGTTGTGACCGAAGGACTTGTCGTTCAGGTTGATGGCCTTCTGCCAGGCGCCGCCGTTCACGCGGAAGTAGTTCTCGAACGAGTCGTAGCTGCCGTGGTCGTCGTAGCCGAGGAGGTAGACGGTCTCCTTCTTGGTCTTGATGGAGGCCTGCTCGGTGCTGCCTTCGGGCGTCTCGATCACGGTCTCGACGGTGTCCTTGCGGACTTCGAGGTCCCAGGCCGCGTCGTCGTACGACGCGTTGTCGGACTCCTCGCCGACGACGGTGAAGTGCGTCATGGTGCTGGTCGTGCTGTTGACGATCTCCAGGTCGCCCTTGTGGAGGACGGCGTAGATGGAGCCGTTGACGCACGGGCGCAGCTTGGCCATGTCGTGCCAGGTGAGGCCGGCGTTGCGCCGGTCGTAGCAGTCGTAGGCCGGGTTGCCGACGACCTCGCGGTTGAAGGTCTCCTTGCGGTACCTGGTCTCGTCGTTGTCGTCCTGGCTGATGGCCACGGGCTTGATGCGCTTCGGGCCGCCGGTGAGCTCACCGAACGCGTCACGCTTCCACGTGTCGCCCCAGTTGTTCCGGGCCTCGCGCTCGGCGATGACCTGCGGGGAAGCCTTGGGGGACGGGTTGGCGGTGAAGTGCTGGTAGGTGAGCGTGGCCACGATGCCCAGCGCCACGAGGGCGAGGACGATGATGGGCCGGATTACCCGGCGGAAACCGGTCGATGTCATGCTGATACTCCAGTGTGCTCTCGATCGCACGGGCTGTGCGTTCTCGACTTTACTATTATATCATTTTATATATACAATGTCAACATTACGAGAGGTGTATACTAACAATATGAAGACAAAACTCCTTATTTTCGGTATAACCGGCGACCTTAGTACGCGCAAACTCTTGCCGGCGCTTTCGGCAATTATAAAGACAGGTGATTTTAATGATCTTGAGGTGATTGGAGTCTCTCGAAAACAAGTAGACCTTGGTGAGCTGCTAGAAGCTTCTTTTGGGAGCGCTGAGCTTATTAATAAGTTCTCTGTTTTTTCGATGAACGTTGCGGATATTGCAGAGTACGAGCGCTTGAAGGATTTTGTGAACGTTGGCGAGGATGAACAGCTCTTGGCGTACTTATCCGTGCCGCCATCAGCCGCGACTCAGATCGTTGATTTTATGGGTGAGGCGGGGCTGAACACGCCGAACGTAAAAATTTTGTTCGAAAAGCCGTTCGGAGTTGATTACCTATCTGCAACAGAGGTAATCGAGCGGACGTCACGCTATTATTCGGAGGATCAGATTTATCGCATCGACCACTATCTGGCTAAGGAAATGGCGCAGAATATCGTCGCCTTTCGCGGAGCAAATGCGTTGTTCACGCATATTTGGAACAACAGTTCGATCGAGAAAATCGAGATTGTCGCGACTGAGACGATCGGCATTGAGGGCCGCGCGAACTTTTACGAGCAAACTGGCGCGCTTCGCGATGTGCTGCAGGGGCATCTGATGCAACTTTTGGCGCTGACGCTCATGGAAGTGCCAGCAAATCTGGATTGGGAAAAGCTCCCCGCGCTTCGCACCGAGGCGTTACGGCATATTCAACCCGCAGCTTCGCAAAAAGCCACGCGGGCGCAGTACGATACGTACCAAGCGGAGGCAGAGAACTCCGGCAGTCTGACCGAAACGTTCGTGTCTCTTGAACTTACGTCCGATGATCCGAAATGGCAGGGTGTTCCGATTGTCCTGACGACAGGCAAGGCGCTGGACAAAAAGACGACTGAAGTCCGCATTCACTTTCGCAAAGACCACGATGCCCAGAGCAACTGCCTGACGCTGCATATTCAGCCTAACGAAGGGGTAGAGATCGAGCTGTTTACGAAGAAGCCAGGATACGACCGGACGTTCCAGGCACATAAACTCGGCTTTTCGTATCCGGAAGATACCGTATTGCCTGATGCGTATGAGCAAGTGATCGTTGACGCGATTCGCTCGCATAAAAGTCTGTTCACCTCAAGCGACGAAGTACTTCGCAGCTGGCAAATTTTGCAACCGGTTTTGGATAGCTGGGATATGGATAATAATCCGCTGAAGGTTTACCCTAGTGGATCGTCTACACACAACATATGTAGCGTGTAAAAGACAACATATATCGCTATATATAGCGTAAGTTTAGAAAAAGTATGCTACAATGAAATCCCATGGAAGTAATTGACATGGGACAAAAAGAAAAATATATTTTTGTAACTGGGGGTGTACTCTCGGGGGTAGGAAAGGGTATCACGGCTGCAAGCATCGGTGCGGTGCTAAAGGCGAAAGGTGCGACCGTTTCAATTCAAAAGTGTGACCCGTATCTCAATGTAGATGCGGGCCTTTTGAATCCAGCGGAACATGGCGAATGTTTCGTCACAAAAGATGGTGCCGAGACCGACTTGGATCTTGGCCACTACGAACGCTTTTTGGATAGCGAGCTCACGCAGAAAAGTGCCACGCTCGCCGGAAGATTATTATCAGAACTTATTACAGATGAGCGCGCGGGCAGGTTTGGTGGCAAAACCGTGCAACTTGTGCCACATTTAACAGAGGCGATCCAAAAATCCATTGCACACGCAGGTAAGGGAAGCGACGTTCATATTGTCGAAATTGGCGGCACGGTTGGCGACTACGAGGGGCTTAGTTTTGTCGAGGCGATCCGCGAGTTTGCCCAGCGTGTCGGCCGGGCGAACTGCCTGTTTGTGCATGTTGTCTACGTGCCGTTTATTGGAACGAGCAAAGAATTTAAGACGAAGCCGGCGCAGAACGCGCTGAACGATCTGCGTGGCTTTGGTATCGTGCCGGACTGCGTGGTAGTGCGGACGGACGACCCGGCGCCTGAGGGTGTCGCTAAAAAGATCAGTTTGTTTGGTGGTGTGCCTGAAAAAAACGTTTTGCTTATGCCTAATGCCGACACGGTATATCGTATTCCGGAAATCGTGGCACGAAGTGGCTTGCATGATCTGCTAAGCCGGTTTTCCGGTTTTACAAACGAGCCAGACCTCTCGTCCTGGCAAGAAATTATCGCGCGTCACGAAGCTCGGCCAGACAAAAAGGTGAGTGTCGGGTTAGTGGCAAAGTACATGGATAACACTGACACGTATCTCTCTGTTCTTGAAGCGCTGAAGGCTGCCGCGTGGGACCAAAAGGTCGGGCTCGACATTAAGTGGATCAACGCTGAAACCGCGAGTGACCACGACTTTGCTGCGGTCGATGCTCTTTTGGTTCCCGGAGGTTTTGGCGAGCGTGGCGTGGCGGGTAAGATTGCAGCCGCGACCTACGCGCTTGATAATAATGTTCCGTATCTGGGGATTTGCCTGGGGCTTCAGGTGGCAGTAATTGCCGCGGCGCGAAAAGGTGGGCTAAACGACGCGCATAGCGGGGAATTTAGCGATACCAAAAATAACGTTGTCTACATTATGGAAGGGCAGGCTGGCAAAGAGTCAACGGGTGGTACGCTGCGCCTTGGCGACTATCCCGCCGTGTTAAAAGACGGTTCGCTCGTGGCAAAAACCTATGACGGCACAGAAGTTATCGAGCGTCACCGTCATCGCTACGAGGTGAACCAAAAGTTTGTTCGCCAGATTGAGAAAGGTGGCCTGGTTATTAGCGGTACGTCGCCAGATGGCAAGCTGGTTGAGTTTATCGAAGCGCCGGCCTGCGACTACTTTCTCGCGACACAGGCCCATCCGGAATTTCGCAGCCGTCCGTCCCGCGCACATCCGTTGTTCGTCTCACTGATTAAGGCTGCAGGTTCCCGTAACTAGATTATTTTTTCGTACCTCTGTTATAATAAGAGTAATGGATACGAAAATCTCTCAGCTAGTTCAGAAATTATTTGGCGTCGAAGCAGCGGTAACGTTAACGCGCCCTGATCCGCAATTTGGCGACTGGGCGACGAACGTGGCGTTGCGGCTTGCAAAACCGCTTGGTAAAAATCCACGCGAAATCGCGCAGCAGCTGGCAGAGAAGCTGCAATCGACCGGCGATTTTTCAGAGGTGAGCGTAGCTGGGCCTGGTTTTATTAACTTGCGTATCAGTAACGCGCAGTTGCTGCAATCACTGGACGGCAAAGCAAGCCAGTCGCGTTCTGGCCAGACGGTCGTCATTGAAACGAATAACCCAAATCCGTTTAAGGCTATGCACATCGGCCACGCGTTTAACGCGATTTTGGCGGATACGGTGGCAAACCTACTGGAGGCTGATGGCGCAGACATTCACCGCGTAAGCTATCACGGAGATGTCGGTGCGCATGTGGGTAAAAGCATGTGGGCGCTTCTGCAATACGTTGATGGCGACACGGCGAAGCTTGACGAAATCGCACCGGGAGATCACAATAGTTTTATGTCGCGTATGTACGCGCAGGGTGCTAAGGCGCACAAAGAAAACGAGCGGTCCCGGGAAGAGATCGAGATCCTCACGCAGCAATCGTTCGTCCTCGATGACCCGCTGTATGCGCGCATTTACGAAATCTGCAAAGCCTGGAGTTTTGAAGAAATTGACCACATCGTCGCGCGCCTGGGCAACAAGCCGATCGAAAAGCGCTACCTGGAAAGCGAAGCGGACGCACTTGGCGTCGAGACAGTTAAAAAGCATATCGGCACGGTATTTACCGAAAGCGACGGCGCGATAATTTTCCCAGGCCAGCAGTACGGAAGTTTTGACAACGCGTTTGTGACGGCGCGCGGCCGCGGCCTGTACGGCGCACGTGACCTTGGACTGATGCAGCTAAAGAATAACGATTACCATGCGCAAAAAAGCTATATTGTGACTGCCGAAGAGCAGCGGGATTACTTCAAGGGCGTTATCAAAGCGGCTGAGCTTTGTTTGCCGGAGCTGACCGATGTTACTGTGAATATTTCTACCGGAACGGTCAAGCTAACGACCGGCAAGATGAGCTCACGAACGGGAGAGGTTGTCGAGATTGGCTGGCTGTTTGACCAGATCGCGAACGCAATTACCGAGCGTGGCGGCGAAGCAAGCGACGAGATCGTTGCTGGGGCGCTTCGCTACCAGTTTTTGAAGGTGAAAATTGGTTCGGACGTCGTATTTGACATTAACGAGGCGGTTAGTCTGCATGGTAACAGCGGATCATACTTGCAGTACGCCTATGCCCGCGCAAATAGCATTTTGCAAAAATCAACCCAGCAACCTGCGGCTCTTGAAGGCGCGGAACTCAGCATTTCAGAGCGCGCGCTTGTGAGTAAGATCTCCGGATATACTGATGTTGTTGAAGTGGCACAGCGCGAATTGTTGCCGCATCAAATCTGCACGTACCTTTATGAACTTGCGCAGGAATTCAACCGCTTTTACGAAAAAAACCAGGTCATTGGGAGCGACCAGGAAGCGCAGCGCGTGGCGCTCGTCGGCTTGTATGCGGGTACGCTCAAAAATGGGTTGGCGACACTAGGAATTAGCGCGCCGGAGCGCATGTAATGAAAGATTACGGATCGCTTTCACGGCACAAGTGGGCGATTCCACTTGAAATCGCGATGGCGGCCGGTGCTGTCGTGACGTTTACACAAGGGAACTGGAAGCACTTTGCAATTTCAGTTTTTACGTTTGTCGTTAGCTTTGCTCCGCTGTGGTTTGAACGGATTGTACGCGTTCGCTTGCCGGCATTACTGCAGGTCACCTACGTGGCGTTTATATTTTTATCGATGTTTTCTGGCGAGGTGATTGGCATGTATGGCCGTTTGTGGGAGTGGGACGACCTTGTGCATTTGGCTTCTGGATTTCTAATCGGCGCAGCGGGTGTCGTTGGCTTGGCCGAACTCTCGCGCGAACATGTCCGCATGCCAGCCTGGATGCAAGCAACGTTTATTTTTGGACTGGTCGCCAGTATCGTGCTGCTATGGGAAGTGGCCGAATTTGCCAGCGACGAATTGTTTGGAACGTTTTCGCAGGGTGCCGATTTGTTTGATACGATGATGGATCTCATTTATGGAGTATCGAGTGGCCTGATCGTGGCGCTTGCGCTTGTGTTCCATTTAAAAAAGCGGCGTATCAGATTGTTCGATGCGCTTATCAAGACCTACGCCAAGCTCAACCGCTAGTACTGGTGGTATACTAAAGGTATGGAAAAGGTGCGAAAGGTAGTACGGCAACGCAGCAAAAAGCATGTAAACGGCTTTTTGGAGTTTGTCCGTACGCAGGGAGTCGTCGGTCTGGCGATCGGTTTTGTGATGGGTGCCGCGGCCACTGCGC
>Ga0075365_10000119_pt1 | contig 23616 bp, 20 predicted proteins | sample EndMetdeltDD1765_FD_71387 | JGI IMG/M metagenome (GOLD analysis project Ga0075365, IMG submission 71387) | Populus endosphere microbial communities from Tennessee, USA - Endosphere MetaG P. deltoides DD176-5 | ecosystem: Host-associated > Plants > Roots > Endosphere | place: USA: Tennessee... | reverse complement strand
GTCTTTGGCAGATCGGCAGCGAAGAGGATCGGCTTGACCTCTGTATCGATCCGCTGGGCTTCAGCGATCCGGTGGTGGACGAACTTGTTCGAAAGATCGAGGCGGCAGGGCTCGCTGTGCGCCTGTTCGACATGACAAGTGATATCGCTGTCCCCTGCTTTACCGCCATCCTCGGGCCTGCGAAGCGAGGCAAGGAAAACATCCGCTTTGTCGAAGTGACTGGTGGCAGCGGCGCGCATCTTTCACCTTTGCGGGCGGCCATACGGGCAATGACCGAGGCCGTTCAATCCAGGGTCACCTATATCAGCGGCGCACGCGACGACTTATCGCCGGAGGCGTTTGAGTGGCCTGTGCCCGCAGAGACCTTGCGCGCCCTCGATGCCATGCCGGTCGCTCGTACCAGGAACGTACCCTCGCAGCGGCACGGCGTCAGATCGCACCTCGCGGATGTCCTCGATGCGTTACGTGACCGACAGATCACATCCGTCATCGCGCTGCCACTCAGCGATCCGCGCCTTCCCTTTCACGTTGTCAAAATATTCGTTCCGAATCTTGAAAATCCCGAAGGCGCGCGGGCGCGTCGTTTTGGCGCTCGCGCGATTGCCAAGGCGGTGTTCTCATGAAGGTCGTCTTTGTCGGGCCAAGCCTGCCGGATGCCGCCCTCTTTGTCGGGAACGAGGTCACCATATGCCCCCCTGCCGTTCAAGGCGACGTCTTGGCCGCTGTAGGCAGGGGCGCCCGCGTAATTGGCGTCGTCGATGGCGGTTTCGAATACATCGCGCCGGTATGGCACAAGGAAATCCTTTATGCGCTTTCGCGGCAGGTTCGAGTGTTCGGCGCCGCAAGCATGGGCGCATTGCGGGCGGTTGAATGCGGGGTTTTCGGTATGGTCGGCATTGGTCGCATCTACAGCGAGTATGCGACAGCTGCGACAGTAGACGACTCGGATGTTGCGTTGCTGCATGGACCGGAAGAACTTGGATATAAGGCGCTGACAGTACCGCTGGTCAACGTCAGGGCGACTCTCGATGAGCTTGAGCGTCATCAGGTCTTGACGCGAGGGCTCCGCATGGCGCTTGAGGCCGCTGCGGCAAATCTGTTCTTCAAGATGCGGACATGGCGAGCAATCGTGGCAAATGTCGATCTTCCCGCGGCAGACAGGCAGCAATTGCTGTCGCTGCTTCGATCGAACGAGGTCGATCAGAAGCGGGCAGACGCTCTCGCCCTGATCGAGGCCGTTCGGGCTGCGGATGATCACCCTTTGCCTGCTGAAGTTACATGGCAGTTCAACGAGACCTTTATTTTGTCGGAAAAGCTGTAATTTGTCGGCCAGCACATGAAATGCAACAATAAAGTGTGTCACGTGTTTTTCACGGGCCTTTTGCGCGTATCCTGAATATTCTCTCCCCCGTTCGAGGGAGAACAAAAATGAGTGCAGCATCGGCGAACAGACCGATCGACCTGGGTAGCAGTGAGCGATCTTCCGACGATTTGGAAGAGCTCGTCGCACTGGCGCGCATGATCGCTTACGCAAAATACGCGGCCGAAGACGTCGACCTGGTGGGGGCGATGCACTGTCTTGGGATGGCGCTGAATGAAGTTCTGCGTGAAATTGGCGACGGTCCGCATGAGGGTTTGGCGGACGTGCTGGCGTCTAAAGGGGCGATCTGCCTGAACTGACATTATTGAGGGGACTGCGGGATAGGCCGGCGTGATGCGCCGGCCTATGTCAGTTTCTTGGAGTAGACACAGAGCTTTTCAGAATGCTGATAATCATTGCTCTTATAGTACTCCGCAACGCCACCGGTACTGCGAGAGACGAGCCACACGTGCACGTAGCCCATGATGCGCGCCTCCTCCTCCAATCGATCCAACAGGCACGAACCGATTCCTGAGCGCTGGTGCTGTGGCCGTATTGCAATTTCTGCGACGTGAATCCCGCGACCCATCACCGACGTGTGCGGCAAGCCAAAGGCAAAGCCGACGGGCCTTTGTGCGTCAAACGCTGCCACGGCTAGGCACATGGGCGTCGTTGTCAGTTCGTCGATGCGGGAAATGGCGTTCTGAATGGACCATTCTTCGTGCCAAGGCGGCTTGGCGTAGGCTTGAACGATGATGTCAGCGCTCTGCAGCGCCTCATCCCGGGTCATGCGTCTATAAATGATCGGCATTCACATCACTGTCACCATAACTGCGCGTGACACGCGTCATGGTGCCTTCCTGTTCATTCCACCCCGTGACGTTAAAGCACAGGCGCGGCGGGCCGTGTTGTGACTTCATCGTGACACGCGCATTGCGCGCAGGCAAAGATTGAAATTACGAGCACTTTTCGATTGGCATAGCGACATATGCACGTCAGCGTTTAAACCCTTGCGCTATTGCAGGCTGGACGACGCCCACTACCTTGACACCAAAAGAAAGTGACTTAATCTAATCTTCGGATCCGAGATGCTCGATGTGTGGAGGCAACGAGCTCGGCCTGGATCCTGTTCAGGGAGGAAATAGGGTGAGGAAGAAGGCAATTACGCTTGCGCTTGCTGCCAGCACGATTTTCACACTGCCGCAGCTCAGCATCGCTCAAGACACCATCACCGGTGATATCGTCGGCAAGCCCGATGCGCCAAACAAGATGGTTTTCCGCATGACAACGGACGGCCCGCGCAACAACGAGCCGGCTTATGCTCAGGGCTATAGCAAACTGTTCAACGACTTCATTACCAAGCGTCCCGATTGGCAAATCGAACTGCAGATGATGTCGGGTGACATCGGGCAGGAGCAGGCGCGCATGCTCGAGCAGGCGAAGTCCGGTTCGGCTCCCGATTGCGCAGCGGTCGATTCCTTCGTGTTGCCACTCTTCAAGAAGGCCGGTGTACTGCAGTCCTTCTCGCCCTACTTCAGCAAGGATGAGATCGCGCAACTCTTTCCATTTATCCGCGATGGCATAACCGGCACCGATGGCAACATCTATGCATGGTGGTGGTCGACGGATCTGCGCGTCCTTTATCGCAACAAGGAAATCGTTCCAGATGCTCCCCAGACTTGGGATGACCTGAAGAAGGCAGCATTGTCGTCTGTCGAACAAGGCATGGAAGGTGTTCTGTTCAATGGCAGCCGCTATGAAGGAACGACCTTCGACTGGCTTGCGAATTTTTGGGCGCAGGGCGGCAAACTGGTTGACGACGAAGGCAAGCCGATATTCGGTGAGGGCGAAAATCGCGAGAAATTCATCAAGGCCGTCAATTATTACCGCGACCTCGTCGAGTCCGGGGCAGCGCCGAAGCGCGTCGCAACCATCGGCAATTACGACGACTTCAATGCGGCCGCGGCAGCCGGCACGACCGCGCTTTTCGTCGGCGGCAACTGGCAGTATGCCCAATTGAAGACGGCACTTGATCCGGACGAATTTGCGAAGTGGAGCTTCTCGCCGCTTCCAGGACCAACGGCAGATCAGCGCTCGACCGGTACTGGTGGCTGGACCGTCGCCGCGTTCAGCAAGGATCCCGCCAAGGTCAAGGTCTGCGCCGATCTCGCGCGCGAGGTCTACATGGGGCCGGCCAACGCACTGCAGGAGCAGCTTCCCACACGTGCCGACCTCTACGACAAGTACGAGGTGTTTTCGAGCGACGCGAACAAGACATTCGCTGCAGCCTTGAAGGTCGGCCAAGCAAGGCCTGGAGCGCCTGTCTATCCGGAGATCTCGAACCAGATCCAGATCATGATGGGCAAAGTCCTGACCGGTACTCAGGCGACCGAGGCTGCCGTGGACGAGGCCTTCAGTGCTTCTCTCAGCGCCTTCAAGCGGAGCTGAGGGATCGATCGGCGGCGCAGAGTCCCTCCTTTGCGCCGCCGGCTCTGACTGGCGGCATCCTTTAAGGACAATGGACCGGATTGATCGATGATGAATGCTAGCATTGCGGCCGAACGTCCCCAAAGGCTTGGCGTAGGTACCTTGCGCCGGCGCAATCCTTCGCCCCTGCCCTGGCTTGTTCCGCTCATTTTCGTGCTGGGCGTCTTCTACCTCTATCCGCTGCTCGACGTGTTCCGCTTTGCGTTCACGAACATTTCGCTCGTCGGTACCGATGAGCAATATACGCTGCAGACGATCATCCATACGCTATCGAAACCCGAACTTGTCCAGATACTATGGGTCACCTTCGTGTTCACGGCGTCCAGTGTCGTTGCGCAACAGGTCCTCGGGTTCTTCATCGCTCAGGTCGTCGTGCGCAGCGAGAAGCGGGGCCTGTTTGGATCGACCATCGTGCGAACCACGGCGCTCGTCGCATGGGTCGTGCCCGGCATTGCCGGTGGCATTATCTGGAAGATGCTGTTCAACGAGGCGCCCTTCGGCGGCCTGAACAGCCTGCTACGGATGGTGGGGGCTGCGCCGGTACAGTGGCTCTCCGATCCCGCCATGGTCATGTGGTCCGTCGTGATCTCCAATGTCTGGCGCGGGACGGCCTTCTCGATGGTTGTCATGTATGCGGCCATCAAAGCGATCGATCCCGAGCTCTACGAGGCTGCCGAGATGGACGGCGCCAATGCACGGCAACGCATGTTCTATATCACCCTGCCGCAACTGCGCACCGCGATCCTGGTCAACATGATCCTCATCACGATCCAGACGCTGAACACCTTCGACGCCATCATCTCGCTGACGGGCGGCGGGCCGGGACGAGCAACCGAAGTGCTTTCGCTCTACACGTTCAATGTCGTGTTTCGAAACTACGACCTTGCGGCCGGCGCTGTGTTATCGATCCTGATGCTCGTCATCAGTCTCAGCCTGGCGCTTGTTTACGCGCGCTTCCTTCCACGAGGAGAGCCGGTATGAAAACTTCGAGAGAAGATAGGCTCGGCGATCTATTCAGCTACATTTTTCTGGCTGCTACGTTCCTGTTCTTTGCCTGGCCATTGCTGTGGCTTCTTTCATTGGCGCTCAGGACGCGCAAGGAAGTGTTTCTCGGCGTCAGTCGGTTCATTCCGAAAGCCCCTACCCTCGATAACTTCGCGACCATTCTGTCCTCGGACAAGTTTGCCGGATACCTCTGGAATGCCTTGATCCTGTCGACATCAAGCGCCATCGGCTGCCTGGTGGTGGCACTGCCGGCGGCTTACGCCTTCTCGCGCTTTCCGTTCCGCGGGAAGGGCCCATGGATGATGGTCCTGCTCGCCTTCCAGATGATCTCGCCGCTCGTCATCATGGTGCCGCTTTATCGCTACATGGCGGCCATCGGTCTGACAGACAGCCATTTCGGCGCGGCAATGGTCTATATCGCGCTTGCGGTGCCGATGGTAACCTGGATCCTGAAGGGCTTCGTCGACGGCATTCCTCGCAGCCTCGACGAGGCGGCGTTCATCGATGGGTGCAGCCATTTCGCGGTTTTCTGGCGGATCATATTGCCGCTATCGACTCCCGGTATTGCATCTGCCTTCATCATTACCGTGATTGCCGGCTGGTCGCAGTTCCTCGTACCCTTTTTGCTTATCAGCAAGGAATCTCTGATGCCGATCGGCGTTGGGATTTTCCAATATGCCGGAACGCAGAATGATTCTTCCATTCAACTCCTGGCCGCGGCCTGCCTGGTATCGGTCGTACCGGCGATCGTCGCCTTCCTTTCCCTTCAACGGCTCATCCTCGGCGCGATGACGGCAGGTGCCGTCAAGGGCTGATCTTTGTTTCAAATCGCGGGATATCATTATGACGCTTACGCTGCTCCAACGCCTTGAACGCATCCGTGCCCGTTCCGCGGAACTCGAATACTGGCGCTCGCGTGAAACCGTCCAGATCGACGGCTGGACATTCGGCGGAGAGCCGATTGCCATCGGCGCACCATGGCCGCGCAGCGACGGTACCGTTCATTTTGCGGCGACTGCCAAACTGCCCGGCCATTGGCCGCTGGAAGATGCTCGTCTTTCGCTCGATCTCGGCGGGGAAAGCCTGATCACGATCACCGATGAGGCAGGGAACGAAAAGAGGCTTGGCCTCGATCCATATCACCGGGAATTCCTCCTCCCTTCGCGGAATGTCCAGATCGCATCGGAGACGGTGGCACGCTTGCCGTTCGGGGAGCCAGTGCGCGGTCCGAAGCTGGAGCGCGCAGCGCTGATCTGGCTGGATACGGCAGTCGACAAGCTTTGGCTGCTTCTGCGCCAGATCTGCGAGGCAGTGGATATTCTCGAACAGCATGAGGTGGTTCCGCACTTGCTCGATATCGCCGAGGATACGATGCGTGGGTTGGAATGGCCGTCGGCAACCGCAGCCTACGTGGCGCGCACCGCCCCTTCCCCGATGCAGCAAAAGATCTGGCAATTGCCGCCGCTAGAAGTGTCACCGGAGGGGCTCAATCAGGCCGAGCGCGCCAGCGTGGTTTTTGCCTACGAGACGCTGCTTGCGCGGCTGAAGAGACTGCGTGAACGGTTCCCGCCACAGGGCGAGATCGCGCTGACGGGACACGCGCATATCGATCTGGCCTGGCTCTGGCCCTATGGCGAAACGAGGCGGAAGATGCGCCGCACCTTCCATACCGCGCTTTCTCTGATGGAACAGTCGTCCGATTTTCGCTTCAATCAGTCGACTGCTCACTACTACGCGCAAATCGCGCAGGACGATCCAACACTTTTGCGCCGCATTATCGAGCGTGCCCGAGAGGGACAGTGGGAGACAGTGGGGGGCATGTGGGTCGAGCCAGATACGAACATGCCGACCGGTGAAAGCCTTAGCCGGCAGATTCTTTATGGACAGCGCTATTTCGAAAAGACATTCGGCGTTCGCCACAGTGTTTGCTGGCTACCGGATTGCTTCGGCTTCTCCGGCGCCCTGCCCCAGCTGCTACGCCAGGGCGGAATGAACAGCTTTTTCACCATCAAGGTCAATTGGTCGGAGACCAATAAATTCCCATCCGATCTCTTCTGGTGGGAGGGCCTGGATGGCAGCCGGGTTCTTACCCATACGTTCGATAACCCAATGCATGGCTATAATGGCTTCGTGCGACCGGATTGCTTTGTGCCAACCTGGCGGAACTTCAAGGACAAGGACAAGCACGACACGACCCTGCTCGCGGTGGGGTATGGGGATGGCGGCGGCGGCGTCACGCCTGAGATGATCGTCCGCGAAGAACAACTGCGGGCATTTCCCACCTTACCGAAGGCGCGCTGGACGAAGGTGCACGACTTCTTCAAAGGCGCGCATGAGCGCGCAACGGAGAAGGATCTTGCAACCTGGCGCGGCGAAATCTACCTCGAACTGCACCGCGCGACCCTGACCAGCCAGAGCGTCGTAAAGCGACTGCATCGCAAAGCTGAACGCAGCCTCATTACGGCCGAGACGCTGTTTGGACTTGCCCATCTGATGGGAGCCGACCGACCCAGATCGATGGAGCCGGAGTGGCGGGTCGTCTTGAAGAATGAATTCCATGATATCCTGCCGGGCTCGTCCATCGCGGAAGTCTACGTCGATGCCGCCAACGAACTCGAGGCCGTCATCGCCGCGGGGAACACGGCACAGACCAAGGCGATGGAAGCAATCGCCGGGCAATTGCCGGCCGGCACCGGCGACAACGTACTCGTTGTCAATCCGTCCCTGTCCGCACGCCCGCTGCGGCTGACGCTTCCCGACGGAAAAACGGTCTCCTGCGAGGCGATGATCGCGCCGCTCGGCATTGCTGTCGTCGCCCCCCAGGCGCTGCAGCCCGCGCCCGGCCTTTCCGTCAGCAGTGAGCATTTGGAAAATGCCGTTCTGAAGGTCACCTTGGCCAAAAATGGTTCGATCGCCAGCCTTGTTCACAAGGCGACTGGTCGCGAAGCGCTGGAGGGTGGTGGCAATCGCCTCTTCGTCTACCCGGTAGACAAACCGCGCAACTGGGATGCCTGGGACGTCGAGGAAGACTACGCCCAGCGCGCAGAAGAGATCACCGCACTCGATAGCCTCGAGGTGATCGACAACGGGCCACACCGGGTGGCGATCAGGATCGTCAGAACGTGGCGGCATTCACGCATCACGCAAGTGTTGTCGCTTGGCGCCAATGCGCGGCGTCTCGATATCGAGACCGAACTCGATTGGCATGATCGCCGCGCCTTTTTGCGCACCGAAACGAGCGTGGCCGTTCGCAATGGTCGGGCAACCTGCGAATGCGCCTATGGCGTGGTCGAACGGCCGACACACTCCAACACGTCTTGGGATGCCGCCATGTTCGAGGCGCCCGCCCACCGATTTGCCGACCTGTCGGAACCGGGATTTGGCGTCGCCATTCTGAACGACGCGAAATATGGGCACAGCGTTCGAGGAAATGTCCTTGGTCTGTCGCTTCTTCGCTCACCGATCTATCCTGATCCGCTTGCCGACGAAGGAGTACAGAGCTTCACCTATGCGCTGATGCCGCACGAAGGGACGTGGTATGACGGCGGGATCCGGGAGGAAGCCGAAGACCTGAACCAACCGCTCTTGGCGGCGCCTGTGGCAGGACGTGCGATCGGCAACTGGCAGCCGCTCGGGGCAACCGGGATCGATGCGGCACTCTCGGCCGTGAAGGCCGCGGAAGAAGGCGACGGGCTGATTGTGCGCGTCTACGAACCGGCGGGTCGCCGCGGCGCATTTGAGCTGAAGCTCCCGTCCAACTGGCGCAACCAGGGAGCGGTCAGCATCCTGGAAGAGCCGATGTCTGAAACGCCCGCCACGGGGTTGAAACCCTTTGAGGTCAAAAGCTGGCGAATTTCAAAGGCTTGAATCAAGGGATGATGAGAAAGGGGCCGGCAATGGCCCCTTTTCCTGTTGGAGCCGATCACATAGTGTCGCTTGAGACTGGCTTGGGCGATGCAGAAGGGAGATTGAAGGTGTTGGTGTCGGGCTCGAACACGGAGCAGGCTGCAGCCGCGAACCGGGCCATGATCCTTTCCGCGATCCATCGTGGTGGTCCGATCTCACGCACGGAACTGGCCGAGCAGTCCAGGTTGACCAAACAGGCCGTGACGCGAATTGTCGAGCGGCTGCTTGATGAAGGCCTGATTCTGGAGGCGCGGCGGCGACACGGTTTAAGGGGGCAGCCGGCCATTGAGTTGGAGATCGATCCGGACGGCGTCTTCTCGATCGGCGCGAACATCGATCGCGACCATCTGACGATCGTTGCTGTGGACGCCGTCGGCACTGTACGTGGGCGCATCCACCACGAGCGTCGCTTTCTGTTGCCAGACGACTTCGTCGCGCTCGTGGGCGACGCGCTCTCGTCCTTTCGTCGTCGCAAGATCATTCAGGAAAGCCGGCTCGCAGGCATTGGTCTTGCCATCCCCGACTGGCTTGGCGAGGTGCCGGTGATCGGATTTCCCGCGGAATATCGGCGTTGGAATGGCTATGACGTACGCGGCGCTTTGGAGGCACTCTCCGACCATCCCGTCTTCATCGACAATGATGCCAATGCTGCTGCGCTCGGCGAGATCGAATATGGCCTTGGCACTGAAATCGACAGTTTCTTCTACATTTTGGCGAATGCCTGCCTTGGCGGCAGCCTGGTGATCGACGGTGTTCGCCACAAGGGGGCCAGTGGTATCGGGGGAGAAATCGGCTGGCTGCCTGTTGTCTTTGATGAGGGACCCTATGCCGGCAGCACCCAACCGCTCGGCGAGATGTTTTCGCTCTTCATCCTGCTTGACCATCTACAGCGAAATGGGATCAAGGCGAGGACGCCCTCCGATCTCCTGGAGCTTGATGAGGCCGGCCGCAATCTCATAAGCGCATGGTTGCGCAAGGTGAGCGTCAAGATTGCGCAAGCGGTGGTCAACATAGGAATGATCGTCGACCCTGAGGGGGTCCTTATAGGTGGCCGTTTTCCGGTTCGCCTGATCGACGAACTCCTCCTTTATGTGCACGAAGAAATCGCCCGCATCGGTGCGCAGGCGCCGTCGCTACACCGGGCGGCAGGATCAGAAGATGCTGCCGCACTTGGCGCCGCCGCAATTCCGCTCGCGCACCGGCTCGGGCTTCCCTCCGCTGAACCGGCACAACGGGTTCGCAACCCGCTCGGCGGACATCCGGCCCAGACGTCGAACTTGGCACCGGCGTAGGACGGCATGACTGTCGTCGAGGCTTATGCTCGTGTGTCCGGTAGCGCCATTGCGTCCAGGGGGCGCAAGGCCGCACCGAGCGCAACACCCGCCCAGGGAAACGTCGCGCGTCTGATCTGTTGGATCCATGGCGCAATGACCAGGTCGCGGATCTTGTCGTCGCGTTCCTGCGACATGCGCTCGACCACCGCATCCAAGACGTTATTGGGCAAGGCGCCGCCAAGGAGGATGGCACCCGGCGCTATAAAGCCTGAAACGGCGAGCACTGCCTCGTGCAGATGGCGGGCGGCGGTCGCGAGCCAGCTGTCCTCGTCGGCTGAGCCAGCTTCCAGCGACGGCAACGTTGCAACATCGTTCAGACTGGCTCCGTCGATCCCGGAGCGCATTTCGCCGATTTGTCCGGCGCGTCCATGGATGCCCCGGAACACCCTGCCCCCAATCAGGAGACCTGCACGAACCGTGTAATCGGTAAGGATCATGACCATCCCGCCCTCGGGGTCTCCGATACCCAGCGCGCGTTCGGCTTCGATTGCCGCCTCGGTGTCATCGAGGAAGAAAAGCGCCTCGCTCTCTCCGGCCAGAACGGTTTCTATCTCTTGGCGAGCCAAGAAAGTGTCGGGCGAAGTTGCGATACCGCAGCCGACAAGCTTGGAAGGACCAGCGGTTCGGCGAAGATCGGCGAGCGCGGCGATAAGATCGTCGCGCGTCGCGAAAGCTTCCTGGCGAACGACCTCGCCCGCGAAATCCACCAAGGCGACATCACCATTGAGCTTGCCGATACGGACGCCGAGTGAGTAGCGAGCTTCGGCACGCAATCCGAATTCGGCGGCAGTGTAGTGTGCGGTCGTGGAGCGCTTGCGTTCGGTGACGAGTCCCGCCAGCCCAAGGCGGCGGACAATTCCGGTGATGGCCGGTTCTGTTAGGCCAAGCTCCCTGGAAAGCTCCTGACGTGTCAGCGCGCCACGGCGCCGTAGCAACCTCAGGGTCGTTCGTGAATTGTGCTCGGCAATATCGACTGGACTGATGCCGGGACGATCATCATATCCGGACCGCTGCCTGGCTACGCCGGAGATCGAATGGCGTCGAAGTGTTTTCAAGCAAGCGATATCCCATGAGCTGCAGCTACGCTGGCGATAGATCACGCGCAACCGATAAATCTATCGCGCAATTTTCCAACTGCATCAAGAACCTGGCGCCTGGTAGACCGGAATTTGGCGCCAACGGCACTCAGGCGGTCGCACCAGGGGTGCGATGGGCTGTCTGTCGCAATACTGCGACAGTTGGCGCCCTGCAATCTTGGCTATCACCTCCTGCGCCCCCGAGCCTGGAATTGCCAAAGCGACGCCTTTGCGCCAAATTGGTCTCACAATTGGTTGGAGGAGCCAATGGGTGAACTCGCTGCGCATGCGGAGCACGTCTACACGTGTACCCAGAGGGATTCGGCGGCAGCCAACTCATCCATCGTCGCGTCCTGGCGGCGCTGCATTGCCATGCACAGGCTCGCCCCGGAGCAAATGCGCGCGCCGCTTCGACTTTCCGAACAGGAGCTGAAAAAGGCTCGGGAAGCCTCCGGGAAACTCATTGCCGACGCGTCTGCCGAACTCGATCGTTTGTTTGCGACGGTGGGCAAGAGCGGTTGTTGCCTCATATTGACCGATCACAACGGCGTGGCGCTCGAACGCCGCGGTGTGGCTGGCGATGATAAGCATTTTCATGAATTGGGCCTGTGGACCGGCTCCGTTTGGACCGAAGCGAGCATTGGCACCAATGGCATCGGGACCGCGATTGCCGACGAGCGTTCAGTGACGATCTTGCGAGATCAGCACTTCTTTAGTTCGAATATCAATCTGAGTTGCACAACGGCGCCGATCAGGGATCATCGTGGCCAACTGGCCGCCGCGCTCGACATATCGACGTGTCGCGACGAGGTGAACGAGGTCACGTTGGGAATCCTCGGTCAGATGGTTCGTGACGCGGCCCTGCGCATTGAAATCAATCTCTTCAGAAGCGCGTTTGCCGGAGCCCGCTTCGTCATGGTGCCTGCCGCCAGCAACCCAACGGCAGCGCTGCTCGCTGTCGACCGACATGACCTCGTCCTCGGCGCTACCCGCGCCGCACGGCTGGCCCTGCAGCTTGATGACCGGCGTATTTCGGCGGGGCTGCCCGCCGCCGATGCCCTTCAGGAGCAGAGCATTGCCGCAGACGAGGATCTTGTTGAGGCAGAACGGGCAGCCTTGGTGCGCGCCCTTTCCCGCTCAAGCGGAAATGTGTCTCAGGCTGCCGTTGCACTCGGCATGAGCCGGGCAACGCTGCACAGGAAGATGAAGCGGCTCAATCTGCATTGACAGCCTTGGCGCTGGCCTGTCGCACGGGTGCGACACTGTGCACTGCGGTATTCTCCAGGGTAACTTTCTCCCGTTGCAAAACTCGCGCAGTTTCCTCTCACCGGTTCGCTCCGAACCTGGCCCTTTCAAGGAGGAGGATCAAATGCTGCATCAGAAGATCGTCGAGTCGCCGTTCAAGACGAGATATGGCAACTTCATCGGCGGAGAATGGCGCGAGCCGATCGAGGGGCGCTACTTCGACAACATCACGCCCGTTACCGGAGGAAAGCTTTGCGAGGTGGCCCGCTCCAGTGAACTGGATGTCAATGCCGCACTTGATGCTGCACACGCCGCCAGGGAGAAATGGGGCAGGACGTCGGTCGCCGAGCGCTCCAATATTCTGATGAAGATCGCCCAGCGCATGGAGGATAAGCTAGAGCTCCTCGCGCAAGCCGAAACATGGGACAACGGCAAGCCGATCCGCGAGACGATGGCTGCTGACATCCCTCTGGCGATCGACCATTTCCGCTACTTCGCCTCCTGCATTCGCGCGCAGGAAGGTTCTATCGGCGAGATCGACCACGATACCGTAGCTTATCACTTCCACGAGCCGCTCGGTGTTGTCGGCCAGATCATCCCCTGGAACTTCCCGATCTTGATGGCGGCATGGAAGCTTGCTCCCGCACTGGCCGCCGGCAATTGCGTCGTGATCAAGCCGGCGGAGCAGACCCCGGCGTCATTGCTGGTCTGGGCTGAACTCGTCGGTGATCTGTTGCCGCCGGGTGTCCTCAATATCGTCAACGGTTTCGGTCTTGAAGCCGGCAAACCCCTGGCGTCCAGCCCGCGGATCGCCAAGATTGCCTTTACTGGCGAAACGACGACTGGTCGTTTGATCATGCAGTATGCCAGCCAGAACCTCATCCCGGTGACGCTTGAACTCGGCGGCAAGTCACCGAACATCTTCTTTGCTGACGTCATGACCGAGGATGATGACTTCCTGGACAAGGCGCTGGAGGGCTTCGCCATGTTTGCGCTGAACCAGGGCGAGGTCTGCACATGCCCCAGCCGTGCACTTATCCAGGAATCGATCTACGACCGGTTCATGGAAAGGGCAGTCAAGCGTGTCGAAGCCATCAAGCAAGGCAATCCTCTCGACGCGGCAACGATGATTGGCGCTCAGGCATCGAACGAGCAGCTGGAGAAGATCCTCGCCTATCTCGACATCGGCAAGCAGGAGGGCGCTGAAGTGCTGGCGGGCGGCACGCGCAGTGATCTCGGCGGCGAGCTCGCCAACGGCTACTACGTCAAGCCAACGATCTTCAAGGGCCACAACAAGATGCGGATCTTCCAGGAAGAGATCTTCGGGCCGGTCGTGTCCGTAGTCACCTTCAAGGATGAAAAGGAAGCGCTCGAGATCGCCAACGACACGCTCTACGGTCTCGGCGCCGGCGTCTGGAGCCGCGACGCCAACCGCTGCTACCACTTCGGTCGCGACATCCAGGCCGGTCGTGTATGGACGAATTGTTACCATGCCTATCCGGCGCATGCAGCCTTTGGCGGCTACAAGCAGTCGGGCATCGGTCGTGAAACCCACAAGATGATGCTCGACCATTATCAGCAGACGAAAAACATGCTCGTGAGCTACAGCCCAAAGGCCCTCGGCTTCTTCTGAGAGCGGTCGTTTGCGCGCGATCAACGGTTCGCTCCCATAACGGGAGCGGGCCGCTTCAGGAGAGATGGTGATGGAAACAACGAATAATGACCAGCCACGCGTGACCGCAACAGACAGTGCGATCGCACTCATCGAGGAGATCAGGAAAGATCATCCGGACATACTCTTTCATCAATCCGGCGGCTGTTGCGACGGCTCATCGCCGATGTGCTATCCGGCTGATGATTTCGTTGTCGGCGACCACGACGTCAAGCTCGGCGAGATCGCAGGTGTCCCTGTCTATATCAGCGCCAGTCAATTCGAGGCCTGGAAGCATACACAACTGATCATCGACGTGGTGCCGGGGCGCGGCGGCATGTTCTCGCTCGAAAACGGCCGAGAAAAGCGCTTCCTTACCCGTTCCCGCATGCTTGCGCCGGGACGTGACCAAGAGGGTTGGCGCGACAAGTCGGGCAACGCAAAAGGCAGCAGACAACGCAAGCCTGCCTGTGCAACGCGGGGCCGAGCGACGGATGTTATAAAAAGTTTGGGTACCGACTTGATATTTGGCGGCCATGATGCCATCTAGCGCTCACTACCCGTATCGATAGCCTGCAGACATGTCCTCCGGATGTGTCGCGTTCGCTGTCCGGGACAGAAAAGGCGCTCCCCGAAAGGGTTGAGCGCCTTTTTCTCTTTGACATCTGCTGTTGCTCGCCCGAAACAGCGTATGATGCGGCACGAGGAGAAACTGCAGATGAACGATAACGTCATTCAATTCCGACGTCGCAAGCCGCCGCGGCCGCCGCGGCCAGGCCTTCGCAAGCTCGCGATTGCAGTGGCGATTCTTGCGTTGTTCCTAGCGGCATGGGCTTATTTTACTTTTTTCAGCGCCCCGGTCTGACGTCTGTTCCTCCGGCGCATCGGCGTGCGGCTGGCCGCGGCAGGTCCAGCGCGTTCTCATAAAGCTCTCCCACTCAGACTTTCATCTCCGACAAACCGCGCTACTGTGTGAACGGAACGGCATGCAAAACCCGTTCTGACTGCAGAGTTTCGCCGGAAGTGTCGTAGCATGAGAAACGTACGTGTCGCGAAATGAGAGATTCCGATGAAAATGCCCGAAATCGACAATGTCGACCGAAAGATTCTCAGACTGCTTCAAAGTGAGGGCAGTCTCAGCCACGCCGCGTTGGCCGAGCGGGTCGGGGCATCGAGCGCCTCATGCTGGCGGCGCATCAAGGCGCTAGAGGCAGCTGGCATGCTTGGGCCGACTGTGCGGCTAGTCAGCCCCGAGGCCGTTGGTCGTGGTCTGACCGTGTTTTGCCAAGTGCGGATGAAGGCACATGATCCGGTCGCGAGAAGTGAGTTCGAGCGCTTCGTGGAAAGTCACGAGGAGGTGCTCGAATGCTATTCGATGTCGGGCGATTGGGACTATCTGCTGCGGGTCGCCGTCGCCGATGTTCAGGACTATGAACGGCTGCTTATGCAAGGGATTCTGACACACCACGCAGTATCGACATCCTCGTCGCATTTCGCCTTGAAGCGGGTCAAGTACTCGACGTCGGTGCCGGTATGAGCGGCGTATCTTACAAGGCGTCGATGTCTTGCGTTACCTCAGTCGTGTTTCCTGCACTGAAATCCCCGGACCTTGGTCCTAGGCTAGCCGGACAAACGTCCTGCCGCCATCGAGGAAAGGTCTGAAAGTGGCGATTGCGAATTGACGATCCGGTCGAGCCATGGGCAAATTCCAGGCAGGAATCTTGGAATGCACGGGAATGACGATACTCGCACGTCGAAAATTTGCTGCGGCCCTGTGCTGCACATCAATCGCGCTATCGCTGGTGGCGATGCCGTACAAGATCGTGGTCTCAGGCGCCTCGCTTAAGCTTGATCTCCAGACTGCCGAGGCCGCCAAAGGCGGGAACGGCAATGGTGGCGGCAACGGCAATGGAAACGGCGGAGGCAATAGTGGTGGCGGCAATGGCAATGGCAACGGTGGAGGAAGCAGCAACAGTGGAGGAAATGCCCACGGCAACGGGAATAGCGGTGGCAGATCGAGCAGCGGCACCACAACCGGCAGTGGCTCGACGACTGATCCCGACGATGAAGACAGCTCAGCGATGGAAGTTCGTCACCGGGATGGCATGAGCGAAGTTATAAGGAATGGCCGTTACATCATGAAAGACGCCAGGGGGCGCACGATTGTCAACCGGCGCGCGACCTCAGCGGATGAAACGCGCCTGGAATCCTTTTCTCATTGATCCTCGCGCCCGTCGATGGCATCTCGCAGTGCCATCGCCGCTTCCGTTCGGTTGGCGACACCAAGCTTGGCCATGATCTGCGTCATGTGATGTTTTATGGTCTTTTCGTGAAGATCGAGCTTGCGTGCGACATGCTTGTTGCTCAAACCGGACGCGACGAGTTGCAGGACCTGTTGTTCACGCGGGGTCAGTCCCACAATAGCCGAGGATCGCCTCGGAGCGGGCGAAGAGCGACTGGAAAGCAGCCGTGCTGATAGCGCCGGGGCGACATAGCTTTCGCCGGCCGCCACGCTACGGATGATTTCGGCAAGTGCCCTGGAGCCGACGCCCTTCAACACATATCCTTTTGCACCGCTGTTCAATGCAGCCGTAACGTCGTCGCTGGATTCGGAAACCGTGAGCATGACAATCTTCTGTGAGGGTACTGTTTCCAGAATTGGAGCGATCGCGTTCAAACCGCCGCCAGGCATCGAAATGTCCATAAGCAGGACATCTGGCTGCAGATTCTCAGCCACGTTGATCGCATCGTCCTTCGTGCTTCCTTCCGCGACGATTTGAAATCCGTCGATCTCCGAAAGGCTCCGAGTTACCCCCTCCCTGAATAACGGGTGGTCATCGATCACCGCGACGCGAATTGCTGTTGTCATGTCTGGGTAATCTCCTCGTTGCTGAGCGACATGCTGACAATGGTGCCTTGTGCGGACGATTGGAGATGGAAGGTCCCCCCAAGGCTCTCGATCCGCTCTCTGAGACCCGCAAGGCCGAGGCTGGTGGGCCCGACGTCATCGGGATTAAAACCGGAACCGCCGTCAGAAACCTCAATGCTGATGCGGTCACCTTCCATGCGATGCACCACGCGTTGTTCTATGCCGCCGCCGTGGCGGTAGCCGTTGTTCAACCCTTCCTGCACGAAGCGGTAGATACAGATCTTTGCGGAGGGCGAGAGATGCTCGGGCGCTTCTGCTATCGACAAATCAACGCGTGATCCGGTTCGCTGTTCATGCGCACGGACGCCGCGCTCCAATATCTCTGGCAGGCTCGCTGCCTCGATCTGCGGCAACACGAGGCCGTTGCAGATCGTCCTGATCTCATGCATGGCCTCGTCGAGGCTTGCCTTGATGGCTGCAATTTCGCGTTCGCGTAATGTCGCGGGCGTCGCAGGATCGACCAGCATATTGCTGTCCAGGCGTAACGAAGCAAACGCGACGAGTTGCGCCGGTCCGTCGTGAAGGTCGGCGCCAATGCGCCGCAGGTGGCTCTCGTTGAGCGCCGTGGCGCGCCGAGACGCGCGTTGGACGCGCGCCCGCAGCGCCTGATTTTGCGACAATAGCGCGGAAAGATCATCAATGCGGCGTCTCAGGGCGCGCCGCTGCTCTTCGATGGTCCTGCTGCCTCTCAAGACGATGGCCGACAGAACGATGAAAAAGGCGAGCGTGAACGCCGCAACGGCCATCCAGCTATGCAAACGCGCCTGATTGAGGCTGCGCTGGAAATCGTTGGCTACTTCATAGAATTCGGAGACGGCGACGACCTGCCCCGACCATGGCTGCAGAACAGGATTGTAGATTTCAAGCAGAGGCTTGTCGCTGGCTCGCTCGGCCTGATCCTCCGGGTCTTCCAGGCGATCGAATTGGGCGACCATCTTGCCGGAAAAAGCCGTCCTGAGATCGTCGCTTAGTTCGAAGCGCTTTCCTTGCATGCTTTTGTCGTTCGAGTAGAGAACGGTGCCGTCCGCGCGCCAAAGCCTAAACGACATCAGGCGGTTTCCAAGTGCGCCCTGCCCGAGGGTCTCGTCGAGTGCGCGGGAGACAGTATCGTCGAGCTCCTGGCCCGCGAGCATGTCAGGCAGGAGGGGCGCGATCACGCTGTCGACATAGAGGGCGGTCGACGCTGCGGAATTACGGGTGACCGCGTCCTCGATCAGACTGCTCACGAACGCGCCGACGAAAGCCATCGCCACCAGCGATACGACACCTCCGGTGAGCAGAAACTGCTTGGTAAGCGATTGCGAATTCCATCGTCTTATGAGTTCACGGGGCCGCACGAGATATCTCGGATCGACCGCCCAGCGGCGGCTCTTCAGTTCATTGAAATTGCAGAATTACCGCCTTCCTCCGAGGGGTCAAACAATATCGCGTCACAGCGAGTGGTTTTCAGACCTTTGGTCTGTGACGGATCAGACCTAGGTCCTAGATGGCTGAGCAATGGTCTGAGCGCCGTGGAACTGATGCCGAACGCAAGCTAACGTCGTTGTTGATTTGGAACGCGGGGTGACCGCGCCAGGCCGGAAAGCTGGCTTCGAGCCCGCCCCGCTCTCCGTCATGCTTTCCGGCCGAAGGAACAACGCATTGCGAAGTGGCATTGAGCCAGGAGGTTAATATGAGCATTTCCACTATTCTTGGACGCAGCGTTATTGCGCTAACAATTGCAGTTGCGCCGTTGGCAGGCGCCGCAATGGGCTTGCCCAATATCGCCTATGCGAAGGGCGGTAACGGCAACGGCAATTCCGGAGGTGGCGGTGGAAACGGGAATGGAGGCGGCAACGGCAGTGGCGGAAGCCATGCCGGCGGCAACTCCAACCACGGAAAATCGAGCGCTGCTGGTACCCATGGAAAGAGCAAGGATCGCGACAGCAGCCAGCGCCCCACGTTGAGGTCGTTGTTCACGCATGAGAAGAAGTCTGGAGCAGCAACAAAGACCAAGGTCGCGACGACCAGTGCGAAAGCTCCGAAGTCCGATTTTGCCGGAATGAGTTCGCTGAACAGAAACTACCACGCCTACATGCATTCCAACGATCCGCGAATGGCGGCGGTTTCGGCCTATGTGATGGCCTACGCCGAGTTCGAGGCCGAGAACGGGCCCGACGCCATTCCTACAGACCCGGCTCTTGGCGACGAAGCGCTGCGCGACGCGCTTTCGGGCTTCACCAAGGATGGCGTTGTGACGGACGGGGCTCTTGCACGCGCGAAGGACATCTTGGGTGTCGGCCCAGCCGTTGGCAAGATTGATCAGATTAGAGATACTCTTCCCGTGGAAGAACCTGTGTCCGATCCCGATGCCAGCGAGCCGGTTGAAAACGAGGCGCCAGCGGCCGTGATCGTCGTGCAGCCCTGAGGATTACGCAATGCAAGGTCATCGCGGGATGCACTCACATGAGGAGCCCCGCGGTGGCCTGTTACCTACGCGCGCCATGAGCCATCCTATTGCCAATTGAGACATTCGTGGCCCGATTGCGCCTCCGGTTCATTAGCCAAGTGACGTCGTTTTACGTCGCCACCACCCCGTGTCGTCGCAGTCCGAGGACAACTAGGTCACGGTAGCTGCCACCTGCTAGGCTCTTCCAAACTCCCACAATTGCGCTAGGCTCCTCGTCAAGGCGCTGAGGAGCGCTCTGCTGTGCGCCTGCCACAACGCAGGCGACACCAGGCATCCGCGAAGGGTTTGCCGAATCTCCCGAATCGAGTTAGTTCTGTAACTACGCAAAAAGGGCGAATTATCGTCCCAGGGCGAAACAATAACCGCATCAACCTTTCACGAACGATATCGGCGCTTAGGCTATTGAAACGAACTGAGGAAAGAATCGTGAACCGGCACTTAAGCAGCCTCGACTTCATGCAGAGCTTTTCCACCAAATTGGAACTCGCGCTGCAAAATCTCTCGATGGCGCAATATCCACCCGATGCGCGCCGCGAGATGCGGAAATTCTCCTCATCGGAAGTCGCAGCGCTCCTGGATGTCTCGGAAGCCTATATCAGGCAGATCGTTCTGAAGGACAAGGGTCTGTCGCCCGAGACGACGTCAAATGGCCGTCGCATGTATACGCTTGAGCAGATCCTCGAGCTTCGCCTGATGCTGGCTGAAAAGGGGCGCAAGAAATGGATGAACCCGCGCCGTGTCGAGGACGAGGAATGCCAGATCATTGCGGTCACCAACTTCAAGGGCGGCTCCAGCAAGACATCCACGACCATCCATCTCGGTCACTACCTGGCACTCAAGGGCTACCGGGTGTTGGCGGTCGATCTTGATCCGCAGGCATCACTTACTAGTTTGCACGGTACCCTTCCTGATTTCGATCCTCGGGAAGACGAAACGCTCTATGCTGCCATCCGCTTCTTAGATCCCAAGCCGACGAAGTCGCTCGTCCACAACACGCATATTGCCGGCTTTGACGTGATCTGCGCGGGTCTCGATCTGACGGAGTTTGAAACAGCGGTCGCTCTCGAGATGCGTAAGAACGGCGGCACGAGCTTCCTCCTGCGGGTCTCGCAGGCGCTCGAACAGGTCGCCGACGACTACGATGTCATTCTTATGGATTCGGCGCCTTCGCTGAACTTCCTGACGCTTTCGTCGCTGACCGCCGCCACCGGCGTCGTCATACCGGTTCCCGCCCACATGCTCGATGTCGATTCAACTGGGAAATTCCTCGAGCTTGCCTCGTCATACATGCAGATATTGAGCGAGATGGGAACCTCGGCGCAGTGGGATTTCGCGAAGTTCCTGGTGACGAAGTTCGAGGCCAACGATCACCCGCAGGCCAATATGACCGCCTTGATGCGACAGGTTTTCGGCGAAGACCTGTTGCTGAACATGGTGGCGAAATCAACTGCGGTTGCCGACGCGCTGACGTGGAAGCAGAGCCTCTACGAGGTACAGCGCTCCCGGTTCTCGGCACCGAAAACCTACGACCGCGCGATGGAGTCGATCAACGCTGCCAATGCTGAGATCGAGAAGTTGCTCTGGGCAGCATGGGGGCGCGAATGAGCCGCAAAGATTCCCGTGGCATGTTTGCCAATGTTCTTGGCCAGCTTGAACAACCGACCGCCGCGCCGGTTGCCAAGCCGACGACGTCTCCGCACCTTCTCAAGGTCGCTGCAGGCGTCAGGCAGATACAAGAAAAGGGCGAGGTGCTCGACAGGCTTCTCAAGGACGGCGACCACATCGTTGAGGTAGACCCCGATGACGTTGCGCCGTCCACCATCCCGGACCGCTTCGACGGCGCCTATGACGAGGCGGCGATCGAAGAGATTGCGACATCCATCAGGGAACGCGGGCAGATTGTCCCCGGCTTGATCAGACCGCACAAAGGCGATGGGCTGCCCTACCAGATCGTGTTCGGTCGGCGGCGATTGGCGGCAGCCAAGGCGCTTGGACTGAAGTTCCGTGCCATTGTGCGGGAACTTAGTGACGAAGAGGCAATCGTCTTCCAGGGCGAAGAAAACGCAAATCGCAATGATCTGTCGTTCATCGAGAAGTGTGCATTCGCATTGTCGCAAGAACAGGCCGGATATCGGCGTGACGTGATCTGCGCATCGCTGGCAACAGGAAAGTCGCACGTGTCGGAGATGTTGCGGATCGCAACGGCGATCCCACGAGATGTACTGCTTGCGATTGGCTCCTCGCCGGAGATCGGCCGCCGCCGCTGGATCGACTTCGCCGATGCCTTTGCCACGCGCCAAGACGGTGCGATACGCATCAGGCAATCACTGGGTGAGGACAAGGCCGGAACCGGAAAAGATCGCTTTGCGATCGCTCTTGGCGCGCTCAAGGCTGAAGCGGCGCCGACGGTTGCGCAGTCTGCCGCGACGGAAATACGAGCAAATGGCTTTCTTCTGGCGACTGTCAGCTACGCGAAGACGGGCGCCAAGATCAGCTTTACCAAGGCTGTTCCGGCGAGTTTCGTCGATTTCTTGAATGATCGTATGGAAGCGCTTCACAGCGAATTCGTGCAGTCGACACAACGCAGCAGCAAAGGATAACGCCGCAAAAGAAAAAAGCTCCCGAACGTTGCCGTCACGGAAGCCCTTCTCATAGGTTAGCAGCTAGAGAATCGCATTTCCGGGAATCGCTGTCAAGAGTTGGCACCAGTCTGGTGGGCCTATTTCTTTTGCCTTCGAGAAGGTGAAGGTGATGGAATCAGGAAATGTGACGACGCCCTTTGGGCGGCGTTCAATGACGCTTGGCATGCTCGCCAGCCAGAAGGCGGCGAGCGAGCTTCAGGCCGATCAATCGGTCGACAAGTGGAAAGTCTACAGGTCATTGTGTGCAGCCAAGCCTTTGCTTGGCGTGACGGATCGCGCTCTTGCAGTCCTGAATGCGCTGCTCAGTTTCTATCCGAAGAATGTCCTATCGGAAGAAAATGGTCTTGTTGTCTTTCCATCGAACGAGCAGCTTTCGCTGCGTTCGCACGGCATGGCCGAACAGACGATCCGTCGCCACCTGGCGGTGCTGGTAGACGCCGGACTGATCATCCGCAAAGACAGTCCAAACGGCAAACGCTATGCCCGTAGGGCCAGGCAAGGCGAGATCGGAGAGGCGTTTGGCTTTTCATTGGCGCCGTTGATCGTACGCTGCGAGGAAATCGAACGTTTGGCAGCGGAGGTGGCGGCGGAACGGCTTCACCTGCAGCGTTTGCGCGAGCAGTTCAGCCTTTGTCGCCGGGATGTTGCGAAGCTGATTGAGACCGCGATGGAAGAAGACCTGGCGGGCGATTGGGAAACTGCGTTCAGCTACTTCAGGGAACTGGTCGATACCATACCGCGCACGCCGACGGCCGATCAGATTGCAACGGCGCTTGAAGAAATGAAGACGCTGCGCGACGACATCACTAACAGATTGGAAACACTGCTAAAAACAAGAAATACGAGCGGCAATCCCGCTCAAAATGAACGCCACATACATAATTCAAACCCCGACTCTACTTTTGACCTTGAACCAGCTTTCGAGACAAAGCAGGGGGCAAACTCGGTATTCAAAATTGAGCCTCACACCGTTGCGCTGGGGCAAAAGCATGAGCAAGAGCGTGACGATCGAAGTGCGGCCCGGCCGCAAAACAGTGCAAGAGACGATGGCTCGGGCCTGAAGTCCTTCCCGCTCGGTCTCGTGCTGCAGGCTTGCCCCGACATGGTGAGCTACGGGCCTGGTGGCAAGATTGCAAATTGGCGGGACATGATGGCCGCGGCGGTCGTTGTCCGCGGGATGCTGGCTGTCAGCGCGTCGGCCTATGAGGAGGCAGCCACGACGATGGGACCGGAGAATGCAGCAACAGTGATGGCATGCATCCTTGAGCGCGGCGGCCACATCAACTCGGCGGGCGGTTATCTCAGAGATCTGACACGTCGCGCGGAAAAAGGCGAATTCTCGATCGGGCCGATGTTGATGTCGCTTGTCCGCGCGCGAGGTGGCGGAACGAGAAGAGCTGGGTAGCGGCACGTGCGGATGGGCAACAACTGAAACGGGCCGAGGGTAGTGTGTCATCGATCCAGGTCGGAACCGCGGCATTGCAGATATCGCGCACGGTGCGTGGTTTGGAGATCGGTCGCCTAATCAGGTG
>Ga0075365_10000117_pt1 | contig 23628 bp, 47 predicted proteins | sample EndMetdeltDD1765_FD_71387 | JGI IMG/M metagenome (GOLD analysis project Ga0075365, IMG submission 71387) | Populus endosphere microbial communities from Tennessee, USA - Endosphere MetaG P. deltoides DD176-5 | ecosystem: Host-associated > Plants > Roots > Endosphere | place: USA: Tennessee... | reverse complement strand
TGGATACCTTGATCGCGCTGTTGCAACACCAACGCCGAGAAGATCGCCGCGAGGACGACAAGCGGTATCGCTTGCAATCGGAAGCCGAGGACACCACCACCGCAACACCACGGCGCAACGAATAGGAACGGCCGCAGCCTCGTTCATGCCTATTTGATCCTCCCGACGAGGCCGCGTTACTAGCCCCGCCCCACACCCGGGGCGGGTCTTTTTTTTATTTGCCTTTCATCCGGCGAATTAGTTCATTGAACCGGCCGGCCGCGAGGGCTTGCCGCGACCAGTCTTGCAACGTCGCGAGGCAATCCGGGCATGTGATCTCCGGCGACTCCTCGGTGCCGGGTTGATGTCCGCGCGGCCACTCGATCGCTGGCATGATCGTAAACATGCAAACCGGCCGATCCTTTTCCGTGGTCGCGTGCGTCTGCGGCGGGTAGTAGCAGAGGCGCCCGCGATTGATCCGCTGTGCCATCAGCAATCGACCGTTTATCGTCGGGCCGAGGTTGAAACCGGCACGGCAATGCGGATTGCAGCAGAACACGTTTTGACTGAGCCCACCGCGCGGCCCATCGTGAAAGCCATAGTTGCCGCAGTCCGGACACCGGTTATTGCGCAATGCTTCCCTGTCATCCGGGTTGCAGTCTGGCGGCATCATTGTTTCGTATCCTTGCGCATCGCCGTGTGGGCCATGCCCATCTGTTGAACTCGGCCATCCCGCGACAGCTTGGCGAACTCTTTCTTTGTTGGTGGCCGCAGTTTCATCCCGGCATCAAATACGGAAATGATGCCGCACTTAATGCACATGCTCGCGTCACCCGGTTGCGGCTTGTCACCATCCCACACGTTAGATGCGCCGATAAGCGGCACGCCGCACCCCGGGCAGGCGCAACTTGGCACTAGAAAATCATATCTCATTTGTCGCTCCACGGGCCGAACTCGCGCACCAGTTTCTTGACGATCGCGCGGCGATGGTTGCGGCTTGCGTCTCGGCCGTTCCTCCAAGCGTTGTTTGTTGGGTTGGCAAGCCATGTCATCGAGAACACATAGCCGTCCGAACCTTCGGCCTGTAGCGCCGCGAGGACATCTAAGCCCCATAGCTTGGCCGGTTTGTCGAGCCCTATCGGCGCCACGATCATGCCGGGCAAGTCATCCCACGCCGGCCGATTTATTTGGTATAGCGTGGTATCGATCAGGAGTCTTTCGCGCGGCACGATTACAATCATATGGCCGTTCCAATTGCGCCTATCGGATCGCCTTTCCTCACCGGGCACACCGATGCCCGCGGAGTGCAATTGCTTGCCGTCCTGGTCGGCCCATAGGACTGTCACGACAGGCGCCACGATTGCGTCAATCCCAATGCGCTGTAGGAAGTCCCGCGCCGTAAGCGAGCACAGCACGCAAGACCGCTTTGAAATGTCCGGGATGACTCCGGGTATCTTCGCAATGGCCGGGTGCAGGTCGGCCGCTATCACGGCAAGGGCTTTCCATAGCTTGGCCGAGGGCGCGCCGAATACGGCCATGTCGGCTAGCATCGTGGGTGCGGCCATGGTGGTGCGAGCGGCGACAGCGGTCAAAATCTCGGCTCCTGTTTCGCAAGGTGGCGTTGCAGCGCTCGGCCGCGCGCCTCGTCGGCCTCGGAGTCCGTCCACTCGAAACCGCAGAATAGGCACTCGCGCACCGGGATTATCGCGCGGATCCTTTCCGGCCGATGCGGAACCTGTTGGGCGTGCCACTCGAATTCGTCGGCGCGCCAGCGGGTGTGAACGTCTTGCCTGAAACACTCCGGGCATTGCGTCATGGCCGGCCCTCGGATAGCTCGCGGACTCGCGCCTCTAGCGCCGCGCGCGTCATTGCCTTCCCGAGGTGCACCGCGAGCCGTTGGCCATGGCGCCAATATTCGACGCACCGGTAAGGGCGTTTCGGCCGGATCCATGTTTGCAAGCCATGCCCGGTTAGCCGTTGCTCGGTGGCCATGATGGCAAGGAACAAGTCGGGCCGGCCGGGCAGCATCGTGTATTCGACGAGGGCCGCTTGCATCTTGTCGCGTTCCTCGGCCGGAAAGCTTTTGCCGGCGATAGTCCCGCGCCACCGTTCACCCGCGAGGTAGGGGCAAGCCTGCAATGAGAAGCGCGCACACTCGGCGTGCATAGGCGGGTCGACAAAGACTCCGTTGGGATCCATTGCCGACAGCGGGCCGCCGATAAACCATCGGCCGCGGAATAGCTTTGTCCCGCATATGCCGCACAGGTCCTCGGCAAAGCACCGCATGCGCAAAGCTTCATCGTTCACCGTGAAATGCGCCCGGCCGGTTGTGTCGCGCAACACAATGAACGGCACCGGATATCCGCGCTCATCCCGCGGGAGGTGCCGCATGCGTTCGGGTATATGTGCTGTCATCAAACATCACCACGATATCGTGCGAGCCGTTCATCATTTCCCGCGAGCGCTCGGCCGTGTTGCGCATGTCCCGCGCGGCCGAGCGCATGTCGCCGATGATGCCGCGCAGTTCTTCAATGGCTGGCGCTAGCCGCACGCAAGGAATATCCGGCAGCAATAGCGCAAGCTTCAACACGTTGGCGCGCGCCAGCACGCTAGCGCTTACGATGCGGTCCTGTTCTATTTGTGCTATTAGATCGCTGGCCGCGTCCGCGATGATCTCATCTCGTGTCATGGTTCATTGCCCCTTTTGTTTATCTAAGTGCTCCTGTTTGAACATCAGCAGACGCTGCACCTCGGCGCACAACGCCGCAACCAACTCCGGCACCACCACGTCAGGGTTACCCGGGAAGGTCATTTCATCGTCAACAAATTGACGCAGCCGGTCAGTTATGGTTGTGGTCGCCACGGCTAATCCTCCGGAAAGTCCACGTCGGCGCCCGCGAGGGCGTCACCGTGCAAGGTGTCGGGCTTGTCGGCCTCGTCGACCGATGCAATGTCGCTTAGCTCTAGGTCGTTCCAGGCGCCAAGCCAATCGTCGAAGGCTCGGCCCTTTTCACCCTCGCGCCAGTTGTCCGACCGGCCGTCGCGATACTCCGTCATATCCTCGGTTATCTCGCCAACGACTTCGCGCGCGTCAGCTAGCACCGAATTGTACTCGTCGATTTTGCTGTTTAGCGTGCTGGTCGCGTCGCATTGGGCTTCATACGCCGTTTCGATTTCGGCCGCGGCATCGTGCAGTCTGCCGACAATCTCGTTTATTTGTTTCTGGTGTGGCTTGGTAACGTGTTTCATTTGCTGCCCCGAGGGATCCGCCGGATTATGTCCGGGTCTAAAGCAACGGCATCTAGAGTCTGCCGCAAGGTATGCGCTTCGGCCCAAGGCACGGCATACTTGAACGGCCACGGTCGCTGTTCTAGGTTGCGGTCAATCGCGTCGACGAGCGCTTGTGCCGCGTCCTCGATATCGTGCAAGCGTTCGATCGGTGTCATGCTATCCACACCTCCAAAATTTTGGCATCGTCACCCGGCGAGCGGCCGAGATTGATTGCGCCGCGCGGGATGAAAGCCCGCAACTCGGCCACCTCACCACTGACCCGGCATGCTGTCTCGGCGAACTCTCGCGGCTCGACATTTGGAGTGAACACGGTTACATGCTGGCGCAGCACATAGGAGTCCGGATAATCTGTCGGCCGGTCATAGATCACCCACATGGAAATTGTTGCAACGTCGTCGTGAAAGCAGCCGCAGGCGCCGCAATAGTGATAGGTGATATCGTTGACGTTGTGGCTTGTCATGCCGCAAACCGTGCAGGTGATAGCCTTGCCATCGGGCGCGAGGACATAGCTAGGCATGGCGCTTAGCCTCGGCCTCTCGTTCCTCGCGCAACAGGCCGGTAGCAACCTCGCATCCAACGCAGATTTGCCGCTCGCCACCCCATCCAATTGTTGCCATCGTCGCGGCAAGGTCGCCGTCCTTGACGTAGCATGGCGCCATATCGGACTTTGCCCGCGGGCAAGGCGTTTTCAGGCTCATTGTTTTGTTGCCCTCTTGGCCTCGGCCTGCGCCTCGGCCTGCGCTACCGCGTCCTCGTCCCGCCACGGATCCGATTGCGCATATTTGTTTGCTAAGACCACAACCGCCCTGTAATGAGCGATAAGCATTTCGCTCCGGAGGGCCGGATGATGGCCAATGATCCATTGTGTTGTTAGCTCGGCCAAGATCGCGCCTTGCACCTCCGGATCATTGCCCGCGAGGAACGGCCGGATCTTTTCGGCTATCTCAACACAAAGAATTGCTTTCTTTGATGCCATGTCATTGCCTCGTCGGCGCGGCTTGCTTCGGCTCGGTTAGCTCGACAAAGTTGATTGCATAGCAACCGGGTCGGAATTCTTCGATCCAGAACAATTCCGGCGGAAACTCGCGGAAGCCGAATTCGCGAGCAATCATTTCCACGGCCGCGGGCATAGGCATGGCGCCCGGCGCGCCGTCCTCGACAGCAACCGACATATGCCGCACGATACCGGCCGGCTGTTCCTCGAAAGAAAAGGCAACCTGATATCCATCCGGGATCAGGATGCTTTGCGAGGACGGCCGGCGCGGCGCATCGCGCTTGCGGTCTTTCATGGTGACCACGGCGTTTTGTTGGTCTGGTGCCCGCATCGACATGACAAGGTCAATCGGCACCGGCTTGGCGCGCGCGCGTTCGATCATGCGCCGAATCTCGGCCTGGACTTCCGAGGTAATCAGAAGGATGCGCTTGCGTTGCTCGGCCATGGGAGTCCCCGTATATGCTTGACGGTCGCTGCAATCATGTCCTCTAACTCTCGTCCGCCGTCCGGGCCGTCATACTTGGCCGCGATCTCGCGCAAGGCGGGAAGCCCGGACTCGATCGAATCCATAACCTCGGCCAGCGTGGCCGGCCGCCCGCGGCACCACCACGTTTGCGCGCTGGCCGGGCCGATGTGGATCATGTTGCCCTTGCCACCTTTGGCCGCGCGCCGCAGTTCAAAGCTTTTAGTCACCCACACCAGCACCACGCCCGGGTTGCGTGTGATCATGAATCCGGGTGGCGTAATTCGCTTGTCGGGCAGATTGGACGAGTCCCGCCCGCGTTCGGGAAACGCCATGAAAGGACAGGCTTGCACGGCATAGGTCGCGCAATCGAGGTGGCACGCCGGCTCGGTTGTGACGCGGTTTATCGCGCACATAGGGCCAATGACGAAAGCCATGTGCCGGCCTAGGGGCTCGCCACAAAGGAAGCACAGGCGCCGCGCTAGCGCCGTGTGGACCCATTGCGTATCGGCCAGACGGAAGTCGGCCTTGCCGTCAATCCAGGTCACAAAGCGCGGCACCCGGTAGCCTCGATGATCCACTGGCAACCGTTTGAATCTCTCCGGCAGTGGAACGGGCGGCTTCATTGACGCGCCTCGGTGGCCAGCTTCCGGACATCGATGGCAACTTGCGCAACGATGGTGCGAAAGGTGCTCGCGGCCGGATCCCACAAAAGCGGGACCATGTTCACGCAACCGGCCATGATGCCGTCAAAGCCTACCGCGATAGATTGCCCATTGGACGAGGCTAGCAGCACCTCACCCGCGACCACCTCGTCGCCGTTGCGCAGCAACACCCTTTCACCTCGGCGAAAGAACGGTGCAGGCCGTTTCATTTGTTCGGTTCCTTTGTTCTGAGTACCAAGCTGACTCGCAAGTTGCGGTCTAAGACAAATTGGAGTCCGGTCTTTTCTTCCATTGCCTTTACGATCGCGCGCACCTCATCGATTTTGGCGGCTAGATCGTATTCCATATCTTGGATGGTGTCGGGCACTCGATAGGCCACCGTCGCCTTAGGCATCGGTGCCGTAACGCCTTGGCCGTTGCTGGCCGCGGGCGGCCGAGGTGGTGTGACAGGCTCCGTCGCGGGCGGCCGAGGTGGTGTGACAGGCTCCACCCTTACAGTCTCGGCCTTGGTTGGCGTCCCGCCGTCTGCGGGAAACGGCGATAGCTGGACTGTCCGCTTGCCAGTCTCGAAAATGTGCGGCGCCTCGTGATAGACTTCGCGATGGAATTCCGGATCACCGCGCAACCATGCCTCCGGCATACCGGGCAATTTTATGTGGCCGTCCTCGACGATTGGCCGCAGCCAAATAAGCGCGCGCGGCTGCTGTGCGATCCTGCTATCAAACGCAGACAACGTAAGTTGCAGATACCAAAGATGTACGCTTACCTGATATGGCTTGTAAGCCTTGCCTGCTACAAGCAACAGGCCGCCGCCTAGCGTACCGCGGATATCAATTCGTTTGCCGCCCAAGTCCTTCATATGGTGCGGTCGCAATGACAGCCGGAGGGCGGCGCCCGTCTTGGTGGCCACCACGCAAACCCCGATCAGGTTCCGGTCTATTTGTGACTTGCCGTGCTTGGCCACGACGGCCGAGCCGTCCGCTGCCGTGTGGGCCGCGGCCACGCCGTTAGCCTTCTTTGTCACGTCACGGTGGATTGTTGGACTCATCTCAATTACTCCGCCGGTTGGATGCGCGCTGCACTCTCGATGATCTCGACAGCCGCGCGGCGCGCTTGCTTCGGCAATCGGATAAACGCGCGCGCTACACGGAAGCCCATAGGATCCGCATAAAACGAGCGCATGGCGTCTAGCTCGTCGGTCGTGGTCACCGGGCCGAGCGTTTCAAAAAAATAGCTGACCGGCACCTCTAACACCTCGGCGATCTTTTCCAGCCGGTCAATCGGGATGCGATTGCCGGCCATCTCATACTTTTGAATCATCTGATGGGTGACGCCGATCATGTCGCCGAGGACGGTTTGCGAAAAACCTCTCGACATCCGCAGCGAACGCAAGCGGCCGGCGATGTCCAAGGCGATTGTACCTCTCATTTCCGTTCCTTCCTCTTGCCCCTTTCCGCAAGCCACTGTTCCGCTAATTCCTTGGCCAAGTCAGCGCTGGCAACCGGTAGCGTGTGCCCCGTTGGAAACTTCAGGCGCCAAGGTGTCCCCAACACTTTGTAGGACACGCGCGTAATCTCGATTGGTCCTATGGGCGTGTGCCCTGTCCAATCTTCCGAGCGCTGGAACCGAGATTGTCGCGCCGTCCACTTGATCATGATGCGCGCGCGTTGCCCTCTCGCGTGATGTAGATCCGTTTATTTGGTCCTTGCCGCGCAAGGCTAAGGCGCTTCAAGTTGAATAGCGTGTTATGCGATGCTTTCCGGTCAAGACCGTTGGCAATCATCGCGTCGTGGAAAGCGGCGGAAGCTAGCCCTTTGTTGCCCGCTGCGCGCAACACCTCTAGCGCTGCCATCAGCAGGCTTACCCTAGCCACTGGCCTACCCGGCCCGTTGCGTGGTGGTGGAGGCGGCCCGGCCTCGGCCTCGGCTTCCGGTTCGGCCTGCCATTGGCGCATCGGCGCGCCGCGCGGCTTGGCCGGCTCGGCTTGAAGCACCGGCCCAACGATGGCCGGGCCGAGCATGTGCGGTGCCATGATCTTTAGCACCGCCGGAATATTCGACTCGTCGATATCAAACATTATGCGCACAACCATTGCCCCGTTTCTCCCGTTCTCAGTACTCACCCGGTTGCGGCACCCAAGTGCGCGGCGCCTCGAAGGTAAACCGGATTGGCGTCATGTTTCCGCAGTGGACACATTTGGTCCTCTGGCGGCCCTCGATCTCTTTATTCAGCCGGTCTAGATATTTTTGCAGGTCCCGGGTGCGCGCGTTCCAATAGGTTTCGTTGTGCGCGAGCCGTTCCAGAACAAACAACGGATTGAGCATGGCGCCGCACTCGCCGCACTCCACCGAGGCTAGCGTGGTGTCGACCACAAACGGCCCTCGGTGTTGGCAATGATCCGACTTATAGCGCCGCCGGTTCACCGCGATTGTCGGCGTCGGCACGGCCGGCCGGCCCTCGTCGGGCGTGCTGCGGATGCGCACCACCTTGCCCTCGTCCTCGTCGGGCGGGTCGCTGGTCATGGCCAATCGACCTTTCCGCCCTCGCGCGCTTGCGCCTGCGCCTCGGCCTCTAACGCAAGCCGCACCATTTCCTCGGATACAAGCGATGTATCCCACACCATGACTCCACTGCCGATCTCGTCCGACCAATAGGTGCGGCCGCCCACCTCGTTAGGCGCAACAAACAAACAGTTGCCGCGGGAGTCGCGTGCGATCTCGTTCATGGTTCCGCCCCTTGCGCCCACACCAGCGACACAATCGCCGAAAGCAAGATGCCCATGCACGCTAGCCGCAGCGCGCGCCTGTCATCCATCGATATCGACGGCAGTTTCCAGCAGAGATACATTGCCGCGATATTCAGCCCGATAGACGCGACAACAAATAGGGCGGCCGAGGCGGTCATTGTAAGCGGCCCTCTTGCACCTCGGCCGTCTCGATGCGCCGGGCCGTTTCCTTGAGAAGGGCGGCTAGCTCGGTGGCCGTTGCCCCATCAGAGTCTTTCACGCGTGGCCCTCCATATCCGGCTGGCCTTCAAAGCGTGCGATTTGTTCCTTCAGCAGGACGACAAGGTCGCGGCGATCGATGCCGTTGCTGATGTAGTTCGCGCGGCTAGGGTTATCGCCGAACTCGAATAGCAGCAGCACAAAACCTAGCTGACGATCCTTGCCTGTTGCGCCCTCGTTCAAAAAGTGATCTAGCGTCTTGGCGATGGCGACAAGCTTCTCCCGGTATTCCTCTTGTACTGGCGCGTCGCCGTATTGGTGCGTTTGTTTGCTCATTGCGGTTTCACCCATGGTTGCCGGGTTACGCGCAGACGATCGGTGCCGAGCCCGGGCACCAGTTCATAGAACGTCACCCGGTGATCGACATCGCTTACCTGATATTCGGTTTCGATCTCGTTCGACTCCGCGTCGGCGCCAAGGATCAATCCCTTGCCGGCCAACACTTCAAAATGAAGATTGAACTTGAACCACCGGGCCGGCCGCTTTAGCTGGCCGTGGCCGTCGACCACCAGAAAGTTGCCACCGCCGAGGTTCACGCTGTCGAGCGAATCCACCTGCATTGTTTCGTGGCTTAGCAGGCGATACATGGCTTGCAGGCCGTCATACGCCGAGGCGCCGTAATCGCCGGGCCGAACATCTGGCATCACCGCATCGGTCACCGTGCACGCGAAAGGATCAATCAGGATGACGCGCATAGTCCCGCCCTCCGGCTATGCTGGCGATAGTCTCGGCTACCGTGTGCGATCGGTGCGTCGATTGCGATGGCGTTTCATGCCATTGGCCATCCCCGGCCATTGCCGGCGGCACCAGCACAAAGCCATCGGCGGCGCCGAGCCGCACCATCCCCACCCAACCCTCGGCGGCGCGCCTTTCGAGGTAGGCTCGCAATGCCGGGTCGCGGTGCGCGAGCGGAAAGCGCGGGTCCACCCATATTTGGATGCAGGGCACTATTTGCTCGGCGCCCGTCGAATTGTTGACCACCGTGATATAGTCGGGAATCGGATCCAGGACGTAATGCACGCGGTCGGGCCGGCGCATATCGGCGGTGTCGTTCCTTGCCAGCCAACGGCAAGACCATAGACGGCAAGAGGACGGCCGCCGCGCATAGATCTTGCACCCACGCCCGGCCTGTTGGTGCTGGCATCGCGTGTTGTCGGCCTTGTTCAATTCGGGCAGGGGCAATAGCTTGCAGCACAATTGACAATCGCCGCACCGCCGCGTCGTCTTGGCGTCAAAGTCAATCGACAGAATCGGCGCTAGGTTCGGCTCGGTCATATTGCACTGCGCTCCACAAAGGGCGGCTTGGCCATCACGCGAATAATTTGGATGACTTTTTGTTGTAGGACGCGGTCGGATATGGCGTCGATGTCCCGAGCGCATTGCAATGCCACCGGCGTTATCGCGCCTGCGATGGCCACGCCGAACAAAAAGTTCGCGTCTATCTGGAGGAATTCGCAAATCGACCGAATCTTATCGAGCGGGACTCGATTTTCGCCCGTCTCGTATTTGCCGACTTGCGCCTGACTCACGCCGATGGCGTGGCCTACGGCCTCTTGCGATAGCGCCAAGGAGTCCCGCTGCGCCCGGAGCACTGCACCTATCCTGATATCTTCACCGTTCGGCCCTCTAACCATCCTTCGGCGCCTTCTTTTTCAACCTTATGGAATTCCACTTACCCTCGATTGAATTCGGTTGCAAGTGGTATGTAGCAAATTGATCGAAGATAAAGCGAAAGTAGTATCCCGCGACTTCCGCCGGTCTATAATCCGGTTACCCTGCGCGATTGCCACGGCCCTAGGTTAGTCGATTATTCGCGTGCTAACGGTATTCACCGGGCGGCGTCGACGCCGCTTTGCCCTTGACGGGTCGGAGCGAAAGGCGAATAGTTCGAGCCTGTCGCGCGGGCGCAGCGATGCCAGAAAGATTTCCGCAGCGCGCCGCTCCGGCGTTTCCGGGTTAGATTCCCCAACGGAAACAACACCTCGTTTCATGTGAAATAGCTTCCGCCGCATGGCGTGCCCTCCTGGTGGCCGGGAAACGGCCCTCCGGTGCGTCGCTGGCAATTGGGCGATGGATGGCGGGCGCCGAGGGCGCCGCGCCTGTGCGAGCCCCTAGCGGGCCGCCTATCGGCCGGCCGGCGGTGGCGCGCCGAGGACGTGTTGCCGGGTCGACCGCATCGTGTCCGATACGGTTTGCGCCAGCCGGGAAAACTCGGTCACGTGTGCGGCGAACGCCGCGCCGCAACGCCGGATGCCCTCGGATAGCTCGGAAGCTTCCCGCACGATCTCCGCGGCCACGCTGGCAACGGCCGCACCGGCGGCTAGGACATCGTCGGCAGTGGCATCGATAGACCGGCCGAGGGCTTCCGCCGATAGGGTGCCCACCTGTTGGTGCCCTTGCGCCGGATCCGGCACAACGGTCAGGCTCGGCCCTTGCGCAAGCGGTGGCGCCGAGGTGGTCAGACTCACCTCGTCGACTCGTGCTATCCCGGCCATGGTGGCCGCCGAGCCGTTGGCGTTGGTGGTGCCGTTGGTGGTGGTGGTCATGCTCCGTCCCTTTCCCCGTTGGAACGGGTGCCGGCGGTAACCGGCACCCGCAAAAGGTTTGACAATGGGGATAGAGTCAGGACGGATTTACGCGGATTAGTTCGGGATGGTGGAAGCTGTCAAACCGTGCGGGAATCCCGATGGATCCTGGATTCTCCGCACAATTGCTGATAGTGACAACCATCCCAAGAAACCTGCATAAAACCTGACTTATCCCCTAGGTTTGACACTCGTCACGCGGCCGGTTTGACAATCGCGCGTCTTGCCCTGGTCGCGCGGCGCGCTTGCTCGGCGACTACCGCCGCGGCCCGCTTGGTGGTCGCGGCTTCCGACAATAGCCGGCGCTCGGCCGCCGCAGTGTAGGGCTTCGAGGACGCCTCGGAACCGTGGCCGAGGAACGCCATCACCTCTTTCGTGGTCCCGCCGTTTTGCGCGATGTCGTTTCCGCCGCGCTTGCGGATCCCGTGTGCGGTGCAATGCTTCAAGCCGGCGTCGTCGCACCACTGGCGGAAAGCCTTGGTGAAGGTGGCGCGGCTAAACTTGCGCCCGGTCACGGTTTGCAGGTATGGGCCAGTGGTCGACAAGCCCGGGTAGTGCTCGGCCAGCATTTCGACCATTGCAGGCTGCACCGGGCCGACGCGCCAGACTGCCTTTTTCGTCCCGTGATATTTCCATTGCTCAAAATTCCACTCCGGACCTTCGTCACCGGGTTGCGAGGACTGCGGCCCGACGCGGAACAGGTCACTAGGTCGGAACCCTTCCCAATAGGCCAGTTCAAGCGCCAGCCGGGCCGTGGTCCCGAGGGCGTGTGCCGCGCGATATTGCTCCACCTCGGCGAGAGTCCAGACGTGGAACCCTCCGGCCTTGACAGGCGCCAGCGTATCGGTGCCGGGCACCGGGTTAGTTGCGACATGCCCCTTGCTCGCGGCCCACTTGAACATGCCGTTCATTGCATCGCGCCACTCGTTCCCCTTGTGAGGCGTGGCACGAAATTTCAGCAGCAACTTGCCGACTTGTTCGCTGGTCGCGAAATGCTTGGCCGAGGTGGCGCCCACCTTCAAGCCCGCAAGCTTTGTGAGGTGCCGGCGGAACACCACCCGCACGCTATCCGGCCGCTTCTCGAATTCATAGGAGTCGAGATAGCCCCACACCAGCCACGCCACCGTGCCGCGCTCGGCTTGCGGCTTGGCGTCGGCCTTCGGCGCCACCTTCGGCACCGCCGCGACGACAGCCGCGCCGTATGCGGAAAGGAAAGCCTCGACAGTCTGGCCAACAACCCACTTGATTTTTGAGGGCTTGAAACCGGCTCGGCGATAGTACAGCACCCGCTTGCCGTGCCTGTCGTCGAATTCCTGGATGTAAAGCTTGCCGGTTGCCGGGTCGGCCACGTTTACTGGAACGATACTGTTACCATTTTTCATCGTCGATTGCCTTTGATACTCGGTTGCTTTCTTCGGTGTCGGACTGCCGAGTCGGGAGGGCTTCAAAAGCCCGGTCTAGTGCAAAGCGGTCCCACACGACTCGACCACCTGCCTTGACCGGTTCGGGCATGGCACCTTGTTTGATCAGTTCATCAAACAAAGTAGTGCCGAGCCCGAGATATTCCGCCGCCTCGTCTCGTGACAATCCGCGGGGCGGGAGGTTCGGCGGTAACGCCTTAGGAGTCCGCTTCACCATCACCCTGCACCTTCGATAAACCGCGTCCCGATAGGTTTGACAATCGATTCCTGCCCGCATGGTTACCGTGCAAGTGCTAGTGGCGCAGCGGCTTCCGTGCATGCGTTAACCGGGCAGGCCGTTGGGCTTCACTTTTCCGGCGCCGCCGAGGGCTCGGCCGGCTTGGCCGGCGGCGCGTTGGAACGGCGACGCCTAGGGTTGCCCGCGTCCCGCCGCATCGGGCTTAGCAACCGGCCCTGATCCACCTCGATCGCGCCGGCCATCAGCTTGACGGCCTCGCGCGATATCGCCCATGGCTTGTACTGGTCAAGGCTGCAAACAAACCGTTGTTTGAACATCTGGTAGCATCGCAACGCCTTGCTATCATCGCCGAGGGCATCGGCCAGCAACGCAAGCGCCAACTGCGCCGGGCCGCTGCCCGCATATCCCCAATTGAAACCGGTTGGCGATTTGCTTTCCAGGTCAAGGCGCAGTGGCAATGGCCACCGTTCGTTGCCCTCCAAATAGTACACTTGTGCCGAGCCGTCTGCACCGCGCCGGCCTTCGTATATCCGCTCTTTCATCGCTGGCCCTTTCTCGGTTGATACTCGCCGCAATCGTCATGCGGCCGCACTCGCGGCCATTGCGTATCCGGTTCGGTCCCCGGGTGCGGCCGTGGCGCATAACGGTGGCAAGCGAGCATATTAAACGTGCCTTGCACCGGCCCGCGAACAAACAAACAAGTCTCGCAACAAACAGTCTCCGGCGGTGGTGGCGGTGTTCTGCCAAGCGCGAGCCCGTGCGTTGCTAGCGTGTCCTCGATATGCCGCAGCGATTTTATGCCAAGATTTGGAAACCGTAATATCTCGCCCCTCGAAAGCCGCAGCAATTCCCGCACCGTCAAAATCTTGTCGGTGTCGCACATAACCCATACGCGATAGCCGTAAAAGTCCTCTTGGAATAGCTCTGGCAGGCTGTCACGAATCGGCGCATCCAGGTCGATCACGGCCGCCACTCCCACGTCACCACGCCGTTGACCGATTGCGTAGGCCGCTCCACCTCTAGCCGTCTGATCGCAGCCTCGGCCTCGGCGGCATCGGCGAAAAATTGCAGGGTCCCCATCAGAAACGGGTTCGCCTGGAAGTCGACCGTCGCGCCCTCGCCGTCGACCTGGAACAAGACCGCACCGCCACCATACAAACCACCGAGCAAACCAAAGTAGGCTTGGCGCTCTTGCATCAGGCTATACTCGTCGACCACGATCTCTAGGCCGCGGCACACGCTGCCGAAGTCTATTTCACCGCGCCGCAAGCCGGCGACACGCAACGCCATCTCGAACGACTCGCAATCGACCGTGTGCCAAAGGCGGGCATGCGGATCTATGATGCCGTATTTCATTAGTGCACCTCGGCGCAGGTGGTCATTAGCTCGCGAACAATCATTTCAACGTGTGCCTGCCAGTCTGGCCGATGCGGTAGCATGTCGTCGAAGTCGGCGCGGTGGCCGCCGTGCAAGAGGGCGTGGCAGATGTCCCGCGCCCGGCCCTCTAGGATCGCCATAGGTGGCATTGCCTTAAGCCCGGCTATGTGCGGGCACACTGGCGCGCTAGCGTCCCGCATATCCCACGACAGGCCGCAGACGGCGCAGGATACGCGGCCGTCCTCGGTTTCCTCGGCCTTGCAGGTGGTCGCGAGGGCTTCCGCTTGGCCATGCCACCGGGCTTTAGCAGCCTTGCGGGCAATGGCGCTGCGGCGCCGAGGTGTCAGGGCTTTTGCCCGCGCTAGGCCGCCCGCGCGCGCGTCAAATTTCCGGCCTCGTTTCATCGCTTGCCTGCCTTGGCGCTAAGCCGCGTCACCTTCGGCGCGGCGCTTTCACCGATAGGCATGGTCACCGATGCCACCATGCCAAATATCAACACCGTGCCGGTGATCTTGCCGGCGGCTCGGCGAGCATGCCTCACCGCCGTATCCCAAGAGGGCAACGCCAGAGTCAGCGGTTCACCACGGGAGTCCGTGATAAGGTATTTCACCACTGGCGCCCGGTTCATTTGCTGGCCGCTCCGGTCAACCGGTTGACGATAGCTTGCATGTCCTCTCGTTCCTCGCCGATAACGCCGCACGCGTTGCGCAAGCGGCGCTGGCCGTCCGATGCAAACCACGAACCAAGTTGCGCAACCGCGCCGGTGCTTTGGGCGTGCTCCACCACCGCGTCAAACAACACCCGGTATTGATCCGGAGTCTTTGGCACCGAGCCCTTGGCCGGCTCGGCCAGTGGTGGCGCCTCGGCCGGCGGCGCGCCCTCGGCCGTGGGGGGATGCGGATCCACGGCCGAGGACGGCACCGCAGGCACCACCGGTGCAGCGGGCGGCTGTGCAGGTGGCGCGGCGGTAGGAGTCAAGCGCACCTCGTCCATAGAGGGCGCCGAGGACGAGGGCTTTGCTGGCTCGGCCGGCTGCGGCGCTGGCGCCGAGGGCGCCGCGAAGTAATCGAGGGCCGCCGCGGCCGAGGGCCGCGCGACTTCCTTGTTTCGCTCGCGCGCCTCGTCGAATTGATACAAGTCATCGTCCCGGCGCAAAAGCGTGTCCAGGTCAGTTGACATAGGCAATTGCTTGGAGTGCAGGCGCGCCACCGTCTTGCGGCACATTTCCGGATAGGTTACCGCGTCGTTCCACGGCCCTTTGCGCGACTTTGAATATTTGCGCCGCACTTCCTCGATCTCGTCGATATTCATCACCTCCCGGCTTTTCGAGCCGTCCTTATAGATCGCGATCGAATACGCGTGCGTCACCGGCCGGGTACGGCCGCCGGTCTTGGCCGGGCGGTGAAAAATGAAAGGGTTGTCGCCTTTCTGATAGTCGAATTCGTCGCCTTCGTGCACCACCTCGGCGAACCAATCGGACAACTCGCCTGAGTTGCGCGCTTTCTTGCGGATGCCCGCAATCATCGGCAACCACTGCGCCGACATGCCGCCGCTGTTGTTGTCATAGGGCACAATCGCGCCCTCACGGCCATCCGGTAGCAATCCGTCCTGCGCTGCCCGCACACACGCGTTGAAAAGGCTTTGCCGCGAGCATTGCAGCATGTCCGGGTTGTTTTGAATCGCGGTCATAACAACCCGCATGAACCTTTCGACCGGGATATGCGCCGGAAGCGCCGCGGCGAATTGCGACTCCATGCGCTGCAAGTCATTGCGTAACACCTCGATCGCGCTCGGCGCCCGGGCTTGCGCTACAGCCTGTTGGCTTATGCTCTGGTCACTCATTGTTTTGTTTCCTCGTCGGCCTTCTCCGGCGGTAGGCCGGCCTCCACGTGGCAAAGAATCTGCTGACCGTGCACCGCACCCCACGCCAAGGTCGCAACCTCGATCCACTCCTTGAATTCGTATTCAGCCATAGAGGCCGAGGCCGCTAGCGTTTCAAGCTGAAACATGAAATGGGCAAACCGATTGGATCCGCCGAAGGGGTGCGAGTCGTCGTCCTCGTCCATATGTTTGTTGCTCATTTGCGGCCCTCTTTCAGTTTCCACCCCGGCCCGTGCCGGCTTGTCAAAAAATCCATGACGTTCATCAGGTCGGCGCGCGTCTTGCCCAACTCGAATTCCAACTCGCGGATGCGCTTCATAGCGCTAAAGATCGTTTCTTTCCCCGGCGTCAATCCGGCGTGGAGGACTTGTTTGCACACGTTCTCTATGTGCCCTTCGTTGCAAACAAAGCCGCGCCGCGTCGTTTCCTCGATCACCTTCGCGATTGACCACCCCTCATGAAACACCACCCGGCCGCTCTCGACGTTGACATGCGCGCGCAAGATGTCGGCCAACTCGACCACTTGGCCATGCTTCAAGCTTCGTCGCACCTCGGCGGCATTGGTCAACATTTTGTTTGCCCCTAGCGTTGTTCCTTGGCCGATATGCGCAGCACCCGTTGCTTGCGCGCGGCCACCGTGTAGCCGGCCTGATCCTGTTGTTTCCACGATAGCTTGTAGCCGCTCGGCACCAGCGCCACCTCGGCGTCACCGAGCTTGTGCTTGATCTCGTTATCGACCGTTGTTAGCTCGGCTTCCGCCGATGCCAAGTAGGCTTTCAACGAAAGGTGCCTGTCGAGCAATTCCGGTAGTTCGTTGTCGCCGCGCAGGTCGATTACTTCATTTGGTTGCGGCCGGCGATGCATCCAATTGATCAGCGCACCATCGCGCTCGAAGTCGATCCGTGGTTCCTTGCCCTCGGCCACGTTGCGCCAGAAGTCGGCCACCGCCTCGCGGATTCGTTGCTCGGCGCCCGCATGCCGCGCCACCTCGTATTGATGCAAGTCGAAGTCCCGGCCGTCGACCACCAAGCAAGCCACAATGCCCCATGGCAACTCGGCCAGCATCATTTCGACGAGGCATTGCAGCACGATCCATAGCGGCGGGTCCTCGCCCCACGACCGATCGAATTCCCACCTGTTGGCCGTCTTGGCTTGCATCACACCAGATGGAAAGCCGGGCCGCTCGGCGTCGACCACCCAAAAATCCGGAGTGGCGCCGATGCGCGCGTCAGGATCGCGCAGATATTCGTTTGCTTTGACGATTGCCCACGTTGGCCGGTTTTCCTTGACGGCCGCCGCAACTGCGCCCTCTAGCAGGCGCCCGCGGCGCATATCGGGATTGTCGCGCCGTGGCATCTCGGCGCCGGTCTTTTCCGCCCATAGGCCGGCCACGGTTTGATATGGGTGCAGACCGAACAACGCCGCTACGGTTGAGGCCGTAACGTCCTGCCGCCGCAGCGCAAGCCATTGCTCGCGGGACGTGATGTCGTGCCGCTCAATCATCGCCGTGGCCGTTGGTTGGATGCCGTCGCGGCAATTCATGCTCGCGGTATGCTCGATGTCAATCGGTCGGATGCAGGACGGTTTGTTTGACGCTAAAACCTGCGACGTTACCACCGATGGCAAGTCGTGGCGGTGTCAACAGATTCCAGCCCGGACTATTTCAAACAAGAAAATGCAATGCTTCCAGCCTCTACTGTCGAATATCCAATGCAATCGCATCGCGTGTGCGTTGGCCATGCTCGAAACCTTCCCGCGCAATGGTTTTAACAGTAACCGCTGCAAGGATTGCCGGCTTGTCAAGGCTATACCCTGTCACGGGCCGGTCACAATCGACTAGACCGATGCCACCTGTAAGCATGTATATCCAGCACCGGCCGGAACAGTAGTCTATATGAGGACTTCACCGGTATCTGGGCGCAGCAATAGCCTTGCAATATTTTTTGCCGGCCAATTTTCTGTTGCGGCTCAACCGATTGGCCCTGTCGCCTGTAAGCATAGCAAGCATGGCCGCCCTTGACGCGCGAAAAACCGCGTCCTTAGCGTGGGGCTCGCATGATTTCACGTCAGGGCGGGAATACCAGCACCTAGGCGGCACCACCGCATGGGGCAAGAATCGGGTGCCTACAAATGAACGAGACCACGGTAACCCATATCAGCGACGTGTATCCGGGCCGCAACAGTATCGACGAGAAAGCCCGGCCGTTCCTGGAACAGGTCGAGTCCATCGTCGGCGACATGGAGTCCGATAAGGGCGCCTATATGGCCAAGTGCAAGGCTAACCGCGAGCGCATCAAAAACGTGGTGGCCGAGGCGAAAGAGGCCGGCTTGCCGGTCAAGGCGTTTCGCGGCTTGGTCAAATACCGCCACCTGGAACGCAAGCAAGCCAAGATCGCGGCCGGCATCGAGGACATCGACGAGTCCGCGATCTATCAGGAATTGGTCGACACCCTCGGCGAGCTTGGCGCCGCAGCGGCGCGTTCGGCCGGGTTCAATTTCGGTGGCACCGTCGCGGCCGAGGCGCGCGCCGAGGCCCACTGATATCCGCCGCAGGGGCGGGACGGCGCGGCGACGGGTCCTAATCGAGTCTTCCAATCCCGTCGCCGCGTCACGGTTTTGCCGGCTAGCCGCGGGCCGCGCACCCTTTCCGAAGGCCGAGCCCCATGCTGATAATCGCGCTTGATCCCGCGACTCGATCCGGCGTGGCCGAGGGCATGGCCGGCGGCACGCCAACGCTGCAAACAATCAATTTCGGTGGCCGCGAGCTAGACAGTCCCGAGGACGTATTCGCCCGGGCGCAAACATGGATCACTCGGCGCCTGGACGCGCCACCTCGGCCGGCGTTCCTTGCTATCGAGGTGCCTGCACCGAAGTTCGACTCGACCATCGTCCTCGGCCTGTACGCGATTTTCTCCGGTGCTGCCCGGGCGCGATCGATCCCCATCAAACGAGCGGCCGTGGCCACGTGGCGCGCCTATGCGCTCGGCACCGCGAAACTGCCACGGGCCGCAGCCAAGGCCGCGGCAATCGAGACCTGCAATCGGCTCAACTGGCCAGCGGCCGACGACAACGCGGCCGAGGCCGGCTTGATATGGCTGTGGTGCTGTTCGCTGGTCGCGCCGCGGCTTGTCCCGCGCACCGAGCCGCTGTTTATCGCGAGGGCTCGGCGGTGACGCACCGAACCACCTTGGCCAACCGGCGGCCGGCCGTAACGTATGACCTGGAATTCTGGGGCCAACGCGTAACGGTCACGATTGATCCGGACAACGGCCTAGAGGCGTTCCTTTCCACCCATCGCAGCGGTAGCGGCACCGAGGCGGCCGTGCGGGACTCGGCCATCCTGTTTTCGCTGGCGCGTCAATATGGGTGCCCTCTCGAAACCATCGCGCGCGCGGTCACCCGTAACAACGATGGCACCCCGTCGACTCCCATTGGCGCCGTGGTCGACCAGCTAATCGCCGCGGCCGAGGACAAGGCCGAGGCCGAGTGAACGCCGAGCCCGAAACCTTCCTTGACGGCCGGGTGGTGCTGCATCCCGGCGATTGCCGCGCGGTGCTGGCCGGCATGCCACCGGACTCGGTCGACGCCGTGGTGACGGATCCGCCCTATCATCTCGCAAGCGTGGTGGCGCGGTTCGGCCGATCTCACCTCGGCGATGGAACGCAGACAAGCGCCAGAATTGCCGCGCGGGCCGATGGCATGGCGCGCACCGCCGCGGGCTTTGTCGGGCAACAATGGGATGGTGGCGAAGTCGCCTTTGAACCGGACACATGGCGCGCCGTGTTCCGGGTGCTGAAACCGGGCGGCTATCTGGTCGCCTTCGCGCATCCGCGCACCTATCACCGCATGGTCACCGCGATTGATGCCGCGGGCTTTGATATCCGCGATTTGCTGCCGTGGCTGTTCGCTGTCGGCTTCCCGAAACGGCGCGATTTGCTGAAGTCCGCTTGCGAGCCGATTTGCCTAGCTCGGCGGCCGATCGCGGCCGAGTCCGTGGTGGCCAATGTCGCGCAATGGGGCACCGGCTGGCTCAACATCGATGCTTGCCGCGATGGTGACGGCCGATGGCCGGCTAACGTGGTGCATGATGGTGACGTGCTGGCGCCCGACGAGGGCCGTTACTTTTTCTCGGCCAAGGCGAACGACAATGACCGGCTAGGCTCGCGGCATCCGACCGTGAAGCCTGTCGAGCTAATCCGTTGGCTTGTTCGCCTCGTCGCGCCGGCCGAGGGCTTGGTGTTGGATCCCTTCGGCGGCACCGGCACCACCGCCGAGGCGGCTTACCGGGAAGGCCGCGCCGCCGTCCTGGTGGAACGCGAGCCCGGGTACTGCGCCGACATCAGGCGCCGGCTTGCCCTGGTGCTGGCCGGGCCGATGGCGCGCGACGAGGCAAAGGGCTTGCGCTATCCGGCCGAGCCCTTGCCGCTGTTCGATGGTGGCGAGCATGAAAGTTGACCTATCCGAGTCCCTGGTGCGGGCATGCGAGGACTACGGCCGCTTGGTGGTGCAATCGTATCGCACCGGCATGTATTCGTCGGCAGTGTCCTCGCGCGGCGCCGAGGGCAACGTTTTGCTGCAAGGCTTTTCCCGCATGGCCGAGTGTGCCGTGTGCCTGTGGGCCGGCTTGGATCCGCTGCAAGCGCTTAAGTGGACCATGTTTGCGGATCCCGGCTTTGACGTGCTGGCCTATGGCGCCCGGATCGATGTCAAGGCTACCGGGCCGCGCGGGCAATATTTGCTGTGGCCGGTGCGCAAGCGCCACCTGTACGCAAATAAGCCCTTTGATGCCCTGGTGTTGGTGCGCGGCGAACGGTGGAAATCGTTTGAACTCGTCGGGTGGATCCCCAAGGGCCGCTTTGCGGCCATGCGGCAAGAGGCGCCGGCCGGCCATGTCTTAGACCCGGGCACGTGGTTCCTGCATGCTTCCGCCCTATGGCCGATGGAAAGCCTCACATGGGGGTGGTGACCATGGCCCTAACCCTTGCCGACATCGATAACCTGACAGGCGGCCGGGTCGGCACATTTGACGTAGCGTGTCCCTGGTGCGGGCCGGATAGGCGCGCCAGCATCAACCAACGGCGCAAGGTGCTGCGCGTCTGGCGCACCGAGCCCGGTTTCGCCTCGTTCACCTGCGCCCGGTGCGGCGAGTCCGGCTATGCCCGCGAGGGCACCGAGGCCGGCCCTAGGCGGCCGCCCACGCGTGAACAGGAGCAAGCCCGCGCCGAGGTGCGGGCCGAGGCCGAGGCTATCCAGCGGGCCGCTAAAGCGCAGCGCTTGGCCGTAGCGCAAAGGCTGTGGCTTATGCGCGAGCCTGTGCACGGGTCCCCGGTGATCACCTATTTGCGTCAGGTACGCGGCTACAACGGCCGGATCCCGGATACCCTCGGCTATCTGCCAGCCCGCGGCGAATATGCGCCGGCCATGATTGCCGGTTTCGGCTTGGCCGAGGAACCGGCGCCGGGTGCCCTTAGCTTGCCGCTGCACCTCTTGACCGGAATCCACCTCACCAAGCTGTTGCCAGACGGTAGCGGCAAGGCCGGCGGTGTCGCCGATAAGGTCATGGTCGGGCACTCGGCCGGCTCGCCCTTGGTGCTCGCGCCCATGAACGACCTTCTAGGGCTCGCGATAATCGAGGGCATCGAGAAGGGGCTCGCGCTGCACGAAATAACCGGGCTTGGCGTGTGGGCGTCTTGCGGCGCCAAGCGGATGCCACCACTGGCCGAGGTGGTGCCAGACTTTGCCGATTGCGTCACTATCCGGGCCGACAATGACCGCGACGGCTTGCGCTATGCGCGCTTGCTTGCAGACGGTTTGTCGGCGCGCCGGATCCACGCGGAAATCCGCCTTACAGTGGACTAGGCGGCATGGGCAAGCAACGCGATGATGACGACGTGTTGCGCGACGAGGGCATCGCCGCGGCCCTCGCACGCTTTGACTCCACGCCACCCGAACCACCCGCGCCGCCCGCTAAGCCCAATGGGCAGGCCGCGCCCGCGGCCGAGCCCACCTTGCCCGCATGCTTGGCCGAGGACGATTTCCTATCCCGGTACAAGGCACCCGATTATCTGATCGATGCCGTGTTGCAACGGCAATTCCTTTATGCGCTGACCGGGCAGACCGGGCACGCAAAAACGGCCATCGCGTTGCGCATCGCGCGCATCGTCGGGCAGAAACGCGGCACCCGCTATCTGGCCGGGCATGAAGTCGAGCAAGGCCGGGTGTTGTATCTGGTCGGCGAGAATCCGGATGACGTGTGCATGCGAGTGATAGGGGAAAAGGGCGTCAATCCCGGGCATGCTGACATCTTCTATATGCCGGGCATCTTCGACATCGATAAGCTGTTTCTGGCCCTAAGCGAAACCGTCCTGACAATCGGGCCGGTAGCGTTGGTGATCGTTGACACCTCGGCCGCCTATTTCCTCGGAAATGAAGAACTAAGCAACACGCAGATGGGCGAACATGCCCGCAAGCTGCGCCGTCTCACCACCTTGGCCGGCGGCCCGTGCGTCGTCGCGCTCTGCCATCCGGTCAAACATGTCACCGAGCCCGCGCAACTGTTGCCGCGCGGCGGCTCGGCGTTCTTGGCCGAGGTGGACGGCAATTTGACCGCATGGATGCCAGCCGAGGGCGTGGTGGAATTCCATCACGGCAAGATGCGCGGCCCGGGCTTTGAGCCTATCACCTTTAAGCTGGAAAAGGTCACGGCCGAGGCGTTGGTTGACTCCAAAGGGCGCAGGCTTCCCACTATCCGGGCCGTGGCAGTAAGCAGCCTCGATCAGGAGCAAGCAGAGGCAAGCAAACAACGCGACGAGGACACGCTTTTGATCCGGCGGCTTAATGGGCCGGCGCAAATGTCGATAGGTGACCTTGCCTTGTCTTGCGGGTGGTGCACACCAAGCGGCGAACCTTACAAAAGTAAGGTGTTCCGGTTGTGCCAAGCGCTGGTTGCTGACCGGCTAATGCGCAAATATCGTGCCGGGTACGTCTTGACCGAGGCCGGGAAGAAAGCGGCGCGCGAGGCCGAGGCCGCGGCGGTGCCTGTCGCCGATCTATTTCCGGGCAAATCAGCGCCTCGAAAACAGGAAAAGTTGCTGTAGCAACAACAACTTGCGCCGTTTCGTTCCAGCCTAGCCGTTCTACAGGCTATCGCTGCGGTGCACACAAACAAAAAAGCCTAGGAAACATGCGGCTTTTCGCGGAAAAGATCGCAGGAACGGAGTCGGCCCGATCTTTTTACGGAAATACCTCTTTTCGTTCCACCCGAGCAAACAAACCGTGGAACGCCGTGAAACGGGTGGAACCCACTAGCTCGAAAAGCCACACCACACCTAAGAAAGGTCACGAAACATCGGCGGAACGGCACACCCTAGTAAAGCGGATCATTATGAGCTTTCTACTAGGGGGATGTGTGTGCCTGATTCCGTCGTTTCGTTTCTGACTACCTTTCTATAGAAAGATATAGGAACGCCATGCCACCACCTCGGCGACGGCACCGGCGGAAGCCGGAAGCCCATAGCCTGCTCGGCCAATACGCCGGAGCACCGGCCGGCCCGGACACCGCCGCGGCTGTTATCGATGATCCCTATGGGCCGCCCTCGGATGCGCCAGCGACCGGGCACCTCGGCGAGTGGACACCCGCACCGCGCCCGCGCATCGTGGTGGTGCGAAGCTATCGCCACGATCCGCTAGGCCGTATGCACGCGCGCCACCAACTGACCGAGTCCGAATAT
>Ga0075365_10000116_pt1 | contig 23650 bp, 23 predicted proteins | sample EndMetdeltDD1765_FD_71387 | JGI IMG/M metagenome (GOLD analysis project Ga0075365, IMG submission 71387) | Populus endosphere microbial communities from Tennessee, USA - Endosphere MetaG P. deltoides DD176-5 | ecosystem: Host-associated > Plants > Roots > Endosphere | place: USA: Tennessee... | reverse complement strand
GGGGCGGCTCCGCTGATCGGCATCGCCGCGGCCCTGGGAGCGATCACAGGGGATTCCGCGGCGATCGCGATTCCCAGCATGGCGGTCGTCGCCGGCGTGGCCGCGCTGTCGGTCGCCGTGTCGCGACGGCTGACGATCGCCGCCCTGAACGTCGTCATCGCGTTCCTGATCGCGCAGGGCCTCTCGCTGGAGATCCACGACACCGCGCAGATCCTCGTGCTCGGCGCCGTGGGCGCCCTCGCCCAGGCCGCGCTGTCGCTGATCGTGGCCCTGATCCAGGGCTCGTTCGAGCGCCCCCATGCGATCGAAGGCGCGAAGGACGCGCTGGCGAAGATCCGGTCGAGTCTGCGTCTGAGCTCGCCGAGCGTCCGCCACGCGATCAGGTCGGGCGGCGCCCTGGGGCTCGCCGTGGCCGCGTATCACGTGGTCCATCTGGGCAGGCACGGTTATTGGATCCCGCTGACCGTGGTCTTCGTTCTCAAGCCGGGCCGGGTGGAGACCGACGAGCGGGTCGAGATGCGGATCGGCGGGACGATCCTCGGCCTGGCCTTCGCCACGGGCCTTGCGGTGCTGGTCGGCGAGAACGCCATCGCCAACACCGTGATCATCACGATCACGGCGGCGTTCGCCTACGCGATGCTGCTGATCGAGTACGCGCTGTTCACGTTCGCGATCACCACCTACATCGTGACCATGTCGCACGCGGTGGGCGAGTCCGCGATCGATGCCGTCGACGAGCGTGCCGTGGGAACGGCGATCGGGGTCGCAATCGCGCTGCTCGCATTCGCCGTCTGGCGTGACCGGCCCGCTCCGAGCACAGCCGAGCCGATCGCATAGGTTTGGCTATGCCTCTGATTCCAGGCCATTGGGAGCTGCGCGATGAGCCGCTCCCGGCTTTGCGGCGCGGCCTCCTCGTGGCCCTTCCGGTCGGTGCGGCGGTCCTCGTCGACCTCCAGCTGGATTCGCCGGTCGCGGGGGGGCTGTCGACGGGCGCGCTGCTCGCCGGGTTCCTCGCGTTCGATGCTCCCGCCCGCACTCGGTTCACCTGGCAGCTTCTCGCGGCGCCCGTCATCGGCGCGGCCGGGGCCTTGGGCGCGCTGACCAGCTCGCCGGGATGGCTCGCGGTGTTGACGATGACACTCTTCGCCTCGCTCGCGGGATTGACCGTCGCGGTATCGCTGCGGCTGTCGATCGCCGGCATGGTCTGCACACTCGCGCTGCTCCTGGCGCAGGGGTTCGCGCTGCATCCGCATGACGCCCCGGACGCGTTCGCCATCGCCACCCTCGGGGCCCTCGGCCAGGCCCTCCTCTCCCTGGTCGTGAGCCTCCGAGAGAGAGCGGGCGAATGGCCGAGACCGATCGCCGGAGCGCGCGACGCAGTGCGGACGATCGCGGGGTGCATCGATACCCGTGGACCCAGCTTTCGTCACGCCCTGCGCTGGGGAATCGGCCTCGGGATGGGCGTGGCCGCTTATCAGGTCATCGACCTCGGGCCGCACGGCTACTGGATCCCGCTCACCGTCCTGTTCGTCCTCAAGGCAACGCCCGGCGACACCTACGAGCGGATCGCGATGCGCGCCGTGGGCACGTTTGCCGGGCTCATCCTGGCAACCGCGATCGCGGAGCTCATCGGGCGCCACGCGGTCGTCAACGCCACCGTCCTCACGGTCGCGGCGGCGTGCTCGTTCGCCCTGCTCGCGATCGAGTATGCCCTCTTCACCGCGGCGATCACGGTCTACATCGTCGTCCTTGCCCACGCCCTCGGCCAGGGCGCATTCCAGGCGGTCGACGAACGTGGGGTGGCGACGCTGATCGGCCTCGTGATCGCCGCCCTCGGTTTCGTCATGCTCCGCGACCGGCCATCGTCGCCTCCGTCGACGGCGCCGACGTAGCGCGGACTAGCCGGTGCTCGCCTCGGCGACCTCCGCCGGCCGACCGTTCGAGCCGGCGGCGTGTCCGTTCGAGGACGCGTCCACGGCCGCGCCGTCGTCCTCGCGGTAGGGGCCCGGCTTCGGCCGAGGCGCACCGCCCGGGAACGCGAGGCGCAGGATGGTGCGGTTCACCATCCCCACCTGCTGCCAGAACGGCCCCGAGTTGTACGGGAGGCCGTAGCGCTCGCAGATCTCCTTGACCCGCGGCGCGATCTCGGCGTAGCGCGTGCTCGGCATGTCCGGGTACAGGTGATGCTCCACCTGGTAGCCGAGGTTGCCGCTGATCACGTGGAAGAGCGGGCTGCCCTCGATGTTCGCCGCTCCCACGAGCTGGCGGACGTACCACGCGCCACGCGTTTCGTCCTCGACCTCCTCCTGGCTGAACGTGTAGGTCTGGTCCGGGAAATGGCCGCAGAAGATGATCGCGTGCGCCCAGACGTTGCGGACGATGTTCGCCGTGAAATTCGCCCACAGCGTGGACTTGAACGACGTGCGCCCGGCTTCGAAGGCCCGCAGCGCGACCTCTCCCAGCAGCTCATTACCAGGTCCTCGACGCCGCCCGCGGGCGCGGACTGCGAGCCCTCGCGCGCGCGACCGGAGCCGCTCGCGGCGTGAGCGCGGACGGCGTGCCGCGACCGCCGCCTCGACCGCCGCGTTGGCGAGCGCGCTGATCAGCGGCCACGCGATGTAGTCCTTGGCGATCTGCAGGCGAGCCTTGCCCCAGATGCCCTTGAGGTCCTTGAGGACCTCCTTCTGGGACTTCTCGCCGGCCCGGATGGCTTCGATGTCGAGGTCGTGCACCGCGACGCCCCACTCGAAGAAGGCCATCAGCGCCAGGTTGTAGAGCGGCTGGAGGAGGTAGACCGGATGCCACTTCTGGTGCGGATCGATCCGCATGATCTCGTAGCCCAGGTCCTTGTCCTTGCCGCGGATGTTCGTGTAGGTGTGGTGGATGTAGTTGTGGGAGTGCTTCCAGGCCTCCGAAGTCGACGCCGTGTCCCAGTCCCAGGTGGACGAGTGGATCTGCGGGTCGTTCATCCAGTCCCACTGGCCGTGCAGCACGTTGTGGCCGATCTCCATGTTCTCGAGGATCTTGGCCAGTGAGAGCGTGGCGGTCCCGGCAAGCCAGGCCGGCTTGAAGCGCGAGGCGACGAGGAACGCCCTGCCCATCACGCCGAGGCGCCGGTGCATCTCGATCATGCTCTCGATGTAGCGCCGGTCGCGGTCGCCGAGCTCCGAGAACACCTCGTCGTGGATCGCGTTGAACTCCTTCTCGAGCTCGTCGATCTGCTCGGGCGTCAGGTGAGCGAGCGGGCTCTCGATCTCGGTCGTGCTCACGTTGTTGTCCTCCTTGGTGGTCATAGGTCGATCTCGACGTCCCCCTCGGGGGCGCTGATGCAGATGCGGATCATCTCCCCGTCCTGGCCATAGACCTTCCCGTTTCGCAGGTCTCGAACCTGGCCGGAGCAAAGCTTTCCGATGCAGGTGTGGCAGATGCCCTCGCGGCAGCCGAACTGGAGGTCCAGGCCGGCCTCCTCTCCGGCGACGAGGATGGGCTCGCCGCCCTCAGCGCTGGTCTCGCAGCCGCTGGCGGCGAAGTTGATGCGGCCTCCCTCGCCCTCGTCGTGAAGCGCGAGCTTCGGCTGGAAGCGCTCCATGTTCAGACGGTCGCAGTCGCCCTCGCGATCCCAGTAGTCGTCCATGGCGTCCAGCAGGTCTCCGGGGCCTGAGAGAAAGGCCTCGCGCTCGCGCCAGTCGGGGCACAGCTTCTCGAGGTCCTTCGGCTTGATCCGTCCCTCGGTGCCCGTGAGGCGGAGGGTCAGGCGGTATCGCTCGTTGTCCGACTCGAGGCGTTCCATCTGCGAGGCGAAGATCACGTCCTCCTCGGTCCGCGCGGAGTGGATGTGAACGCACTCGGTATCGGCTTCGCGCCTATGGAGCGCGCGGAGCATGCTCATGATCGGGGTGATGCCGCTTCCGGCGCTCAGGAACAGGGCCTTCTCCGGAGCCGGCTCGGGCATCACGAAGGTGCCCTCCACCCCGCCGAGGCGGACAATGTCGCCGGGCCTGGCCTGCTTGACGAGGTACGGAGACACCTTCCCGGAGTCGACCAGCTTGGGGGTGATGCTGATCAGCCCGTCGGGGCGACCCGGGTCCGAGGTGAGCGAGTACGCGCGCCAGTGGAAGACCCCGTCGATGACGACGCCAACCCGCGTGTACTGGCCGGGCTTGTGCCCGGGCCACTCGTAGCCCGGCCGGATCAGAACAGTCACCGCGTCCGGGGTCTCGTGCTCGATCCGCTCGATGCGTCCGCGAAGCTCACGGGTCGACCAAAGCGGGTTGATCAGCTCCAGGTAGTCGTCCGGGAGCAGTGGCGTGAACAGGTAGCGCGCAGCCCGAAGCGCCTTCGCCTGGAGCTGCGGAACCTTTGGCGGTGCTCCCTGCTCAGCCATCTCTTCCCCGTTCAAAGAGCATTACATCAGTGTATGTACCACGTTTTGATGTAAAGAAACGCGGTTGTCGTCACACATCGCACTTAGGTGCTACCCGTCAACGCGCCCGGCTACCGGGAGGGCGCCGGATAGCCTCCGCTCGTGCCCGACCAGCGCGCGCCCGCCGCAACCGAGTCCAGCGGGAAGGGACGTGGACCGGCGGCGCGGACCGGCTTCGCGGCGCTGGCGCTCGGCGCGCTGGGAGTCGTCTTCGGTGACATCGGCACCAGCCCGCTGTACGCCCTGCAGACCGTGTTCACCGCGGACAACCACGCGGTGGCGACGACATCGTCGGACGTCTACGGCGTGGTGTCGCTCGTCTTCTGGACGATCACGATCGAGGTCTCGATCAAGTACGTGACCTTCGTGATGCGCGCCGACAACGGCGGCGAGGGCGGGATCATGGCCCTCACGGCGCTGCTTCAGGGCGCCAAGTTCAACACCGCGCGCGCCAAGGTCGTGCTGATCACGTGCGGGATCCTCGGCGCCTCTCTCTTCTACGGCGACGGGGTGATCACGCCGGCGATCTCAGTCCTCTCCGCGGTCGAGGGGCTGAAGGTCGCCACACCGAGCGTGGGCGATCTCGTCGTCCCGATCACCGTCGCGGTGCTGGTCGCGCTGTTCGCGCTCCAGCGCTTCGGGACCGGGCTCGTCGGGAGGATCTTCGGCCCGGTCATGGCGATCTGGTTCGCGGTGATCGCCATCCTCGGCATCGGGAAGATCGTCCCGCACCCGGAGGTGTTCAAGGCGCTCCTGCCGAGCTACGGCGTGGAGTTCTTCATCAACCACCCGGGTGTCGCCTTCATCGCACTGGGATCGGTGGTGCTGACCGTCACCGGGGCGGAGGCCCTCTACGCCGACATGGGGCAATTCGGGCGCTCGCCGATCCGAAGGGCCTGGTTCTTCGTGGTCTTCCCCGCCCTGATCCTCAACTACCTGGGGCAGGCGGCGCTGCTCCTGTCGTCGCCGAGCGCGATCAGCAACCCGTTCTACCTCCTCTCCCCCCGGTGGGCTCAGCTGCCGATGGTCGTGCTCGCGACCCTGGCGACCGTCATCGCATCGCAGGCCGTGATCTCGGGTGCGTTCAGCGTCACGCGCCAGGCGATGCAGCTCGGCTTCCTTCCGCGGATGACGATCCGCCACACCTCCAGCCGCCACGAGGGGCGGATCTACGCGCCCGGCATCAATTGGATTCTGTTCGCCGCCGTGATCGCACTGGTCGTCGGCTTCGGCTCCTCGACGGCGCTGGGATCGGCCTACGGCGTCGCGGTCACCGGGACCTTCGTGCTGAACACGATTCTCTTCCTCGCCGTCGCCCATCTGCTCTGGCGAACCCGTCGAACGGTGGTCGCGGTCGCCGCCGCCGTCCTCCTCACCTTCGAGGTTGCCTTCTTCGCCTCCACCCTCACCAAGGTCCTTCACGGAGGTTGGGTCCCGCTCGTCATCGCCGCGTGCGTGTTCGGAGTCATGGTGACGTGGCGCCAGGGGAGGGAGATCGTCGTCCGGCGGCGCAGCGAGAAGGAGGGCACCCTCGCCGACTTCGTGGCGAGGGTCCGGGACGCGAAGCCGCCGATCCCGCGGGTTCCCGGCACCGGGGTGTACCTGAACGCCGACGTGCGGATGGCGCCGATGGCACTGCGCGCCAACCTCGACCACAACCAGGTCCTGCACGAGAACGTCGTGGTGATGACGATCGACATCCTGAGGGTGCCGCATGTGGAGAAGCCCGAGCGGCTCGAGTCCGACAAGCTCGGTGATCCGTTGGACGGCATCAGCCTCATCACCGCCCGCGTCGGCTACCACGACGAGATCGACATCCCTGCAACGCTCCGCCTCGCCGACGAGCAGGGCCTGCTGGAGGGCGAGGTCGATCTCGACGGCGCCTCCTACTTCGTGTCGCGCACCGTGCTCGTGCGGACGAGCGCGCCGGGCCTGCGGCGGCTGCGCAAGGCGCTGTTCCTGGCGCTCTGGCACAACGCCGCGAGCCCGATCGAGTACTTCCGCCTCTCCGAGAACCGCACGGTGATCATGGGCGAGCAGGTGCGGATCTGATCTCGAGCCCTAGCCAAGCTCGAGCGTCGTCACCCCGAACACGAGCCCCCGCTCATACTCGGGCGCGTCGCCTCGGTACATACGAGCCGTCCTGAAGACAGGCTCGAGCCCGCGATCGCGCGCCAGCTCGATTGCCACCGGGTTGGTTTCCGGCGTGTCGATCCACCACGGCTCGCCAGTGCCAAGCTCGGCCACCAGGCCGTCGAGGAGCGCCTCGGCACCCGCGCGATCGGGGGCGAAGAGCGGGCCGATCTTGTGACCGTCTCGACAGGGCCGGATCACGCCGTAGCCGGCGACCTCGCCGTCGCGAATGAGGGCCAGCGCCCGCACGTCCGGCTGCGTGGTCCAGGCGCGCAGGAACGACTCGCGAGCGGCGGGGAAGGCACGCGCGTCGAGTGCCATGAGCTCCTCCCACGAGACGTCTTCGATCGCGGCGAGCGGCTCGGCGGGTTTCGCGGCGGGTCCCCGGCCCTGGTGACGGTACGTGTGGCCCTCGGCCCGGTACCCCGAGCGCTCGTAGTTGGCGACCTGGGCGTCCACGGCGTCGAGTCCCGAGGTTCGCCCGCCGAGGAGGTCGTGGCCCGCGCGCCAGAGGGCCATGCCCAGGCCCCGGCCCCGCAGGTCCGGGCGTACGAGGTAGAGGCCGACGAAACCGAAGCCGCTGTCGTAGCGGGGACACGCGATCGCAGCGACAGGCTCTCCATCCATGAACCCCATCAGCAGCCCTTCGGGATCCGCTTCGGGGAAGGCGGCGGCGTCGCCCCGGCCCGGGTTCCACCCCTCCTCAGACGCCCACTCGAGCGCGAGCTCGAGATCGGCCGGCTTCATGCGCCTGATGTCCAGCTCGGCCGCGCTCAACCGCCCTGGTCGTAGACGTGGTGCAGGAAGTGCCGCGTCTTCGTCCCGGCCCTCGAGTGCCGCGGCGTATAGAGGTCTGCCACGTGGCCCGCGCCCTTGGCGATGTAGTGGGTCGCGTGCGGGAACTCCTTCGCCACCAGCGTGCCCTCGTACGGCGTGGTCACGTTGTCGAGCTCGCCGGAGACCACCAGCACCGGCGCCGTCGTCGGCTTCTCGCCAGGCGACACCGGCGGCTCGTACAGGGAGGACGGGCGCGGCGCTGTGAGGCAGTACTGGTAGAGCGTGCTGGACGACAGCCCGACGTCGGTCGCCGAGAACGGCTTCAGCGCGGGGTTGCGGTAGGTCCGCGAAGCGTGCTCGAGCTCCTGGCGGCGCTTCGCCTCCGAGGCGGCCTTCGGCCACAGGAGCGGATAGTCGTTGCAGCTGACGACCTCCTCGTCCATCGCCGAGTAGTGCTCGACGTGTCCGTGTCCGAGCTTGGCCTCCGCGATCAGCCGCTTCCACGGCAGCGAGTGGCCGTGGCGGAGGTCGGTCCCCGCGCGATCGATCCTCAGGTAGGTCGCGGGCGGGTTGTAGCCGGCGCCGGCGAGCGCATCGACGAGCGGCCCCACGCCCCGGTTGTTGTCCCGGAGGAAGTGGACCAGCTTCGCGAGGCGCTTCCTGGCGCTGCCGGAGCACTTCGGCGAGCGCCGGCAGGCGATCGACATCGAGTGGACCCCCGTCGAGATGATGCTCGGGTACCAGGCGCTCTCCCCCTGCACCGGGTACGCCGAGTCGAGCACGAGCGCGTTCAGCGTGTCGGGATGCCGGTACGCGTACGACTGCGAGAGGAACGTCCCGTACGAGTCGCCGTAGAGGGTGATCCTGTCGTAGCCCAGCGCGCGCCTCACGTCGTTGATGTCATCGGCCGCGGCCGAGGTCCGGTAGGAGCCGAAGCGCGGGCCGAGCTTGCGGGCGCAGTTGGGGAAGGCGATCCACTCCGGGGCGCTCCCACGCTGGAGGCCCGGGCAATCGAGCGCGTCGGAGTCGCCGGTGCCCCGCATGTCGACGGTGACCAGCTCGCGGCTCTTCAACAGCGGCCCGAACAGCTTCTTGTAACTGCCCGCCGTCCGCGAGCTGCCGTAACCCGGGCCGCCCTCGACGGCGAAGATCGCGCCCTCGGTCGGTCGATTGGTCTCGTCCCGGGGCCGCACGGCGAAGGCGATCTTCGTCTTGCCGAGCGAGAGGTCCTGTCGCTCGAACGGAAGCTTGACGTTCCCGCAGCGCATCCGCGTGGGGTGCTGCACGTGATGGCAGGGATGCATCTCGCTGAACTTGACGTCGGGGACCGAGTAGGCAGGGGCGTCCGCTTCGCCCCCTCCGCCGCCGCAGCCGGCGAGCCCGATCGCGAGCACGGCGACGACAGCGCCGGCGGCGATCCCGGTCGACCGCATGGCGCACCCCTCTTCGAGCCCCGCCGCCGCTACTTCGCGTACAGGTGCAGCAGGTTGAGCTCGACCCGCTCCGAGGCCTCGGCCAGGAGGGGCCCGACCGCGTCGTTGAAGGAGGCGAACTCCGGATCGCTGTTCACCGAGTCCGCGGAATCGCGGTCGGTGAACACACCGATCCCCCGCACGACGCCGGCGGCCTCGTCGCCGAGGATCATCACGGTCTCGAGCGCCGGATGGTCGCTCAGGAACTCCGCGGCGAACTGCGAGTAGATCTCGGCGACCTGATCGAAGTGGCCCGGCTTCGGGTGAAGGGTGAACTCGGCAACGTGCATCGGTGGTCCTTTCCTGTGTTGTCTGGGTGCTGGGAACTCAGTCCTCGAGCCCCTGGGAACGGCGGAACTCGGCCTTCCTGTTGGTGTGCGGAAACGGCTCCTCCGGAGCCGGCACCCCCAGCATCTCGCATAGTGGCTCCCAGCCGTCGCCCGGCCGCCACTCCACCAGCCTGCCCGCCGGCACCGCACCGCGTACGACCTCGTTGTGCGTCTCGTAGGCGGCGATGGCGGCGTCGCGGCGCTTCCAGCCCTCGGTAAACGCATTCATAAGGTCCAGGGTCATCGCGCGTCGCCGCGCCCAGTCCTCGTCCTCGGCGGGCACCGGCCGGCCGAGAGTGGACACGATCGTGCTCTCCATGCTCTCCCACCAGACCTCGGGTGACTCTCGCTCCGAGAGCAGGACGACGGCGTCCGGGTTGGCGGCGGTCAGCTCCCGCCAGAAGGCGCAGGCGGGCCAATCGACGGTCGCGTCGAAGTCGGCGAGGAGGGCGTCCCAGTCCACCGTCTCGCCCCGGATCGCCGCGTGCCAGACGGCGGCGTCGCCGGGGCGTTCCATGCACTCGCTCATGTGATAGCAGCGCCCGCCCAGGAGGCGTTCGAGCGCCAGCTTCAGCGAATTCGTCCCGGTCCGGCCGAGTCCGGCCCCCACCACGCGCAGCGCCATGTCGCCGTCATCGTAGAGGCGGGTCAGGCCGTGCCGGCGCCACTCGCCAGGAGGCCGGCCCACACTCGCGTCATCGCGTCGAGGACCGCGGCCCGGGGCGTTCCCGGGTTATCGAGCCACCAGAGCACGAGGGACGCCATCCCGCTCCGCATCAGCTCCGCCAGCGGCTCGAGCTCGACCTCCGGAATCCGTGAATCGCCCAACCACCGGATCATGTCGATCAGGACCTCGCGCGCCCGGTCCTGGACGTCCCGCCGGAACGCGTCGATCTCGGGGCCGCCGCCCTGGTCGCGGAACAGCATCCGCCACGCGTACGCATGCCGCTCGACGTACGTGAGCCAGGCTTCCAGCACCGCGCCCAGCCGCTCTCGGTCCGAGCCCTCGATCGGTGTCGCGTCCGCGAAGGTCGGGAGATCATCCCGGTGTCGCGCGAGAAGAGCCAGATAGAGGGCGCGTTTGGAGTCGAAATGCCGGTACAGGATCGGCTTCGTGACGCCCGCCGCAGCCGCGATGTCATCGAGTCGGGTCCCGTCATACCCACCCTTCCCGAAGAGCCGTCCAGCGGCTTCGACGATCAGCTCCCGCCGCTCCGCTACCGGCAGCCGGCGGCGCACTCGCTCCTCCACGGAATCCATAGTTACTGAAGAGTAACTTAAGTGCTAACGTGTGGGCATCGGAGGAGGCAAGCGACGGCGGAGGTAGCGCAATGACCACGACGGAGACCAAGGCGGCCACGAACGGAACGGCGGAGCGCGAGCGGGTCCACGACCCGATCCATCACGTCGCCTACGAGTTCGAGCCCGGCGACGGGCACATCTGGGTCCACACGTGGTTCGAGGACGGCGGCCACCTCCCCGAGCACTACCACCCCTCGCTCGAGGAGTACTGGCAGGTCGTCGAGGGAGTCGCCCGCGTGAAGCTCGACGGAAGCTGGCGCGAGCTGAGGCCTGAGGACGGCCCCGTTCGGGTGCCGCCGAACACGAGGCACGAGCTGAAGAACGAGAGCGGGAGCCAGCTCTACGCGAAGAGCAAGGTCATCCCCGGCGGTCGCCTCGAGGAGTTTCTCACCGAGGCTTCAAAGGCGGCCCAGGAAGGGCTCTTCAACGCCCGGAGCATGCCGACGAGCTTCAAGGGCGCGATCTGGATCGCGAAGTTCGCCTACAGCTTCCGCGACGAGACCGTCATGTGCTCGCCCCCACCGGCACTCCAGCGGATCGTCCTGCCGGTGATCGTGCGGCTCGCGCGCTAGCCGCGGGAGCCGAGCCGACGCAACTTCGCGTCGAAGTTCCGCCCGGCGAGGCGCACGTGCGAAGCACCCGGGAAAGACGTCGCCAACGACCCCTTCCAGTGGCTCTGTTCGTGGCGCGCCCGGAATTGACCTGATCCCCGGAAGGCGCGCGGGCTCGGCTCGACATGGGCCGCGTTCATGCTCTTCGCGACTCTGAAGTCCCCAGCCTTGCCGACTCCGTACTCCTCCCGGTCGATGAAGACCGGGCCCTGGAGCTCGAACGAGTCGGTGAGGAACCCCGTGTATTCCCTGGCCCCCTTGATCGCAAGAAAGAACTTGCTCGCGGATCTAGAGTCCCTCTGCGCGTAGAGGACCGTATAGCGATCGGCGTGGCGCTCTCTCGAACCGGGCTTGGCCTTCGGCCGGAGCTTGTGGTGCCGCCCGGCGGGCGGCAGGGTGATCACCCGGCAGCCACCGAAGCTCGGTCTGCCCATCTCCACCTTCCCGTGCAGCGCGTGAGCGTCGACGTTCACGTAATCGTCCTCCCCGCGAAAACGGACGTCGCCCCTGAAGACCCCGAAACGCTCGTGCTGGCTGATGCACCCGTGGTGGGTGTTGCGGTTATGGCGGAGGTGGAAGTGGAGTGAGATCCGGCCGAAATCGCCGAGGTCCGCGAACAGGCGTTTATGAGTGACCGTTCCCTCCACGTTGTACGTCGAGATGGCGTGGTGGTTCTGGACCTGGACAGAGATGAATCCGCTGCTGGCGCGCGCGGTCGAGTCGCTCGCCTTCGTCCTTCGAGTTACTCGAGCGGCATGTCGCCGCGAGAACGCACGCACCGGAGCGGACACATTCGCTCCCTGGATCTTGCCGGCGGCGATGCCGAGCACATCGCGCGCGCTCCGCGACGCCTCGATCGACATCCGGTAGCCGTTCTGGTCCTTGACGTTTACGTGGACGTGCACGCGCTTGGCGCTCGCGCTCGAAACGGCAAAGAGCATTACCAGCGCCGCCGTGACCGCCACCAGGATCCCTGAACGAACCCACCCCATACCGGTCATTTCATCGGCGCGGCCGGGCGATCGCTTGAGCATCGCCGACCAACGGAACGGCTAGGGGGGCTTGGTCCCGTCGAAGCCGAGCTCCGCGCGAAAGTCCGCTCCCGCCATGGGGACCGTCGCCCCCGGGAAGGTGGCCGCGAGCGACCCGGTCCAGGCGCTCGGAGCGGTGAAGTCCGCCGAGCCCGAGAAGAGGCTTCCGCGGGGCTCGACGTGCGCTGCGCTCAGGTCCGGTTCGGGCTCGAACTCACCCGGACCGGCGAACCGCTGCCCGGTGCGGACGATCTGCATGCGGCCGAGTTGACTTCGCGCGCTGGTCAGCATGAGGCTGCCCTTTCGAAAGCCACTGACGCTGAACGTCGCGTTCCGCGAGTCGGCGAAGAGGGTCGCGCTCCCGAGCCGCTTCGCCGCGTGACTCGCACGGCACCGCACGTGCTGCAGGGTTATGAGCTTGCCGCTCGCGCGGTGCGACCTGACCTTCGTGTAGCCACCCTCCCCCCGAAAACGAAGCCTCCCGGTGAAGATCCCGGTTCGCTTGACAACCCTGCCGGAGCAGAACGACGCCAGCTTCACCCTGCGCTTCGCGCGCTCGTGAAAGCGCATCGAAAGCCGGCCAAGCCGGCCCAGACCCGAGCGGACGCGTCTCGAGGTGACGGCGGCGCGCGATTGATACGCGGTGAGCGTCTCCTGACGCCGCGAATTTTCACTTTTGACCAGGACCGCCACTGAGCCCGGCCTCCCGGAGAGGCGAGCGGCCGCCGAGGTCCGCGCGAGGTCCCCCCGAGTCATCGCTCCCGCTTTCGCCATAGGCGTTTCGGGAGTTCGCTTGAAGAGGAGTCCGGCAAGGTTCAGCCCGGGTCGCGAGATTGCGAGCTTGACGTGGTAGCCGTCGGACGCCTTTGCAGAGATGAGGGCCTCCACCTCCCGCCCTTGAGCAGCGGGCGTGAGAAGAAGTGCCGCCGCGGTGGCGAGCCCAACCGTGATCATCAGGCGATGCCTCATGTGACTAGAAGATCGGCCTGCCGAGTCGAGGGCTTGAGAACCGGCGCCCTGGGGCAGGTCCGGAGCTACCATCCGCGGTCGCAAGGATGGCTGGCGTAGATCGCACTGGCGGGAAGGACATCGGACCCTGGGGGCGCACGTCCGTGGGGCGGCGTCGGCGTGTGGGATCACGGCTGGCCCTGATCGCCGCGTTGGCGGTCATGGTCCCCTTCCTGACGGCCGGCCAGGCCACCGCGAAGGTCCCGCGGTCGTTCTTCGGGGTCGTCCCGTGGCTCGAGTTCCAGGGGGCCGACTACCAGCGGCTCACCCAGGCCAAGGTCCACAACGCCCGCACGCCGTTCTTCTGGCCATCGATCGAGCCCGCTCGCGGCACCTACAACTGGGCCGCGACGGACAAGTTCGTCGGCACGCTGGCGCTCTACCACGTCCGCGTCCTTCCGTTTCTCAACGGCTCGCCGAGCTGGGTGACGAATGACGCGCGCCGGCCTCCCGTCAAGTCCAAGAAGGCGAAGCGCCACTGGAAGCAGTTCATCAAGGCCTGCATCAAGCGCTACGGCAAGCACGGAAAGTTCTGGCGCATGCACTCGGAGATCCCGAAGGTCCCGATCACCGCCTGGCAGATCTGGAACGAGCCGAATCTCGAGAACTACTTCCAGACGAAGAAGCCCGAGCGGACCTACGCGAAGCTGGTCAAGATCTCCGACAAGGCGATCGGCAAGGCCGACAAGCACGCGAAGACGGTCCTCGCGGGACTCTCCGGAAACCCCGAGACGAAGAAGATGGCCCCCAAGCGGTTCCTGAAGAAGTTCCTCAAGGTCCACAAGATCAAGAAGCACTTCAACGCCGCCGCGCTACACCCGTATGCGCCGAGCATCAAGAAGTTCAAGAAGCTCTTGAACGGGGTGCACAAGGCGTTGAAGAAGAAGGGAGCCGGCTCCAAGCAGGTCTGGATCACCGAGATGGGCTGGGGATCCGCGCCGCCCGAGAAGGGCAAGCCGCTCCTGAAGGGAACCGACGGGCAGAAGCAGCTCCTCAAGAAGTCCTTCCGCATGCTGCTGAAGAAGCGCAAGGCGCTGCACATCAAGCGCGTCTACTGGTTCCTGTGGCGCGATGCCAGTCCGAACGGCAAGACCAACTGCACCTTCTGCAAGTCCTCGGGGCTGTTCCGTTACGACTTCAGCGCAAAGCCCTCGTGGAAGGCGTTCCTGAGCTTCTCTCGCCGCTGAGCCATCGGATAGCGTCAGCGGTCAGGCATGGACGCCCGGCCGCCGCTCCTCCTCGTTCCCGCGCTGATCGCAGTGACTCTCGCCCTGGGCGGCTGCGGGACCACCGAGAAATCGGGCGACGTCGGGGACACGCTCACCGCCAAGGGGCTGTCGGCGACGGTGGAGCAGGTCGACACCGACGTCCCCGTGCCGGCGAGCGACGTAACCGGCCTCTCCCAGCCGTCGCCCGGCTCCAAGCTCGTCGGCGCTCGGGTCAAGGTGTGCAGCGACCACGGCGGTGCGGTCGGGCCGTACGACTTCGGGCTCGACACCGGCTCCGGCGACGATGCGCAGCTCAAGTACCCGGAGCGAAACTACGACGAGTCGTTCGAGACGATTCGCGACGGGTGCGGCGAGGGCTGGGTCGTGTTCGAGATCCCGCAGGCCTCTCGCCCGGACAAGGTCACGTTCGGATTCGAGGACACCGGTAGCTCGCAGCACCCCGAGACCCAGGTGGACGCCAGGTTCTCCTGGACGGTGTCGGGCTAGGCCGAGGCCCGGGCCTTCGACCACTCGGCCTTGTGCGCACGCTTGGCGGCCTGGTAGTCGGCGAGTTCCTGAGCGGAGCCCACGTCGCCGAGGGTCGGATGCGGCGGCACGAGGTCGTTTGCAGTGGCGACGTTAAATCGCTTGGCGAGCACCGCGCCCAGTGCCTTCACCTTCATCTCGCCGAAGCCCGGGAGCCCGGCGATGTTGGCCCGCAGCGCGTCCGAGTCCTCCGCGTCGGTCCAGACGCGTGCCGCGTCTCCGTCGTAGCGGTCGCGGACGTGAACCGCGAGGGCGTGAACGCGCTCCGCCATCGAGCCGGGGAACCGGTGGATCGCCGGCTTCTCGCGGAAGATCGGGTCGAGGTCCGCCGCGGCCAGGGAGTCCGCGTCGAGCGCGCCGAGGCGATCCCTCAAGACGAGCGGGCCCGAGAACGCCTTCTGGACCGGAACCTGCTGGTCGAGCGCGAACCCGACGAGGAGCGCCATCGGGTCGGAGGCGATGAGCGCGTTGGCCTCGTCGGAGTCAGTGAAGTACAGGCGGTCGGGCACGCTTCGATGGTATCCCGCGACGTCGGTGGACGATGGCTGCAAGCCGACCCGGGAACACTTCTCCTTCTCGCGAAGACAGAAGCGCCGCTTACTCCCGCAGCCCGGCGGCTTCGAGGGCGTCCTGGCGCTCCTGATACATGCAGACGCGCGCAATGGCGCCACTGCGGATCGTGAACGCCCAGGTGGAACGAGCCTGTACCTCGATCCCATCGCGCCCGACCACGTGATAGGTCCACGGAACGACCACGTGCTCCTCGACCTCGATGAACTCGACTGGCTCGATCCGAAACGATCGCCAAGTGCCGGCAAGCTCGTCCATGACCCGTCGGGTCTGATCGAGCGTATACACGCCCCGGATCGGCCCGATCGCACGCGAGAGGTCAACCTCCGCCTCCGGCGCCAAGCCCGCTAGCACGCGGTCGAACTCGCCCTCGTTGAATGCCCCGATGGCGGTACGGACGATCTCGACGTTCTCCTGCGACATTGCCCTACGCAGTATCTCGCGCTGGGACGGTGCCGGATAGGACTTCTGCTTCCCGTGAGAGCAGGAGCAGTTGGGCGTGCGACGCCGAATTGGGCCGCCATCGGCGGGACCGCTCTAGAGTCCTGCGGACACATGGCTCGGGATCGCGATGCGCGTCCCCGACGGGTGGGAATGGCCGGCACGGTGCTTCGAAGATGGATCGACAAATGCCTCGATTGCGGCCCTGGCTGATCGTCGCGGCTGCCGTCGCCGTCGCCGTAGTGGTCGCCGGCGGCTACCTCCTCGGCGCCTCGACGGCACCCGATGAACACGACGCTCACGCGGAGCGCGTTGACGCACAGCGGGTGGCCTTCAAGCAGGGGTATGCGAAGGGCTACGACCGCGGCCTGGAGAGTGGCCGCGACGCGGGCGCGGCCGCCGGTGGCCGCGAGGGAGCGCCGAAGGGGGCGGAAGACGGCCACGCGACGGCGCAGAAGACGATCAAGCGCGCCCTCGTGGTCACGAAGCCCAGTTCCCCCGCGCGCCAATCCGGAGGCGGGGCCGCCTCCGGGCCGCCGCTGCCCGGATCCGGAGGCGTGCTCGTGGTCGGCGACAGCCTCGAGGAGCTGACCTCTCCGTTCCTGCAGAAGTACCTGCCACAGACGCAACTGACGATCAACGCCGTGGGTGGCTACAACAGCCTGCAGATCTACCAGCTGTTCCAGGAGAGCTACGACCCGTCGCAGTCGGTGATCGTGTTCGACGCGGGAACGAACGACAACCCGGCCTACCCGGAGATCCTGGCCGGGCGGCTCCAGGCCGTGGCCCAGCAGATCGGCGCCCGGTGCATGGTGGTGCCGACGATCCACGGCCTGAGCGTCAACGGCGTGGACTCCTCCGGAAAGAACCGGGTGGTGAGGAACTTCGCCGCCTCGCGTCCGGGAACGCAAACGCCGGACTGGGCCAACGTGGTGGCCACCCACCCGGAGCTGATGCAGCCCGACAACCTCCATCCGGTTCCGGCGGGAGCCGACTACCGCGCACGCCTGATCGCTCGCGGGGTGAAGGCCTGCCTGCGCGGCGGATCGTCGTCGGGAGCGGGGTTCGGCGAGTGAACGTGCCCCGAGGAGGCCTGCGGATGACGATGGTGGCGCTCGCGGTCGTCCTGGTGCTCGCCGGCCTCGGTGTGGGCGCCTACCTGGTCGGTCATTCGGGCGGCGAGGACCTGGCGGCGGCGCGCGAGGCGGGTACAAGCGCCGGCCTGAAGGCCGGTGAGCATCGCGGGGAGAACCGCGGCTATGAACGGGGCTTCGAGGAGGCCCGCGCGGCGAGCTTCTCCCACGCCTACGCGGAGGCGTTCCGCGACGAGTATGCGAAGGCCTTCAGGCGCATCGGCGTCCCACCGCCGCTGCACGTCAACGTCCCCGACGTGCAATCGGACGCCACGTCGGGCTGAGGAGCGGGACCCGGAGGGCTCAGCTGCGGGCGGCGCTCTCGGGCTGCTCTTCGGTGGAGCCGGGGTCGACCTTGTCCGGCTCGAGGCCCGGCTCGGAGTGGGCGGCCCGCTCCTCGTAGGCAGCGCGCTCGGCCTTGTCCGGCTCGGCGAGCACCTTGTCCACGTTCAGCAGGCGGCCGACGGCCTCCCGTCCTCTGCGGGGCAGGAGCTGCATGACGGTGCTGATGGCGGCGCTCGACCGGGGGACCCAGACGTCGAACCTCGGGAACTGCAGTGCGCTGACGATCTCGTTTGCGACGTCCTCCGGCTCGAGCTTCTTGACGCCCGGCGTGTCGGCAAGGCCCGAGCCGAGCTCGGTGTTGACGACGGCCGGCATCACGACGGAGACCTCCACCCCGGTCCCGCGCAACTCGGCTCGTACCGCCTCGCTCAGTCCGACGACGGCGTGCTTGGTCGCGCAGTAGGTCGCGCCGCCCGGGATGCCGGCCTTCCCGGCCTGGGAGGCGATGTTGATGATGTGCCCCGTGCGGCGCTGGACCATCGGCGGAATCGCCAGCTTCGTGCCGTAGATGACGCCGTGGAGGTTGATGTCGATCATCCGCTTCGCGGTCGCGTCGTCCTCCTCCGCGAAGGGGCCGATGGGCATGATCCCCGCGTTGTTGATGATCACGTCAAGCGGCCCGAGCCGCTCCGAGACCTGATCGAGGAAGTTCTCGAAGGAGTCGCGGCGGGTGACGTCGAGCTCCAGCCCGAGCGCCCCCTCCCCGAGCTCCGAAGCAGTGGCGCGGGCGAGCTCCGCGTCCAGGTCGCCAATCGCGATGACAGCGCCCTCGCGGGCCAGCGCCTGGGCGGTGGCCTTGCCGATCCCACGGGCACCGCCCGTGATCGCGACCACCTTGCCCTGGAGTGAACGCGGTTCCTTCGCCATCGAGAACGACTCTAGATGATTTGTGAGCTTCGGCGCTAGCCGACTGGGGCGCCGTAGGCGATCACGTAGCCCTCGTTGCCGCTTCCCGTTGCCTCCACGAAGACCGTGTGCTGGGCGATCGCGATGCCGCTCGAGGTGAGCTGGACCATCGGCGCGCCGGTGTCGATCGCCATCGGCCTGTGCAGCAGCGGCTCTCCCGTGGCGGCGTCGAATGCGTCGAGGAAGCCGTTGCCGTCGAGCGTGTAGGCGACACCTGCCGCCGTGCTCGTCCCCTGGTAGTGGAGACCGTCGCCGATCGGCTGCCGCCAGGCGATCGCACCGTCGTCGCGCGACATGGCATCCATCGTTCCGCCGGGTGTGAAGACGCCGATGATCGAGTGCCCGTCGAAGGCGGTCGACGCCGCGTTGCACGCCTGACACGAGAGGCCTCCGAGCGAGGTCCACGCGGGCTTCATCGAGCCCGCTTGGGCGGCGTGGTAGACGCCGGACTTCTGCAGGTCGCCGACGAGGAGGCGGCCCTGGCTGTCCCGGAACAGGTTCGGAGCGGCGCCGAAGTCGAGGTCGAGCTGGCCGCAGGCGGGGTCGTCCACGGGGTACGCAAGGCCGGGCTGGTCGGATACCGCGCAGACCGGCGTGTGGCTGGCCTCCTGCAGGACCTCCTCGTACTGGTCCACGTTGCCCTTGTACGAGGCGACGATCTGGCCGAAGGTCGCGCGCCCACGCTTGACGTCGATCTTGAGGATCGCGTTCGTGTTCGGATGCTCCACCTGCTTGCTGTTCGGGTTGCCGGCCCCGATGTATGCGTAGCCCGTGCCCGGATCGTAAGCCGGGGTCGACCACAGGCCCCCGCCGGCGTAGCCGCGGGCCTGGTCCGCGGGCGGAATCGTGGGGGTCACTTTCAGGATCCGCCCCGTCGTGGCGTTGAGGAGAGCGAAGCCGCCCTGGCTCTTCGAGTCGCCCTCGGGAGGCGAGTAGCCCATGAAGACCACGCCGCCGGCGACAACGGTGCTCGCGTTGGTGTAGTTGCCGGGATCCGTGGTCACCGCGGCGCTTCGCCACAGCACCTGGCCCGTGGATCGATCGAGCGCTATCGCGTACGGAGCGTCGGTCTCGCTGACGAGGAAGATCACGGCCTTGCCGCTCACCGCGGGCGCGCCCACGAGCGCGCCCCCGAGCCCGGGGGTGGGCGCATCGAGCTGCCGCTGCCAGACCGGCTTGCCCGTTCCGGCGTCGATCGCGTACGCGACGCCGTCGGCTGAGCCGGCGAAGACGCAGCCCCCGGCGACCACCGGCGTGCTCTGGAAGGAGGAGCCGTCGCCCGTCGCCTGCGTCGAGAACACCCACTTGGGCGTCAGTCCCGGGACAACCGCGGGCGTCAGTGTGTGCTCGGCTGGCTGATTGCGGGTGTTGGCTGCATCATGGCCGTAGGACGGCCAGTTGCCTCCGGGGGGCAGGGCGGCACCGCATGACGCCGCCGCGCTTGCCTGTGAGGCGCCGAAGAGCGGGAGCGACGCGGCGACAAGGGTGGCCAGCAGAGTGATGCGGGCGACTCGCAAGCAGGCGATCGTAGGGAGGCTCGCCCGCCCATGCGCCGGTTGATCAGCCGTCGTCGACCAGGGATCCGAGAACGCCTGCGAAGTGCTCCATCGAACCACGGTGGAGGAGACCGCCCCAGCTGATGCGGGCGGCGCCCAGCCCCGCGAGCTCCGCGATCGACGGCCCCGGCGGGACCTTGAGGACGTTCACCGGCGCCGGCGCGGCCGAGATGAAGCGCCGCAACGGATCCGCCTCCCAGAGCGCGATCGGGTACACCGAGTCGACGCCGGACTCGGCATATGCCGTCGCCCGCTCCAGCGCGGCGTCGACGAGCTCGTCCTGAGAGACCTCCGACCCCGAGTGGAACGCGGCGAGGAACACATCGATCCGCGCGTTGACGACGAGCCCGTAGCCGGCGGCCGCGGCGGCCTCCCGCACCGCCCCGAGCCAACTCGCGTGCTGTTCGTGATCGCGGAGCTCCCCGGCGGCGTGGTCCGTGTCCTCGAGATTGCATCCGGCCGCCCCTGCCTCCCTCAGGGCGTCCACCAGTTCACCGGGGTCCATTCCGTACCCGGCCTCGGCGTCGACCGTGACCGGCACATCGACCGCGCCGCTGATCCGGGCGGCGGCTGCGAGCATCTCGGCGGCCGGCGCGTCCTGGTGGTCCTCGTATCCGAGGGAGGCGGCGACCCCCGCGCTCGTGGTGGCGACGACCGGGAACCCGGCGTCGACCACGGCCCTGGCCGTGGCGGCATCCCACGCGTTCGGCAGCACCAGCGGAGTCCCCGGAACGTGCAGGGAGCGCAGCAGCTCGCAACGACCGGCCAGCTCGTCTCCGTTCATGCCTTGGATGATGACTGACCGGCTCATCGACGCGCTCGCGGTGGCCCTGCTCGTGCAGGGAGCGTTCGCCCTACCCGGAGCGGTCTGAGAATCCGCTATATCAAGCCGTCTGACCGCTTACGACGCAAGCGAATGGACGGAGCTGTTCGTCGCGACCGCCGGCGCATCCGCCGCGCTCGCGGGGCTCGTGTTCGTGGCCATCTCGATCAACGTCGACCGGATCCTGAAACTCCCCGGCATCCCCGAGCGGGCGCTCGAAACCGTGCTCCTGCTGCTCGCGGTGCTCCTGATCTCGATCGTGGGACTGATCCCGTCGCAGAGCAACGAGGCTCTCGGACTCGAGCTCCTGGCGCTGGCGCTCGTTTTCGGAGTGGTGATCGGCAGGCTCGAACGGCGAAGCCTCCCCCAGACCCCGCAGCCGCCCTCCCAGGTCCGCATGCGCATCTTCCTGAACCTGGCCGCGACGCTCCCGATGGTCGCGGGCGGCGCGAGCCTCCTCGCCGAGTCGGGCGGCGGCCTCTACTGGATCGTGGCCGGCATCGTCTTCGCGACGGCGGGCGCCGTCGCCAACGCCTGGGTCCTGTTGATCGAGATCCTGCGCTGAGGCACGGCCGCGGCCACCCAGCGTGACGACCACCACACCGGTGACGGCGCTCACAGCCATACTCTTGTGTCGGTGACGACGAACGGCGCTGCCGCAACGGAGCACGTGGAGGTCCTGATCGTGGGCGCCGGGCTCTCGGGCGTCGGCGCGGCGTGTCACATGACGAGGAAGCTCCCCGGGAAGTCGTTCACCATCCTCGAGGCCCGTGACGACATGGGCGGCACCTGGGATCTCTTCCGCTATCCGGGAATTCGCTCGGACTCGGACATGTTCACGTTGGGTTACTCGTTCCGCCCCTGGACCCAGGCAGAGGCCATCGCGGACGGCCCCGCGATCTGGCGGTACATCCACGAGACGGCCCGCGACTACGGCGTGGACGAGAAGATCCGCTTCGGCCATCGCGTCGTGCGAGCCGAGTGGTCCACCCCCGACGCGCGCTGGACCGTGCACGCCGAGCGGACCGACACGGGCCAGCCGCTGAGGTTCACCTGCGACTTCCTCTTCGCCTGCACCGGCTACTACCGCTACGACGAGGGATATACGCCCGACTTCCCCGGCATGGACCGTTTCGGCGGCGACATCATCCATCCGCAGTTCTGGCCGGAGGACCTCGACTACGGCGGCAAGCGGGTCGTCGTGATCGGCAGCGGTGCGAGCGCGGTCACGCTCCTGCCCTCGATGGCAGAGCGAGCGGCGCACGTGACGATGCTCCAGCGCTCGCCCAGCTACGTCGTATCGCTGCCCGGCCGGGACGGCATGGCAGAGGCCCTGCGGCGCCGGATCGGAGCCAAGGCCACGTACGCCGTCGTGCGCTGGAGGAACGTCGTGCGCCAATGGATCGCCTACAAGGTCGCCCGCCGCTGGCCCAACTTCTCGCGGAAGCTCGTTCGCAAGTTCGTCGCCGACCAGCTGCCGGAGGGCTACGACGTCGACACCCACTTCAACCCGACGTATGAGCCGTGGGACCAGCGCCTCTGCCTCGTTCCGGACGGCGACATGTTCGAGGCGATCACCAGCGGGCGGGCATCCGTCGTCACCGACCGGATCAAGACCTTCACCGAGCGGGGGTTGGAGCTCGAGTCCGGAAGCGAGCTCGAGGCCGACGTCATCGTCACGGCGACCGGCTTCCACCTCCTGCTCCTCGGCGGCATGGACGTCGTCGTCGACGGAGAGGAGGTCGACTTCACCGAGCATGTCGCCTACAAGGGAATGATGCTGAGCGACGTCCCCAACATGGCGATGGCCCTCGGATACACCAATGCCTCCTGGACCCTCAAGGTTGACCTCGTCGCGCAGCACGTCTGCCGGCTGCTCGACTACATGGACCGCCACGGCTACGCGATGTGCACACCGCAGGCCCCCGACCCGTCGCTGCCCACCGAGCCGCTCATCGACCTCAAGTCGGGCTACGTCGATCGCGCGATGGACAGGCTCCCCAGGCAGGGGCCGTCGCTGCCATGGCGGCTGCACCAGAACTACTTTCGCGACGTCCGCCTGCTGAAGCGAGGTCCGGTGGACGACTCGATGACGTTCACGCGGCCGGCGCAGCTCCCCGGCGCGAAGCCGAAGCGCTCGGGCCGGACCGCCCTCGCGGCCTAGCTCGCCTTGACCGGCACCGGCTCCTCCAGGCCGACCTCCGGCGTGACGAGGATCGCGCCCTCGCCGCTGGCGTACGCCTCCTCGCCGTGGTACGTGACGTCCATGCCGAGGGCCTCCTGGCGCTCGCCTCCGCGGAGGGGCATGACGAGCCCGATCAGCCGCAGCAGCAGGTACGTCATCCCGAATGCGTAGAGGGGCGTGACGAGGGCGGCCAAGGCCTGGTCGCCGAGCTGCGAGATGTTGCCGTACGCCCACCCGTCCGAGATCCCGTTCCAGGCGAACTGGGCGAAGAACCCGATGAAGAGGATGCCGGTGAAGCCCGCCATGCCGTGGGCGGCGAGCACGTCGAGAGTCTCGTCCACTCTGGTCCGCGGCCGCCAGACGATGACCGCATAGCAGGGCAGCGCCCCGACGAAGCCGAGCACCATCGCCCAGGCCGGGCTGATGAAGCCGCCGGCGGGAGTGATGAGAACGCAGCCGACGATGATCGCGGTGGCGGCGCCGATCGCTGTCACCTTCCTCCCGCGGATGAGGTCGAGCGTGAACCACGTCACCAGCGCGCACGCGGGCGTGATCAGCGTGTTCGTAAACGCGAGGACGCTGTTGTTCCCGGTAGAGAAGCCGCTGCCGCCATTGAAGCCGAACCACCCGAACCACAGCAGGCCGGCCCCGAGCAGCACGTAGACGGCGTTGTGCGGCAGGAGCGCCTGCCGGCCATAGTCCTTGCGAGCTCCGACGACCAGCGCCGCCGCAAGCGCCGAGAAGCCCGAGCCCATCTCGACCGGGACGCCGCCGGCGAAGTCGAGGGTGCCGTTCGAGGCGAGCCAGCCGCCGCCGAAGGCCCAGTGAGCGAGCACCGCGTAGACGAGCAC
>Ga0075365_10000115_pt1 | contig 23687 bp, 24 predicted proteins | sample EndMetdeltDD1765_FD_71387 | JGI IMG/M metagenome (GOLD analysis project Ga0075365, IMG submission 71387) | Populus endosphere microbial communities from Tennessee, USA - Endosphere MetaG P. deltoides DD176-5 | ecosystem: Host-associated > Plants > Roots > Endosphere | place: USA: Tennessee... | reverse complement strand
CTCACCCAACTCCGTGTTTGCAACGGCGCCGAGTACTACACGCACGCGTCGCTGCCAGTCCCCTCAAGCCCCACCCAGCCCGCGGACAAGTCCTTGCCAACGCCCTGCGGCTGAGGCACGTCTCGGCATAGGATCACCACGCGGGGATCGAGAGCCACCTTGCCCATCCGTCGTCATCACATCTTTGGCGCCGCTCTGTGCGCGACTGCCCTGATGGGCGCCGCGCCGGCAGCCTCGGCCTCCGGTGACACCGGCGCCTCCGCGCGCGCGGTGGCGGCGGCCCCGGACCCGGGGGCCAACGGGAAGCTCGGAGGCGCGGCGCGGCGAGCGCTCGAACGGGGCTACCTGGTGCCGGACCAGCGTGCATACGACCGAGCGAAGGCGAAGGCGGCCCGCGCCGCTCCGGCGTTCCAGCTCGACGCGCCGCTCTTCGAGAAGCGGCGGCGGGCTCCGAGCACGGTCGGCTCCTTCGCCGGAGCCAACGACTCCGACTTCGCCCCGTCGGACTCCACCGGCGCGGTCGGGACACAGCGCTTCATCCAGCTCGTCAACTCGAAGTTCGGGATCTACGACAAGGGCGCCACGGCACCGACGTCATCGGGCTCCTTGAACACGCTCGCCGGCGTGTCGAGTTCGGACACCCTTTTCGACGTCCAGGTGATCTGGGATCCGACGACGAGCCGCTTCTACTACACGATGATCGACACGGTCTCGCAGACCAACAACAACCTGGCGTTCGGGTTCAGCAAGACCGGCGCGCCGTCGAGCGGCTCGAGCTCGGACTGGTGCAAGTACTCGATCGACTTCGGCAGCCAGTTCCCGGACTACCCGAAGCTCGGCGACAGCCAGTACTTCGCGATCATCGGCGTGAACCTCTTCAACAGCAGCACCACGCTGTTCCAGGGCGCGGAGGCACTCGCGATCAAGAAGCCGGGGGCGGGCTCCGGCTGCCCGAGCTCGCTCAGCGTGAAGAGCAAGTCGCCGCTGAAGAGCAACGACTCGACCTTCGCGTTCACGCCCGTGCCCGCCAACGAGATCGACACCAAGTCCAACGGCTGGATCGCGGCCATTCCCAGCACGCTCCCCAGCAAGAAGATCTCCCTGTTCAAGGTCAAGAAGGAGAACGGGAAGGCCAAGATCCAGGGGACCGCCACGCAGCTCAAGGTCAACTCCTACGACGCGCCTCCCAACGCGCCGCAGAGCGGCAACAGCACCCTGATCGACACGCTCGACGGCCGGCTCACACAGGGGGTGGCGGCGGTCGACCCGTCCCACAACGACAAGTTCGCCGTGTGGACCCAGCACACGGTCGAGGGCGGGGCGGGCTCGAAGGTCCGCTGGTACGAGATCTACCCGTCGGAGCCGAAGCTGATCCAGAACGGCTCGGTGTCCAACAGCTCCAAGTACGACTTCGACGGCGCCATCTCGCCGAACCGCGCGGTCAAGGGCTCCGACAAGTCGGGCGGGAAGAACATGGTCCTGAACTTCGTGGCGTCGTCCGGCTCGAGCTTCCCGGCGATCAAGATGGTCTCCAAGAAGGGGAACAACGGCCAGTCAGGACAGGTGGCCGTGAAGCAGTCGCCGGGCCCGATCGCCGGCTTCGACTGCTCGGACTCCGACCAGGGCGATCCGTGCCGCTGGGGCGACTACGCCTCGGCGACGCCGGACCCGAAGGACAGCTCGCGGATCTGGAACGTGAGCCAGTGGGCGTCGGGCAACGAGCCCCCCTGCACGACACCGCTCAACTGCTCCGCGACCTGGAGGACGCAGATCTTCATCGCAAGCCCGTAGGACCACGATCCCGCGCGGCGCCGGTATGGCGCACGCGGCGGCGACTGCAACTACATTCCGTCTGTCGTGACCTACCACGCGTGGGGAACGAGGAGGAGGAGACCGAGGGGCAGCGCCCTCCGGCTCGCTTGCGCTGCCGTCGCCGCGCTCGCGGTTCTGCTGGTGGCGCGGCCACAGGACTCGGCGAACGCAGGACCGATCTGCATCGCGGGTGGAGCGACGGTCAAGGTGACGGCGGACGCGAAGGTCTCCTCGGCTCACCCGGCCCACCGATACGGGCACGCCAGGACCTGGAAGGTGAACTACGCGCCCCGGAACACCCGCACCCTCCTGATGTTCCCTCTGCCCGACCTGCCTCTGCAGTGCGCGATCACCAAGGCGACGCTCAAGCTTCACGCGTCCTACTCCGGGACGCCGCGCAAGCCGGATCAGTATCCGGGAGCGAACGTGAACGTGGGTGTGGCCAGCCGCAGCTGGAACGAGTCACGGGTCAACTGGCGCAACATGCCGGCCGGCAATGCCTGCGATGGAGCAAGCCAGGACTTCGCGCGACCGGACTCGTGGAACCTCACCGGGATCGTCCAGTCGGCATATCAGTGCCTGGACACCGGGAGGCTCGCCACCTGGAACGGGCTCAAGGTGGTGGGCTGGAGCCCGGCCGGCCGGGGCGCCAGCTGGAAGCTCGTCGCCGGCTCGAGAGAGAGCGAGCACCCGCCGGTCGTCGAGCTCGCCTGGGGATAGCCCGCCGCTACCAGGGCAGGCTGTCCGCGATCTCCGAAAGGCGCGGGGCCGTCTTGTCGCGCTCGGAGAGCATCGGCTCTGAGATCGGCCACTCGACGCCGACGTCCGGATCGTCCCAGGCGATGCCGGCCTCGGTGGCCGGGTCGTACAGGCTCGAGAGCTTGTAGGCGACGTCCGCCGCGTCGCTCAGAACGCAGAAGCCGTGCGCGAAGCCGACGGGGACCAGGAACTGACGGTGCTTCTCGTCATCAAGCTCATGGCCCTCCCACTCGCCGTAGGTCGGAGAGTCCCGCCGTAGGTCGACGGCCACGTCCCAGATCCGGCCCCGGAGGCAGCGCACCAACTTTGCCTGGCCCGGGCTCGTCTGGAAGTGAAGGCCTCGGAGGATGTTCTTCCCGGAGCGGGAGTGGTTCTCCTGGGCCGCCTGCATGTCGATGCCGAGCTCGCGCCACAGCCCGTCACGGAACGTCTCCACGAGGAAGCCGCGCTCGTCGCCGTGGACCTCCGGCTCGATCAGGACGAGGTCCGCGATCCTTGTCTCCAGACGCTTCGGCATCAGCCGAGGGTGCGCCCGTACTGGCGCTCGTAGTACTCGCGGTACTCGCCCGAGCGGATCGGGCCCCACCACCACTCGTTCTCGCGGTACCACTCGACGGTGCGCTCCAGCCCCTCGTCGAAGAGCACCTCCGGCTCCCAGCCGAGCGTCTTCGCCCGATCGGAGGCGAGCGAGTAACGACGGTCATGTCCCAGGCGATCCTTGACGAATTCGATCAGCGACTCGTCCCGCCCGGCCAGCTCCAGAATCTTCTTGACCACCTCGATGTTGGGCAGCTCCTCCGGGCCACCGAGGTTGTAGACCGTTCCGGCCTTGCCGAAGTCCAGCACCATGTCGATCCCGGCGCACATGTCCTCGACGAAGATCCAGTTGCGCACCTGCATGCCGTCCCCGTAGACAGGGAGCGGATCGCCGGCCAGGGCGTTCAGGACGCAGAGCGGGATCAGCTTCTCCGGATGCTGTCGCGGGCCGTAGTTGTTCGAGCCGCGCACGATCAGCGCATCGGAGCCATAGGTGTGGTGGTAGGCGCCGACGATCAGGTCCCCGCCCGCCTTCGACGCCGAGTAGGGCGACGACGGCTCGATCGGCGACTGCTCGGTGAACGATCCGGAATCGATCGAGCCGTAGACCTCGTCCGTTGAGACCTGGAGGTGGCGGATGCCCGCGGACCTCGCCGCCTCCAGCAGGACGAAGGCGCCGAAGACGTCCGTCTCGATGAACTCGCCCGGCGACTCGATCGAGCGGTCGACGTGCGATTCGGCAGCGAAGTTGACGATCGCATCGCAACCCTCGACCGCCTCCCCGACCCGCTCGATGTCGGCGATGTCGCCCTCGACGAACTCGACCTGGCCCTCGGGGAGCCCCTTGAGGTTCTCGCGCCGGCCCGCGTACGTGAGCTTGTCGAGAACCCGAACGGAGTCGTCAGGATGGACTTCGAGGCGCTTGCGGACATAGCAGGAGCCGATGAAGCCGGCACCGCCGGCGACGAGAACCTTCATGCCACAGCCTCCTGCTTCGCGGCCTCGCGCTCGGCGAGGTACTCGGCCAGCCCCTGGCGCCAGTGCGGCAGCCTGATCGGGTCGGGCCGCTCGGTGCCGAGCACCGAGAAAGCCGGGCGCGGCGCCGGGCGAGCGAGCATCTCCGTTGTCCCCGACATGACGTGGCACTCAACGCCCGCCTGGTCGAAGATCTCCTGCGCGAACTCGTACCAGGAGCACCGTCCCTCAGCCGCCATGTGGTGGATGCCGAAGTCGTCGCGCTCCATCAGCTCGGCGAGGCCCTCGCCCAGGTGGCGGGTGTAGGTCGGAGAGCCGACCTGGTCGGAGACGACCATCACCTCGGGGCGCTCGTTCCCGAGGCGGAGCATCGTCTCGACGAAGTTCTTGCCGCCGATCCCGAACAGCCACGAAGCCCGGACGATGAAGTGACGCGGGTTGGAGACCGCGACGGAGGTCTCGCCGGCGAGCTTCGAGCGCCCGTACGCCGAAACCGCGCCGGTGACGTCCGACTCGAGGTAGGGCCGTCGCGATGAGCCGTCGAAGACATAGTCGCTCGAGGGATGGACGATCGCCGCCCCGACGGCCGCGGCACCGGCCGCGAGGATGGCCGCTCCTTCGTCGTTGATCCGCATCGCTCCGACCTCGTCGGCCTCGGCACCGTCGACGTCCGTGTACGCGGCGCAGTTGACCACCACATCCGGCTCGTGACGCGACATCGCTCGCTCGACCGACGCCGCGTCGGTGATGTCCATTGCGCGGTGGGTGAGCCCGACGACGTCGTGGCCCCGCTCGGCCGCGGCAGCCATGAAGTCCCGGCCGAGCATGCCGCCCGCGCCCGCGACCACCACCTTCAGACTCTCGGATCGGCGCGGGGTCACGGGATCTTGATCTCCGCGTTGTCGCCGACGATCATCCGCAGCGTCTTCGGCAGGCCCGCCCCTCGGCACAGGGTTACGTTCTTACCCAGGAGGCTCGCCTCCATGCGCGCATCGAGATCGCTGACGCTGGAGCCGGAGAGCAGGATCGAGTGCTCAACCTCCGCGCGCTCCACCACGACGCCGTCGTCGATCGACGTGTAGGGACCGATATAGGCGTCCGTGATTCGCGCTCGAGCGCCGATGATCGCGGGGCCGCGAACGACGGCGCGCTCGAGCTTCGCGCCCTCCTTGACGATCACCCTGCCCTCGACCTTGGAGTCGACGAGCTCGCCGTCGACGGAACGCTCGATGTCCTCCAGCACCAGCCGGTTGGCCTCGAGCATGTCGTCGAGCTGGCCGGTGTCCTTCCACCATCCGGTGACCGTGCGGCTGGCGACGCCCTTGCCGCTGTCGATCAGCCACTGGATCGCGTCGGTGATCTCGAGCTCGCCGCGACCGGACGGCTCGATCGCCTTGGCGGCATCGAAGATCTGGGGCCCGAAGAGGTAGACGCCGACGAGGGCGAGATCGGACGGTGGGTCCTTCGGCTTCTCGATCAGGCGCACGACCTCCTCGCCGTCCAGCTCGGCGACGCCGTAGTGCTCGGGGTCGGGGACGCGGGTCAAGAGGATCAGCGCATCGGGCTCGGACTCCCGGAACGCGCCGACCAGGTCCCTGATGCCGTCGCGAAGCAGGTTGTCGCCGAGATACATGACGAAGGGGCCGTCCTGGAGGAAGTCCTCGGCGGTGAGCACGGCGTGGGCGAGGCCGAGCGGGGCATCCTGGCGGATATAGGTGATGCGCGCCCCGAACTGGGAGCCGTCGCCGGCGGCCGCCTCGATCTCGTCACCGGTTTCCGGCGCGATGATGATCCCGATCTCCTCCACCCCCGCGTCGACCAGCGCCTCGATGCCGTAGAAGAGCACGGGCTTGTTCGCGACCGGCACGAGCTGCTTGGCGGACGTATGGGTGATCGGGCGCAGGCGCGTGCCGGCACCGCCCGAGAGAATCAGACCCTTCAGGCTCTGCATGACCGCGGGAAGGCTAGTAGGTCCCGCCCAGTTTCCGGTGATCCCACGTCGCCACCCGGCGCGGCTCGAAACGGATAGCCACCCGCTTTCGCGCCTGGTTCTTCAGCGCCTCCGCGGCCGCATCGTCGACCTGTGCCCCACCGGCGTACCGCGACGTGAGCTCCATCGCCAGCTCGAAGACCGACTCGAGGTCCCGGTGGATCTCCGCCTCCGCCTCGATCTCGACTCCGCGAAGCTCGGCGTACTCGTGCCCGGTCTCGATCAGAAGGGTCGCGCGCGGGTCACGCTCGAGGTTCTTGACCTTCTGGGACTTGGCGTACGTGTAGATCCAGATCTCGCCGTCGCGGGGCACGTACCAGAGCGGCATCGAGTGCGGCCAGCCACGGAGACCGAGGCTCGAGACGACCACGATGCGCTCCGAGTCGATCAGCTCCCGCTGCTCGTCCGGAGTGAGCTGGATCTCGGCGCGGCGGCTCACGGTCGCCGGAGGGTACGCGGAAAATTTCACACGAGCGTTCGATGGTGCTACCGTCGACCGCGATGCGGGGGAAGCGCGGGGCGGGAATGGTCGCGACGGCGGGAACGATGCTGGCAATCGGCATCGCTCTCCTGGTCGCATCCGCGAATGCCGGCTCCATCTACCAGGGATGCGGCAACCGAAGCATCTTCATGGACGGTCAACCGGGAGACATCGATCACTTCGTGGCGGGGTTCAACCCCGACAGCGACAAGGCGCTTGTAAAGGGGACGCGCACCAACTCCGCCGGCACCACCGAAAGCAGCGTGACCTGTAACTCACCCTTCACGTTCTTCGCCGACCTGCGCGACCGAGCGGACCGGGTCCGTGCCGATGGCCGCGACTTGAACGTGAGCGGCTACGGCGCGCTGCCAAGGACGATGAGCACATCGCTCCGGGGAGACGGCGGCAACGACGTGATGATTGGACATTCCGGCCGCGACTACATCGGCGGCGGGCCTGGACGAGACATCGTGAAGGCGTTGGGGGGCGGCGACCACGTGAATACGGCGGACGGCGCCGGACTCGACACGCTCGATTGCGGGCCCGGCACCGACACGGCAAAGGTGGATCCCGGGGACGACCGCACCGGCTGCGAGGACGTCACCGTCGTCTCGCGGCCCTCTCCTTAGCTCTACTCGGGTTCGAGTCTGAGCGTCTCCCACGGGCCCTCGCCCGCCATCGGCTGGGTGCGTCCCTCCTTCCAGCCGGGCTGGAGGTCGTCGTAGTGGGCGCTCGCGGGATGGCCCGATTGGCCGGTGAACGCCTGCCAGCGCGACTTCTCGGGGTCGGCCGGGTCGGCGAGCATCCGCCAGCACGGCGCCCAGATAGCCGTGAACGGGTCGTTGGGGTCCCAGCCGACCTGCGCCACGGTCTCCTGGCCGCCGCCGACCTCGAGCCGGCGGTTGAAGATCCGGGCGAAGAACGGGTTCGCGGCGCCAAGCGCATGCGGGAAGACCAGCGGGTGCACCCGCCCCCAGCGCCAGGCCTCCTGATCGGGGCCGAACTCGGACTCGAGGTCGTCCATCGCCGCGCGAAGCGCATCGAGGACCAGGTCGTCCCAGGGCCGTCCGACCAGCTCGTCGTCGCTTTCCTCCCAGAGGGCGAGCAGGTGCGCCTGCCAGCGCCATGGCGAGGTCACGTGGGCGACGAACCCGTTGTCCGCGCGGTCGAGCCAGCGCTCGATCAGGTCGCGGTCGGCGATCGCGGCGCGGGCGACCTCCTTCCCCAGCCGCAGGGTGAACGCCTGATAGATCGTGGCCGACACCGACTCGGGCCCCATGTCGCCGTCCCAGGAGCGAAGTCGTTCGATCGCCGACAGCTCGCGCTGGTCTCTCGGACGCAGCCGGACCAACCGGTGCACGGTCTCGAGGCCCGGAATGGACTGCATGTCCGTCTGGATCGCCTCGAAGCTCTCCAGATCGTGCTCGGGACTGGCCTCGAGCAGCTCCTCGATCCGTTGCGCCCGGTACCCGTCCAGGTAGTCGCTTGAGATGTGGTGCGGGTAGTCAGCGGGCGCCACGCGGTTGTTGGCCGTGACGACGAATCCCGTCTCGGGGTCGTCGAGCCGGGGCAGCTCCTCGTAGGGAACCCACCCCTCCCACTCATACTCGCCCGACCAGCCCGGCTTCGGCAGATCGGGGCATCCGCCCTTCCGCTGTGGGATCCGGCCGACGGTCTTGTAGCCGATCGATCCGTGGCGATCAGCCCAGACCAGATTGGACACGGGATGAGCGTGGGCGGCGAGCCCCTCCACCAGCCCGGGACCGCCGTCGAAGTCGAGCACGCCGAAGTTCGCCTCGGTGATCCCCGGAAAGTCGAGGGCCGAGAAGCGCAGAGCGAGCGGCTCCGCGTCGTCAGCGCCCAGGGGCTCGTTGACGATCGGCCCGTGCTCGGTCACCCGGACCTCGAGGCGATCGGGCTGCGCCTGCCCCTTGACCGCGATCTCCTCGTCGATGACCTGGAGCGGGCGGCGATCGCCGTCGAACTCGTACTCGTCGCCGTCGATCCGCTCGATGAAGAGGTCCATGACGTCGGCCATCACGTTCGTGAACGACCACGCCACGTCGTTGTTCTGGCCCATCGTCACTCCGGGGAGCCCGGGCAGCGTGGCGCCGCGGCAGAAGCGACCTCCGAGGTACAGGCCGACCTGGTACGTGATCCCGGGCATGCTCGGCGGCAGGTGCGGGTCGCCCGCCATCAGCGGACCGCCCGTGGCGGAGCGCTCCGCGCTCACGGCCCAGTTGTTGGACCCGGTGGCCTCGACCGCCAGCCCGATCGTGTCGCGGACCTTGGCGATCTGCCCCACGAGCTCGAGGCCGTCGCCGCTCCACGCGGTCCCCGGCGTGAGGACGACGGGGTTGCCGCGCGGATATCCGGGATCGAGTCGGGCGGCGAGCTCGGCGCCCAGCTCGCGGGTCATCTCCGCCCGAAGCAGCTCGCGCTCCCAGTTCGTGGAGAGGCCGTAGGAGAGAAGCTTGGTCATCGTGAGCGCGTCGACAGGCTCGAAGGGATCGAACCCCTGCCGCAGGATCTGGAACTCAGCCGGCAGCGAACGATCCGCGGCCGCCGCGTTGACCCCCGCGCAGTAGGCATCGAGGCGCTCGCGGACCCCGGGCCCGAGCGCCGTCACCTCGCGCGCGGCGACGCGGCGCAGGCCCACCGTCCGCGTGAATCGGTCCGTCACGAGGCCATCGGTGCCGGCGATCTCGGCGATGCGGCCGGATCCGATGCGGCGGTAGAGGTCGATCTGCCAGAGGCGGTCCTGCCCATGGCAGAAGCCCTGGCCAAACCAGAGGTCGAGGTCCGTCTGCGCCCGGACGTGGGGAACACCCCAGCGGTCGCGGGTGATCTCGACCGCCCCCTCGATGCCGCTGACCTTCAGGTCACCCGCGGTCCTGGGCAGGGGGCGGCGAAACAGCTGGTACCAGATGCCCGCGGTCGCGCTTCCCGCGAGGCCCCAGAATGCCGCGCCTGCGAGCGCGGCCCGCTTTGCCACCGTGGCGACGTCCACGCTGGCACTGTAGGAAACGGACGCGGGTTGCTGCGTCGGGGCCGGCGCTAGTCGCGGAGGTCGCCCGGGAGGCGGCCCTCTGCATCGAGCTTCTCCAGGTGCGCCTGCATCACCACGGCGGCGGCACCGCGAAGCTCGTCGGGGACGTCGTCCCAGGCGGCGTCGAGCAGGCGGGCGCGTGAACGCTCCCCCGCCTCCAGGGCCCCGACGAGCTTTCGCTCGCGATCGAGGCGGTGATCGATGTACTCCCGCACCTTCGCCGCCGGATCGGTGATCCAGGGCCCGTGGCCGGGACACATCAGCTCCAAGTCCAGCTCGGCGATGCGGCGGAGCGAGTCCAGGTAGGCGGTGAGCGAGCCGCCGTCAGGCGGTACGAACGTCGAGCCCTCGCCGAGGACGAGGTCGCCGGTGAAGCAGACGCGGCCATCGACGAAGCAGACGTGATCCTCCGCGTGGCCGGGCGTGGGAACCACCTCGAACGGGCCCTGCTCGAGCACCGGCGCGTCGAGCATCGGCACGGCCGCAGAGTGATCTCCGTGTGAGTGGGTGAGGAGGATCCCGCCCATCCCGCCGCGGCGCTCTGCCTCGTCCCGCAGGGCCGCGACGTGGCCCGCGTCTTCGGGCCCCGGGTCGATCACGTACGCGGGGCCGGACCCCACGACATAGCTGTTGGTGCCCTCGAGCGTCATCGCTCCGGGATTGGGCGCGACGAACCGGGCGATCTCGGGATGTCCCGGGGCGGTGTCGATGCCGCGCCCTCGGGCGCTACTTCCCGCTGACGGCCTGCAGGACGGCGTCCCGGGCGTCGTCGGGCTCGAGGACGACGAGGTCGCCGACGCCCTTCAGGACCTCGCGGACGAGCCAGTCGGTGGAGCCGTACGGCAGCTCGACCACGACGGCGCCGTCGGAGAGCTCGTCGGTGACGGTGCGCTCCTCGCGGAGCCAGCGAGCGCGATCCGGCGAGACCCAGACGCGCGCCACGCCGGCGGTCCCGACCTCGCCGTGGACGAGCCACTCTTGTTCGGCGAGCCGCTCCTCGACGCCCTCGCGCGGCTCGAACGACTGATCCGTGACGCGCGCCTCCTTCATCCGGTCGAGGCGGAAGTGGCGGGTGTCGTCGCGGCCGAGGTCGTAACACCCGAGGTACCAGCCCTCGGGGCCGTTGACGAGCTGGTAGGGCTCGACCTCGCGCTTGATGAACTCGTCCTCGTTCTCCTTGTAGTAGTGGAGCTCGAGCACCCGGCGGCGCTCGATCGCGTCGTTCACCTCCCGCACGACCTCCGAGTCGTCGCGGCCCGGCGCGATCTCGAGCCCCTCGTGCGACGGGTCATGGCCGAGCGCAGCGACGATCTTCTCCCGCGCCGTCGAGAGGCCGGCCTGCGGCAGGTGATCGCCGAACAGGTCGATCGCCGCAACCAGGGCCTTGGCCTCCAGCGGCAGCAGGCGCGCGGGGCGCGCGAAATTGTCGCCGTAGGTGTCGGGGTCGACCTGGATCTCGTCGCCCTCGATCTCCGCGTAGAGCACGTAGGTGCCGCCGCCGAAGTTGACGACGTTGAGCACGTCGAGGTCCTCGTGGAGCTCCTCGCGAGTCACGTTCAGCTCCGCGAGCACCCGGTCGACCGGCAGGGGAGCCTCGTCGCGAGCTGCGCCGATGAGAAGGCCGGCGAGGGTCACCAGACGGGCGAAGCGCTCGGGTCGGATCACCGCCTCGGAGCGCCCGTTGGACGAGCGGGGCCGGCCGTTGCCATCGGCGATCGGTCGCTTGACGGTGTTCGCGACATCGAAGTCCTGGCGGTGGCGCGTGCGGAGGAGGTCGAGGCGCTCGGCGGCGTCCTTGGCGAGGTCGGCGGGCTCAAGCAGCTGAGCGTTCTCGCGCCAGCCGAGCACCCACGACGTCAGCATCCTGGCGGACGCGTAGTCCGTCTCGTAGATGAAGCCGCGGCCCGGCGCTTCGTCCTTCTTCGCCGCCTTGCGCAGCTTTCCGAACGTGCCGAAGTCACGCTCGACGAGCCAGGCGATTCGCTCGCGCAGGAAGACCTTCGCCGTACCGTCGATCTCGCCCATCTGCCAGTCGGCGCGCGAGGCGTAGTCGCGGCGGTCGAAGTCCTCGCGAGGGGCGAAGTCGTGCTCGGCCTTCGTCGCGTAGGACACCTTGCCGCGGATTCGCGACAGACGGAACACGCGCACGTCGTCGCGCTCGTGCGACTGCGCGATCAAATAGAACTGCCCGCTCCGGAAGACGAGGTGGTACGGGTCGACCTTGCGATCCGATACCTCGTCGCGCTGCATCGAGTAGTAGCTGAACTCGATCGTCTTGCGGCGCGAGATCGCCGTCTCGATCTTTGCCAGGCGCTGCGACATCTCCCGCCCGCCCCCGGAGGGCGCGAGCTTGACGTCGATCGGGGCCGTGTCGCCCTCGACCAGCGGGCTCGGCCGCCCCCAGGAGACTTGCTGGAGGGCCAGGCGAAGCGGCTCGGCGTACGCGAACTCGCCGTCGAGCAGGACGAGTGCGGTGCGCAGCGCCGCGAGCTCGCCGTCCGTGAACTCGATCGGCGGCAGGTAGTAGTTCTCGGGCGGGAGGGCGTAGAGCTCCGCCTCGAAGAACCCCTCCGCCGGCTTGTCGACCTGCAGCGAGATCCCGAGGCTCTCGAGCTCCGCGCGGTCCGCGTAGAAGCGACGCGCGAAGGCGTCGTCGTTCATCGAGCTGTAGCCCTCGACCTCTCGCTTGATCTCGAGCGCCGACACCGGCCGGCCCGTGGCCATCAGGAACGAGATCAGGGAGAGCTGGCGGATCAGCTTCTCGGTGTCCTTGGCCATATCTGTTGGTGAGGGGCTTTAGCCCCGAAACTGGCTGGTGCGGTTCATTGGTGGCGTGAGGATACGGGCTAGTTGTCAGCGGTTATCCCGCCGGCCGCAACGCCCCCGCAAATTGCGGCTACGAGATCAGCCGTCCGTGCCTATCGCGATGGCGTCCTGCGGCGTGCCGGACAGGCGCACCGGGATGCCCGGGCCGGGGTGCCGCAGATCCAGAACGCGCAGCGGCCCCGTTGGCGGCTCGGTGACGTCGGGCGCGTTCACCCGGCTCGCCCCGATGATCAGGAACCGGTCGTCGTAGACGGCGAGGGGCATGCCACAGAAGTGCCCGCTCGGCACTTCGGTGACCCGCATCTTCGCGAGATCGAGCCGCTGAATCTCGGGCCGATTGCCACAGGAGCTGACATAGGCCAGCCCGCGCGGCGCATCGAGCACGAAGTCCATCAAGTGGACATCCCCCGGCTTCACCGGCAGGACGTCAACGCGTCCGTTCAAGCGGACCTCGATCAGGCCTTGACCGTCAGCGGCGAGGAATCCCGCGCCGTACGGCTCGATCGCCCCGTGGACCTCGCCCACGCACAGAAAACCACGCCTGGCGCATGGAGAGCGCCGGAAGCGGTCCCCGACTGCATCGAGAAAGTCGGCCCCGGACGTCGAGCCGTGATAGCTGAGCACCACATGGCGCTCGTCCGAACTGACCGTCCCCCAATAGGGCCACCAGTCACTGTCCGCGGGCCGCACCGTCATGCTCATCAGGCGCGGGCGCCGTCCAGGCTCGAGCGTCGTGAGGACGGCCGCGGCCTTCTTTTCGTCGCCTCCCTCCCTGTAGCCGTATGCATAGATCCGACCCGAGGAGCCGACCGCGATCCCGCGGTACAAGACCCCTCGCTCCAGCGAATAGCGGCAGCGAATCTCGAGGGTGACCGGGTCGACGGCCATCACCTCGTCGCGCCCCGCGGGCGCTCGACGGGTCAGGACCGCTACAGGTCCGGAGTTCCGTGGCTGGACGAGCAGTTGGCCGGGAAGCCGAACGAGCGGCGCTCCGGTGCCCGTCTCCGTCAGCCCGCCAGACGGGAGCCTTCGCTCGGCCTCGACGCGTCCCCTCCGGAGCGAGATCCGCACCAGGTGGTTCTCGCCGAGGAGCGCGAGCCCAGCCGGCGCTGCGCCCGCACCGCGTGTCGCGGCGGCCGAGTCAGGGCAGAGGGCGGCCCGCTCCTCCGAGCTCCCCTCGGACGAGAAGCAGCCCGACGCGGTCACCGCGAGGCCAATTGCCAACAGTCCCGCGGCGATGCCGCGTCCGAGCTCGCCGGCACGAACCTGCCAGGTCATCGAGCTCTATACGAGCCGAGTGCCCCTTGGGGTCCCGGAACCTAGGCGGCGCGGGAGCGGAAGTACGCCGCGGAGTCGAGGCCGCGGTCGAAACGCGACCATGTCTCGCCGTCGGCCAGGCCGCGCTCGATCCGGTCGAAGCTCCCGAGCTTGCCGCCCAGGTTGTCGATCGAATGGACGAGAGTGGCCTCGCGCGTTGCCGGCAGAACCGGTGAGCCGTTCTCGAGGCTGCCGTGGTGGGAGAGGACGATGTGGAACAGCGCCTGGGCCAGCTCGGGGTCGAACCCGTCAATGCGCTCCACCTCCCGGCGGACCAGGTAGTAGCCGAGCGGGATCTCGCCCTGGAGGCGTCCGGCGTCCGTCAGGTCGATCGCGAGGGGATCGTCGTTGTAGGCCATGGTCTTGCCGATGTCGTGCAGCAACGCCCCGGCGATCGCGATGTCGCGATCGATGCCCGGGAAGGCCGCGGCCGAGGCGCTCACGGCCTGCGCGACCGAGACGGTGTGGTCGAGAAGCCCGTGGCGGTAGGCCTGGTGGTAGTACTTGGCGGCCGGTGCCTCCCGGAAGCGACGCCAGACCGGCGAGTCGGGGGCGAAGAACCGATCGAGCAGGGCGGCGAGCTGCGGGTTCTGGATCGTCTCGAGCAGCTCTCGGAGCTGCCCCTCGAGGCGCTCGACCGGGACGCTCGGGCCCTCGGCGAGGTCGGACGGCTCGTACTCGCCGTCGCGGGCGGCGCGGATCGTCTCGATCGTGATCTTGGGCCCGTACTGCGAGTGGATCGCGAACCGACCGGTGAGGTGCACCGCTTTGCCGGGCTCGGCGACCTCGAAGCACTCGGCGACCTCCTCCCACGCCACCGCCTCGACGGCGCCGGAGCTGTCACAGACGATCAGCCGCAGCCAATCGCCGCCGTTCCGGCGCTGGCGGAGCTCGCGCTGGCGGATGCCGAAGACCCCGGCAATCGCCTGACCGTCGGCCAGGTCGCGGACCCACGCGCGCTCGGCCGCCCGGCCGTTTTCCCTGCTCGCGCCGTTCTCGGCGGCTGCGCCGATCACCGGCTGCTCGGTCAATGAAGCCTGTTCACTCATCGCTCGCTCACAGTAGAGAGGGGGGCGGACGTGCCAAATCTCCCCTTCGTGGCGAGGGGAGCGTCAGCCGGCGATCACGGCCTCGGCCTGGTAGAGGCAGTTGCTTCCGTTCGGTCTGGCCATGACGAAGATGGTCGCGATGCTGTTGGATCCGAAGCCGGCCTGATAGGTCGCTCGCTCCGTGCCCTCGATCTCCGTGCCCATCGTCTCCGCCCCCGGGGCAAGCTGAGCGAACAGCGGGTCGGTGCTCGGCGCAGCGCTGCTCGCGTCGGTGAAGACCGCCACGGACTTCGCCGTGTCGTTGAAGAAACTCGAGCGGGCGCTCTTGGTGCTGCAGTTCTTGTTCCTGATCTGGCCGAAGCCCGGGACATCGAGCACGAGCTGCCCGCTCGACCCGGCGGGAATGGCCGTGCGCTTCGACACATCCGTAGGGGTTCCGGCGGCCAGCTTCGAGGCGGTGACTGCTTGCGCGGCGATGTCCGGCGTCTTGACCTCGCCGTCGATGATGTCCGCGCTCCCGATGGTGTTCGCTGCGTAGGCGGTGGTTCCGGTGAGACCCACGACGAGCGCGAAGTACGCCACCAGGTTCCGGCGAACGTGGTTGATGATCCTCGACATGCGACGTCCTCCCTCTTTGTCAGGTCCCGCCGAGAATATGCGCTTCGAGGCGCGTCCGGCGAGAATCGCTGGGAGCGCCGCTAGGCCTCGTCCGGCTCCTCCTCGCCAGGCCACGAGCCGGTCAGCCGGTAGAAGGCCATCCGCGAGCCGCGGTCCGTGAGCCCGCGCACCATGCGGAAGATCGCTCCCTGAAGCGCCATCGCGATCCCCAGCTTCGCCCAACTCACGTCGCGGTGCTCGGGCTCCGGCGGCTCCTCGTCGTCCACGAGCCCCCAGGCGAGGTCGAAGAACTTCTTCGAGAGAAAGCCGGCGAGGATGCCGGCGGCCAGGCTGAACGGGATGAAGAGAAGCTTGCCCACGACTAGGCGCTCGTCGGCTCGTTGGAGGGAGGGGTCCGAGGCTTCATCGCAATCGTCTTCTCCTCCGGCACACCGCTTTCGATCTCACGGCGGCGTTCCAGCTCCGCGTTCATCTCAGCGCCGAGGAGCACCGCGATGTTCGAGATCCACAGCCAGATGAGGAAGACGATAACGCCGGCGAGGCTGCCGTACGTCGCGTTGTAGGAGGAGAAGTTGGACACGTAGAACGCGAAGCCGACCGAGGCCAGGATCCACAGCAGCACCGCCAGGATGCCCCCCGGGGTGATCCAGCGGAATCCGGGATGCCGAACGTTCGGCGCTCCGTAGTAGAGGATCGCCAGCATCGTCATCAGGACGATGAGGATCACCGGCCACTTCACGATGCTGAAGATCGTGACGGCGGTGTCCGCGACCCCGAAGACCTTCCCGACCTGGGCCGCGAGCGGGCCGCTGATGACGACTGCGATCGCACTGACGGCGACCAGAAGCAGCAGGAGCAGCGTCATCGCGATCTGGAGTGGGCGAAGCTTCCAGAAGGGGCGCCCCTCATCCATCTCGTAGATCAGGTTCGATGCCCGCGAGAAGGCGCCGACATAGCCGGATGCCGACCACAGCGACGCAAGCAGGCCAAGGAAGAACGCGATCCCCGCGGTGCTGGAGCTGGCGGCAATCTCCTTGATCGCCCCGGTGAGGATGTCCTGGGCGGGACCGGGCCCCAGCTCCTTGATGTTGTCGAGGACGGCGTTAACGGCGGAGTCGCCCGCCAGGCCGAGGATCGAGACGAGAACGATGAGGGCGGGGAAGATCGACAGGACGGCGTAGTAGGTCAGCGCCGCCGCCCAGTCGGTGAGGTTGTCCTCGCGGAACTCCGCCACCGTCCGCTTCAGCACGCTCCACCAGGCGCGCCCTCGAATCTGAGTGGGATGCCGCGGCCCCTCCACCCCAGTCGGATTCCCGCTGGGATGGAGGGTCAAACCGCGTCAGCCCGTACGACGGTCGATCAGCCCTGCGGCGTCGGGTGCTGGGCGCACTCGTCCAGGCCGATCGATCGCGCCAATGAATCGGCCGAGCCCGACATCTGCTGAAGCTGCTGGAGCACGGCCGTGAACTGCTTGGTGTCGTTCGCCTTCGCCGCATCGAGCGCCTTGTTCGCCAAGGCCTCCTTCTGCTTCGCGTCGGCGACCAGCTTGTCCCAGTCGCTCTGGAGGTTGCTCGGCGGCGTCAGGGCGACCAATTCCGCCACCAGCGGCTGTTGAGCCGCGATGGTCTGCGTCAGGTACGGCACGAAGCCGCTCGGCGGGCCCCCGCTCGGCGGAGCCTTGAGTGCCTCCACCTTGGTGTTGCCCTCCTTGCAGATCGCATTCGCCTGCGAGACGAACTCGTCCTGGCTCAGTGGGGTTCCTCCGCTGGCACCGCTTGCGCCGCTCGCGCCGCTCGCGCCCGTCGTACTCGTGTCACTTCCGCCGCCGCAACCGGCGAAGGCGAGAGCGCCGACCGCGGCGCATGCGATCGCAGCAAGGCCGATCCGACTGAACATCGTTCTAAGCACCGGCAACTCCTTCCATAAGCCCAAAGACCTGATGAATCCCTGCGCGGCGGAGTCACTGGTGCCGTGGGTGAGCCGACTCGGCTCGATTACAAAGCGGCGCGGCAGACTACACGGCGAGCGGCGATAAGGTCAAAACGTGCCAAGGCCCGAGACCATCTATCTCTTTGCGCTCGCCTGTGCGGGGCTGGTCCTGCTGCCGGGACCCGCGCTCATCTTCATCGTCACCCGCGGGGTGGTCCACGGTCGCCGGGGCGGTCTCATCTCCACTCTCGGGGTCGAGACCGGCAACCTGGTGCAGGTACTCGCCGCGACCGTCGGGTTGGCGGCGATCGTCGCGTCGTCGGCGGAGGCGTTCAGCGTCATCAAGTACCTGGGCGCCGCGTACCTGATCTTCCTCGGGATCCGGGCGCTCATCGGCAACGGGGATGGCGCCGATCCGGCGGTCGCGCGGACGCGCTCGCCGCGCCGGCTCTATCTCGACGGGGTGATCGTGGGTGCCCTCAACCCCAAGCTCGCGCTGTTCCTGCTCGCCTTCCTGCCGCAGTTCATCGATCCGGCGGTCGGGCCGGTGTGGGTACAGACGCTGGTGCTCGGGCTGATCTTCAACGTCATCGCCACGATCGGCGATTCGCTGTTCGCCCTGGCCGCGGCCAGCGCCGGCGGGCGCCTGCGCAGATGGCTTCACAGCCGGCGGCTCGCGCAGACCAGCGGCATTATCTACCTCGGCCTCGGCGCCGTCGCCGCGCTGAGCCACGGTGAGACCACCAAGAGCTGATCCAGACGAGGAGGGCAGGACCGTGAGCGACCTCGCCGCGACGTTCGACGCGCACGTGCAGGCCGAGTTTCAGGATCTCGACCTCGAGGCCACCATGGCCACCATGTCGCCCGACCCGTACGTCCACCATGTGCCGACGATTACCGGCGGCAACGGGACCGAGGACGTGCGGAGCTTCTACGGCCACCACTTCATCGGCCAGTGGCCCGACGACACCGAGACGCGCCAGATCTCGCGCACGATCGGCGAGAGCCAGGTCGTCGACGAGTTGCTGATGACCTTCACCCACGACCGCGAGCTGGAGATCATGCTCCCCGGCATTCCGCCCACCGGCAGGCGGATCGAGATCCCGGTCGTCGTCGTCGTGGGCTTCGAGAACGGCAAGGTCCACCACGAGCACATCTACTGGGATCAGGCGAGCGTGCTGGTCCAGGCCGGCCTGCTCGATCCGGGCGCGGTGCCGGTCACCGGGAACGAGCAGGCGGAGTCCCTGCTCGACCAGGGGCGGCCGAAGAACGAGCTGCTCGGCCGACGGCGATGAATCGGGCGGTCCCGGCCGGTCCATAGAGCAGTACAAGCGAAGAAGGAGGAGGACCACGGTGGGAAAGGTCAGAGCCATCATCACGACCTCCCTCGACGGCTACGTCGCGGGGCCAAACCAGACCGAGGAGGAGCCGCTGGGCGTCGGCGGGGAGGAGCTTCACGAATGGATGTTTCCGCTGAAGGCGTTCCGTGAGCGGCACGGCCGCGAGGGCGGTGAGGTCACCGCCAGCTCGCCGGTCGTCGAGGGGTGGACGGAGAACGTCGGCGCGATGATCATGGGGCGGAACATGTTCGGCGGCGGCCCGGGGCCCTGGGACGAGTCATGGAAGGGCTGGTGGGGCGACGATCCCCCCTACCACGTCCCCGTATTCGTGCTCACGCACCACGAGCGGGAGCCGCTGGAGATGGAGGGGGACACCACCTTCTATTTCGTCACCGAGGGAATCGAAGCGGCTATGGCCCGAGCTCGGGAGGCCGCCGGCGAGGCGGACATCACGGTGATCGGCGGCGCCCAGGCGATCCAGCAATCCCTGGCGGCCGGACTGGTCGACGAGCTGGAGATCTCGATCTCCCCACGCCTGCTCGGTGGCGGTGCTCGGCTCTTGGACAACGTCGACGGCCCCGACATCAAGCTCGAGCAGCTGGCGGCGGTGGAGGGCGACGGCGTGACCCACGTGACCTACCGGGTAGTCAAGGACTGAGCTCACGAAGGAGGAGGTGCGGCCGTTGGCCACCATGCCGTTGACGGGAGGCTGCCTCTGCGAGGGGGTGCGGTTCGAGGTGTCCGAGCCACTCCACGGGGCGCTGTACTGCCACTGCACGCGGTGCCAGCGCCGCACCGGGACCGCGTTTTCCATCAGCGCCCTCACCCGGCCCGGCTCGTTTCGCATCACGCGCGGGGAGGACCTGGTCCGCGCGTGGCGGCCGGCCGATGGCTGGGGAAAGTCCTTCTGCGGCGAGTGCGGAAGCCACCTCTTCAGCACCGACCTCGACGACCCGGACCTCGTGGCCGTCCGCATGGGCGCTCTGGATCAGGACCCCGGCACGCGTCCGAGCTTCCATCAGTTCGTGGACTACGCCGCGCCGTGGGACGTGCTGCCGGACGACGGCCTGCCGCGCTACGGCGAGCGCGTGCCGGCGGACGTTCGCCAGGTGTAGTTCGCCCTCAGCCCGGCGTCAGCACGCCCCGCATGGAGCGGCGGGCGACCTCGAACACCTCGCGGTCGCGCGAGAGCTGAAAGCCGTAGCTGGCCGCGGCCGCGAGCGCGTTGAGCTGGAACGCGACGTCGCCTGCGCGGGTTCCGGCCGCCAGCTCCCCTGACTCGATCGCGACCTCGACCTCGCGCTCCAGAACGCGGAACCAGCGCTTCATCGTCCGCGCCACCGCGTCGCGTAGCGGGCCGGGGCGCGCGTCGTACTCCACCGTGGCCGTGGTGAGGAAGCAGCCGCCCGGCAGCACCTCGCGCTCGTGGTAGGAGAGCCAGCTGTCGCACAGCGCGAGCAGGCGCGGTAGCCCGGGGCGCTCGCCCGCAACCGGCCCCCAGACCTCTTCGATGAACTGCTCGACCGCAGCGTCCAGTGCCGCCTCCTGTAGGTCCTGCTTGCTGCCGAAGAGGCTGAAGACGCTGCTCTTCCGCATCTCGGCGTCCGCTGCGAGCGCACCGATCGTGAGGCCCTCGAGGCCGTCCACCGACGCGCGATCGACCGCCGTCTTGGTGACGGCGGCGCGGGTGTCGGCGACGGCGGCTGCTGAGCGGCGTGGCATCGGTCGCATGTTATCGTACGATCGTCCGATAAAAAGGAGGACCGGATGAAGGTGCGATGGCTGGGCTGGGCCGGAGTCGAGATCTCAGAGCAGGGGGCGGCGATCGTGATCGACGCGCTGGAGGACCCCGGCGCCACGTTCGCGGCGCTCGGTGACGGGGCGCGCGACGTCGAGCTGCCCACGGTCCGCGATCCGGAGGCCGCCGGCACCGCCGTCGCGGGCCTGGTGAGTCACCTCCACCGCGACCACGCCGACGCGGGCGCCCTGGCGAAGGCGCTCGCCCCGGGCGCACCCGTGTACGAGCCGGAGTGGCCAGGCGGCTCGGACGCCGAGAACGTCGCCCTGGCACAGGCGAACGCCGAGCTCGATCAGGCGGGCCTTGCCCGGAGGCCGGCCCGGACCTGGGAGCGGATCGAGGTCGGCCCGTTCACGATCACCGCACTGCCGGCCGTGGACGGCCTCGGGGATCCCCAGATCTCCTGGCTCGTCGAGGCGGACGGCCACAGCGTCCTGCACCTGGGCGACACGGTCTTCCACGGCTACTGGTGGCGGATGTCGAGGCGCCACGGGCCGTTCGACGTGGTCTTCGCGCCGATCAACGGCCCGCGGATCGACTTCCCTCACCTGCAGCCGCCGAGCGGGTTGCCGAGCGCGATGGAGCCCGAGCAGGCCGCGATCGCCGGCGAGCTGCTGCGGGCGCGGAGCGTCGTCCCCTTCCACCACGCCGGATACGGGATCGACCCGTTCTACCGGCCGGTCGAGGAGGCGAGCGCGAGGTTCGAGGCCGCCGCGTCGGGGCGCTCCTACGCATTTCGCTCACTCGAGCCCGGCGAGAGCATCGGGCTCGAGGGCTCACTCCAGGGCTCGCCGGCGACCTCCGCGGAGGGCGGATAGCCTCCGCCCTCACTGGTGAGGGGACCACGCCGCGGCATAGGTCTGGCCGTCGTAGCGCTCGTCGTGTCGGTGGCGATCGGGAGCGCTCAGCTCGCCGTCGCGGGCGATGAGCCCGCCGGGACGGGCGCCGCGACCTCCAGGTTTCCGGCGGCGAAGTCGCTTCGCACCACCACTCCGATCAAGTACCTGGTCGTGATCGTGCCCGAGAACCAGTCGTTCGACCACTACTTCGGCACCTATCCGAAGGCGGAGAACCTCCCCGGGGAGCCCCGGTTCGAGGCGAAGCCCGGCACGCCCAAGATCGACGGGCTGAGCCGCCAGCTCCGTGAGCACAACCCGAATCTGAACAACCCGTACCGCCTCACCCCCAAGCACAAGCTTCCGTGCGACCCGGATCACTTCATGAACGCGCAGGAGGCGGACATCAATCGCGGGAAGATGAACCGCTTCGTCCAGGAATCGGGCGCCAGCTGCAACCCCAACGCGCAGAAGTGGGTGATGTCGTACTTCGACGGGAACACCGTCACCGCCCAGTGGAACTACGCCCAGCGGTTCGCGATGAGCGACGAATTCCACGCCGACGTGCTCGGGCCCTCGACGCCGGGGCACCTCAACCTGGTCGCCGGTCAGACGCACGGCGCCCACCCCGCCGATCTCCAGCAGGGCGGCAACGCCTACTCGCTTCGCGGCACGACCGTCGACGACCCGGAGCCGGCCTTCGACGACTGCTCGGCACCGCCGAGCGAGACGCCGCACCTCTCGATGTCGGGGCCCAACGTCGGGGACCTGCTGACCGCGCAGCGGGTGAGCTGGGGGTACTTCCAGGGCGGGTTCGCTCCCACTGAGCGACGGAACGGGACTGCGATCTGCGGCCGGGAACACGCGACCGTGAACGGCCCCCTGCCCGACTACGTCCCGCATCACGAGCCCTTCCAGTACTACGAGCAGACCGCGAACCCGCACCACCGCCGGCCGACCGGCCCGAACATGATCGGCAGCACCGATCGCGCCAACCACCAGTACGACCTCAGCGACTTCTGGAAGGCGGCGAGGAAGGGGCACCAGCCCGCGGTGAGCTTCTTCAAGCCACCGGCCTGGGCGGACGCGCACGCCGGGTACTCGAGCCCGCTCGCCGAGCAGCGCTGGATGGTCAAGAAGATGAACCGCCTCCAGCGCCTCGACACGTGGAGGAAGACCGCGATCCTGATCGTCTACGACGACTCAGGCGGCTGGTACGACCACGTCCAACCGCCGCTTCGCAGCGAGTCCGCGATTCCCGGGTACGACTCGCTGACCGGCCCCGGACGGTGCGGCGCCCCCGCCCCCGGCGAGTACCAGGGTCGATGCGGGCTCGGGATGCGGATCCCGTTCATCGTCGTGTCGCGCTACGCGCGCTCCAACTACGTCAACCACCGCACGCTGCAGCAGTCGTCGGTGCTGCGCTTCGTCGAGGACAACTGGAAGCTCGGCCGCCTGGGCAACCAGTCCTTCGACGCGGACGCCGGGTCGATCGAGCCGCTCTTCAACTGGACCCGCAACACCCGCAAGCTGTTCCTCCGGCCGCACAGCGGCAGGCCTGCGGGGTAGCTCGAGTCGCGCTGGTCGTCGCTCGCCACCGCTTGATTGACACCGAGGTGTCGCGGACGTAGGGTCGGCGCATATAGACCCAGCGCAAGGGAGCAGAGGGAGGAGCGCGCGACCACGGCTGGAGGCTCCATGATCCCCAATCGCTGCTCGACGTTGAAGAGGTTCGGTTCGCACGTTCGCGGGAACCTCGTCGGCTACCTCGCTCTGTTCATCGCCCTGGGCGGCACCACCTATGCGGCCACCGGGGGAAACCTCATCCTCGGAAAGCCGAACTCGGCGAGCAGCACGACGTCGCTGTCTGCGCCGGTCACCGGCAGGGCGCTGCAGGTCTCGAACACGAAGACGTCCGCCGGTGCGACGGCCCTCGGGCTGAACGTCGCCAGCGGCCACCCCCCGTTCACCGTCAACTCCGGTGGGAAGGTCGCGAACCTGAACGCGGACAAGCTCGACAGCCTTGATTCGAGCGCCTTCTTCCGAGGCTCGAACGTCAAGTCGCTGGTGTTCCACCCGAATCTATGCACGAGCGCCTTCCAGACGGGTTGCGCTGTGTCGTTTTCGTTCGGCGGACTGAGTCTGTCGGGGCTCTGCTTTTCGGACAACGGCGGTTCGGACGCTCATGTCGAGCTCAACAACGCGAGCGGGACCAACCAAGTGGGATTCGAGTGGTTGTCCTCTACTGGCACCGGGGGCGCAAACATCGCGCCACCCGCGCAGCCCATCGTGGACCTCGACGTAACCGGCGCGCCTCAGGAGGCCCAGGGAACGCTCGTCGACATGACGGCCACCAAGCCCGAGACGGCGA
>Ga0075365_10000114_pt1 | contig 23733 bp, 15 predicted proteins | sample EndMetdeltDD1765_FD_71387 | JGI IMG/M metagenome (GOLD analysis project Ga0075365, IMG submission 71387) | Populus endosphere microbial communities from Tennessee, USA - Endosphere MetaG P. deltoides DD176-5 | ecosystem: Host-associated > Plants > Roots > Endosphere | place: USA: Tennessee... | reverse complement strand
CTTTAGAGGTTGCAAAAGAAAAATATTCGCTTGGTTTTTGTAAAAGTATTTCTGAAAATTTTAAATATTTAATTGAAAATTTTTGTAAAAAACCTAATCAAAAAATTCGAGACATTTCGATAGTTTGTGATGATGAACGGGAACAGCTAATAAGAATGGGGCAGGGTCCTAAACTTGATTTTTCTAAAAAAATTAGTCTAGTGAGCAAGTTTCAACAAATTGTGGATCAATATCCTGAAAATATCGCTCTTAACTATGATCAGAAACGATTAAGTTATAAAGAACTAGATCAGCAATCAACAATTCTTGCTCATGTTTTGATTGAGGCTGGCGTAACCCAAGGAAATTATGTTGGAATTTTTTTAGATGCCACTTCTTTATTTTTTGTTGCTGAATTAGCGATATTAAAAATTGGTGGGGTGTTTATTCCACTTTCTAAAGAAAATCCAAATGCGCGACTTCAATTGATTATAAATGACGCTAAAATTAAATTTTTTATTGTTGATGACAATTGCAAAGGGCTTTTTGATACAAATCTTGAAGATGCGCAGTTAATTTCAATTAATTCGCTCAAAAATCCTATTTTTAACTTAGAGAAAAAGCTACCTACGTTAGAAAAAAATACGGATGAATTCTGTATTCTTTACACTTCTGGATCCACTGGTACTCCTAAAGGGGTGATTTTGCGGGAAAAAGGAATTTTACGTGTAGTAGAGTCACCAAATTTTATAGAGGTTTTGCCTAATGAAAGGGTAGCTCAAACTGCAAATCAGGCGTTTGATGCTGCGCAACTAGAATGTTGGTTAGCATGGCATCATGGTGCGAGCTTAGTTCTTTTTGATAAAGGAACTATTTTAAATATGAATTCTTTTCGAAATAAATTAATTACTGAAAATATTACACATATGTGGCTTACGGCTGGTTTGTTTGAATCATATGCTAATAATCAATGTGGAATCTTTAAAAACTTAAGATATTTAATGGTGGGCGGTGATGTTGTACATAAAGATACAGTATTAAAAGTTTTAAATCATCCAAAAGCACCTGTAATTATAAATGGATATGGACCCACCGAAGCGAGCATATTTGCATTGACCCATACCTTTAACAAACAAAGTATCAATAATTATAATACTACTCTCATTGGTTCACCTATTAATGAAACAAATGTGGAAGTATTAACACCATTTGGAACTCAAGCTCCTTTAGGAGGTATTGGCGAGTTATATGTTAAAGGAGAGGGTGTAGCGAAGGGGTATTTAAATTCATTGTTAGATAAAAATAGATTTACTGGAGAGTTAGGCAATAGATGCTATCGAACTGGCGATTTAGTCAAGTATACTACAAAAGATCTAGAAATAATGTTTATGGGACGGGCAGATGATCTGCAAGTTAAGATAAACGGTAATTTAGTGGCTCTCGAAGAGGTTAGAAATTGCTTGTCGCTACACTCAGCTGTTAAACAAGTTGAAGTATTGTTTACAAATATAGGAGGAGCTAATCAACTAGTTGCTTTTTATACTTTAAAATCTGTGAATAAAAAATTTATAAAATCAGCTAATGAAGAATTTCATGAGCACCTAATTAATCGCTTACCTGCGTATATGTTTCCATCATTTTATGTGCAATTGGATGAATTTTTAGTCAATACCCATGGGAAACTAGACAAAACTCAGTTTTTAAAATTTGAAGCAGAATTTAACAAAAAGCAACTCGAGGAAATTCCTCCTCAAACACCTAATGGAAAAACTTTGTTAAAAATAATTAAAAAAAGACTACCTTCTTTTCCAAATAATATAAAAGCAAATTTTATGAATTTTGGTTGCGATTCTATTTCAGCGATAGAAATAATTAATACAATTAATAATGAATTTACACTCGATCCTGAAAAACATTTTCACGCCAATGATTTATATCGAAATCCAAGTATTGAAGGATTGGAGGACGAATTAAATAAAATAATAAATATTAGGGAGAAAAAAGGGCTACTTCGCATTTTAAAAAACGGAGATAGTAATTTCCCTGCTATTATATTTATACATCCTGCCGGAGGAGGACTTAGTTGTTTTTATAAATTAGTAAGACAATTGAAATTTGCCAACATTTGCTACGGTATCGAAGATCCGTTATTAGATAGCAACCAGTTAAAACTATTAACTATGCAAGAGATGGCGCGGAACTATCTTTCAATCATAATTAATGAAATTCAAGGGTCTTTTATTTTAGTTGGTTATTCTTTCGGCGGTATGTTAGCTTTAGAAATGGCTGCTCAAAATGAGTCTACATCAGAAAATCCACAAAACTTAAAGTTTTGTTGTTTAATCGATACATGGGTAGTTTCTTGTATATCCGAGTTAAAACAAAATGATTTAAAAAGAGAAGTTTTAATTTATTGTAAAGAGCAAAGGGAGAAAGCTAATTTTTCTGAAAACTCTTCGAGGATATTGGATGCACTTGAGAAGCTATGTGAACATCATCAAGAAATTGGATTTAAATTTAAACCAAGGAAACTTACTTTCACACCTGTTTGTTTATTAAAAGCTACAATTTTAAATGATAAATTTACAGAAATGCATAATCAAGATGAAAATAATTTTCTACTCAATTTTTTAGCTATAGAACAATTTGAAAGTAGAAAAATCAACGCTACCCATTACGATATTCTAGAGAAAGTAGATGAAAATTCCTTAGTTGAATTATTTTCAGATAAAGTTAATGAATTCAGTTCAAAAAAATGCTTAAATAACCTTAATAAAAAGTTAGGTCCAGTCGCCCAATCTAAGTTTTTTACAACTCCTTTAACCGCAATTACTAATGATTCTAACTTCATTTCCACTTTACGTAATCAAAACTAAAATAATGATAAAGGTAATTTTTGAGGAGCTAGTGTGATGAATTTCCGACTTATCTTAAATGCATTACCTTTTTCAGTTTACTGGTTAGATAGTAAAAAAAAATCTTTTAAAGGAGGTAATCTTCACTTTTTTTCTTCACTAAATATTAATTCTTTAGCTGAGTTAATTGATAAGCCGATATCAAATATTTTTGTGAGCGATTATTTAAGGATAGTTAATGATCTCTTTACTAAAAGTATTAAAAATAAAGATAAGTGTTTTTCCGCTATTTATCATAAAGTATCTAATGATCAGGAGGAGCCTGTATTAATTCAATGTATTTCAATCCTGTCCAAAAAAGAAGAGATAACTATTTTTAGTGAAATTAATCCATCGCTCAAGGACTTTAATCAATATTTATGGGAAGAAAATGAAAAATTAAATATATATTTAAATAATATTATTGAAAATGTCCCTGCTAGTATTTATTGGAAAGATACTAATAGTGTTATTTTGGGTGGAAGTATATTACATACCGAATTAACAGGATTTTCTGATTCTAAAGCAGTTATCGGCAAAACGGATTTTGATTTTTCTTGGAAAGATCAAGCTGAAAGAATACAGGAAAATGATCGCTTTGTGATGCAAAATAATCAAATGGTTAGTTTTGAAGAAAGAGCTAAGTTATCTGACGATACTATGCATATATTTTTGACCCAGAAATCGCCTTTAAGAGGAAAATCTGAAAAAATAATTGGTGTGTTAGGAGTATCTATTGATATTACAGAACTTAAAAATACGCAAAGAAAATTAAAAAAATCAAAAATATTAGCCGATGCGGCAAATCAAGCTAAAACCGAGTTTCTTGCGAATATGAGTCATGATATTCGAACCCCTTTAACAGGCATCATCGGTTTATCTCAATTACTCGAGCAACGTTTAAAAGGATTGGAAAATAAAAATGATTTACGTTTAATGTATAATGCCAGTAATCAATTATTAAGTTTGCTTAACAACGTTCTTGATGTGGCTTCATTAGAAAAAGCTAACGAAGCACAGCTTAAAATGAATAGCTTTGCTTTACCAGATTTAACAGAGTCTCTGCAAAATTTGTTATTACCTTCAGTAAAGGCTAAGGGAATTACATTACAGATTAATTTAGACGTTTCCTCCACCGAGAATATAATAAGTGATCAAAATAAATTAGAACGTATTTTACTAAATCTAGCGACTAATGCGATTAAATTTACTGAACAAGGCACAGTTGTAGTAACTATTAAAGAATTAGTATTATTACCACATCAATCAGATGGTGTGTATATTGAGTTTACGATTAGCGATACAGGGATAGGGATTCCTGCGGATAAATTGAAATCAGTATTTGATCCTTTTTTTCGAATAACACCTAGTTTTGAAAAAAATAATCAAACGCAAGGTTATGGTGTTGGGCTTTACATAGTGAAAAAATTTGTTAATTTATTAGGTGGCGAAATACAAGTAAAAAGCGAGGTGGGCGTAGGTACTAGCTTTTCATTTACTTTGTTTATGAATTTTGCAAAAAAAAATAAACTTTTAAAATTTAAAAATAAAAATTCTGAACCTTTTGTCTTTTTAGAACCTAATGAATCACCTGAAGTAAAAAAGATGATGTTGCAACAAACACAATTCTCAAAAAAGCCAATTAAAAAAAATATTTTATTGATTGAAGATGATCTTTTAACGATTAAATTTTCTAAAGAGTTACTCACGCAAGCTGGATATAATCTGACAGTGGTATCAACTATGCAAGAAGCACTACCGTTTGCCAAAAATCATAGATTTGATTTAATTATTACTGATTTGGGTTTGCCGGGTCTTAGTGGGAGTGAAATTGCTGTTTTATACCGTTATTGGGAACGTATTAACGAAAAACCGGTGACTCCAATTATTACTTTAACAGCTCATGGAGAAAATAAATTTAAGGAAGAATGCTTAGCAGCCGGCATTAATGAAGTATGGTTAAAACCTCTGACGAAAGAAAAAATAAAAAAACTAGATAAGTATTTTCAAGATAAAAACATTAATGTGATTGAATTTAACCCTTTGTTAAAACAATCTAAAGCTATTAAACATGAATACAACGAGGAAAACAATTTAACCATAGAGAAAGCTAATTTACTCGATATTATAAATTCATATCCTATTTATAATAAAAGTATTAGTCTTAAAAATTTGAGCGGGAATATGGATTTGTTCAATGAAATTATAGAAATGTTTAAAGAATCTATCCCTGGCCATATACAAGAGCTTGAAAAGACCTATCAGTTAAAAGATTGGGAAACTATTGAAAACATAGTACACAAAATAAAAGGTGGAGCCTGTTATGCTGGAGCGATTAGATTAAATTACGTATGTAAAAACTTTTTACGTTGTTATTTAACTGGCCAATCCCAGCAATTAGATATACTTTATACTTATTTAATCTTTAGCTTAAAAGAAACCTATAAAACACTAGAATCTTAGAATTCAAGCGCACTTGAAAAAGAAAAATTAGTATTTTTTCTTGCAAAACGCTAGAAGTTTATTGAAGCGATCTTTTCAAATTGATTCTGGCAAAACACAAGGTTTCTGTGGCGCGTTGATCGGGGGTATACTCACAGTATGTTTTTTTGGTAAGGTGCTGCAACGAGCAAGTCGTACGAACCAAGAGAATTGCGAATTGAGGGTCAACACCGACAAAAATTCAAGTGCGAAGAATATATGCCATCCTTTATCCATCTCCACCTACATACAGAATACTCTTTGAGCGATGGCCTGATTCATATTGATAAGCTTGTCTCAAGAGCGGATGAGCTTTCTATGCCAGCTATTGCCGTAACGGATCTGTCAAATTTATTTGCAACAATTAAGTTCTATCAGGCAGCAATAAAAAAAGGGATCAAACCTATAATTGGAGCAGAATGTTGGATAAAAAATGATCGATTATCCGATCCCGCATTTCAATTAATTTTACTTTGCCAAAATCAACTAGGTTATCAAAACTTAATTCAATTAATTTCGCGTTCCTATTTAGAGAATCAACAAAAAGGCAAACCAATTCTCCAAAAAAGTTGGTTTGCAAATAATTCTGAGGGCTTAATCGTATTATCAGGAGGAAGAGAAGGAGAAATTGCATCTTGTTTAATAAAGAATAATAAACCCTTAGCAGCTGAAGTTTTACATTCTTGGCTAACTCTATTCCCAAATCGTTTTTATTTACAGTTACAACGTTTAGGCCGACCCTTAGAGGAAGAATACATCGGGTCAGCTCTTGAACTAGCAAAAAAATATAATGCTCCAGTCGTAGCAACCAATGAAGTTTGCTTTATTTCACCTGAAGATTTTGAAGCACATGAAGCTAGAGTTTGCATTAATAGCGGATATACCTTAAATGATCCTAAACGTCCTAAGATTTATACCGAGCAACAATATCTTCGTTCTATAGAAGAAATGCTTGTTTTATTTGCTGATATTCCATCTGCATTGACTAATTCGGTGGAAATTGCTAAGCGGTGTAACTTAGAAATTGAATTGGGAGCATCTTTTTTGCCTAATTTTCCTATTCCAGCAGGAATGAGTGCAGAAAATTTCTTAATACAAGAAGCAAAACAAGGTTTAGTACAATGTTTAGAGAAGCGCTCTAAAGTTTTAGGTTTATCTCAGGTTAAGAATACAGAAACCAAGTTAGTTGGGATGGTTGAAAAGGAAGAGGTACAGAAGCCGTGCATTAACGTCAAGGAATTTGAAAAAATTTATTTTGAACGACTGCATTCTGAGCTCAAAGTGATCAATTCGATGGGTTTTGCAAGTTACTTTCTTATTGTTGCTGACTTTATTCGTTGGGCAAAGAAAAATCAAATTCCGGTGGGACCTGGTAGAGGTTCTGGAGCGGGATCTTTAGTAGCTTATGCCTTGCAAATTACAGGTTTAGATCCTTTGCAATATGACTTGCTTTTTGAACGCTTTTTAAATCCAGAACGAATTTCTATGCCGGATTTCGATATTGATTTCTGCATGGAAGGTCGCGATAGGGTTATTGATTATGTAACAGAACGTTATGGGCGTGATGCAGTTTCGCAAATTATAACGTATGGAAGTATGGCCGCTCGAGCAGTAGTTAGAGATGTAGGGCGTGTTCTAGGATACCCATATGGTATGGTGGATAAAATTGCCAAGCTAATTCCTTTTGAGTTAGGTATTACGCTGGAAAAAGCGCTTGATCAAGAAGATGAACTAAAATATCGTTATGCAAATGAAGATGAAGTAAAAGTATTAATTGATTTAGCAAAAAAATTGGAAGGATTAATTCGTAATGTCGGTAAACATGCGGGTGGAGTAGTTATTGCACCTTCAAGACTGACAGATTTTACACCACTTTATTGTGAGCAAGGCGGAATACACTGCATTACTCAATTTGATAAAGATGATATTGAAAAAGTTGGCTTAGTTAAATTTGATTTTCTTGGCCTTCGAACCTTGACCATAATTGATTGGGCGGTTCAAGCAATTAATGCAAAAAAGTCACCAGAAGAATCCTTATTAGATATCACTGCCATTTCTATTGATGATGCGAGCACTTTCGCTTTATTAAAAACCTGTAATACGACTGCTGTATTTCAATTAGAGTCTCGAGGGATGCGGGATCTCGTTAAACGATTACGGCCCGATAGTTTTGATGAAATCATTGCTTTAGTTGCTTTATTTCGTCCAGGGCCATTACAGTCAGGCATGGTCGATGATTTTATTAATCGTAAACATGGACGTGCACAAGTGCAGTATGATCATCCTTTTTTAGAGCCAATATTGAGTCCTACCTATGGAATTATTTTATATCAAGAACAAGTAATGCAAATTGCACAAGTACTTGCAGGTTATACTTTAGGGGCTGCTGACTTATTGCGTCGTGCTATGGGGAAAAAGAAAGCAGAGGAGATGGCGCAGCAAAGAACAGTTTTTATAAAAGGTGCAGAACAGAAAAATATTGAGTTTCGTTTAGCAAATCAAATCTTTGATTTAATGGAAAAATTTGCAGACTATGGATTCAATAAATCGCATTCAGCGGCCTATGCTTTAGTTTCTTATCAAACAGCATGGTTAAAAACGCACTATCCCGCAGAATTTATGGCCGCAGTATTATCCTCCGATATGGATCATACCGAAAAAGTAGTGACCTTTCTTGCAGAATGTCGTTCAATGAAATTGACTATATTGCCACCCGATATCAATCATAGCGACTATAAATTTACAGTTGAAGATACGACAGGTTCGATTCGGTACGGCTTAGGTGCTATTAAAGGTTTGGGAGCTGGGGCAATAGAAATGCTCATAGAACAGCGTCAACAACAAAAATTTAGTGATTTATTTGATTTATGCCATCGTGTGGATTTGCAAAAACTAAATCGTAGAAGTTTAGAAGCCTTAATTTTTTCGGGTAGCTTAGATAGTTTTGGTATAAATCGTGCCAGCCTTTTAGGTAATATGGAAGCTGCTTTACAAGCGGCGGATCAAAGATCATTGGCAAAAGTTTCAGGTCAAAAAGATTTTTTTGGCCTAGATATGGTCTCTTATTCAAGCCAAATGGTGAATCAGGAAGATTGGCCAAAATTGCAACGTTTACAGGCTGAAAAAGAAGTCTTAGGTTTTTATTTAAGTGGTCATCCTTTAGAAAATTATACGAGCGAATTAGCTCACTTCATTTCGACGTCCTTAAGTGAATTAACTAGCAAAGCGGGTCAATCTATCACTATCGCTGGTTGGGTACTGACTATTCGTTCATTATGGACCAAACGTGGGGATCGTATGGCTGTACTTAATTTGGAGGATGCAAGCGGACGTTTAGAAGTAACCTTATTTAGTGATACCTATATCAAATATCGTGAAAAGCTGAATAAAGATAAATTATTAATCATTGAAGGAGAGATCCAACGAGACGAATTTACGGGGAATACGCGAGTATTAGCGAAAAAAATTTTAGATATCAGCGAAGCACGTGAATGTCATGCGAAAAACTTATTGATTAAACTTTCTAAGTCTGTCATTAAGCCGGCACTACTTGATGACTTGCAAAAAATAATGAGCAATTTTTGTCCAGGTCTTTGTCTTACGCGTATTGCTTACACTCACCCTGAATTAAAAACACAAGTGTATTTAAATTTAGGTGATAATTGGAGAGTGAAGCCTGAAGACGATTTATTGAAGGCTCTGCGTGAAAGCTTTGGCGAAGAATCTATCAGTATTCAGTATTAATTCAGTTCGTTCGAACTAGCAGAGATATATTCTTCAAATTCTTAGGAAACGGAATACTCTTAAATATTATGAAGCTAAGCTAGTTCAGTAAAACTGGCAGAAACACACTATATAGATTATTATCCCCTTTGATTTCTTGTATTTCTGATGACTAAGCGATGGTTAAAAATGGGAAAGTAGTTGAAAACCAACGATTCCAAAGGCAACGCGATAAATCTAGATTGGCCCGTTTAAGTTCCCAATTGCCTTCAAAGGGATGGTTTTTTAAGTTTTCATTGAGTTTATTACTCATATTAAGTTTAATTTTATTATGGCAAAAATTAGCCAATCCTAGTTGCTTTCCTGTTAAAAACATTAAAATCAGTGGTGATTTAACTTATGTTAAACAAAGTCATTTGCAGCAAATTATTTTGCCATTTATTGCAAAAGGTTTTTTTCGTTTAGATAGCCAGGGGTTAAAAGAAAAAATTTTACATTTACCATGGATAGCTAATGTAAACATAAAACGATTTTGGCCGGATACATTGGCGGTGAGTTTTATTACTAAGAAACCTATCGCTTTTATTGGAAAGCATGGTTTATTAGATGAACAAGGTAATATTTTCATTCCAGATGGAGATTCTAGGGCATTAGATCTCCCTATTTTTGAAGGGCCTGTAGGCCAACAAAAATATTTATTACAAACCTATATCACACTGAATCCAATGTTTGCACAATTAAACTTAAAAATTAAATTATTAAGACTAGTGGATCAACAATATTGGTATCTAAAATTAGATAATGGGTTAACAGTTTATTTAAGTCGGAGTCAACCTTCTATACAAGTAGAACGTTTGTTAGATGTTTATTCTGATGTTATTGCAAGTAAAGTATCTATGGTAGATTATGTGGATCTCAGGTATGCCCATGGTATGGCAGTAAAATTTAAGAAACGGATTTCTTAGAAATTATTAATGATGTAAAACAATAGATTTTTTCCAAATGCAATGAGTTTTGAGTTTATGGGGAAAATTCGGTTCACAAAAAATAAAGTAATGAGCTATATCCTAACAATGAAGTTAAATGATGAAGTTTGAAAAGATCTAGAGAATTTAATTGAAGGTGAAATAATATGGCAAAGAAACCGATTAAGAATTTAATTGTAGGTTTAGATATTGGCACATCCAAGGTCAATGCCTTAGTGGGTGAAGTTAAGCCCAATGGTATCGAAATTATTGGTATGGGAATTTACCCTTCATTAGGATTAAAGCGAGGTGTTGTCGTTAATATTGATGCAACCGTTGATTCAATTCAGCAAGCTGTGGGTGAAGCAGAAGCCATGGCAGGCAGCCCTGTTCGAAGTGTATATACTGGTATTGCTGGAAATCATATTCGCAGTTTGAATTCTCATGGAATTGTTGCGATTCAAAATCAAGAAGTTACCCATGCAGATGTGGAACGGGTGATTGATGCTGCGAAAGCAGTGGCTATTCCAGCGGATCAAAAAATAATACATATTTTACCTCAAGAATTTATCATTGATAGCCAAGAAGGTATTCGTGAGCCAATAGGGATGTCTGGCGTGCGATTAGAAGCTAAAGTACATATGGTAACGGGCGCAGTTAGCGCGGCTCAAAACATCATTAAATGTATCCAACGCTGTGGTTTAGAAGTGACGGAAATAATTTTAGAACAACTTGCATCGAGTCAATCGGTATTAACAGAAGATGAGAAAGAGTTGGGTGTGTGTTTAATAGACATTGGTGGGGGAACCACCGATATCGCTATATTTACTGAAGGTGCTATACGTTTTACATCAGTTATTCCAATTGCAGGTGATCAAGTCACGAATGATATTGCCGTTGCTTTAAGAACACCCACACAAAGTGCAGAACAAATAAAAAGAAGACATGCTTGTGCTTTACCAGAACTAGCCAATCCAGATGAACTTGTCGAAGTTTCCGGAGTGGGAGATCGTCCTGGACGCACACTGACTAAACGTGCTTTAGCAGAAGTGGTAGGACCACGCTATGAAGAGCTTTTCCATTTAGTGAAAGCCGAATTATATCGTAGTGGTTTTGAAGAATTTCTTGCAGCAGGAGTGGTGTTGACGGGTGGTGCTTCTAATGTCAGTGGAAGTGTCGAATTAGCAGAGAAAATTTTTAAGTTACCCGTAAGGCTGGGTCATCCTCAATATATTACTGGGAATAGCGAAGTAACCACGAATGGAATGTATGCAACCAGTACAGGCTTATTATTATATGGCTATCAACAACAATGCGAACAGAGAAAACCTAATGTTTTATTTGGTAGAAAAATAGCACGTATAAAAAATTGGTTATGCGAAAATTTTTAAATAATACTGAAATTCTTAGGAGTTAATTATGAGTGCCAAATTTGATTCGCACAATCCCCCTCTACAAAATGCTGTCATAAAAGTTGTTGGCGTTGGAGGAGGAGGTGGAAATACTCTTGAACATATGTTGGCACAAGATATTCCGGGAGTAGAATTTATCTGCGCTAATACCGATGCCCAAGCGCTAAAAAACTCTTCTGCTAATTGTTTATTACAATTAGGTCAACAAATTACTAAAGGTTTAGGTGCTGGAGCAAATCCTGAAATAGGTCGTCTTGCTGCCGAAGCAGATAGAGAAAGAGTTAGAGCGGCTTTAGAAGGAGCCGATATGGTGTTTATCACTGCAGGGATGGGAGGCGGTACAGGAACGGGTGCTGCACCCGTTATTGCAGAGATTGCGAAGCAGATGAAAATTTTGACCGTAGCAGTCGTAACTAAGCCTTTTGAGATTGAAGGGAAGAAGCGTTTGCGCTTAGCTGAGGAGGGAATTAAGCAACTTAGTCAGCATGTCGATTCGCTGATTACTATCCCTAATGAAAAGTTAATGAATGTTTTAGGCGATGAAGTTAGTTTTTTAGATGCATTTAAAGCGGTAGATGATGTATTATTTGGCGCTGTCAAAGGAATTGCTGCTTTAATAACACGTGCCGGTCTAATTAATGTGGATTTTGCGGATGTTAAAACCGTAATGTCTGAGATGGGTACGACCATGATGGGTACAGGAGTAGGATTGGGTTCAGATAGAGCGCTATCGGCAGCAAATGCCGCTATCGGCAGTCCTCTATTAAAGGATATCAATCTAAAAGGTGCACGTGGTGTATTAGTTAATATAACTGCGGGACCGGATTTATCAATGAAAGAATTTGGAATAGTCGGTGGAGTGATTAAAGAAATTGCTTCAGAAGACGCTAATGTTGTCATTGGCACAGTGATAGATCCAGGAATGAATGACGAGTTACGTGTAACAATAGTGATAACAGGTCTAGGCCATCATCTTCCTACAGGCACGGTAATCCATGAGGGAGAGGATTCAAGCCTTATTAGAGCAGCTGACGGTAGCTTAGATTATCATCAGTTGGAGCGCCCTACAGTGTTACGCAAACAAGGTGTTGTTACACCAAGTAAGTCCACAGCAGATAATGCTGTTACCGATATTGAATATTTTGATATTCCGGCTTTTTTACGAAGACAAGAAGAGGTTTCTTAAGGGTGTCCAGAAAAAACAATTCAATTCAAACATCACGTGCGCTGAAACAACGTACTTTAAAAAACGTTATTAAAGCCGCTGGTATTACATTACATAGTGGTGAAACGGCAATATTAACCTTGCGACCGGCACCTATTAACACTGGAATTATTTTTCGACGGATAGATTTTAATCCTATTGTTGAAGTTCAAGCGCGTGCTGAACATGTCGGTGAAACTACCTTACAAACTACTTTACTGAAAAATGGTGTCAGAGTTGCGACCATAGAGCATTTAATGTCGGCTATGGCAGGTTTGGGTATTGATAACGCGTATGTTGATATTACCGCTTCAGAAATTCCCATTATGGATGGAAGCGCAGGACCCTTTATTTTTTTGATTCAGTCGGCAGGTATTGAGGAACAGAGCGCTTCAAAACGCTTTATCCGAATTAAACAAGCTATTAAAGTGACTGAAGGGGACAAATGGGCTTCTTTTGAACCATTCGATGGATTTAAAGTTTCATTTGAAATTGACTTTAATCACCCACTTTTTCAAAATCGTAGTCAAAAAGCAAGTATTGATTTCTCCACGACTTCTTATATTAAAGAGGTTAGTCGCGCACGTACATTTGGCTTTATGGCAGACTATGAGAAATTACGTGAGGTACGGCTCGCTTTGGGTGGAAGCCTTGATAATGCAGTGGTTGTAGATGAGTATAGGGTACTGAATGAAGATGGTTTGCGTTACGAAGATGAGTTTGTGCGTCATAAAATTCTCGATGCAGTGGGAGATCTCTATTTATTAGGCCATAGCCTCATCGGTGCATTTAGTGGTTATAAATCTGGTCATGCATTGAATAATCTTTTATTACGCCGTTTGTTGAACAATGCAGATGCTTGGGAATATGTTGAATTTGAAGATGAAATAAAGGCACCACTCGTTTATCGACGTGCTTTGCTAGATGCTTATTATATTAAAGACTAAAGGTCCTCTAAAGCCATAATTTATGGTATTCCCTAGTGAGAGATAATTTTTAACTCACCGCAATTGGTTTTTGGCAAGGCGTCGGGAAAACGAGTAACCAGAGTGTATTAAACATACATGAGGATTGCGAGTTGAGCAGTAACACAACAAAAGTTCAATTGCGAAGAGTATTATTTTAGCAACTCATCTAAGGCAGCATTAGCCAAACTATCTACACGGTCATTTTCTGGATGCCCGCTATGTCCTTTTACCCATTCCCATCGGATTTGGTGACGTTCAGCTTGTATAGCTAATTCTTTCCATAAATCAGAATTTTTAACAGGTTTTTTATTGGCAGTAAGCCAAGCTCGTCGCTTCCATTGAGGCAGCCATTCAGTAATGCCTTTTTGAACATATTGCGAGTCAGTGCTGAGTGATATTTGACAGGGTTTTTTTACTGCCATTAAAGCCTGAATGGCCGCCATTAACTCCATGCGATTATTAGTAGTAGGGTTTTCGGTACCGGAAATGGTTTTTTCTTTCCCCTGGTATCGCAGGAGAGCTGCCCAGGCTCCAGGCCCAGGGTTTCCTCGGCAAGCACCATCGGTAAAAATCTCTATTTTTGGGATTTTATGCATGGTGGGGCCCTCGAGCATTGGGAGCCAAGACCTTATTATTCAGTACTGGTGGAAATTGCCAAACTAAGCCTAGGCCATTGAGTCTTTTTATTCGTTTTTCAGCAATAATCAAATAAATTCCTCCCATATAGGGAATAAGCCAAGGTGATATCCGTTCTAACCAAGCTAATTTCTTAAATAACCACATACCTAGGGGGGTGGATAAGGGGGGTCTAAATAGAAAGCTCTCAGTATGCTGAATTTCACCCCCCAAAAAGTGTATCCATTGGCAAAGGGTTTGGATTGTGTGAAAACGACCATCCCAATCAAGTTTTTTATTAATTGAGCATAACCGATATAGGCCCCATAAACTGACAGGATTGATACCTAATATAATTAAATGGCCATTGGGGGCTAATACTCGCCAGGCTTCTGTAAGTATGGCTTGTGCGGTATTTTTGCTTACTTCTAGCGTATGGGGCATGAGAATTAGGTTAATACTATCATTGGCAAACGGTAAATGAGTATATAAGCTTTCCAGATCATAGCAATCTTGTTTGTACGTATTTAACTTACATTTGTGGCTCGAAGAAACCGTAACTTTATGGATAATAGGGCTGCTAGCCAAGCTTGAAAAAGAGTGAGGGCTCAATTGTAATAAGTGGCGGCCAGTATAATGAGAGATTAGACTAGCTAAACGATGATCTTCAATGTCCAGGTAATGCTGTTTCAAAGGGGGTATCCAGCTAAAAACAGTTAGAAGTGATAGTCGAAGAATATTAACACCTTTTTATCTTCTTTATTATCGCATAGGTAGGCTAAGACTAAAAAGACCTTAAAATACATGGTTTTTATTTTCTCATATACATAAAATCAATGTAAAAATGTAGGTATTTGAGTAAGAAATACTTGCTTAAAATGTAGGCTAAAAGCTTACAAAAAAGACGTTTAATTTAGCTCTTGTAAGCCCTTTATCTTGACCTACCTAAGCGGTCCCCGTAAGATCTTTAATATGACTTATAAAATGCTTAAAATTTATACATTATTACTTACCGCACTACTCATACTAGCAGTGGGTGTCACTGCATGTGTGCAATTTCCTGCTTCTGAAGAAGAGGGTATGGGTCTCAGCGGTGCGGGTAACGATACGGATAGTAAAACCTATCAAAACGTTATTATGAAATCGACCGGTAGTAGTTTAGCTCCGCAAAATGCTAAAGCGCTGTATAGCGCTGTAGAGAAGGGTACACTTTGGGAGCCTATTCGAGCCCATTTACAATTATCAGCTCGTGAGGAAAACCAACCTCAGGTCCAAGAGCAGATCCGTTGGTTTGCTAAAAACCCGCTCTATTTAAAAGATGCGGTGAATCGAGCTGCGCCTTATATTTACTATGTATATGCGCAGGTGAGAAAGCGTGATTTGCCTACAGAATTGGTTTTATTGCCTATTATTGAGAGTGGTTATAATCCGTCAGCAACTAACTCGTCTTCCGGCGCGGCTGGTTTATGGCAGTTAATGACCACTACCGCTAAAGGGTATGGTGTTCATCAAGATAGAGGTTTTGATGGTCGTCGAGATATTAGTAGCTCGACCAATGCGGCCTTAAATTACCTTACCTATTTAAAAAGCTTCTTCGGGGGCGACTGGTTATTGGCCATAGCGGCTTATGACACGGGTGAAGGTAACGTGCAGAATGCGATTCGCCATAATACGCAGCAGGATAAGAATACCCATTTCTGGGCATTGCCATTGGCATCTGAGACACGTTCTTATATTCCGCGTTTATTGGCGTTAGCTGCGATTGTTAAAAATCCAGATAAGTATGGCGTGAGTTTGCCTCCTGTGAGTGCTAAGCCTTATTTAGAGTTAGTTGACGCAAATAGCATGAGTTTAACTCATGTCGCTAAATTAGCAGGTATGCGCGTTGCGGATTTAAAGGAATTGAATCCTGGGGTGAAAAGTACTTCGGCTGCGATTAAACGTGGTCAGCTTGCTTTACCTATTGATAGGGTAGCGTTGTATAAACAACAATTAGTTACTGCATCAAGCTCGAACTATAAGGTAGGCAAGGCCCAACCTAATGATAATAAGCTTGCTTTAAAACAAGCTGGATCAAAAGCCAAGCATGGTCCTGTGCAGTTAGTGAGTAATCAAACTAAGCCAAGTTCGCAGCAAATCCATTTGGTAAAAAGTGGAGATACGCTAACAGGTATTGCTAAGCACTACCATGTATCGGTTAAGAAGATACAAGCTTGGAATAAGCTTGATGGCGATTTTCTCAAGCCAGGTGAAAAATTAAAAATTATGCTTTCATAAGCATATACTTTAAAACGAAGAGGTTCCAATCCTTCTTCGTTTTTTTTGGTTTATGTATTAATCAAGCTTGTCATTCAAACCTTTTAAATAATGAAGCCTGTAAATAAAATTGTGTAAGTGCTGCTTATAATTAATTAAAGTATCGTAGCAAAGCGGTAGTAAAAAATAAGGACTGTGCAATGGAACATGAATTTACTATCGTTCCAAAATTAATAGATGAATTGGCAAAATCTATTAAGAGTGAAAAAGATTTAGCTGCACTCAGTAAGCATTTGCTAAAGTTCACTGTAGAACTTGCCATGGATGCAGAACTAGATGAACATGTTGATTATTAAAAGCCTATTGTCGAAGGTAAGAATCCAGGGAATTACCGTAATGACTATCCCCTTTAAAAGTCTGAAGGGTAATTTTGGCGAAGTTGAAATTAGCACGCCACGCGATCGAAATAGCACCGACCGCGCACCATTTTTAAAAATTACAGCGTTTTTCTTCCTTTTTAGGCCAAATTTAAGTACCTTGATGAATGTGCCTCTTCTCTTTTTTCATTATCACGTGAAGGAAAAAACATCCCGTGATTTGAAGCTGATGATTGTAAATTTGTGGGCTCAAAGGATAAAGATTTAATTTTTTCTATCATATTCTTTAGAACTGGACCAGGAGGGGTGAATTTCATTACAGGTTTCCAGCCAGATACAGGTTCAGGTAGTGGCTTTTCGAATGTTTCAAAACCTAAGGAATCATACATTTTTGTGCGTCCTTCTGCAGCAAGGATAAAAAAACATTTTACCTGGTCTGCAAGATTTTCTGATGTATGTTTCATCAAGTATCCAAGCAAAAATCTTTCACGGATGGCTTCATCTCCTTTAAAAAAATCCAGTGGAATGGTATCTTGATTCATTACTTCATCCGAAAGATAATAAAAACCATCACCCATATTAAGAGCTCTAATCATGCCAAAAATTTTATTCGTCTTCTTATTCAACAGAACGATTGGTGTTACAAAATCGCTTTTAAAACGAGATGCTTTGCCTTGCAGTTCTTCTTCTTTATATTCATTTTGTTTTAATGGTGTAAAATTCGCATCTTCTAAAATTGAAGCAATTTCATGGAATCTTTCTTTTTCATTTGTTTTTGCTAATAAAGCCTTTTCAGAGCTTATAAAATAAAAATTCTCCTCTAGGAACTGACACGCTTTACCCTCTTCATCAACGCTCTTTGATATTTTTAGAAGTTTAGGATCTGCAAATCTGAAACGATCAAAACCAGATAAATGAGGTGAAGTATAATCTGGTAATTTGTCTTCTTCTGATGATAGTACAATTAATTGTTTTGCTCCAATTTTCTCCCTAAGTTTTTCAGATAAAGTTTGAAAGAATTTTTGCTTATTGTTTTCGTCCTTTAGAGAATCAAAGAGTTCGCTATCAAAGCTTGACATGAGTGTTTTATCGGTTGGGTCAATCGGCAATTTAACTGATGCATTGAGGGCATGAATATGAATGTAGTGCGTATAATTTTTTTCAGTTACGACATCTACAGTAATGCCATATAATTCAAAAAGATTCAGTACTTCCATACTTACTCCATTTTTTTTTACTTCTGAATAATTTGTTTGATTTAATGATGCTCCGGAATTTTGAACAAAATAAGGAATAATTCCGATTGTGGATTGTTGATCGGTAGTTAATTGAGTTAATAATTTTGAGTTTTTCATGCTATTTAAGCAAGAAACCAAAGGATCACTGTCCTTGCCTGGCGCCATCAAGGTTACAGCTTTAATATTTTTTATTATTGTATCTGATTTAATTTGATTAAAAATATTCCTCAAAAATTTTTCAGGAAAGTCTGACTGCAATAAATTTTTTTCCAATATGAGGTCTGAGGCATATAAAATTTTTTCTGATATATCATCGTCGAGATAATGCGAATTCAAAGTTAATGTAGCAATAATTTCATTATCTTTTTTTGCATAAAAAATTACAATATTCTCAGAGTTTGCTTTTATTTTTAATGAATCCAAGCAATAACGATCTTCTATTTTTTTCTTTTCTGCTTCTTTTGGTAGGCTTGGACGCATTTCAATCAGGCATTTTGTTTGGAATGCTGAAATCGCAGAGAGTAATTCATCAGAAGATTGTGCATCAATGTAAGAAACATCAATTTTTTCGCCTTGCTTTTCTTCTTCAAGAGTAGAATTGATCAGCAAATTTGTTTTAGCAACTAAAGTATCAGAATACCCGGGATATCTACCATTAATGTGTTGCAATAGTTCATCTGAATGAACAGGACTTATAACAATGTAATATTTACCATCTTCTTGTGATAGCTTATCTACAATCAATTGATATACTTCTTTTCGCTCTGATTCAGATATTGGTAGTCCATTAAGATATACAAACCGTGTATTTTCTAAAGGATTGACAACTTCCAGAGCATTAGCATTTTTTAATTTAATTGTTCGATGTAGCATAAATTCTCCTTAAACTTATTAAACTATAGAGTATAAGCTAAACATAATTGTAACTAACCCGTAATCTTTTAGTCAAGTTGAAGCCAGGTTAAGATTTTTTGAGAATAAGTGAGGTGATGGTATAGAGTAAAGTTAAAACAAAAACAACTGATTTTGTTTCTTCCCCAATTATTTCGACTTGTTAATCTCGTTATATCCAAATTAAATTAAAATTGGACGTTCAGAATATAAATGCGAATTTTTTGTAAACTACTATCGAGGAAGTAACCAATAAAAAGGCTAGGTTTAGTAGTCAAAACAACAATGAGAATTCGCATATTGGGAAAATGTTATCGACATTGACAGTCGAAGATCGTCTTAGGCTATGTGAACCTTATAAATTCTCCCAAAAAGGAGCTATAGAAAATGCTAATCGTTTGATACAAACAAAGTTATTTAAACAAATTGATTCAAATAACTTAGAACAATCGGAGATAGATAAATGTATACATGTATTTAATACTAGACTAGGCCTATCAAATGTTTGGGCTATCAAACACCGAAAGAAGTATTTTACCGACACTTAAAGCATACTTGAGAATCGGGTCGCACTGCCTGAAATTATCCTTAAGGGGTGTGCACTTATGATCTGAATCCGCGACGCAAGCAGTGGGTTTATTGTTGGGCTTAATTTTGATCTGATTGATCAGCAGAGTAGGGCGCTTACCAATTTATACTTGCGTGGTGACCGGCTTTCCTTAGGTATAGTCTATGCTTTATAACTAGCATTGCCTTAGGGTGTGCTTTTAGGTGGGTTTGCTTCTTTTGCTTATAGCTGGAATATCGGTTTACGAGATGAAGTTAAACGAATTGCGAAAGGAAAAGTTAAACAAAATAAACTGTTTCAGAAAGAAAACTTAATATCCATCGATTCTCTATCGAATTCGACGGCAGATTCTCCTAAAACACCGTACTTACACAAAATGATTTACAGACCCAAATAATGAGTAAATAAATCTTTAGTTTCTGGGTGTTTTAGAGCATGGGCGATCGTTGCTTTTAAATAACCAAACTTACTTCCACAATCATAGCGTACGCCTTCAAACTCCCAAGCATGCATCATCTCGTCATTTAGCTGACGAGCAATAGCATCAGTCAGTTGAATTTCTCCGTTTTTTCCAATGGGCGTGCGGGAGAGATATGGGAAGATAGTCGAAGTAAGAATATAGCGACCAACCACAGCCAAATTGGAAGGCGCTTGTTTGGGATTAGGTTTTTCTACAATAGTGTTAATCTGGCTCAGTCGACCCTCTTTAGTTTTATAACCGATTATACCGTACTGTTCACTTTCTTCAGGAGTTATAGCTTGTACAGCAATGATAGTATTCTGTTTGTCTTGATAGATATCTAACATTTGCTTCAAACAAGGGATAGTGGAATCAATCAAATCATCGGCAAGTAAAACAGCAAATGCCTCTTCATTAATAAGAGGTCGAGCGCACAAAACAGCATGTCCCAAGCCTAATGTGTCTGGTTGACGTAGATAAACACAACTAACCCCTTTCGGCAAGATATTTTTCACAATAGCTAACAGGTCTTTTTTTCCTGTTTCAGCTAGCTTGGCTTCTAATTCATAATTCGAATCAAAATGATCTTCAATAGCCCGTTTGCTACTACTTGTTATAAAAATAAGCTCAGTAATTCCTGCAGCAATCGCTTCTTCTACTGCATATTGAATTAAAGGTTTATCCACAATAGGCAACATTTCCTTAGGACTTGCTTTTGTTGCGGGTAAAAAACGTGTACCAAGTCCCGCAACCGGGAAAATTGCCTTGGTAATTTTTTTCATATTATAAGTGTTTCCCGCGACCAATGGCATAGTATTTAATTCCCAACTGTTTTAAAAATTTTGGATCATAGAGGTTTCTTCCGTCAAAGATAACGGGTTCTTTTAAATGTTGTTTGATGAGTTGAAAATCAGGATTAAAGAAGTCATTCCATTCAGTGACTATTACTAACACATCGGCATCAATTAAGGCTTTTTCTAAGCTATCACAACAACTAAAATTAGTTTCACTTTTATATAAACGTGCGGCCTCGGGCATCGCGACGGGATCAAATGCTTGAATTTTCATTCCTGCAGCTAAAGCGGACGCAATCAACACTTTGCTAGGTGCTTCGCGCATGTCGTCTGTGTTTGGTTTGAAAGACAAACCCCAGAGGGCGATTATCTTTCCATTTAAATCATCTTCAAAGTATTGGGAAATTTTGCTAAATAATAGTTTTTTTTGTGCATCATTAACTTGATGTACAGCATTTAATAATCGGGGTTGATAATCAACTGTTTTTGCGGTGGTCTCTAAAGCCACTACATCCTTAGGAAAACAAGAACCACCATAACCACATCCTGCATTGATAAAATGATAACCGATACGAGGATCGGAGCCGATGCCAATGCGAACTTGCTCTATGTCCGCATCTAAACGTTCTGCTAACTGACTTATTTCATTTATAAAACTAATTTTTGTGGCTAAAAATGCATTGGCTGCATATTTGGTGAGTTCGGCAGAGCGAATATCCATAGCGATTAAACGATCGTTATTACGATTGAAGGGTCTATAAAGATGTCGTAAATGGGTTTCTGCAGAATTATTATCGGTACCAATAATAATTCGGTCAGAACGCATAAAATCATTCACTGCCGCGCCTTCACGTAAAAACTCAGGATTTGAAGCGACATCGAATGCAATGTTGACGTTACGATGATCTAATTGCTTTTGAATAATGGCCTTCACTTTATTAGCAGTGCCAACCGGCACTGTCGATTTATTGATAATCAGTTTGGGCTCCTGTAGAGATTTACCGATATATTCTGCAACCTCTAAAACATAAGTTAAATCCGCTGAGCCATCTTCATCTTGAGGCGTACCTACGGTAATAAATTGATAAAAACCATGTTCAATACCTTGTTGAGGGTCTGTACTAAAATTTAGCCGACCAGCGCTTAAATTTTTTTGTAATAAAGCCGGCAAATCGGGCTCATGAATAGGGCATTCGCCTGATTGTAAACGCTTTATTTTTTCTTGATCAATATCAATGCAAAGCACTTTATTTCCCTGCTCAGCTAAACAAGCCGCTGTGACCAAACCTACATAACCTGCACCAAAGAGATTAATTTGCATAAATATTTTAAAAATAGACTAGAAAAAATTAGAAGTCTAGCAAAAGCGGTATAGTATCGCAGAATAGCGATTGCTTCAATTTTGGCTTAGTATACGCTAGACTTTGATGTTTAGAGAGTAATTCTGATGCGACCCTATTTGGATTTTTTACAACATATTCTTAATATGGGACAAGCCAAAACCGATAGGACGGGCACCGGCACACTCAGTACCTTCGCTTATCAAATGCGTTTTGATTTGAGTGTTGGTTTTCCGCTCGTCACGACCAAAAAATTACATTTAAAAAGCATCATTTATGAATTACTGTGGTTTTTACGTGGCGATACCAATATTCGCTACTTAAATGATCATCAAGTGACTATTTGGGATGAATGGGCCGATGCAGCGGGCAACTTAGGACCTGTTTATGGTAAGCAATGGCGTTCTTGGCCAACAGCCGATCATCAAGCGATTGATCAGATGAGTCAGCTTATTCAACAAATAAAAACTAATCCGGATTCGCGTCGCTTAATTGTTAGCGCTTGGAATGTGGGCGAGCTAACAAAAATGGCCTTGCCGCCTTGTCATTTGTTATTTCAATTTTATGTCGCTAATTCGCGTCTTTCCTGTCAGCTATATCAACGTAGTGCCGATGCATTTTTAGGAGTACCCTTTAATATTGCTTCTTATGCGTTATTAACCCATATGATTGCGCAACAATGTGATTTGCAGGTCGGTGAGTTTATTTGGACCGGCGGTGATTGTCATATCTATAATAATCATCTTGAGCAAGTACATTGTCAATTATCACGACAACCCCATGCTGAACCACAATTAAATATCTTGCGCAAACCGCAATCATTATTTGATTATTGCTTTGATGATTTTGCATTAAAAGATTATACGCATCATTCGGCGATTAAAGCTGCGGTAGCAGTTTAGTAGAAAATTAATTTTATGTTGAAAAAAATTGTGTGTTTACTTTGATTATTTCTGCTGTTGCAAAAGCCGATATTAAATCTCATGAACAAAATTTAAAATATCCGATGGTTGTTTAGCTTGTCCTAGCATTGCATTCGCTACAATAGAATTTAGCTTTTGTAAAATAGGTGATTATTTAGGCCCTAAACTTGAAAGTTTTAAATTAACTTCGGATATCTAAACAATAAATAATAATTTATAAATTAATTTTTTCATTCCTTAAGGAAACCTTAATTATAAATCGTTAGTCTAATATTCTAAAAATTAGTTCTAGAAAAACAATAAAAATTCTCGAGGTTTTTATTTTATGGGTGTAAAGAAAGAAGTTACGATACTAAAAGTTCAAAGTAAAAATTCTAATTGCAAAGATACTGCTAAATGGGAACAAGCACATAAAGTTATTTTGCTAACTACCCAAAATGGTGGGACTGCAATTACCGATGAGCTTCCTGGTGGCGGCATAGTAAAACAGAGGATCGCAACTCAGGAACAGAAAATAAGAAATAATAAATTTCAATCAACCATTCGTATACTTGATTCTACTATAGTAACTTCAAGCTCTTCTATAGAAAATCATAATGCTAAACAGGTTGAATCCCAAACACCTAGCCTAAGACGTAGTAATAC
>Ga0075365_10000113_pt1 | contig 23945 bp, 29 predicted proteins | sample EndMetdeltDD1765_FD_71387 | JGI IMG/M metagenome (GOLD analysis project Ga0075365, IMG submission 71387) | Populus endosphere microbial communities from Tennessee, USA - Endosphere MetaG P. deltoides DD176-5 | ecosystem: Host-associated > Plants > Roots > Endosphere | place: USA: Tennessee... | reverse complement strand
CACTGCGCTGGTAAAATCCTTTGTCGACAACGTCATTATGCCGCCAGTAGGGATTTTGCTTGGATCGGCAGATGGACTGCGCGGATTGTCGGCGAGCCTCGGTGTCCATGGCGGTAAAGAAGTAACCTGGCAGTATGGGTTATTCCTGGCAGAACTGGTGAACTTTTTGATCTTGGCGCTGACCATTTATGTCGTGGTGAAAATTCTTCAGCTGGACCGGCTGGATAAAAAGAAGGAGTAAACATGCTTCAAAAATCCGACGTGCAGTGGCGTGAAATTCTTTCACCTCAGCAGTTTGCGGTTTTGCGCGAGAAGGCGACCGAGGCGCCATTTAGTGGAGAATATGACGGGCTCTATGCTGATGGTGTCTATGCCTGCGCTGCTTGCGGGCAAGTGTTGTTTGATAGCGGAACCAAATTTGACGCGCACTGTGGCTGGCCGAGTTTTTACGACGCCAAGCCAGGCGCGGTGAAATTTCGTAGCGACGATACTCATGGCATGTTGCGCACCGAAGTAACCTGTGCAAATTGCGGCGGACATCTTGGCCACGTCTTTGAGGGTGAGGGGCTTGAAACGCCGACTGACAAGCGCTTTTGTATTAATTCTTTGAGTTTGAAATTCAATTCCAAATAACCGTCATATTGACATAATTATATTATTAATGTATAATAACCTCCGACCATTCGAGTAGAAGGGTTCATTCCTCATGGGTGAACACGTTACGTTGGTAGTGCTCTTCACCGGTGTCGGTGCTCTCGTTGTAGGCCTGACCTTGGACTGCGCGATGGGCAAGAAGCGCCTGACGTGGAGGCAGAAGGTCACCTTCGGTGTCGTGACGCTCTGTGTTGGCGGGCTGTTCCTTGTGCCTGTAGCGCACAAGGGCAACCGTCTGGCCAGTGAGATCGACAAGTGGCAGACGTACAGCGGTTCGATTGCAACTGGTACGTCGGGCAACTTGCCGTACTTGGTCACCGACGCAGGCTACCGCGTTGTCACGCGGAGTGCCCAGCCCTACAAGGCGGGAACGCCGATCATTCGCCTGTCCCCCCAAGGGCTGGGGCGAGGTTTGCGAGCTGGCTGACAGCAAGGTGTACACCCGCTGGTCGTCCGAGTTCACGCCGGCCTATGTGGTCCGGTCCATGGTGGTCATGCTGTTGTTCGGCGGCGGCATCCTTTTGAGGGTCCGCCACCTGAAGCGCGCCGGCAAGCTGTAAGGCTTACCCCATCTTCCGTCTCTGGGGCAATTGAGACGGACGTGACGCTGGAGCACGAAAACCTCCAGCCTGATTCTGAGTATTGAAGAGCTTCAATGTTGAGAATGAGAGGCTACTAAGGAAAGACCCCCGGCGGTTGCCGAGGGTCGATCCGTGCGCGCGAGCGGCGGGCTCACTTGTTGTCGGAGCTGGGCCAGATAGCCACCAGCCACGCCCAGAACCAGAAGTCGGCGTCGCCTCGGGACGTACCGAAGGAGATGCGCCACCCGGTTTTTACAGGTTTGCCACCCGGCGTCGCCACGGCAGCCTCGAAGACGAGGGACTGGCCGACGACCGCCTGGAAGGCTTCGCCCAGTCGGTCGTACCACTCCTGCTTGACGTAGGTGTCGGCGAGCTTCAGGCGCAGGCGCGTCTTGTCGCGCGTCACCGTGCCGGAAAGAACGAACTCCAGGCTGACGAAGCGGCGCGAGAGCTCGGTAACTTTCTCGGTGGGCAGGCCACGGATATTGACGGAGACGCCGTCGTTGTTCCGCCACGCATTCGGGGCGGGGTAGTTAGCGGACAATCTCATGGCAGCTCGATTCTCTAGCGTACACGGATGATGAAGTACATCGGTATAATTATATACTTTATATGCTAAGTTGTCAAAAACGGTAAAACCTCGGTGGTTTGCTATACTACAGATATGACGAAAAAAGCAAAAATCCTCTGGGTAGACCTAGAGATGACCGGGCTCGACCCTGTAGAGGACCGGATTTTGGAAGTAGCGGCGATTGCGACGGACTGGGATTTTAACGAGATTGCCACGTATGAGGCAGCGGTCAAGGTAAGCCCACAGCTGTTAGAACGCCGCATGAAGGTAGGTAAAGATTTTTGGGATGCTAACCCCGAGGCGCGTGACGGGCTGATCGCGCAAAATATTGACCGTGGCCGGTCTGGCAGCGACATCGAGGATGAGCTGCTGGCGTTTCTTGACGAGCATTTTGTCGACGGAAAGCCAGTGTTGCTTGGGGGTAATTCCATCCATCAAGACCGCAAGTTTATCGCGAATGAATGGTCCAAGCTGGATGCGCGTCTGCACTACCGTATGCTCGACGTGAGTGCCTGGAAAGTCGTGTTTGAAGGGAAGTTCAAAAAGAGATTCACTAAACCCGAAGAGCACCGTGCGCTTGGCGATATCCGGGGAAGTATAATGGAACTCAAATATTATCTAGGAAAAGTAAAAGCATGACCCACAAAGAAATCGAAGAATATCTGCTAAGTTTCCCAAATGCCTGGCTGGACTTTCCGTTTGGCGAAGGAACATCGGTGTACAAAATCGGGCACAAGGAAACGGGCGAGGGAAAGATGTTCGCGATCATTCAGGACGAGAGCAAGCCGCTTCGCATTAGTTTGAAATGCGACCCGCAGCTAGCTGAAAACCTGCGCGAAAAATACGAAACCGTCGTTCCTGGCTATCACTTAAACAAAAAGCACTGGAACACGATTATTTGTAGCGGCCAGCTGTCCGACGAAGAAATCCGCGACCTTGCGAACCTTAGTTACCAGCTCGTTTCGGCCAGCTAGCTGTTAGTGGCGTTAAAATCACCCAGCTGTTTTTTGATGGGCTGCAGATTACTGTCCGTCGTCTCGAGGAAAGTCTTCAGCGAGGCACTCTTGGTGTTACCGTAAATATCTTTTATAAGGGCGGCGGTAGTTTCAAGCTGGTAGCTCATTTCGCGGGCATAGGTGCGGTCAAAAATGGCGTTCAGACGCGCGTCTTCCAGCCGCTGGATAAGTTCTTCGTTAGCTTCTTTTGCGGTAATAGTCTTGTCGATCTTGCTAACTTTGACGCCGTTTTTCTCTAGAGGTTCGACGATGTCGCGGTTGGTATTAGTAAGGAAGATCGACAGGTTACTGTTAGTGCTGCGCAGTTCGCCGCTTTTGATTTTCTTTTGCGAATCTTTCGCTATTTCCTGTAAGGTGATGAGACGTGCGGCGAGCGTCTGCATTTTTTGCGTCGGACCGTTGCCGCTGCTCATAAGCATGATCAGGCCGACCATCAGGGCGACAAAGATACCCCCAGCGACAATCAGGAAGAAGAACTTATTGCCCATGCCGGTTTTTTGCGGCTTGGCGGAGATTTCGTTCAGATAATCAATCGAATACTGCGGCTGTTGTTGATTGCCGTCGTTTGGATACTGAGGCTGGTTTTGGTTTGGATACATACTAACCTCTATTAAAGCATATGCGATAACAGAGGTAAAGGGTGATATAATAATACTATGCAAGACGCCAAAGAAGAAGTCCGTGCGCGCCTCAATATCGAGGACGTGATTGGTGAATACGTCCAGCTTAAGCGAGCGGGGCGCCACTTTAAGGGTCTTAGTCCGTTTAGCGGCGAGAAATCGCCGAGCTTTTTTGTGACGCCGGACAAGCATATTTGGCATGATTTTTCTTCGAACAAGGGCGGTGACATGTTTAGTTTTGTGATGGAAGTCGAGGGAATGGATTTTCGTCAGGCGCTGGAGCATTTAGCACGCAAAGCTGGTGTCGACCTGTCGCAGTACGAATCGGCAGGAAGCCGCGAAATGGCGCGCAACAAAAAGATCGCGCTCGATGCGCACGAACTGGCGGCAAACTACTATCAGCACAGTCTGTTGAAAAATCAGCATGCGCTCGAATACGTGTTTAAAAGGCGTCAACTTAGCAAGGAAATTGTCCGTGATTTTAAAATTGGTTACGCGCCGGCATCGGGCAGTGCGTTAGTGCAGTTTTTAACGAAAAAGGGTTTTAGTAAACAAGATTTGTTCAACTCGGGACTGCTTAACCGCTACGACGGTGACATGTTTCGTGGCCGCATGACGGTGCCGCTTATGGACGGCGGCGGGCAAGTAATTGGTTTTACCGCGCGCATTATCGAGGATGACCCGGGCGCGCCAAAATACCTGAACACACCGCAAACTATTTTGTACGATAAGGGACGTCACGTATTCGGGCTGTCGCAGGCAAAAGAAGCGATCCGCGCTAATGATTACGCGGTTATCGTGGAGGGTAACCTCGATGTTGTCAGTAGTCACCAAGCAGGAATTAAGCAAGTGGTGGCAACAGCTGGCACGGCCATCACCGAATACCACCTGCGGGCATTACGGCGCCTGACGGGCAACGTCCGCTTGGCGTTTGACGGGGATAGGGCGGGAATCGCCGCGACGGAACGTGCCATCCCGATTGCCAGCAGCGTTGGTATCGAACTGACGATCATCAGTCTGCCGGAAGGTGCCAAAGACCCTGACGAACTTATTCAGCAGGACGTAGCGTTATGGCAAAAGGCAATTGATGAGGCGAAGCCGGCAGTTGACTGGATTTTGGACCAGTACGCAGAGCGCGAAGACGTTACGACGGCAAGCGGCAAGCGTACGTTTACGACGGTTGCCCTTAACGTGGTACGCGGGCTGAACGACCCGATCGAGCGCGAACATTACGAGAAAAAAATCGCCAAAATGGTCGGTTCGTCGCTTGAGGCAGTCCGTACGAAGTTGCAGTCGGGCGAAAAGGAAGAGGCGCCAAAAATGCTAAAGCCGGTCGCCAAGCAATCGACCGTTTCCGGCCTTAGCTACGATCACACGGATACGCTGCTTGGCTTGGCGCTCATGCATCCACAGACTCATGATTTGTTTACTGACATCGATCCACAGATTTTTGGCGACGGGCGACGCATGGCGGTAGCGGCGTATCTTAAAACTCCACGACAGATGGCTGCAGCCGAGGTTCCTAAGGAGTTGCAAAAGTACGACGACTATGTGAAAATAGTCTTATTGCGGGCCGAGAAACGATACGGCAGCTGGAATGAAAACGATCAGTATTTCGAAGCAGCCAAACTACTCCGCCGATATAAAACCGAACACGAAAAAAAAGTACTCGAACAACAACTAAGTGAAGCCGAACAAAGCGGTGACGACGCGGAAGTTGAACGGCTAAGAACTGCGTACTACACATTAATAAAGGAGATGAAACGTGCCTAAAGATCCTATCACCCCAGCAGAAGAAGAAAACCAGGTAATCGACGCCAGCGGCGGACCGCTCAGCGACATCGACGAACCGGCGCTCGACGAACTTGTCGACGAAGAAGAGGACGATGTCGATACGCTTAATAACGGGCAGTATTTTGACGACGTCAGCGACGACAGCGTCCGCCTGTACCTGCGTGAAATCGGTAAAATTCCGCTGCTAAATGCAGAAGAAGAGCTTGCCCTGGCGCAGGAGATTGTCGCAAACCGTGACGAACTCGAAGAAGTGCAGAAAAAACTCGAAGATGGGGACTTAAGCGCGAGCGAACAGCAAAAACTCAAGACTCGCGCGGCAAAACTCAGCCGGCCAAAAGACAAGATGGCAGAGGCGAACATGCGTCTTGTTGTGTCTATCGCCAAGAGGTACAGTGGTCGTGGCCTTGATTTTCTCGACCTTATCCAAGAAGGCAACACCGGTCTTCTCCGTGCGGTCGAAAAGTTCGACCCGGACAAGGGCTTTAAATTCAGTACCTACGCCACTTGGTGGATTCGTCAGGCGATCACCCGTGCCATCGCCGACCAGGCCCGTACCATCCGTATTCCGGTGCACATGGTCGAGACGATCAACAAGTTGCTTCGCACTCAGCGCCGCATGACCCAAGAGCTCAACCGCGAGCCAACCATCGAAGAGCTGGCTAAAGAGCTCGAGATGGAGCCAGAAAAAGTCGAATACGTTATTAAAATCAAGCAGGATATCACCAGCCTTGATGCCGGCGTTGGCCGTGATGGCGAGGACGAGGACAGTACGCTGAGTGATTTTATCGAGGACGAGGACGGCGAAACGCCGGAGGCTTCGGCGGCGAACCAGCTGCTAAAAGAGCAGGTCCAAGCGGTGCTTTCTACGCTTTCCGAGCGCGAACAAAAGATCGTGAAGATGCGTTTTGGCCTTGAAAACGGCAAAAGCCATACGCTTGAGGAAGTCGGCCAGGAATTTGCCGTTACCCGCGAACGTATCCGCCAGATCGAGGCTAAATCGCTGGCAAAACTACGCAAGCACAAAGACGCCAAAAAATTGCACGAATACCTCGGCTAAAAAAGCCAAATAAAAAACTCCGCATAGTTGCGGAGTTTTTTATTTAGTTGTAAAAGGCGAGATGCTCCAATTCGTTGTCGATTTGCTTGTAAAAGCGCTCCATGTCGCCGTCATTCATAATGTAGTAGTCGGCAATAGCAATCGGGCCGCCTTTTTCCAGGTTTTCGATCTCCGACCAGTCCCGTTGGTCAACTTCGGCTGATGTCATTGGTCGTTCGGGGCGTTTAGCGAGGCGGGATTTTCGCATATGTTTTGGGGTAACGACCGCGATAACGCTCATTTCGCCGGGGAATTCGTGTTTGAGGATTTTGTATTCGCTCCAGGTATACAGGCCGTCGAGGATGATGCGGTGCTGGCCGGCGTTAATTAAATCACGAACTTCTTTGACGACGCGCTTAACGACAAAATCTTTACCTTCGCGCTCGCGGATTTCCTCGCGGAAGACTTGCTGGCTTTCCCAGGTAATGTCGATTCCGGCCTCTTCCATCGCTTTATAAATGATGCCGCCAAAATATACTTTCGGGTATTTTTTCTCAGTCAGATGGTCGACGGCGGTACTTTTGCCGCTGCCCGCAAGGCCTACAAATGCAACAATTTTGACGTTTTCGTGATGTTTCATATAGCTATTAGTGTAACAGAAGTGACGCTTCGTCAAAAGGAAGATGCTATGATAAACGTAATGGCACGAAACCATCTTCCTAAATCCGAAATCGTAGTCGCAATACTTTTGCCGATTTTGGTGTACGTACTCGACTGGGCGACCATTGGACGACAGGCACCGCTTTATATTGCGCCGTCGTGGGGCGCGCCGCGTCTGGTATTCGTGATCGTCGCGCTCCTGCCGCTTGTTTGGCTGATATTGGGGAGCGGGGCGCTTGGATATGTTTTTATGCGCCGAAAGCTTGCCGTTGTTGCAGCTATTGCGACGGGTCTCTTTGCGTATGGTCTGCTTGCTATTGCGCCCATCGCCGCTCGCCAGATCGGCGTTGTCGCGAGTCTCTTGCTTGCGGGTGTCGCGACGTCGCTGGCATTTTATCTGCTGTATGGATTTTTAACGCGCACAAGCCGACCAAAAATCATGAGTGCCGTGGCGATAATGGGTGCTCTTGTTTTTATTACGGCGGCGTCGATCGTATCGCTTTACTTCCTGCGGCTGAACTTTTACCTCTAGCGATGCTATACTGGTAACTATATGAAGCGGTTGGTAGTTATAGATGGAAAAAGTGTATTTTACAGGGGTTATTATGCCATGCCAAACCTGTCAAAGCGCGACGGCACGCCAACTGGCGGCGTTTTTGGATTTGCAAGTTTGGCGCTGGAGCTGATGAAGAAGCTTGACCCCGATTACGTGGCGGTTGCATGGGACAAAAAGGGGACGAGCATTCGTAAGCGTCTGGAAATCCTTCCAACCTATAAAGCTGGCCGAAAAACACCACCAGACGATTTTTTTGTGCAAATTCCTATACTTCACGAACTGCTTGAAGCGTTTAACTGGCCCTTGTATGAGACAGACGATTATGAGGCTGATGATATTATGGGAGCGCTTGCAACCCAGGCGGCAGCGCAGGGCATCGAGACGTGCTTGATCACCAGCGATCTTGATATGCTACAGCTGGTCGGCCCTCTCACGCATGTGTACGCGCTTAAAAAAGGTCTGACCAACATCGAGCAGTTTGACGTCGATTACTTTGAAGGCAAATACGGCATCGAGGTAAACCAGTTCATCGACCTGAAGGCACTAAAGGGTGACAGCAGTGATAATATACCGGGCGTGCCGGGCATTGGCGAGAAGACCGGCGTCCAGCTTTTGCAGGAATACAAAACGCTCGATGGTGTGTACGACCACTTGGCCGAGATTAAGCCGACCGTTGCTAAAAAGCTCGAGGCGGGCAGAGAGTCTGCGTATACCAGCAAGCTCGTGGCCGAGATATGGTGTGACGCTCCGGTCAAGCTTGATTTGCAGGCAACCCGCGCGCACGAGCTCGATACCGACCGCTTGGCAAAGCTATTAAAAGAGCTTGAATTTACGTCACTGCTTCGCCGACTGCCGGATCACATGCAAAATAACGTGCAGGGGAGTTTGTTCGCATCTGTTGCGCCAAGCAGTATTCCACCACTGACCGAAGTATCGTGGCCGCAAATGTTGACCCTCGACGCGTCCGCCGAGACGTTGCTACACATTTCGGGCGAGGAAGTATGGCTGTCGACGGATAAAAAGACGGTAGCAAAAACCCGCTTGGCCGATGTGGATGCCAGCATGTGGCGCGCACTTGAAATGACACACGTCGTTGCCTACGATATTAAGGATTTATATCATACTGCGCATAATAAGGGTATAGAAGTCCGATTCGATCAGCTACATGACCTCCGTCAAGGCGCGTTTTTACTCGATCCGTTATCTCGTGACCGTTCTATTGGTGGGCTGGCGGGTGAAGAGCTGGACGAGACACACATGCCGGTGGTTATGGCGGCGCTTTGGCAAATTTACGACCGGCAAAAGACAGGGTTTGAAGCGGAGCCCAAGATTGCCAACGTTGCCCGCACGCTCGATTTTCCGCTGACCTACATGCTCTACCGCATGGAAGCCCGCGGTATCAAGGTCGACAAGGCGCTGCTTGATACGATGAGTAAAGAGCTTGGCGACGAACACACCCAGCTTGAACAACAAATGTATGACATGGTGGGGTACGAGTTTAACATCGCCAGTCCAGCGCAACTTTCCGAAGTGCTCTTTACTAAGTTGCAGCTTCCAACGACAGGTATCAAAAAAGGAAAAACAGGCTACAGCACCGGTCAAAAAGAGCTCGACAAACTTCGTGGTCATCCGATTATCGAGCTGATCGAGCGTACGCGCGAGCTGGCAAAACTCAAAAATACCTACGTCGATACGCTGCCAAAACTGGCCGACGAAAACGGTCGCATCCACACGACATTCAATCAGGACGTCGCAAGTACGGGACGCCTCAGCAGCACCAGCCCAAACCTGCAAAACATCCCGGTTCGTACCGACCTTGGCCGTCGCATCCGCGAAGCGTTCGTGCCAGAGGGTGACAAGGTTTTTGTTAGTGCCGATTATTCGCAGTTCGAGTTGCGTTTGGCTGCGGTATTAGCGGGCGACACCCAGTTGATCGAGGACTTTAATGGCAAAACCGACATTCATACCAAAACCGCCGCACAGGCGTACGGCATTCCGATTGACGATGTCACCAAAGCCCAGCGCCGCGCCGCCAAAGTGATCAACTTTGGTGTTCTCTACGGCATGAGCCCGCACGGACTGTCGGCGGCTACCGGCATGAGTTTTACAGAGGCGAAAAAGTTCATTGACCAGTACTTTGAACTGCGTGCACCGATCCGCAGGTTTATTGATAGCACACTAGAAAGGGCGAGAGACGAAGGCTATGTAGAAACCTACTTTGGCCGTCGTCGCCCGACGCCCGATGTCAGCAGTAGTAACTTTATGGTGCGCGAAGGTGCCAAACGCGCCGCTGCTAACATGCCAATTCAGGGAACGGAAGCCGACCTTATGAAAATGGCGATGCTGCGTGTCGACGAGAAGCTTGGCGACTTGGGTGAACAAATTTTGCAAGTTCACGACAGTATCCTGATCGAATGTCCAAAGGAAAACGCTGAAAAAGTAGCAGAACTCCTTAAGGATACGATGGAAAATATCTACCCTGATCTAAAGATCAGTTTGGAAGTCGATGTGACCACGGGGAAAAACTGGGGAGAACTCTAATGGCGAGTGAACAACTGCAAACGTATTTTGTTGGTGTAAAGGGTGTTATTGTCGATGACGACAGGATTTTGCTATTAAAAAAGTCGGGTGAGCGCGCGTTTTGGGATGTTCCTGGCGGCCGCATTAACCGGGACGAAAAAGTTGCCGAAACCTTGGAGCGCGAACTGCGCGAAGAATTACCTTCGATCACAAAAATCCAACAAGGGAGGCTGCTTGCTGAGACCGGATGATCGCGGACGATGTTGGGCTGACGCTGTTATTTTACAAAGTTGAAGCCGAGTTTGACGGAGAAATTACTCTTAGTTCCGAACATACCGAGGCGTGTTGGATGACGTTTGACGAAGCACGCGAACTGGGGTCAGAGGGAATTGCTGCTGTCGTTAATGAGCTCTCCCGTAACGAGAACTATTGACTTTAAAGCATAAATATGATAGAGTAAAAGTATGTATAAAGGCAATTCCTCTCGAGTATTACCGGTTGTCATCGTTCTGATCGTGATTGCGATCGCGGTAGCGGCGCTGGTTTCTATCGGCCGCGTTATTTTTAGTGGTGGTTCGCCAGCTGATTCATCTCAGGTCGACACCAGCCGTGAATCACTCCTTAATACCGCGTCGGACCACAATGTCCGCATGACAGTGCGCGGTCCAATCGTTGCTGACGAGGATTTTCGTTCGTATCGTGTGACGATCAACGCGACGTCTCGCAGCTTGGTAACGTACTCGGGTTATCTGGATGAAACTATCGGTAGCAAACGCCTGAACAACAATAACAGAGCATATGAACAATTTGTTCACGCGCTAGATAAAGCCAATCTCGTAAAGGGTACACCATATAACGACGAGCGCGATGATACCCGTGGCATCTGTGCGACTGGCCGTGTCTACGAATTTGAAGTCCGCGACAGCGACGGTGCGGTGAAGCGCCTATGGACCTCAACCTGTAGGGGCTCAAAGGGAACGTTCGTTGGAAGCGTCGAACAAGTCAGCAACCTGTTTCTTGAGCAAATCCCTGACAACGACGAATTGCTCGATAAAATCGATTTATAGTTAAATACCGCGTATACTACTAGTGTGATACGCGGTATTATTTTTGATTGTTTTGGTGTGCTCTACGTGGATACGAGCCAGTATTTTTACGAGCATCACGTTAAAAACTACGAGCACCTGCGACCGGAATTAAAAAATTTGAACAAGGCGGCAGACTACGGACTGCTGAGTCAGGATGAACTTAACCAGGCGGTGGCTGATCTTACCGGCCTTGATTTGCCATTCGTTTCTGCGCATATCCAAGGGGTGCATAAGCGCAACGACAACCTTTTGGAATTTGCCCAGCAGCTACGTGGGGAGTACAAGATAGGGCTGCTGAGTAACATCGGCCCTGGCTCGATGGAGAACTTTTTCACCAAGCCTGAGCGTGACAAATTGTTTGACGCTGTCGTGATGTCGGGCGAAGAGCAAATGACAAAGCCACATCCGCTGATTTTTGCGCTGACGGCCGAACGTCTTGGCTTGACGCCGGGCGAGTGCGTGATGATCGACGATGTCGAAGAAAATTGTTCGGGTGCGGACGCCGCGGGCATGCGTGCGATTTTATACGAGTCAAACCAGCAGGCGATGGATGAGCTGCGGGCGTTGCTAAAGGAGGCGAATGCCTGAGCTCCCTGAGGTAGAGACCGTCCGGCGTGGGTTGCAGCAACTGATTGTCGGTCGCACGGTAAAAAGTGTCACGCATGACACGCCAAAGAGTTTTCCAAACTCGGGTGGGGACGTGGCGCAGTTTTTGATTGGCGCAAAAATAAAAGAAGTGCGCCGCCGTGCCAAGGTGTTGCTGATCGATCTTTCGACACCGTATACATTAGTTATTCATTTGAAGATGACGGGGCAGATGGTATTTGTCGCGCCGAGTAACCTTCCTTTAGCCGACCTGACCCCGTTGGAGCGTCAGCGAACAACACGGGAGGCAGAAGGAACGGTTGTGAAGGGCGACAAAGATGAGCATGTCTATCAAACCGTTCCCTCGCAAAACGGCTTCGCTCCGGGACTGACAAGAGTCCCGACGTCTGGTCAGCCTCGGGCTGCAGATGTTTTGCTTCAGAAAGGTTCGACAGAACAGGAACGCTTTGGCGCCGGCCATCCAAATGATAGTTTGATCGGCAATCTGCCGGATCGTTCGACACGCGTGACGATTGAGTTTACTGACGGCTCACATCTATATTTTAACGACCAGCGTAAGTTTGGTTGGATGAAGCTACTACCAACACTTGAAGTGCCGAATATCGATTTTATGAAAAAGGTCGGCCCCGAGCCGCTTGAGGCAAACTTTACCGTGACCGAGTTTGCCGAGCGGTTCGCGCGTCGCGCCAAAACCAGTATCAAAGCGGCGCTGCTCGACCAGACGGTCATTGCCGGGGTGGGGAATATTTATGCCGACGAATCTTTGTGGGGCGCGAAAATTCATCCGAAACGACTCGTCAATACGATTACTGCAAAAGAATTTGCAAAACTCTACACCGAACTGCGCGCTGTTATGAATCTTGCTATCGAAAAGGGCGGCAGCACGGATAAAAACTACGTTAACGCCGAGGGAAAGCGGGGAAGCTATATGGATTTTGCCCGCGTGTTTCGCCGCGAAGGCAAGGCGTGCCCGCGCTGTGGAACGATAATAATTAAGTTCAAAGCTGCTGGCCGCGGAACGCACATTTGTCCGCATTGTCAGGTAGAAGCGTAACCGTAATTGACAAAACCTATCTTTTTTGTTATTATATTTTTATATGGCAACCGCTGTTGAAAATAAACATATATTTGACTTTCACGACCAACGCTTCAATCTGCATAGGCAGCGAGCGCACGAATTTGTTCGCGACGACCTTGCCATGTCGCACATCATAGGACTTGGGCGTTTGGCGATAATTCATGAAGATCATGCTTCGGGGGTTGCAGCCACGCTGGGCCGCTCGTCGTGGGGCAAGGGAGAGTACGATCCTTTCACGCTAGAGGCAGTCGTTACGGCAGAGCCCGATATGAATAATGAGGCCGGAGCAAGTCATGCGCTCGTCAGTGGTGCAGTGCACGAATATACTCATTCCGGGACGCTCGACAAAGCCGAAATAGGGGAGCATACATTTTGGCTTGAAGCGCTTGCTGGTCTGGGTGAGGCGCTCTACCTAAAGGATTTGGCAGACCGAGGTAAACGAGCACGCGTTCGCGATGGATTTTTAAGAAGGGCTGGCGTGGATCTTTGGGTGCCTGGTGCGTTTCGGTACTACGATAATGACGACAGCAAGACGGCTAACTCTTCGCAGGGGTTAATGGCGGCAAGCGCCTTTGCGCTCAGTCGGCAGCGCAGTGGAGTGAGTGGTAAAGATGTACTTGCCGCAAGTCATCCGCAAAACCGAGGTCACGTTGCAATGATGAAAGCCTCGTTTGACCAACTGAAACCTGGCCTTTCAAAAGAGATCGAGACATTTCCACAAACTACAGATGGTATTGTTCAGGCAACGGCTGCCGTTCAGCATGAAGCCCGCAAACAGGGAATGTCACTTCCTCTTCGCCGCTAGGCTACGGTATACTGGATACAATGATAACTCTGTTGACCGGTGAGAATAGTTTTGAGGTTGACCGCGCACTAAAAAAGATTGCCGCGGATTTTGATGGTCAGCCCGAACGAATTGATGGCAGTACGCTTGATATCAAGCAGCTACCCGATCTGTTAATGGGAGCGACGCTGTTTGCCAACAAACGGTTGGTAATTATAAAAAATCTGTCCGAAAACAGCAGCGTATGGACGGAATTTAGCAAGTGGCTGCCAAGAATATCGGACGATGTCACTCTGGTACTTGTCGAGCCAAAACCGGACAAGCGGACGAAAACTTACAAAGAGCTGCAAAAGGCTGCCTCGGTGGAAAGTTTCACTGTTTGGGGCGATCGTGATAGCGTGCAGGCGGAAAAGTGGGTAAGTGACGAGGCGAAAAACCTGGGTTTTGTGTTGGATAAACAATTGGCGCAATTTCTGGTGGCTCGGGTCGGGTTAGACCAATGGCTGCTCTACCAGGCACTTGAGAAATTGTCGGTAGCGGAAAGCGTGAATAAGGAAGTTATCGAGGATATTGTTGACGCCAACCCGACTGAAAACGTCTTTTATTTGTTCGAGGCGGCGCTGCGCGGTGAGACCGCAAAGCTTGTGGGCATGATAAAAACACTGGAACTCACCGAGGATCCGTACCGGCTGTTTGGGCTACTGGGCGGCCAAGCGTTTCAATTGGCTGCGCTGGCGGTGGCTGAAAAGCCAAGTGCTGAAGTAGCAAAGGATCTGGGCGCGCATCCGTTTGCGATGAGTAAGCTGGCACCTCACGTTAAAAAACTTGGGCGGGAAGGGGTGCGGAAGGTCGTCGCGGCATTTGCCGAGGCTGATAGCGGTATGAAAACATCGGCGGGCGACCCGTGGCTGTTAATCGAGCGCGCGCTCATGAAAGTTGCCGCGCTATAAAAAATACCCCGCGTCGTTGCGGGGTATTTTATTTTGAATCGAATTATTTGTCTGCTTTTTTCGCTGCTGGCTTCTTTGCGGCAGGCTTTTTAGCTGGTGCCTTTTTCTCGGCGGTAGCTTTTGGAGCGGCTTTAGCTGCTGGTTTTTTTGCTGCTGCTGGCTTTGCGACTGCTTTTTTAGCAGGGGCAAGCTTTACGCCAGCTTCTTTTGCTACCTTGGAAAGCTGTGACTTGCGGCGGGCAACGGTGTTTTTCTTCAAAAGCTTCTTTTTAACAGCGGTGTCGAGCTCGCTGTGAGCAGCTGAAAGGCCTTCACTCGTAGGTTTTGCCATGAATGCTTTAACGGCAGACTTGATGTCGCGCTTGATGCCAACGTTGCGTTCGCGGCGTACGGCAGTCTGTTTCATTCGTTTGATGGCTGATTTGATAATTGGCATGGTGTTCCTTTACCTTATAGATTTATAGATACAATCAAGTGGTAATTATAGAGGAAAAGACCGTAATTGTAAAGGAGGTAAGGGTATCTTTATAATTGCTGATAAAAAATCATGAGATTTTGCGATTTATTGACGCAGGCAAAGTACTTATGGTATAGTGAATCCAAATCTCACATAAAATAAAAAACTAGGAAACACCAAATGAACGATACAGGCGCCAAGCAGCAAATCGTCGAAAAGATCAAAAGCGGCAGCAACATCTTGGTTACCGTGAGTACCAATCCCTCGGTCGACGAGCTGAGCGCCGCACTTGGTTTGACCGTTTTGCTCAATAAAATGAAAAAACACGCGACCGCGGTGTTTAGCGGGGCAATCCCGCCGGCAATTACGTTTCTGGATCCGCAAAAGACGTTCGAGAATACGGTCGACAGTCTTCGTGACTTTATTATTGCGCTCGACAAAGAAAAGGCGGACCACCTTCGGTACAAGGTAGACGGCGACGTCGTAAAAATCTTCATTACGCCGTACCGCACAACGATTACCGGTGACGATCTTGATTTCAGCCAAGGGGACTATAACGTCGATGTTATACTGGCCCTCGGGGTGAAAAACCAGGATCATCTTGACCAAGCGCTTGCCGCACATGGCCGTATTTTGCATGACGCAACAGTGGCTACAATTAGCGCTGGCAGCGAGAAGAGTAACCTGGGTAGTATCGACTGGCGCGAAGAAAACGCCAGTAGCCTAAGCGAAATGATCGTGACGTTAAGCGACGCGCTTAAAACCGACAAGACACTGCTTGATGAACAGATCGCCACTGCGTTTTTGACGGGTATCGTTGCGGCAACTGACCGCTTTAGTAATAACCGCACATCGTCTCGTGTTATGACGATGGCTGCTCAGTTGATGGGCGCCGGAGCTAATCAGCAGCTGATTGCCTCAAAGCTCGAGGAAGGACAGGCGATTGGACCTGACGCGTCGGCAAGTACAAGCGATAATTCTGAGCAAAACGCCGACGGAACGACCGACCTTTCCGAAGGCGAATCGACCAAGCTCGACAAAAAGCCAAAAGCGCCAAAGCCGACAGAACCTCCTAAAAAGAAGGAAGATGACGGTTCGCTGACGATCTCTCACGAGAAAGAAGGTGATCTTGATGAGGTGGCGCAAAAAACCGAAGCCGAAAATCAGGCTGAAGCCGCCAAGCGTGCCGAAGAGGAGCTTGCCAAGCAGACTGAACAGGTTCCACAACAAAACCAAGACGAAGCGGCGAAGTTGGCTGAGCAAAATCTCGCCAAGCAATTATCGGGCGTTGCTCCCGCGGCCGCAGCAAACACGCCGTCGGTAGCGGATCTACAGAAGGATCTTGCCGAGGCGCAGGACGAGGTGGAAGAGGCGTCGGAACAAGCACCGACTACCGTTACGCCGCCAACCCCTGCTCCGTCACCTGCGCCGCTGAGTGGTGCGGTAAGCGCCGAAGCATGGAAGAACTCTGAGGGTCCGTCGATGGGCGGGACGCTCAACGCGACAACCGAGCAGGCTGCCGAGGACGCGCGCCGCGAAGAAGAAGCTGATCGTAACCACACCATCCTTAGTCATGGCGGGGCGTACGTCGGCAATTCCGAGCCAATGTACCAGTCGCCGCTCAATGCTGCCTCCATTCCGCCATCGGATCCGCCAATGATCGATCCATTGCAGCCACCTGCGCAAAAAGAGCCAGAGCCAGCATATACGACACCATTCGTACCGCCGTCTCCAACGCTCGCTGACCTTGACGAGCAAAACCGTGCGCCGCAGCACGACGAAGCGCGCGCTGCGATTGACGCTGCATTTAATAACGCGCCTGCGCCAGCACCGTCGGGCGCAGTGGCAAACCCATTTGGACCAGCTCCGCAGTCGAATCTTCCACCGCTCCCTCCGCTTCCAGACTTTTCGACCTTGCCACCGTTGCCGCAGGATCCTGGTTTTAACAATACACCCGTTCAACCTGGCCCATTGCCACCAGAGAACCTTGGTGAGATTTTGCCGCAGGCACCAGCACCGGCTCCAACGAATACTACACCGGCAGATCCGGGCCAGTTCCGTATTCCCGGCCAACCTTAGCGTTTTACAATAAAGTGATTGAGGCCCAGGCGATCGCCCTGGGCTTTTAGGTTATATTCGCAATCGGCGCGCTGTGAGTGGTGGGCGCGCATGATTTCGATGATGTCATTACGCAGGTTGCGGGCATCAATCGTCTCGTCGATTTCATTCTCGGTCCGCCCCTGTTCCATGTAAAGCCAATCGGTGTTTGCGGTAGGGTAGAGGTCATTCGAGAGACAGGCGAGGCGGATGCGTGTCAGCCTTGTGTCGTCGGCTTGCAGTCGGTAAAACGCCAGGCAGGCAGCACGTGCGGCAACGATGTGATCGATGTGACCAGTGAGTCCGTTTAGGTCGAGGCTCATAAATTCGACTTCGGTATCAACTGGCGCTGCATTTAGAACGGTTTGCGCGATGTCGCCTACTTGTCGCGCTACTTCGATCATGTCATGGTTCGACAGTTTTCCGTCGCTGTATCCCAGGTGATACATTCGCTTCGCTCCGAGCAACTCGCCAGCCTTCTTCCACTCCTGTAGACGGGTTTCGCCAAGGTTTTTCAGATTATCCGGGTTGGTGCCACCACCGCCATCTGTCAAACTGATGAGGTGAAGTTCGGTGCCGCTTCGTGTTTCTTGTAAAAGCGTGCCGGCGGGTCCAAACGCCTCGTCGTCGGGGTGGGCGAAAACGCCGATGATAATCTTTTTCATAGGTTTAGTATAGCGTGTTTATATTTTGGTGACGAATCATCGAGATCAATCTTCTTTTAGCCGACCTGACCCAGCTGGAGCGTTAGCGAACAGCACGGGAGGCAAAAAGAAGATTGTCTCGGTGATGAACACAAGGCGCAAACGCGCTATACTATACCCAATGAACGATGGAATTCTTTTGATTGACAAGCCGGCCGAGATGACCAGCTTTGGCGTGGTGGCGCGTGTCCGGCGCGTGCTGACGCAGCAGGCGGGTAAAAAAGTAAAGGTGGGGCATACCGGAACGCTCGACCCGTTCGCGACTGGCCTGATGATTTTAGTTATTGGCAAAGAATGTAAAAATGCAGGACATTATACAAAACTCGACAAGGTATACGAAGCGACGTTTCGTCTGGGGCAAACCAGCACGACGGGCGATCCCGAGGGTGAGATTACCGATGTGAGCGACAAGCGGCCAACGCGCGAAGAGGTGGAAGAGGTTTTGACGCGATTTACGGGGGAAATATCCCAGCGTCCTCCGATTTTTAGCGCTATAAAAATCAACGGCCAACGCGCCTACAAGCTGGCGCGAAACGGTGAAGAGATTGAAATTCCTACCAGGCAAGTCACAATTCATAGTCTGGAATTACTCGACTATACCTATCCGGAGCTGAAAATTCGCACGCACGTGAGCAGTGGCACGTATATCCGTAGTTTGGCGGTGGATATTGGTGAGGCGCTTGGTACAAAGGCGTACTGCACGCAGTTACGGCGTATTTCTATTAGCAAGTGGAGCGTGGCTGATGCGAAACAACTTAGTGATATGGGAGTTGTAAATTAACGATGGAAATCGAACTTTGGAACGGCAGTGCAAAAGCGATAATCGACCCGCGCGGCGCATGGATGACGAATTTATCAGATGATCGCGGCGACGTGCTTTTCCCGAAACGCAAGCTCAATACAATAGAAGGCGAAGCAAAGGTGCGTGGCGGATCGCACGTGTGTTTGCCGAACTTTGGGCCGGGTGGTGACAGTGGCCAATCTCAGCATGGATTTGGTCGGTTGATGGACTGGGATATTGCCGAGCAAACTGCCAACCACGTTGTCCTTTCGCTAGAAAAGGGTGGGCAGGGATACGAAAAATTACAATCAACACTGACGTATGATCTGGGAAATGCTTCGATCACGATGGAGTTAGAGGTAAAGAATACTGGCGATAGTGATCTGCGCGTGGCGCCGGCGTTTCATCCGTACTTTGCGGTACTTGGCGGGGAAGAGGTGAAAATTAACGGTGATGTGCAGCCGCTAGAGGATTTGGCGGACACGCTATTTGTAACCGGGGACTCGCAGGCTCTGGAGTTGCCGCTGCGCAAAATAACGCTTTCGTCCTGGCAATTACCGGTGTGGGCGCAGTGGACTGATCAGCTGGGTACATATGTGTGTGTCGAGCCAACGGTAGGCGGCTATACGTTCTTGGAAGACGCTCCGAGCGAGGCGGAATTGCTTGGTCCGGCTCAAACCCGAAAATACGCGTTGACGATCACTTGGGAATAAATCCCGCGCTACCTGTTGAAAACTTTTTCCAACTCTGTTACAATATCTCGTGATGATTACAGCAGATAACAAAGCCAAGGCACTTGCTTTGACACAGACTCACAAAACCGACGTCGGTAGCCCACAGGCGCAGGCATCGGTTCTCACGACTCGTATCAAAGAGATTACCGAGCATTTGAAGGCTAACAAGCACGACCACATGGCTCGTCGCGGTCTTATTCAAATGGTTGGTCGTCGTAAACGCTTGCTAAAATACCTCGAACGTACAAACTTCGACGCGTACAAGGCAACCGTCGCCGCCCTCGGACTCCGCAAATAATTGCGGGGTTTTTGTTTATAATAGAGTTATGACAAAACACTCTATGAGACTCAAAGCAACGCCATTTGCGCAAATCGTAAGTGGTAAAAAGACGATCGAAGCACGTATATACGACGAAAAACGTGAACACGTGGAGCTGGGTGACACAATTGTGTTTACGCTGGTTGACGATGCAACGCAGAAAGTCGAGACAAAAGTAATCGGTCTGCATCGCTATGAAGATTTTGGCACCATGTTCACGCATACTGACGTGACTAAATTCGGCGGTGAAGATGCTAAAAATATGACCAGTCAGATGTTGGCGTATTACGACCAAGCCGAACAAGACGCCAACGGTGTCATCGGAATCGAAATTTCGACCGAGTTGTAGATATAATCCCGCCTAAAATTAGACGGGATTATTGTGGCTTAAGTGGAACGAACCAATTACTTGTCGTTTTTCGCTAGCTCGTCGTAAATCATCACTGGCAGATTGCCGTCGATGTAGTTCTGGATGTCGATCGTTTGCAGAAACGCCGGCAAAACATTGTTTGCGTGCGGATCGATAAACTCGACATGCTCGATTTCTAGTAGTCCGTGTGACGTTTTTTCCAGGTCGATCGTGTGATAATCTTCTGGATTCTCCACATGGAAAAAGAATTCCATCTGTTCTTTTTTGCCGTCCTCGCTAAATTGCTGAACGAACAATAATTTGCCGATTTTAGGCGCGATGCCGGTTTCCTCGATCATTTCACGATGGAGGCCATCCTGTAGCGATTCGCCGATATCCAGCCCACCACCAGGGGTGCACCAATAGTCACGCGCTTCGCCGGTTTTGCCAGCGGTTAGCTGTTGACACAGTAATTTGCCGTCTTTAAATAGTATCGCGCGCGTTGCAATCCGTCGGGTTTTTATCATGAGTAAGTGCTCCTGATTAGTTTTTAGCTAGAGAGACGTCAGCGGTTCGGCCGTCCGAACGTGGTCGTATAGAGGATCCGCAGATCATAGTAATTGAATTGTAGCATATGATACGATGAAGTCATTATGCGAAAAGAAATTATCTTTGCAACGGGGAATAAAGGCAAAGTGGCGACGCTTGAACGACATTTGGCGGGCCACGATTTACATGTCAGTGTTACTCAGCGGCCACTCGAGCTCATCGAGCCACAGGCAACGACTGCCGCGGAAGTCGCACGCGTCAAGGCGAGGCAAGCGTACGATCAGACGCAACAGCCCGTGCTTGTCGACGATAGCTCGTTTCATATTTACGCACTTGGAGGATTTCCTGGTCCGTATATAAAATACATGCTAGAAACGGTTGGCGCTGACGGTATCGTGAAATTTATGGAGGGCAAGGAAGATCGCCGTGCGTACGCTACTAGCACGTTGGCATTCGTCGATGGAAATGGCGAGCTTCACGAGTTTTCAGCCCAGGAAGAGGATGGCGTTATTGCGGATCGTGTTTACGAAAGTATCAACGAGGGTTGGGGTGATCTGTGGAAGATTTATATCCCCGCGGGTAGTAAAAAGACGCTTAGCCAGATGGCAACCGACGAAATTGCAACACAACATGCCCAAAACGGTAAGAGCGCGTACGCTCAATTTTGCGAATGGCTAAAGGCGTATGAATCCAACATTTAATCAAATAGCCGCCGCGCTCAGGCGTTCGTGGGCGGCAGATACCGCGTTTGACGCGAGCGATTGGAGCGCGGAAAATCCGGCACGCGGCCAATGTGTCGTGACGGCGCTCGTCGTGCAGGATTATCTTGGCGGAGATTTGCAGCGTTACGAAGTAACAGGTGATTTTACCGAGACCCATTATACGAACGTTCTATCAGGAGGTGCGATCCTGGACGTGACGGCTTCGCAGTACGAGGGCCGTAAGGTTCACTTAACTTCGACCCCGACAAATCTCAAAGGCTTTTCATCAATCCGCGAAAAACGTTTGGCGGACAGTTCTACGCGCATGCGATACGAGATACTAAAAGCCCGCGTTGCGAAGGAGCTATGAGTATGAACGCGCTCACCAAAGACGAATTGGCGCAATTTCTCGACCAGCACCGTATAAAACCGCGCCTAAAACGCGAACTTCGCTTCACGCCTGAAGCCATTACCGATTGGGAAGATCGGGACTTTTTGACCGTCGTAAATCGCAGTAATTCAGAGGGCGTACTGGTCTTGCCTGGTGAAGAATACTTGGTGGTGCCGTTTGCTTTGCAGCCACGAAAAGCGAATGCGTCTGGGCGAACAGAAGCGATTATCTGTGATTTTTGCGCGACGTGGCAGCGCGGCTCGAACTCGGCGGTGATCAGTTTTGAAAAAGAGAATTCCACCCAGTCGTTCCTGTGCTGCGGCGACCTTAACTGTAGCCTGCATGTGCGTGGCAAAACTTCTGCCAGTAAGCTTTCGCGCACGCAGTTACGCGAAAATATATCACCCCAGGCGCGGATAGGGCGGCTCCAGCGCTGGCTTTCTGAGAAATTACGGCAAGCGGACGATTCTGCGGTATAATAAGACCATCACAAGCCACGGCGATGTAAGTGGTGGATATGGGGATTCTTTTAAGAAGTTCCGTACCCGTTACTTATTGCCAAACTATAGCAGGCACGTGACAAAAAGGAGGACATATAATGTCTACTATCAACCCAACAGGTAAGGAGATTATCTCGGTTACCACTGATCTTTGCGGTCAAAAATTAACGCTGGAAGTCAACCGCGTCGGTTTTCGCACCAGCGCCAGCGTACTGGTAAAGTACGGCGACACCGTCGTGCTCGGCACGACTATGGTCGGCAAAAAGCCAATGAGTGGCATGGATTATTTCCCGCTGTCGATCGACTATGAAGAAAAATTTTATGCAGCCGGCAAGATCAGCGGCAGTCGCTTTATCAAGCGCGAAGGCCGTCCAAGCGACGAGGCGATCCTTATTGGTCGCCTGATCGACCGCCCAATCCGCCCGCTGTTTCCAAAAGGCTATCGCCAGGAAGTCCAGGTGGTGTCATCTGTCCTTTCGATGGATCCGAACTTCCGTCCCGACATGGTTGCGATGATTGCGGCCAGCACGGCGATTATGCTGAGCGGCGCACCGTTTGATGGTCCGGTGGCCGGACTGCGCGTTGGCCGCGTGAACGGGGAATTTAAGGCATTTCTTACGCCGGAAGAGCGCGAACAAAGTGATCTCGACATTGTCGTCGCCGGCATCGCCAGCGGCATCACCATGGTAGAAGCTGCTGCCAAAGAGGTAGATGAAGACGTCGTTGCCGACGCGCTCGCTTGGGCGCACCAGCAGCTCCAGCCAGCGATCGAACTGCAAAAACAGCTTGTCGAAAAACTCAGCGTCGAAGCGCTGACATATGAACTTGTTCTGCCAAACGAAGATATTCAGAAGCTAGTTGATGAATGGATGAGCGACAAAATTGGCGAAGATCTGCGTCGTCCATACCCAGAACGCAACGAAATGGTCAGCGTGTTGCGCGATCAGTTCCATGTAGCGATGGTCGAAAAATTCGGTGAGGAAGAATACGATATTCTTCGCGGCGAATACGACGAAGCCTTTACGATGGCACTTCACAAAGACGTTCGCCGGGGAATCGTCGAAGACGGTCTGCGTCCTGACGGTCGCAAGCTGGATGAAATCCGCCCGCTCTCAAGTGAGACCGGCATACTGCCGCGTGCACACGGCTCGAGCCTCTTTACTCGTGGCGTTACCCAGGGTATGAATATTGTTACCTTGGCACCGCTAAGCTACGCGCAGATTGTCGACACTATGGAAGTTGATGACGGTGAACGCCGTTACATGCACCATTACAACGCCCCAGGCTATACCGTAGGTGAAGTTCGCCGCCTTGGATCGCCAGGCCGCCGCGAAATCGGTCACGGATATTTAGCGGAACGCGCACTTATTCCAGTACTTCCAACCGAAGAGGAATTCCCGTACGCAATCCGCAGCGTGACTGAAATCATGAGCCAGAATGGATCGACGTCGATGGCTGCAACCTGTAGCAGCTGCTTGGCACTGATGGATGCCGGCGTGCCGCTTAAGCGCCCGGTGAGTGGTATCGCGATGGGTCTTATGATGGACGGTGATACGCCATATGTCATGAGTGATATTGCTGACGCTGAGGATTTTGCCGGAGACATGGACTTTAAGGTAACTGGTACCGAAGAGGGAATCACGGCTATTCAAATGGACATGAAGGTTCACGGGTTGCCAGCTGAGGTGCTACGCGAAGCGCTGACCAAAGCCAAGCCGGGACGCGCGTTTATTTTGCAGCACATGATGACCACGCTTGCGGCTCCAAAACCAACGTTAAGTCCGTATGCGCCGCGCATCGAAAAAATCAAGATCAATCCAGACAAGATCGGCGCGGTGATTGGTAAGGG
>Ga0075365_10000110_pt1 | contig 24272 bp, 25 predicted proteins | sample EndMetdeltDD1765_FD_71387 | JGI IMG/M metagenome (GOLD analysis project Ga0075365, IMG submission 71387) | Populus endosphere microbial communities from Tennessee, USA - Endosphere MetaG P. deltoides DD176-5 | ecosystem: Host-associated > Plants > Roots > Endosphere | place: USA: Tennessee... | reverse complement strand
CTATTTGTTTAGCATGTGTAACAGTATTAATTATTTCTTTTTTTGTTTCATCCAACTCATTATATTGTTTCTTTAATTCTTCAGAAAGTCGCTGCAATTCTTCAGGCGAAAGTTTTTTAAAATTGCTTGGAAGATACCCTAAATTTTCTAAATTCGGTATAATTTTATCTAGTTCTTTATATTTCAAAGCCATCTCAGGTAGTACGCTTGCTTGGTCATGACTTGCAGCAAAATTAATGTTGAGTGGTTTGCGATCTTTATTGTTTGAATTAGGCATCAGAAGTCTCCTGCTAGTGATAAGCAATATTTATTGCTTAGTATTATTTTTTATCGTCATTATGGGATTTTTACTATCCATTTTGAATTTATTCTTTTCTTTTTTATTTTCTTGTGGAGTATGTGAGTATAAAAAACTCGATACAGGTGATCCCTCTTTGTCTCGTAGTGTTTTATATACTTCTCGACAAGAAGATAGTTTATGAGTTAACTGTGTTTGTGTCGGTTGTTTCTTCATTATTTAATGATTAATCTCCTGTACTTTCTTCTTTTTTTCTGACAACTATTATACTATGACTTTGCGTTCTTATTTTTGCGAAATCAACGCTGGCTTGTGTTCCATGTGGTACCATGCCCGTGCTTTCTATATTAAATTGTAGTGGGTCTAAACACATAAGTTCCAAATCTGGAGTACCACCTCCACTGTAGTATTTTTTGGCCTTGTCAACCGCAAGCGTAAGATTCTTTTTTCTTAACTCGACTTCTTCTAAATTCATAATGTTTCCTAAAAAATAAAAAATAAACTTAGATAGTATGAAAAGTAAGTTATATAAATTCTTATTTATTTATTTTATCTGACTATCCTTAAGCTTTAATTAAAAAAATATTTTTTTAATACTCTCTAATACAGGTTCAAAACCTCTAATTATGGATATAAAATTTTGAAAAAGGAGTTATTTATGTTTTTCAATATAAACATTAATTTAATTTTTATATAAAAAAATTTAATTATATAAATGAAATTAATGAATTTGAAAATATTGAAGATGAACATTTTGTTTAGTGCAGAATCAAAAAGCTTTGAATGGGTTTTATCTAAAAAAATAGACTATGCCGTTTTGTTGGAAAGTAAAATCATTATCGGTGGTAAGGATGATTACTCAATAAACTCCAAGCGCGATACAGTTGTTCTGCCACGATAATTCGAACCAGTGCGTGGGGAAGCGTTAATGGTGAAAGTGACCAAATACGTTCAGCAATTTTTGTACAGGCGGCACCTAAACCGTCAGGACCGCCAATTAATAAACTGACATCTTGCCTCTCTAGCTGCCATCGTTGTAAAGATTGCGCAAGTTGTTGCGTATTCCACATTTGTCCTTGTACATCTAAAGCAATGATGCGAGATCGCTTTGGAATGGCGGCTAAAATTTTTTTTTCTTCTTCGGCAATATGTTTAGAAATTTCAGAATTTTTATTACGCTTACTAAGTGGGATGGTAATTAAATTAAGTTTGCATTCTGCAGGTAAGCGTTTTTGATAATCTTGAAAGGCAGTTTCAGCCCACTGACTGCAACGGGATCCTACAGCAATTAAATTAATGATCATTTTTTCTTAGGGTTGGCTCCATAATTTTTCAAGATTATAAAATTCCCGCTCTTGAGGCAACATGATGTGGATAATTGCATCAACTAAATCGATTAATATCCATTCGCCTTCTTTCTCACCTTCAATACCATAGATAGTCATGCCTTTGGCTTTGGCAGCTGAGACTAAATATTGTGCCAGAGTTTTAACATGTCGATTAGAATTTCCTGTGCAAATAATCATTAGATCGGTAATGTCGGTGATTTTACTAACGTCCAAGGCAGTAATGTTTTTTGCTTTGTGATCTTCCAATAAGCTTATTAGGTCAGTTTGTAGATCTTTATTTAAATTAGCTTGTGTCATAAATATAACTTTTGTTCCAAAATGTAATCAAGGACGGTAGGGGGTAATGCTTCAATAGGCGAATTCCCGCTCGCAATAGTTTTGCGTATGAAAGTCGCCGAGATGGGTAAAGCTTCTACATGAGTCATGAATAAAAATCCAGCAGCTTGTTGTGATAACAAGGAAGGGTCCTTAGTTTGATGTCTTTCAACAAAAGCATGGATTTCCTTAGAGTAAGCTTGCGTATGACTAGGTCTATGGACAATAAGTAAATGTGCGAAATTGATTAGAGACGTCCATTGATGCCAGTGATCTAAGCAAGCTAAATTATCATATCCTAAAATAAGTCCTAAAGGTGTATTACCTAATTCAAGACGTAAAGAAGCTAAGGTTTCTATCATATACGAAGGAGTGGCTCTACATAATTCTCGCATGTCAATGGAAAAATAAGGGTAGGGCTGTAAAGCTAGTCGCAGCATAGTAAGCCGTTGTTGTGCAGTGGCCACTACTTTTTTGTTACTAACAGGATTCTTACAAGGGATGAAACGGACTTCACTTAAATGGAGTTGTTGATATAAATCGAGCGCAATATGTAAATGCCCATAATGTATGGGATCAAAACTACCCCCAAGTATCCCTATCATAATGTTCTTCGCACTTGAATTTTTGACTGTGTTGCCGCGCAACTCGCAATCCTCATGGTTTTATATACCCTAGTTTGTTGCATGGACGCGGCACTGGTCAAAAACCCAATTGCAATGAGTCGAGTTGGGCTCCGCAATTTCGAGGCTAAATGTCTGTAAAGCATTCCAAACATGACCGATACCTATCCCTTTTATAAGCTGGTCAATGTGGCTTGCAAGACTTAGTAATCGATACCAATGCATAAGCGTATGACGTTTTAAGGCTTGTTGAAGTAATAGTTTACGCTTTTCCCATACATGGTGTTCTTTAAAAAGCGTTGTTAAATTTTGGCCTTGATTAAGTTTGAATGCAAAAGAAGCTAATAATCGGCATTCGCGACTGAGTGCCCATAAAATTAATAAGGGTTCTACATTTTCTTCTTTTAGACGCGCTAAGATGCGCAAACAACGTTCAGAGTTTCCTGCTAATGCAGCATCGATCAGTTTGAAAGGATCAAATCGGGTGTTGTCGCTGAGTGCCTGCGTCAACATGTCAATCGTAACGACGTTATTTTTTGCGTCAAGGTATAAGCTGAGTTTCTCTATGGTTTGCGCAGTCGCTAATAAATTTCCTTCGGTGGCAAAAATAAGGCATTCAATAGCTGCTTTTTCTACTTTTAAACCCATGGAGTGAAAACGTTCTGTTACCCATCTAAATAATTGTGGGGTTTGTAAAGGCCATATCGGAATGACTAAACCTACTTTATCAATACTTTTAAACCAAGCAGCTTGCTGTAAGCGACTGTCCAGTTTCCCCGCTATTATAAGCAAAAGTTTATTGCGCGGTGGGTTTTTAGCATACAGTGCCAGCGTTTGTGTTATGGTTTCAGATAAACCTTGCGATAGATGTAATTCTAGCAGTTGTTTGTCTGCAAATAATCCATAATTATTCATACAGCCAATCAGCGAGGAAGCATTAAAATGTGTGTCGCTATAAAATACTTGTCGATCGGTAAAACCTGCTTTTTTTGCCGCTAGGCGAATGGCATTACAGGCTGCTTGAATTAATACTATTTCTTCACCGGATATCAAATAAATTGGCGCTAAAGCAGGATTATTTAATTGTTGAGGTAATTGTTCATAACGACATTGCATAATATATAGATTATTGCTGAGGACAAGTGCTGCAGCGAAGTTGCTGGCGTAACTCTGGGGAATTTAAGCGAATTAAAAGTTGTTGAATAACATCCTGTTGCATATTTTCTTGTAAATCATTTTCTGTATTGAGATCACCAGCGAGTTGATTGGATGTAATTGAAAAAGTTCGTGTGGCTTGGATTTGCTGTGGTGCTAATAAAACACGACCTTTACAATCTATGAGCTGAAATAAAATACTGTAAACAAGTAAATAGGTGGTTGTTTGTCCAGCATTTCCTAGGCTGGTAGCCGTACGAGTAAAGTTTTGTGTAAGAATTTGTAATCGTGGAGATGCCGGAGTCGCAAGTAAGGTATGAACTCCCGCTGTTGCTAACGCGTTTTGTAATTCTTTTGTGAAATTACTATAAGGCTGATTAGATTCCAAAGAAAGTGTATGAAAAGGTAGTGAAAATTCACAGTGACCTCTTAATTGAAAGCCACAAGCAGTTAGTATAAAGCTAAAAAAGAGAATAAATAATAATGGATAACGAGCGGTCATATTAAATAACAATATTAACTAATTTTTTGGGGACTATAATAATTTTTTTAATTGTTTGATTTTCAGTATAGCGTTTGATCTGAGGGTCATTGAGAATAACCGCTTTAAGTGTTTCATCATTATAGTGTATATCAAGTGATAATTGTGCACGTAATTTACCATTGACTTGTACCACCCAATCAATTTTTTCGACGGTTAACGCATCGGCTGCTACTTTTGGCCAAGCTGCTTTACCAATTAATCCAGGAAATTTTAGTTCTTTCCATAAAGCATGGGTTATATGAGGAACGATAGGGGCTAATAAGCGCAATAGAATGCTTAAACCCTGCCATATTATATGTTTTATCGTGTGTAATGCGTCATCAGTAGATGAGCTTAGCAATTGGCTGGCTGTTTGCAGTGTATTCAAAAGCTTCATGCAACTAGCAATAACCGTATTAAACTGCTGCCTTTCAAAATCATTGCGCGCAAGTTGCAAAATTTCATGGATTTGACGGCGTAAGTTACGATGCGAATGAGAAATTTTTGTCCAATCGATAGACTGGGTGAGGCTATGTTTATGAGTTTCATTGAGCTCTATTATCCAAGGATTGTTATAGGCTAAGGTCCATAAACGCTTTAAAAATCGATAAGCACCTTCAACTCCCGCATCAGACCACTCTAAGGATTGTTCAGGAGGGGCGGCGAACAAAATAAATAATCGTAAGGTATCTGCTCCATATTGTGACATCAGTTTAGCAGGATCGACGGTGTTGCCTTTAGATTTAGACATTTTTGCACCGTCTTTAAGGACCATGCCCTGTGTCAACAAACGCGTAAAGGGTTCATTAGAATTCAGTAGACCTAAATCGCGTAATATTTTATGAAAAAAACGTGCATAGAGTAAATGTAATACCGCATGTTCGATACCCCCAATATAATGATCAACGGGTGTCCAATATTTTGCTCTATCATCTAACATGGCTCTGTTCTGTGTAGGACAGGCAAAGCGAGCGTAATACCAGGAAGACTCTACAAACGTATCTAAAGTATCTGTTTCTCTCGTAGCGGGTTGTTTACAAATAGGACAATCGGTTTGATAAAATTCAGGCATATTTTTTAAAGGCGAGCCTACACCATTAAACTGTATCGTTTCGGGAAGTACCACGGGTAAATCTTCTTCAGGGACAGGAACAACACCGCAAGTAGTGCAATAAATAATTGGAATAGGTGTTCCCCAATAGCGCTGACGTGAAACACCCCAATCACGAAGTCGATAATTAGTTGTATGCATGGCTATCTTTTCTTGTATTAACTTTTTTGCAATAGTTACCGACGCAAGTTCAGCACTTAAACCTGTATAGGGACCCGAATTAATTAATGTGCCTGTATCCGAAATAAGAGGAGCTGATTGAAAATCATGTGCCTGAGTGGATAATATGACAGGACGTATAGGTAAATGATATTTCTTTGCGAATTCAAAATCACGCTCATCGTGTGCAGGGACTCCCATGATCGCTCCGGAACCGTAATCAGTTTTCACAAAATTAGCAATCCATATCGGTAAGTTTTCGTGAGTCAGAGTATTATAGGCAGTAAGCTGAGTTGAAAAACCTTTCTTTTCTAAATGTGCAGTTGCTTCTTCAGATGTAGGGATTTGTTGAAAACTGGCAATGATAGCTTGCAGCTTGGGATCGTGTTTAGCTATATAACGTGCTATAGGATGACTGGGTGAAACCGCAATAAAAGTAGCACCAAATAAGGTGTCGGGACGGGTAGTAAAGATTTCAATAGTCTCTAATTCAGGATTATTGACTTTGAATTGAATAGTTAAACCTTGAGATCGACCTATCCAATTGCGTTGCATAGTTTTGACTTCATCTGGCCACGCTTCTAAAGTATCCAAGTCATTTAACAATTCATCTGCGTAAGCGGTAATCTTTAAAAACCACTGCGGAATTTCTTTACGTTCTACAAGTGCACCGGAACGCCAGCCACGGCCATCAATAACCTGTTCATTCGCTAATACGGTTTTATCAATCGGATCCCAATTGACTACGGCACTTTTTTTGTAGACTAGACCATTTTTAAGTAATTGAATAAACAGCCATTGTTCCCAACGATAATAATCAGGTCTACAGGTAGTAATTTCTCGGCTCCAATCAAAGCTTAAGCCGAGTTGTTTGAATTGCTTGCGCATATGTTCAATGTTGGCATAAGTCCATTTAGCGGGAGGTACTCCTTTTTCAATGGCAGCATTTTCAGCCGGTAAACCAAAAGCATCCCAACCGATGGGATGCAAAACATTTTTACCTAACATACGCTGGTAACGGGCAATCACATCGCCCAATACATAATTTCGGACATGGCCTACATGTAAATGCCCGCTAGGGTAGGGAAACATTGAGAGGCAATAAAATTTTTCTTTATTGAGATCTTCAGTGACCTTGAAACATTGGTGCTCTTCCCAAAATTTTTGGATGTCAGCTTCAAGCGCCAAGGGTTGATATTGTTCTTGCATGTGGCTAGATACCTTGTTTTAGTTATACTTTTCGCACTTGAATTTTGTCTGGGTTGCGCTCAATTCGCAATCCTCATGTATAGATAATACACTCGGTTGCTTTATTTTCACTGCGCTTGCCAAAAATCCAATTGCTGTGAGTATAGGCTTCATTTTTAAAGTACTGTTAATTCGGATAGATTAAAAACTGTTCAACTATTTGCTAATTATATAACAAGTCCAATTTTTATTGTGATAACTGCTTGGATAAAACACTAATCTATAATAGCCTGAGTTAACTGAAGCATAAACATCTAAATGTGAGCTTTTCGATAAGCGTAACATAAGATACATAATCCCACTAAAAAGATAATGATGGAACCATCGCCGAGATATACCCACGGTGTTAAACCTTCAGTTTTATAAATCGAACTTGTTAACACACCCGACTCGAAGGCGGGAAGTTTCGCTATAATTTTTCCTTTAGGAGTCACGATAGCCGTTAGGCCGGTATTACTTAAAAAAGCTAAGTAACGTCCGGTGGCTAACGCTTGAAATTGGCCAATTTGTAGATGTTGAGCTAAGGCAAAAGAATGACCGAACCAAGCATCATCGTTAATAGTTAATAGTAACTGAGCATGATCTTTCAATGCTTGTCGGACTAAGTTGGAATAAGCAATTTCATAACAAATAAATGTACCTAAATTAACGTTGGCTACCCTAAATGCGGGTTGGTGACTCGGCCCGGGTGAAAAACTAGACATTGGAATATCTAATAAATTTAATAAACCGTGAGCCCAGATTATCCACCAAGGGAGATATTCACCAAAAATAACCAGTCTTTGTTTATAATAGGTCGCGTGATCCAAGCCTAAAGCTAGCATGCCATTATAATATTGAAAGCCTTTTTGGATAGGTATTCCTGTAATCAATGTGGAAGTATGCTGTTTGGCTTGCTGGTCAAGCTGCTTTAAAAAGTCAACTGCTTGATTTTGTAACATAGGAATGGCTGCTTCTGGCCAAATAATCAGTCGACTATTCCAATGTGATTGCGTTAATTGTTGATAGTGTATTAATGATGCTTTTTGGTACTCAGGTTCCCATTTTATTTCTTGGGGGATATTCGCTTGAATCAGACTGATTTGGATTGGTTTTCCTTGTATATGCGTCCAAGGGATAAAACTTAAGATATAACCAATGGCCCATATACCTGTAAGTGTCAGTAAGCGTCCTGGATAGGAAAAGTTTTTTAGATCTAACTGACAATCAAAACGTTTGTTTAAAAAAGGAAAAAATAACGAAAGAAATAAAGTTGCGGACAAAACGACTAGAAAAGTCAGACCCACTATTCCCAAAATAGGAGCATAACCACTAAGCGGTGTATTTACTTGGCTAGTGCCTAATAATAACCAAGGAAAACCAGTAAATATCCAACTGCGTACCCATTCGGTTAACGCCCATGAACTAGGAAAGATTAAGTAGAGTTTGATGAATGTATTACTAGGGAACAAACGATTCACTAGAAAACCTTGAATGGCTGTAAATAAGGCTAATATAAAAATAAATAGTGCGGTAATTAACGAAGCCAGAAAAAAAGAAGTGTGACCAAATTCGTGAATGCTAATAAATACCCACGAGACACCGATACCATAAAAGCCTATGCCAAAAAGTAATCCTAAAATAAAAGCGCGTTTAGCTGAGCTATTTAGCCATAGCAATAATAATACGCCGGGTGAGAAGATAGCTAAAGGATAAATGCACATCGGAGCAAAAGCAAAGGCGAGTAAACCACCGCCGATAAGTGCGCTTATTTCTTTATAGTAGGTCATAAAATTGCATAGGAAAAAGAATAGACCAGTCTATAACCCTGCGTGCTAGACTTGATTTTATCGTTAAACGCTAGTCTACGGTCCTCATTTGCTCAAGTAAACTCCGATCCTTGACTGGCGTTTACCTCGAACTTAAGCCCATCACTGGATTATGCAAGAAGTCTAGTCAAGAAACCCAATTTCAAGGATTCCATCTTTAGCATACATAAAGTTGCTGCAGGGAACACGCAATTTGGCGTAAGCTAGTTTTTAAATCACATTAGTTTACCGAGAGCAGATTGTACATTACTACTTAATTTTTCAACCACTGTTTTTTTAGTCATATACTGACATTCATAAATTTCTGCTTTATCGCTACCTGCTAGTATACTTAAATAATCATCACTGGTTATAAGTTCATCGACTAAATTGAGTGCAAGTGCATCTCTAGCAAGCCAATGAGCTCCAGTAGCGACTTCGACCATATCCACTTGTTTTCGGTTAGCTTGGATAAAAGCTTTAAAAAGATGATGTATTTCTTCCAGTTCATCTTGAGTTTTTTCTCGTGCCTTAACAGTGTTCTCTCCAAAAATGGTCAGTGTACGTTTATATTCTCCTGCGGTTAGTAATTCGAAATCAATATCTCTTTTTTTTAAAAAACGATGAAAATTCGGGAGTTGAGCTACGACACCGATCGAGCCAATAATCGCAAACGGAGCGGCTAAGATTTTATCACCGACACAGGCCATTAAATATCCACCGCTGGCGGCAATTTTATCGATGGTCACCGTCAAAGGGATACGTTTATCTTTTAAACGTTGTAACTGTGAAGCAGCTAAGCCATACGGAGCAACCATACCACCCCCACTTTCTAAGCGTAATACGACTTCATCTTGTGGTGTAGCTACTTGGAGGAGAGCAGTGATTTCTTCGCGTAGATTATTAACTGCAGTCGCTTTGATGTCGCCTTGAAAATTTAAAACAAACACTCGTCTTTTCAATAATTTAGCAGTTTTCTTTAATTTAATTTTTTGTTCTTTAGCATATTTTTTTAATTGTTTCTTATCTAAAATTTCTGAATTCAATGTTTCAGCAAATTCTAGATATTTTTTATTAAGTTTTTTAACACATAGTTTATTCTTGTTTTGTTCTTTAGCTTTGCGAGTAATGGAGAAAACTCCGGCGGTTACTATTAAAATAGCAAGTACCAATGTAAATAGCTTCGCTAGGAAAACAATATATTGAAGAAGAAATGACATGGTTATTGGCCTTTTAACTCGTTTGAAAAAGGAATAATATAGCCTAGGTCCTGTTTTGTATACAACAGCACTTCGTTAAATAGGCAATTGAAAAAAATTACCCCATTTATTTATCAAGGAATGAAGAGCGTGTTAACTGTAGAGAAGCTTTCTTATGAACGTAATAACAGAGTTCTGTTTAAACAACTAACATTTCAACTTTTTCCGAAACAAATATTACATATTGTTGGTGAAAATGGTTCAGGGAAAACCACATTATTACAGCTATTAACCGGCTTACGTACTCCTTTAAGCGGAAAAGTCATGTGGAATGGGATTGCCATTGAGAAAAATAACATAAATTTTACCGATAATTTACTTTATGTTAACCACCGCTTAGGTATGAAATCTGCACTGAGTCCAACTGAAAATCTTTATTTATGTTTGGCCAGGCGAAATTTAATCCATAAGCAATCCAAACGTGAAGCAATCCATGCAATTCATCAGATATTAGACCAATTAGATTTAAAAGAATACGCAAATACTTTATTAACACAACTTTCTTCAGGACAACAACGACGTTTGAGTTTAGCAAAATTATTATTGATCAAAGCAGATTGTTGGATTTTGGATGAGCCGTTTACTTCTCTCGATAGTGCCGGTATCGCATTTTTATCGTCTTTAATGGAAAAACAAAGTGCTAGAGGAGGCGTCATTGTTTTTTCCAGTCATCAGGCGATGTATTCTTTCTCTTTGGAAATAAAAAAATTTTTTTTAGACGTAAAGTCATGATAATTTTTTTTTTAAAGTTTTTAACTAATTTACGTAGTGAATTATTAACTATTTTTCGTTATTATCACGAATGGATTTATCCCTTATTATTTTTAATTTTAGCGATCATTTTATTTCCTTTGAGTATAAGTGCCGATCCCATTTTATTAAAAAAAATATCTGCCGGAATTTATTGGGTGGTGGTGTTATTTCTAGTATTATTAATGTTAGATCAGCTTTTTCGAAATGATTGGAAAGAGGGAGATTTAGAGCAGCTTATTTTACTTCCTAATGAACTTAGCATAGTTTTATTTATTAAGTTATTAGTATTTTGCTTAGTTATTTGTATGTCTTTGTTTACCGTGACACCGATTCTGAGTCTAAGTTTGTTTATTCCTTTTATAGCTTTAAAAACTTTATATCTCACTATTTTATTAGGTACGCCAACCTTAATATTTCTAGGTGGTATTGCGCGCGCTTTGACGTTAGGACTTCCACAGAGTGGATTATTAATAATATTAATAATAATCCCATTTTACATTCCGGTACTCATTTTTGCGAGCAGCGCGGTTGCCTTAGCGAGTTTAGGATTGTCTGCCAATGGGCCCTTAGCTTGGTTAGGTGTGTTAATGATCCTGAGTATGAGTTTAGCTCCGTTAGTTATTAATAAAATATTGCGTTTAGGTATAGCTTTTGCGTAATACTCCTGGTACTTAAATTTTGTCTGTGTGTGGCTCAAAGGAAATAAAAAAATGGCTCAACTAAAAAAAAGAAACAAAATTTATCGATATATCGCAGTACATCATTTTTATACATTGTCGAACTATTTAGTTCCAATTTTTGCTTTATTTTTATTAGTATTCGGTATTTATGGTGCGGTAGGGGGTTTATATTTAGCCCCAGCGGATTATCAGCAAGGAGATGCTTTTCGCATTATCTATGTGCATGTGCCCAGTGCTTTTTTATCATTGTTTGTTTATTTTATTATGGCATTTTTCTCAATTATAGGTTTAATTTTACGTATCAAATTAGCTGAATTAATCGTTTCAGGAAGTGTCTTTTTAGGAGCATGGTTTACTTTTTTAGCGTTATTAACAGGAAGCGTTTGGGCTAAACCGATGTGGGGTGCTTGGTGGGTTTGGGATGCGCGCTTAACTTCAGAGCTTATTTTATTATTTTTATATCTTGGCGTAATTGCTTTACGTTCTGCAATTCCTGAGCGGCATATGGCAGCGCAAGCTACGGCGATATTGATTATGTTGGGTTTAGCGAACTTACCCATTATTCACTATTCAGTCTATTGGTGGAATACTTTGCATCAAGGGGCAACATTGCATTTTTTTAGTCCTTCATTAATCGAGCCGCGTATGCTTTATCCTTTATTATCGATGATGGTGGCATTCATAAGCTTTTATTTTATTGTTTTATTATTACATATCCGTTGTGAAATATTAGAACACTATATCAAGTTCAATCAAGCTAATAGCTTGTAATTAATCTGGACGAAAATGCTTGGCTAATGGCAGGAGTGGGTCGATTATAATCAGCTCTAAAATTATTGTTTTCATTGCGCCAAAATTTTGATGCGCAAGTTGAAGAATTCTGTTGTATTTTAACTGTACGATTAAACGCCTGTAGTGTTAGATAACCACTAATGATAACTTGTAGTACCAATTGAGCTAAAAATATACTTTCTTGGCAGTCTGTGTTGAAGCCTTTAGAAAGATTTGGTTGATTTATTTCAGTTAACGTCGGTAAAGATTCTGGAAATGGCAGTTTGAGTAATTTAAACATTTCATTTAAGCAGCGTTCAAAATTTTCTTTTAATAAAGGACATTTTAACTCTTTGACATATTCTACTAAACAAGTAGACCAAAAATCGTTTAGATCGGGTATTTCAGTATCAATTTTGGCTTGTTTTTTAAACAAAGTCCAAAATATTAAAAATTTTTCATCTAAAAAATAATCAATTTTTTCTTGATGAGCGAAATCTGGTTCATGGATTTTTGTCAGTACGATGCTGAGCAATTTTATGAAGTTCAGATCAGTTATCCAATGATTCAGTTTATTTTTGGCTTTTTTAATTTTTCTCATATCGCTTATTTCGCTTATTCCACATCGAATGACTGCACCGATAACATCAAATATAACGGAAGAAACCAGCCCTACAGAATGGGTCAATGCAGAAACTACTTTAGAAACCAGATCTGAATTTAAGGCAATATTTTTCCCCTGATCGCCATCAATAATTTTTAAAACATCGACCTTTGCTGATATTCTATTATAGAAATGTAAATAAGCATGTTCATTAATTTTATTGTTTTGTATAAAACGTTCGTAGAGTTTATGAATAACATTTTCTGCATGGTATTCAGGGAGAAAAGCCAACAAATTATCCTTTAGTTGAGATTCTGCTAAAGGTAATTGTTGGTTTAAAAATAAATGTTTATTAATCTCTAAGCTATTGCTAAGTTTAAGTTGTTGGCGCCGCTTTTTTGTTACTTTTTGCCACAAGCTTTTTTTGGATTTTTTAATCAAACCATAAGGTAATCTTTTTTTAAAAAGATTGGGTTCTTTTTCTTTATTTGAGAATAAAATTTTATAATTTTCGAAGTACATTCTCATGCCGCCTTATTATTTTTATCTATATTAACACCAAATTAAATTTTTTTAAAAATATTTTTTCTTAATAAAATAAAAGTGTTAAATTTTACTATTTCACTGGTTTTAAAGGCTCTGAGTAGTGTTAAGGGGTAGGACTTAGTTGAGTTTCAGAGTAAACTATGACTCTTTAATTTTGTGTTTGTAATTATGAAATTGCTAAATTTTGAAGTCGGTATCGATAAACCTTTATTTGTTATGGCGGGGCCTTGTGTTGTGGAAAGCGAACAACTGGCCATGGATACTGCGGGGCGCCTAAAAGAAATCACCAATAAATTGAATATACCTTTTATTTACAAATCTTCCTTCGACAAAGCAAATCGTTCTTCTGCTAAGAGTTTTCGCGGTTTGGGCTTAGAAGAAGGCTTGCGCATTTTAGCTAAAGTTAAAAAGGAATTGGGTATTGCCATAGTCACTGATGTTCATGAAGATACGCCTTTGGATGAGGTGGCAAGTGTGGTGGATATTTTACAAACACCCGCATTTTTATGCCGACAGACTAATTTTATCCAAAAAGTTGCCCAGCAAGGTCTACCGGTTAACATTAAGAAAGGTCAGTTTCTTTCTCCGTGGGACATGCAATACGTCGTCGAGAAAGCACATCAAGTAGGGAATAAAAAGATCATGGTCTGTGAACGTGGTGTGACGTTCGGATATAATAATCTGGTTTCTGATATGCGTTCACTGGCTATCATGCGCGCAACCCAATGTCCGGTGGTATTTGATGCGACACACTCCGTACAATTGCCAGGTGGTCAAGGTGGAACGTCGGGAGGACAACGAGAGTTTATCCCTGTATTGGCACGTGCAGCGGTAGCGGCAGGTATTGCTGGCCTTTTTATGGAAACCCATCCTAATCCAGAACAAGCATTAAGCGATGGGCCAAATTCTTGGCCATTAGAAAAAATAGCTGAACTGTTAGCGAGTTTACAAGAGATCGATAAAACGGTAAAAAAAACCAACTTAATAGAAACAACGCTATAGGTAAGAACGTATGCCAAAAATTGCTAAGATTAATGCGTATGAAATTTTAGATTCGCGAGCTAATCCAACGATTGCCGTCGAAGTTATTTTGGATTCAGGTTTAAAAGCAGATGCGAGTGTCCCATCCGGCGCATCGACGGGTTCAAAAGAAGCTTTAGAATTAAGGGATACGCAAAGGCGGGATCGTTATCAAGGTAAAGGCGTTTTATTAGCGATCCAAAATATTTTAGGGCCTATCCAAAAAAACTTAATTGGAAAAGATATTGCCGATCAAAAAGTATTAGATCATTTAATGAAAGAATTAGATGGAACAAATAATAAAGAAAAATTAGGTGCGAATGCTATTTTAGGAGTTTCCTTAAGTTTACTTAAAGCCGCGGCTTTAGCGAAAGGACAAGCGTTGTATGTGCATATTGCTGAGCTTATGGGTCAAGGAGATAAGCAATATTTAATGCCAGTACCGCAAATGAATATCATTAATGGTGGTGTGCATGCGGATAATCCATTAGCCATCCAAGAATTTATGATCTTACCTCTAGGTGCGCCTACGTTTAGTGAGGCCTTGCGTTGGGGCGTTGAGACTTTTCATTGTTTAAAATCCTATCTAAAAAAGCAAGGTTTCAATACTAATGTTGGTGATGAAGGAGGTTTTGCACCTAATTTACAATCGCACCAAGAGGCTATTGAAAGTATTTTAGTGGCAATTGAACGAGCCGGATATAAACCAGGTAAGGACATTTATCTAGGTTTAGATGCCGCAAGTAATGAATTTTATCATCAAGGTAAATATTGTTTAGAAAACAAAGAATTAAATGCCGAGCAATGGATTAACTATTTAGAGCATTTAGTGCAACAATATCCTATTATTAGCATTGAAGATGGGATGGCTGAATCAGATGAACAAGGTTGGATACAACTAACAAAACGATTGAGTAAAGAAATACAACTGGTCGGAGATGATTTATTTGTAACTAATCCCGTTTTATTTCAGCAGGGAATAGATAAAAATTTAGCTAATGCGATTCTTATTAAATTGAATCAGATTGGCACGGTCAGTGAAACCTTAGAAGTAATTTCGTTAGCAAAACAAGCCCACTACGCAGCGATTATATCTCATCGTTCAGGTGAGACAGAAGATACTAGTATAGCCGATTTAGCCGTGGGTACTGGGGTTGGTCAGATAAAAACCGGTTCTGTCTGTCGTACGGATCGTACTGCAAAATACAATCGTTTGTTACGGATTGAAGCAGAGCTCACAAGGGAAAATAAGGTAAGTTATGCTGGTAAGTCTGTTTTTTCACGTTTTTTAAATGATTAATTCGATGAAGCCTCTTATAGTTATTTTGACTGTACTTTTCTTAAGCTTGCAATATAAGCTATGGTTTGTACAAGATGGTGTATGGCGCGTACATCAACTTAAAAAACAAATTGCTCAGCAACTAAAGGAGAATACACAACTGAGTCAACGTAATACGGCTATGGTAGCTGAAATCAAGGATCTCAAGTCAGGTAAAATCGCATTGGAAGCGCATGCACGTAATGATCTTAATATGGTAAAACCTAATGAATTATTTTATATGCTAGTTGATAAGCCAAAAAGTAAAAAAAAATAAACTTATTGTTAAAATTTAACGGGTTTCCAGATTCGAATAATAGGTGCTAAGGAAAGTACTTTCATATTGCGTAAGGGAGGAAACTCTAGAGAAGCATCCGAATTAATAACATACAGATCATAACTATTAGCAACAGGAGCTATTTTTACACGTCTAATTAATAATTCTCTTGCTTCAAGCTCGACGATACAATCTGCCCCATGTCCCAACTCCATATTTTTATCAGTTAATTTTTTTCCTGCCACCAGATCACCGGGACCATAAAGTGGTTTCATACTTTCATTATCAATAAGATAGATGAGATGTTCAGGATAATTTTTTCTAAAAAGTGCTAATTCTTCCTTAATTTCATTATTTTCTAAAGGATAATCGGATTTTTTCTCATTAATAGAAATCCTAGATAATGATTCAAGATTTTTATAATTTAATTTAGACAGTTTACTTGAATCAGTTACTTTTGGTGGTTCGCCATATCCTGTCATTAACCAAATGACTGAACATTCTATCCCCTCTTCGCGCATTGCTTTGCTGACTTTTTGTGCGCCGCGTTCAGTGACGCTACTATATCCTTGTTCCCAATAATTAATCGTGGTTAAGCCTAAATTACAATGTTGAGCAAATTCTTTCATGGATAGATGCGACATTTTACGCAAATATCTGAGTCGATTAGCTCGTTCTTGAATATCAATAGACAGAGAAGTGTTTTTTTCTTTTATGGACTTAGGATTCTTTTTCATTATCTTCCTTTATTAAATTCGACATAAAATATCTATTCAGATAATATTTAGTCTTAATTGAAGACTAAATAAATGAAAATTATATTTTTTATTGAAGGTGCTTTGTCTGAGTAAATTTTTTTGCTGCATTTGAAAAATTTTAAAATAAGGTTAAAAAAACTAAAAATGGTGCTTCACCGATTAACATTGTTTATTTTGCAATTTACACTTTAAGTTACTTTATGCAGAATAAAATTTTTACGGTCAATGCCTACCAGAATAGTTCTGAAATTTTTTTAATATTATCAATAAAATATCCTTCGATATAATAAAGATAGGTTATTAATAGCAAATGTGTACTTTTTTAAATTTAAGCTGATATTTCATGATATTCGATACAATTTATCATTATTTCATAGACACAACTTAAGCCTTTAAGAAAGCAAACATTTAATTAAGTGTATCTATTATAACGAATATCAACCCTGGTGTGGATAGTAGGAGTGGTTTTTATTTAAAATAGCGTATGTGAATTAAAGCGTAGTCATGTAGGCTTACACCGAGCTTACTTAAAATTGTTATTGTTGAGGCTAAGAATGGATTAATACATTGAGTCAACTTAATTTATAGAGGTTATTTGCGACTCGCAATGACCAGGCTTGTTATTTTTGCAATGATTATAGCGATGGAAAATAAAACGATTGCTAATTTATGGAGAAGAATAATGTCAATTTTAAAATTACGAACTAATCTAATGGAAAAAATTAAAGATTTTGGGAGTAGTTTCCATCCCACATTAAAAAAGCCTTTAGAAGAACTAAGTTCCCCAATAAAAAATGTGCGTAATCCCTTACCTAGAATTCTATCGATAGATGATAACAAAATTTGTCAAAAAATTAACGTAAATAATCTTCAAAAATTTGGTTGTACTGTTGAATGTGTTAATTCTGCACGCAGTGCTTTAGAGAAATTAAGCTCATCCTACCAAGTTGTTTTGTTAGACGTTAATTTACCGGATTGTAGCATTGATTTATTAATTAATTTAATTCGGAGTGATGAAAGAAATGTTAATCAAAGGGTACCCATCGTATTAACAAGTAGTTGGCTTCATGAAAATTGTAAAAAGAATTATTTGGCTATAGGTGTTAATGAGGTCTATATAAAGCCTATGAAAGAAAATGATTTTAAAAAAATTTTACAAAACTACGGTGTTATCGCTTAAAATTTTAAATAACAGTAAAAAGTTTACAAAGAATTATTATTTAACGAGAACTTAACTGACCGTCTTCCATGTGTAAAATTCGATCTAATCGACTAGCGAGATTTTGATCATGCGTGACAATAACTAAGCTGGTATTAAATTCTTCATTGAGTTCAAGTAAGGTTTGATACACTTGTTCTGCGGTGTGGCTGTCAAGATTTCCGGTGGGTTCATCCGCTAATATGCAAAGCGGGTTGTTGACCAATGCCCTTACGATGGCAGTGCGTTGACGTTCTCCACCTGATAACTCACCGAGCTTATGATGTTGTCGATGCATCAGACCGACTTTTTTTAATAAACTCAGTACTTTCTTCTGAGCGAATACAGGCTTAACACCCGCTAGCAATAAAGGGATACAAGTATTTTCTAATACGGTAAATTCTGGTAATAAATGATGAAATTGATAAATAAAACCAAGATAACGATTACGCAGATGACTGCGATGGTTCTCGCTCAACTGATCTAAATTTTGTCCCGCCAAAAAAACTTCACCCGAACTGGGTCGATCCAATCCACCCAATAGATGTAATAAAGTACTTTTTCCAGCGCCAGAAGGACCAACAATTGCAATGCGTTCGCGAGCTTGCACAGAAAGGTTGATAGGTTTGAGTACTTCGACATACAGAGAACCATCATGAAAGGTTTTACTTAAATGAGTACAACTCAATACCGGAGCATCCTGCTTAGAAGGAGTAGCTAAATCGCTAGATGATCTATTCATAACGTAAAGCCTCCGCAGGAAGTGTACGCGCCGCTTTTAATGCCGGATAGATGGTGGCTAATAAACTCATACCTAAAGCGGCGATACAAATATGCATAATGTCGGCTGTTTCAATTTTGGAAGGTAATTTATCTACAAAAAAGTAGACGTTAGATGCAAGAATTTGTACATGAAAGACATGTTCGATAAAGCTTAAGATGTTACTGACTTGGGAAGCTAATGCAATTCCGCCGATTAAGCCCAGAAATGTGCCACTAAAACCTATCACGCAGCCTTGTACCATAAAAATACTTAAAATCGTACCAGGTGTTGCACCCAAAGTACGCAAAATCGCAATATCGGACTGCTTATCAGTAACAACCATCATTAATGATGAAACTAAATTAAACGCCGAGATGGCAATTAATAAGAGTAAAATAAAAAACATCATTCTTTTTTCTAAAGAAATAGCATACATCAGACTACCAAACGTACTCGTCCAATCGCTTACCATATAAGTAGGGGGTAAAGTTTTAATAAGCGCATTCGAAACAGTCGGTGCCGCATACAGATTATTTAACTTTAAACGCAAGCCAGTGACACCTTGACCTAATTGAAACAATGTTTGCGCATCTTTTAGAGCGATGTAAGCCATGCTGCTTTCAAATCCGAAACTGCGTCCGACACGAAAAATTCCACTGACGGTAAAGGTTTTAAAGCGCGGAATAATACCGACGGGTGTTAAGCTAACACTGGGTGTGATGACATTGACTTTATCACCGATTTGAATACCCAAACTTAAGGCTAATTCTTCGCCTAGCACAATGTTATAGTGACCGGGTTCTAAATTGAAATCACCTTCCACTATTTTGTGTGGGACTTCAGAAACATTTTTTTCTAATTCAGGTAACACACCGCTGATCATAATCGGATGCGGTTGCCCTTGATCGACTAACATCCCTTGTCCAGAGACATAGGGGGCACTGGCGATAACGTCCGCTTGATGAGAAACTTTTTGTGCTAATGAATTAATTTGTGTTAATGGCTGTCCGTTCGTCGCCGTGATAGCCACTTGAGTCGCCATGTCAAAGATGCGATCGCGTATTGCATTATCAAAACCATTCATCACCGATAAGACTGTGATTAGTACCATCACCCCGAGAGCGATACCAATCATCGATGTCAACGAAATAAAGGAAATGAAATGGTTGCGTTTTTTTGCACGTGTATAACGCAAACCAATATATAAAGCGATGGGACGAAACACACTAAGACCCTATTAATGTTGTTAAGGTAATATACCACTCGCTGGAAAGATTGCGAATTTTTATGCCAGAATACGGAGCTAGTTAATTTCCAGGTGCCGTTTCAACCGGTTCACCCATAGCCACGATGGCATGAAAACCACCATCGACATGAACAATTTCACCGGTTATACCCGAAGCCATATCAGAACAAAGAAAAGCCGCGGTATTTCCGACTTGTTCGATAGTGGTATTTTGGCGTAACGGCGTAACCGCTGCATTATAAGTTAAAATTTTTCGAAAACCGGAAATGCCTGAAGCCGCTAAGGTACGAATCGGCCCAGCCGATATGGCATTCACACGGATATGTTTTGGACCTAAACTATTCGCCAGATAACGGACATTAGCCTCTAAACTGGCCTTGGCCAAGCCCATAATATTATAGTTTTGCAAAGCTTTTTCGGATCCCAGATAACTAAGTGTCAGGATAGCGCCGCCGTTGGCTTGATCTTTCATCATCGGAAATGCTGCTTTTGCTAGCGCAGCTAAACTAAAGCTACTGATATCATGTGCAATTCTAAAACCTTCACGGTTAACATGTTCGAGATAATCACCTTGTAATTGGTCGGCAGGGGCGTAAGCCACTGAATGAACCAAGATGTCCAAACCATCCCAACTGACATTCAGCTGTTTAAAAAGTTCAGTAATATCTTCATCGCGACTGACATCACAAGGAATGACGATGTCCGAATTAAAATCCCTACTTGCCATTTTAGCGACACGCTCTTTAAGTTTTTCACCTTGATAAGCAAATGCCAGTTGCGCACCTTCACGATGCATTGCTTCAGCAATTCCGTAAGCAATCGATCGATCACTGGCTAAACCAACAATTAACGCACGTTTATTATCAAGCAGACCCATGATTTTCCTCTTTGCTTTTATTACTAAAATTATTTAATAATTCCCGAATTTTGGCTTTGATAAGTTCAATAGCAATCCGATTTTCGCCACCGCGTGGCACAATGATATCAGCATAATGTTTAGAAGGCTCGATGAATTGGGAAAACATCGGCCGCACTGTTTGTTGATATTGCGTTAAAACCGCTTTAATTTCCCTACCACGTTCAACAACGTCACGTTTAATGCGACGAATTAAACAAATATCCAATGGAGTATCCATATAGATGCGTATATCCATGAGTTCCCTTAAGCCAATTTCAGCAAACAATAAAATGCCTTCTAAAACAATAATATTATGTGGGCCGAGGCGTCGCGTTTGTTGCTCACGAATATGCAAGGTATGGTTATAAATAGGAATTTCTACTGATTCACCCGCTTGTAGTTGCTTAAGATGCTCAATGAGCAAGCCATGATCGAACGCATCTGGATGATCATAATTGTTTTGTATACGCTTTTCAAAAGAGATGCTACTGTTATCCTTATAATAGGAGTCTTCAGAAATGACAGCGACTTGTTCGGATCCCAGTTCTTTGACAATAGTGTGAGCCAATAAACTTTTACCTGAAGCAGAAGCTCCAGCAATACCGATAATGATACAGCGTTGCGTCATACAAGCCTTAGTATTAAATAAATGCTGGTAAGTTAGCAGTTTTTGATAAAAAGGTAAATGGCATTAAGGTTTTCATTGTAAAAAAATTAATACGCTCGTCTTGGCGAGTGATTGTAAAGACAAGCTACTGGATGCCATGAGCTACGCGTTCGGGATGACGAAAAGTATTTTTTATGCCGAAACAAAAATTTGCTTTTTCAAATAGACTTTAGTTCGAGTATGGTATTGAATTAACATCTCTGCGATTATTGCTATCTACACAGTTTAGTTGTAACAATAATATTTAAATTAAATAGATTTTTTTTAAAAGAAACTCAAGACATGACAGCAGAAACGTCAAATATTTTGCCTATGGGCAAGAAGATTCTATGGCTTTTTCCATTATGCCTCATTTTTTATGAGTTACCCTTGTATTTTGCAACCAATATGTACTTACCGGCTTTGCCAGCCGTGAGCCAAACGTTTGGAATTAATTCCAGTTTAGCACAATTGACTATAGCGGTTTGGTTTTTGGTAGCCTCATGCTTTCAAATATTTTTAGGTCCATTAGCAGATCGTTTGGGTCATCGTCAAGTATTACTGAGTAGTGGATTATTTTTTGTAATCGCTAGTATCTTTTGTGCGACAACCCCCCATATAAGTATTTTTATTGCTGCACGTTTTATTCAAGGCTGTGTAGTAAGCAGTATTTTAGTAACAGGATATGCAGTTATAAACGAATTACTTGATACTGAACAAGCTATTAAAACTTTATCTTGGATGGGTGGGATTACGGTATTAGCGCCCGCTATAGGTCCTTTTTTGGGAAGCTATTTTATCAGTCAATTTCCTTGGCGAAATATTTTTCTTCTATTAGCCATTATAGCCGCTTTAGCACTTTATTTGCTTTATTTGTACATGCCTGATACTCAAGAAAAAAAAATAAATTTATCCTATAAAGACATAGTAAAAAATTACAAAATTGTTAGTTTTAATAAATCTTTTCTTTATTTTACTTTGCCATTTTGTTTTTTATTTGCTGCCATGATGTGTTGGGATACCTTCAGTCCCTTCTATATTATTGAGTATTTACGACTCAGTATATTTTATTTTGGAATAGTACAGCTTATTGTTTACGGAGGATTTATTATAGACACTCATTTAATTCGCATGTTTGTTGAAAAAGTAAATTTAATAATACGTTATGGATTAATTAATGCATTGCTATTTTTTGTTTGTGTAATTCTTACACTCATTTTAATTCCTCATAGAGTAAATATAGTTATATTTTCTCTTACTGCTTTTACATTGAGTACTGGGTTGGTTTTCTATGCGTTACATAGAAAAGCAATTGAATCCGTAGAAGGAAGCCCCTATGGGAATTAAAATGGCTGTATTTTCAACCGCAATGAACATATTTGGTTTTTTAGGTAGCTTAATCGACACTAGAGTGCATTTTTAGTTGTAGGAATTAAATAAAAACACTTATTCTACTTAGAATTGATTGCTTTGAAAAATAAAGAAGTAAATAAATAAAAAAAATCTAATTTAAATTAATAAAACAAAGGAAGTTTTCTGTGACATTTTCCTATGCACTATTGCTCGGTGCTTTTTTTTTAGCACTCTTGCAATGCGGTGTTCCTTTAGCGAGTCTCTATTCCCAACGTCTGAAATGGCTTAAATGGGTGAAGCCGTTTACCTGGTCGCAATTTATATGTGTTACGTTGGCTATTCTAAGTTTAGCGTATGCGTTTTTGGTGAATGATTTTTCTTTTGCCTATGTCGCGCAGAATTCAAATTCACATTTGCCGTGGTTTTACCGTGTGTGTGCAGTTTGGGGTGGTCATGAAGGGTCGATATTGTTATGGGTGTTTATCTTAAATCTATGGACAATTACCGTTCTTATTTTAGAACAATCCCTGGAGTTGGCTTTAATAGCACGAATTGTAGCGGTATTGGGATTTATTAGTGCGGGTTTTCTATTATTTCTGTTAACACTTTCAAATCCATTTAGTTTAGCCGCAGAAAGTGTGCGGGATGGACGCGATCTGAATCCCTTATTACAAGATCCAGGTTTAATTATTCATCCACCTTTACTTTACATGGGCTATGTCGGTTTTTCAGTCAGTTTTGCTTTTGCAGTAGCCGCCTTATTAAGTGGCCGTTTTGATAAGGAATGGGCAAAACGCATGCGGCCTTGGACCTTAGCGGCTTGGTGTTTTTTGACCTGGGGAATTGTATCGGGTAGTTGGTGGGCGTACCGGGTATTAGGGTGGGGAGGTTGGTGGTTTTGGGATCCGGTAGAAAACGCGTCGCTATTACCTTGGCTTGCCGGCACGGCATTAATTCACTCATTATTAGTGGTAGAAAAACAAGAAATATTAAAAACTTGGGTGATATTGCTGGCCATATTAAGCTTTGCTTTAAGTTTAATCGGTACGTTTATCGTACGTTCCGGTATTTTAATCTCTGTGCATGCTTTCGCTGTTGATCCTTGGCGAGGTGTGTTCATGTTAGGTTTGTTGGTGCTATTGATAGGCACGGCGCTGTGCATTTATGCCTACAAGATCCACACTTTTAAACAACCCCTTGCACAGATTAGCTTACTCTCGCGCACCATGCTGTTAATTTTGAATAATGTTTTACTCAGTGTGGTGATCTTTACCGTGTTACTTGGCACATTGTATCCCTTAATCATTGAAGTATTAGGTTTGGGTAAGCTTTCCGTGGGTGCACCGTATTTCAATCTAGTGTTTGCACCGTTTGCTATTTTATTATTATTTTTTATGGGTTTATCCTATTTAATTCCATGGAAGCAAGAAGTTCGCGGCGATGTTTTAAGAAAAATAGTCAGTATCCTACTTATTTCCTTCAGTTTAAGTTTTAGTTTGATTATTTTGTTTAGTAAAGAATTGCACTGGCAAGTGCTGATAGGTTTGAGCTTAGCCTTATGGATCTTATTAAATACTTTACAGTTGCTTAGAACATCATTTAAAAAAAAATTAA
>Ga0075365_10000109_pt1 | contig 24310 bp, 19 predicted proteins | sample EndMetdeltDD1765_FD_71387 | JGI IMG/M metagenome (GOLD analysis project Ga0075365, IMG submission 71387) | Populus endosphere microbial communities from Tennessee, USA - Endosphere MetaG P. deltoides DD176-5 | ecosystem: Host-associated > Plants > Roots > Endosphere | place: USA: Tennessee... | reverse complement strand
CGAGGTCATCTACAACGGCGTCGGCACGGTGTGGAACGGCATCAAGCTCATGCGCGACAAGGAGCTGAGCCTGGCCTGCTTCAAGGTCTACAACGACTGGATGGTCGAGTTCCAGAACACGGCCCCCGAGCGCTTCATCTGCAACGCGACGCTGCCGACGACCGGCATGAAGGACTGCCTCGACGAGCTGCACCGCATCGCCGACATGGGGCTGAAGACCGCCCAGCTCGAGGCCTACCCGAGCGGCAACTTCAACGAGATCACGCCCGAGGACGACCAGTTCTGGGCCGCTGCGGTCGAGCTCGACATGCCGATCAACGTGCACACCCAGTTCTTCTTCCCGGCCGGCGAGCTGGCGTCGAAGATCACGGCCGAGGGTGTCAAGGACTCCCACCGGCGGGCCAAGGCGCTCGGCGTCGACATGCAGGCCGGCACCTTCCCGGTGATCCTCTGGAAGATGATCTCGACCGGCGTGTTCGAGCGCTTCCCGACGCTGAAGTTCTGCGGCGCCGAGGTCCAGACCGGCTGGCTGCCCTACTACCTCGAGCGCTTCGACGAGTCGGTGAAGCGCAACCGGCAGGACTGGAACCTGCCGATGCTGCCCACCGAGTACTTCCGTCGCAACGCGTGGGTCGTCTACATCGAAGACGAGATCGGCGCCGCGAGCCGCTACGACATCGGCGTCGACCGCATCATGTGGGGCCCCGACTTCCCGCACTCGTCGAGCGCCTGGCCGATCGACTACGAGCTCGGTCGCGAGATCCTCGAGCGTGCCGGAGCGACGGAGTCGGAGATGGAGCGCATCATGTGGAAGAACTGCGCCGATCTCTACAAGCTCCCGTACGACGCGCCCGAGACCATCAGCGCCGCCGCCTGACGGCGGCCGTCATCAGCACACCGCGACAAGGGGAACGACTGCAGATGCCCGGAGCGTGCGCCGGCCTACGGGTCCTCGACCTGACCCAGGGCCTCGCCGGCCCGATGGCCACGATGATCTTGGCCGACTTCGGTGCCGAGGTCGTCCGGGTCGAGCCGGCGAAGGGTGACCCGGGCTGGGCTACGCCGGGCTACCTGTTGCTGCAGCGAGGAAAGAAGAGCATCGACCTCGACGTCGAGTCGGCAGGGGGTCAGGCGGAGATCCGCCGGCTCGCCGCCGGCTTCGACGTCGTCGTCGAGAGCCTCGGCCCCGGGGTCGCCGACGAAGCCGGCATCGGCTACGAGGCGCTCTCGGCGGTCAACCCGCAACTGGTGTTCGCGTCGGTCACGGGCTGGGGTCGCACCGGGCCCTTCGCGCACCTGAAGGCCGACGACGCCCTGGTCATGGCCAAGGCCGGCATCATGCGCTTCCAGCCGGGTTGGTACGGCGGCGACCGTCCCGTGTTCCGGGCGAGCCCCGACCCGTCGTACTTCGCGGGGATGCTCCTCGTGCAGGGCGTGCTCGCTGCGCTCCGCGTGCGTGACCGCACCGGTGAGGGTCAGCTCGTCGAGACCAACCTCCTCGCCGCGCTCACGTGCCGCCAGAACCCGGCGGTCCGGTGGCTGCTGCGCGAGCACGAGGAGCTGCCCAGCGAGTCGGGTCCGGGTCAGACCGAGGTCCAGAGCGAGCAGCACGTCCTCCCGCACCACATGGACCCCCGACAGATCAACCTGATCGGGATGCGGGTCGAGACCAAGGACGGCAAGTGGCTGGTGCACTCGCACACCGAGCCGCACTTCTTCCCGGCCTGGGTCAAGACGATCGGCTTCGACTGGATCTGGGACGACGAGCGCTACAAGGGCGCACCCTGGGACGTCTCGGCCGACGCCAAGGAAGAGCTCATCCGCAAGGTGCAGGCGCGGATGAAGGAGAAGACCGCGGCCGAGTGGATGGAGCTCTACGTCGCCAACGGCAACGTGTGCGGCGACACCATCCAGACCACGCAGGATGCGCTCCGCCATCCGCAGACCCTGGCCGCCGGGCTCGTCGTCGAGATCGAGGACCCGCGCGTCGGCCCGACCGTGCAGGTGGGTCCGCTCTGCAGCATCCCGGGCGCGCCGGCTGCCGCCGACCGTCCCGCACCGATCCCGGGGGCGGACACCGAAGCGGTCCTCACCAGCGAGGTGACGGCGCTGGCGCCGGTCACCGCGGACGCCACGCTGCGACGACCCCTCGAGGGCATCACGATCGTGGAGTGCGCGTACTACTACGCCACGCCCTTCGCCACCGCCCTGCTCGCCGAGCTGGGCGCCCGGGTGATCAAGATCGAGCCCCTGCGCAAGGATCCCTACCGCATCATCTCGTCGGCCGGCGTCGGCGACCCGGTGCTGAACCTCGGCCACAACAACATGGTCCGGGCCTTCCAGGGCAAGGAGGACATCGCCCTGAACCTGAAGGATCCCGCCGGCCAGGAGGTCATGCGCCGCCTCATCGCCGAGGCCGACGTGTTCGTGCACAGCTTCCGGGGCGAGGTGCCGAAGTCGCTCGGCGTCGACGAGGAGACCCTGCGGGCCGTCAACCCGAACCTCCTCTACCACTACGGCGCGTCGTACGGCTCGACCGGCCCGTACACCGGTCAACCGGCGATCGACCCGATCATCGCCGCCTACGCCGGCACCACCGCCCACCAAGCGGGCGAAGGCAACGCACCGCTCACCGAGACGGGCGCCGACCCGGTGGCGGCCACCGGTCACGCCACGGCGATGATGCTCGGCCTGTTCGCGCGGGAGCGCACCGGCATGGGTCAACACCTCGAATCGTGGATGATCGTGTCGAACATCTACCTCAACGCCGAGGACGCCATCGCCTACGAGGGCAAGCCGCCGCGCCGCGAGGTCGACGGTCGCCAGCTCGGGCTCGGTCCCGCCTACCGCCTGTACCAGACAGCGCCTGTGCCGGCCGGCACGACGATCAACCCCCACTTCAACCAGGACCCGCGTTGGGTGTTCCTGGCCGTCGAGGACGACGACGAGTTCACCTCGTTCTGCTCGGTGGCGGGGCGGGACGACCTCGCCAACGACGAGCGCTTCGCGAGTCGGGCCGCCCGCGACGAGCACCGCGACGAGCTGACGGCGGAGCTCGAGGCGCTGTTCCTCGGCCGCACGGCGATCGAGTGGGAGCAGCTGATGGTCCCCGCAGGCGTCGGGTGCGTCATGGCCGACGCCGCCTCGCACTTCGCCTTCCTCTACGAGGACGAGCAGGCCAAGGCCATCGACATCATGTCGGAGACCGAGCACAGCGCCTTCGGCGGCAAGTACTGGCGCTACGCGCCGCTGCTGCGCTTCTCGAAGACCCCCGGCGTCGGCGGCCCGTTCTGCGAGTTCGGCGAGCACACCCGGGCGATCCTCGCCGAGCTCGGGTACTCGGACTCGGAGATGGAGCAGCTCAAGGAGTCCGGCGTCGTGACCTGGCCGGTCGAGCAGTCCGAGGAGGCTGCCGCGCTGTCGTAGCGCACGCGAAGCAACACGAGCGTCTCCGGCGGCCGGTCCGCCTCACGACGCACGAACCCCCGATGGGCAGGAGACCCAATTGACTGAGCGCACTGGATACAACGTGATTTCGGCCGACTCGCACATCGTCGAGCCGCCCGACGTCTTCGCGGGCCTTCCTGCCAGCCTGAAGGACCGGGCGCCGAAGCTCGCCGACCACGAGGGTGGTTCGGCGTGGTTCGTGGAGGGCGTCGAGCCGTCGCCGCTGCCACCGACGTTCGCCTCGGGCACCGGTTGGCGCAAGCCCGAGGGCACCAGCATCCGCTTCGACCAGGTGCTGCCCGGCCTCTACGACCCGGCCGAGCGGGTCAAGGCGCAGGACGCCGACAGCGTCGACGCCGAGATCCTCTACCCGACTCCGACGCTCTGGGATGCGCTCAAGCTCGTCGACGACGACGAGCTCAAGCTCGCCTGCGCCCGGACGTACAACGACTGGCTGGCGCAGTTCTGCTCGCACAGCCCCGACCGCTTCTTCGGCGTCGCGAAGATCCCGACCACCAGCGTCGAGGATGCGATCGCCGAGCTGCAGCGGGCGACCGGTGAGCTCGGTCTCAAGGGTGCGCTCCTGGACGCCTACCCGTCGGGCTCCTCGGTGGGCGGCAACCCGGCCGACGATCCGTTCTGGGAGGCTGCCAACGACCTGCAGATCCCGGTGTCGTTCCACTACGGCGTGGGCGCCGGCGCGGTGACCGAGCCTCCCGGCGGCATCGCCCCTGGCCTCAAGCCGCCGATGGCCGACGCCGTGCTGCCGCTCGTCGCGGGCGGCGTGTTCGACCGGTTCCCCGATGTGAAGGTCGTCCTGGCTCATGCCGACGCCGGTTGGGCGCTGCACTGGATGGAGTTCTTCGACATCAACTACGTGCGCCAGAAGCACCTGGCCCAGTACGTCCTGCAGCGCGAGGACGCCGTGCCGAGCGACTACTTCCGCAAGTTCTGCTGGTTCACGTTCCACCACGACCGCTCGACGGTGAAGAACCGGCACGTGCTCGGCCAGGTCCACATGGTGTGGGCCAGCCACTTCCCGTTCGACGACTCGAACTGGCCCGACAACCGCCAGCAGGCGATGAACGTCACCGGGGAGATCCCCGCTGCCGACCGGCAGGCGCTCCTCGCCGACAACGTCGGTCGGCTCTACGGCCTGCCCGGCTACAAGAAGGGCTTCAGCGTCGACGAGGTGGAGGCGTTCGAGCAGCTCGTCCACTTCTGAGCAGTTTGCTCCGGTGTTCAGCCGGAGGCGCGACCGCCCCTCGGTGCCCTGGCACCGAGGGGCGGTCGCTGTTTTCCCTCGCCTTTTCCCGTTCCCGGGAGGAATCGAGTCGCGCCCTGTCAAACAAACACAACACCTCGTGCTGGGGTCGAGGGGAAGGACATGGGGTGCTGCGTGTGAGATCTCGGTTCACTGTCCGTGCAACGGCGCCGAAGCGGCGCGCCCGCTGGGCCAAGGGCGCCCTGGGCACCGTGGGCCTGACGGGCCTGCTCCTCGGGATGATCTCGACGAGCGGTCCCGCGGCCGCCGAGGGCAACTGCGAGAACGTGACGCAGTACTCGGCGCTGGCGTCGGCCACCGGCGGACGGACGGTCGTCGTCGCGCCCGACACGACGCTCGTCTCCGAGGCCGACGCCGGGCTGCCCGCCGCCCAGGCCGTCATCGACTCGATCCTCGGTTCGAAGGGCTTCGCCGGGGCCCCCTACAGCGCGGCGGCCGCCGACAACGCGGGTGCGGCCGGCGCCGACTCGGGCGAGATCCCCGTGTTCGCGATCGCGCAGCACCCGACGACCCCGTCGGCATCCAAGCCACTCCCCGGTGGCGGTCTCGAGGCGACGAGCACGGCCGACTCGGCGAGTGGCAAGGCGGCACTCGGCGCGTCGAGCGAGGGCGCCGGCGGCGTCGGTGCGGTGACGAACTCGGCGAAGGCGACGTGCGCCTCGGACACCACGATCGACGCAGTCGCCGACTCGGTCGCGACCGGTGTCGAGATCGCGGGTGTCCTCCGGATCGGCAGCGTGCGCTCGCACGCTGCCGTGACGCTGACGCCATCGGGTGAGAAGAAGCTGGTCGGCACCGTCGACATCGAGGGTGCGACCGTGGGAGGCCAGGCCGTCTCGATCACCGACAAGGGCGTGGTCTTGGCCGGCTCGCCCTCGGCGCTCCCGGCCGATCCCGTCACGCCGGCGCTCGAAGCGGCTGGCATCAAGATCACCTACGTCAAGGCGGTCAGCGACGAGTCGCAGGGTCAGGTCCTCGCGCCGACGCTGGAGATCACCGTGTCGGGCGACGCGAGCGGTGCCGCCGCAGGCAAGAGCACCACCTACTCCTTCGGTCGTGCCTTCGCCCGGGCGGTGCTGGAAGGCAGCGAGGCCGGGTTCGGCAGCCTGGACTCTGATCTGTCCCTCGACGATCTGTCGTCGTTCGCGGACGAGAGCTTCGACGACTTCTCCTCGTCCGACGACCTGGCCGCGCTCGACACGCCGGCCGAGACGCCGGCGGAAGCAGCGGCTTCCACGCCGTCCACGGGTCAGGGGGCAACCATCGCCTCCGCACGGATCGCGGATTGGTCGATCGCTCCGGGCTACTCCGCCATGGGAGTCGGAGCGTTGTTGTTGTTGGCGGCCTGGGTTGGCCTCGAGAGGATCGCTGTGAGGTTGCGATGGAGATGAAGTCGTTCGTGCGAGCCAACCTCGACCGCGTGGTCGCGGCGGTGTTGGTGGTGTTCGGCCTGATCGCCCTGGTCGTCGGTTGGATCGGCGTCAGCGGCACCGGACTGGCGGCCGAGCAGCTGCCCTACCTGATCTCGGGTGGTCTCGGCGGCATCGCCATGATCGCCGTGGGGTGCACGGTCTGGGTGTCCGCCGACCTGCAGGACGAGTGGCGCCGGCTCGATGCGCTCGAGGAGCGCCTCGTCGACCTGCGCAAGACGAGCGCCACAGCCCCCGCCGAAGCGGCCGCCGTCGACGTGACCGAGGTCGTGGAGCGTCCTGCCGCCGCCCGACCCCGCCGGCGCACGGCACCGAAGCCGAAGGAAGCGCAGGCGTGAACGACAACGAGCCGGGCACCCTGCTCTGGTCGTTGTCCGACGTCCGCACGACGAGCCTCACCATCGCCGTGGGCATCGTCCTGCTCGGCTGGTCGTGGTTCCAGGCCAGCGGCACCGCAGAGCTCAGCAGCCAGGTGAGCTGGCTCGCCGTGTCGGTGTTCGCCGCCGTCGTGGCCACGGCCGGTTCGTGCAACTGGGTCTGGGCCGGCCGTCGGGCCGTTCGTCTGCGTCGGGTCGCCCTGGTCTCCAGCCTGAGCACCGAGCTCCTCGGTCCCGAGGTCGAGGTCGCCGTCGACGGTGACCCGACCGCCATCCCGGTCACCGTCCCCGGCACCAACCGCTACCACCGGGCCGACTGCCTGTTGGTGAAGGGCAAGCCGGTCGCGCGCCTGGCCGAGGCCGAGGGGCTCCGTCCCTGCGAGATGTGCCGGCCATGAGCGACTTCCTCCCCTTCGTCTTCATCGGCCTGACCTCGGGCTCGGTCTACGGGCTCGCCGGCACCGGCCTGGTGCTGACCTACAAGACGTCAGGCATCTTCAACTTCTCCCACGGCACCGTCGCCGCCCTCATGGCGTACGCGTTCTACGACCTCAACACCTTGCACCACTGGCCGTGGCCAGTGGCGCTGGCCGTCTGCCTGCTCGTGCTGTGCCCGCTGGTCGGCCTGCTGCTCGAGCGCATCGCCCGCCGGCTCGCCGATGCCCCGGTCGCCATGAAGATCGTGGCGACCGTCGGCCTCCTCGTCGGCGTGCAGCAGCTGATCATCGTGCGTTACGGCGCCGCCCTGATCCAGACCGAGACCTTCCTGCCGACGAACGCCTACCGAATCCTCGGGGTCAACGTCGGCGCCAACCAGTTCATCGTGATGGCCATCGCGCTGGCCGGCATGATCGGCCTGACGATCTTCCTCCGGACACCGACGGGCCTGCGGATGCGGGCCGTCGTCGACCAGCCCGACCTCCTGGCGCTCACCGGCAGCAGCCCGGTCCGCATTCGCCGCCAGGCCTGGATGATCGGCACCGTCTTCGCCGGGATCTCGGGCATCCTGCTCGCCCCGACGGTCGGCCTCGATGCCACCGTGCTGACGCTGCTCGTCATCTACGCCCTCGGCGGTGCGGCCATCGGGATGTTCACGAGCATCCCGTTGACCTACGCCGGCGGCCTGACCGTGGGCATCCTCTGCTCGCTGGCCACGAAGTACGTCGCCTCCGTGAGCTGGCTGAGCGGCCTGCCCTCGAGCCTGCCGTTCATCATCCTGTTCGCCGTCCTCGTCTTCGCCCCCAGCAAGTGGCTCGCCGACTTCACCGTCGACCGCAAGGCAAAGGTCGTCGAGTCCCGACATCTGCCGCGGGCCGTCAAGATCGCCGGCGGCCTCGCCCTCGCCGTGCTCCTGTTCCGGCTGCCCGACCTCGTCAGCACCCGGCTCCCGGTGTACACGTCCGGCCTCGCCTACGTGCTCATCTTCCTCTCGCTGGCGCTCCTGATCGGCACGTCCGGCCAGGTGTCGCTGGCCGCCCTGGCGTTCGCCGCCGTCGGCGCGGCGGCGTCGGCCCGCCTCGCCACCGACGTCGGCCTGCCCTGGCTGTTCGCGGTGCTGCTGGGATCGTTCATCGCGGTGCCGGTCGGCGCCCTGCTCGCCATCCCGGCGATCCGGCGCTCCGGCTTGTACCTCGCTCTCGCCACCTTCGGCTTCGCCGTCCTGCTCGAGCGCCTGGTCTTCGGGACCAGCCTGATGTTCGGTGCGAGCTCGGCGGCGCTGACGGCGCCACGGCCGAGCTTCGCTTCGGGTGACAACGCCTACTTCTTCGTGGTGCTCGCCTTCGTGGTCGCGTCGATCGTGCTCGTGACCCTCGTGCACCGCAGCCGCCTGGGCCGCCTGCTGCGGGCCATGGCCGACTCGCCGACGGCGCTCATCACCTCGGGCACCAGCGTCACGGCCATCAAGGTGATCGTGTTCTGCATCTCGGCGTTCCTCGCCGGACTGGGCGGTGCCCTGCTGTCGCCGGTCACCGGCAGCGCCAGCGCCGGCACCTTCAACGCCTTCGTCTCCCTGACCCTGGTCGTCATCCTCGTGGTCGCCACGGCCTTCACCGGTGGCTCCGAGGTGCTCGGCTCGATCCTCGCCGCCGCCGCCCTCATGGTCCTGCCGAGCTACTCCGGCGACGGGGCGGCGACCGACTACCAGCCTGTGTTCTTCGGCCTCATGGCCGTGCTGGTGGCGATGAGCGCCGCCGGCATGCGGGCGCCGAACTGGTTGGTGGGCCCGGCGTTGCGGGCCCGCAAGCGCCCCGATCGCAGCCCGCTCTCGGCTCGGGTCGCGAGCCGTCCGCAGCCGGAAGGTGCCGCATGAGCGAGGAGTTGCGCAGCGATCAGACCGAGGACCTCACCGAGGTCCTGAGCGAGGCCCGGGTCGAGGGCCTGGTCGACGACCTGGTCGACGGCCGTGGCCTCCACGTCCGCGACGTCGTGGTGCGCTTCGGCGGACTCGTCGCCGTCGACGGCGTGTCGCTCGACGTCCCCGTCGGTCGCGCCATCGGCCTCATCGGCCCCAACGGCGCCGGCAAGACCACCACGTTCAACGCCTGTTCCGGGCTGAATCGCCCCACGTCGGGTCGCGTCGAGCTCTTCGGGACCGACGTCAGCCACGCCAGTGCCGCGGCCCGCGCCCGGCTCGGCATGGGTCGGACCTTCCAGCGCATGGAGCTGTACGACCGGCTGACCGTGCGCCAGAACGTCGCCATGGGCCTCGAGGCCCGGCTCGTGGGCAAGCGCCGGCTCCTCGGCTCGATCATCGCCACGGCCGGCGAGCGACGCGAGGTGGCCGAGGCGACCGATCGTGCCCTCGAGCGCTGTGGCATCACCCGCCTGGCCGAGAACCGGGCCGGCGTGCTGCCGAGCGGCCAGCGTCGGTTGGTCGAGCTCGCCCGGGCGCTCGCCGGTGGCTTCGAGCTGCTGCTGCTCGACGAGCCGTCCTCGGGTCTCGACCCCAGCGAGACCGCCGGGTTCGCCGCGGTGCTCCACAGCGTCGTGGAGGAGGACGGTTGCGGCATCCTGCTCGTCGAGCACGACATGTCGCTGGTTCGTGCCGTCTGCGAGTACACCTACGTCCTCGACTTCGGGAAGCTGATCGCGCAGGGACCGACGAGCGAGGTCCTCGAGAGCGACCTGGTGCGCGCGGCGTACCTCGGCGAGGAAGAGGTGGCCTGATGTTCCACCTGGATCGCATCGTCGCCGGCTACGGCGACTCGACCGTCCTGCGCAACGTCTCGCTCACGGTCCCGGAGGGAACCGTCGTCGCCCTGCTCGGCCCGAACGGCGCCGGCAAGACGACCCTGCTGCGGATCGCGTCCGGGCTCCTCGTGCCCCGAGCCGGGGAGATCAGCCTCGACGGCACGTCGCTGCGGGGCAAGCCGGCCGACGAGTTCGCCCGGGCCGGCATCTGCCACGTGCCAGAGGGGCGGGGCATCTTCCGCTCCCTGACCGTGCGCGACAACCTCCTCCTGCAGGCACCCGACGGCAAGGCCGACGAGGCGATCGAGCGCGCCGTCGAGGTGTTCCCCCGCCTCGGCGAGCGCTTGTCACAGCGCGCGGGCACCATGAGCGGCGGCGAGCAGCAGATGCTGGCCATGACCCGCGCCTATCTCGCCAACCCGACGCTCGTGTTGCTCGACGAGGTCTCCCTCGGCCTGGCGCCCATGATCGTCGACGAGATCTTCGAGTTCCTGGCCAAGCTGGCCCGGGAAGGCGCGTCGTTGCTGCTCGTCGAGCAGTACATCAGCCGGGCCCTCGCCATCGCCGACTTCGTCTTCGTGCTCAACCAGGGCGAGATCGCCTTCGCGGGCGAGACCGACGAGCTCGACCAGGCCGAGCTCTATCGCACCTACGTCGGCGCCGAAGTCGCCTAGACGCCCCGCGTTGCCGGTGCGGTCGACGGCCGGTACGGTCCTCGACCGTTCGAGCCGTGACGCGCGGCGGGCCGAGTGGGGAGCGCAACATGGGTGACGTCCGGGTGATCGACACCGATCCGGAGCTGCTGAAGCGCAGCACCGAGGTGGCGATGCACGCCACCGAGGAGACGTGGATCCACATCCGGGCCGAGGTCACCGCGGCCAACGGCGACTACGACGCGCTGATGTCGACGCTGCGCGACACCGAGCCCTACGGCTACACGATCCAGCCGGAGATCAACGGCGACGGAACCGTGCGGGCACCGATCATCACCACCCGCGAGGACGTGCGGGCCGCCTACGAGGTCGTGCGTGGCCGCAGCGACCTCCTGACGTCCGAGTCGCTCATCGAGGTGCGGGGCCTCTGGTACGTGTTCCAGGAGTCGTACTCGGTCGGCCGGCTGCGGGCGAACGGCGAGGTCCAGCCGGGCAGCCACCTGCTGGGGCTCTTCCCGGTCGGCACCGACAAGGGCATCACCGGCGAGCTCGTGTGGCCGCGGGCGCCCGAGTCCATCCTGGGCAAGGGGGAGGTGCCCGCCGGGCTCCCCACCGACCCGCTCGAGAAGCGCCGAGCCGCACTGGCCCTGCACGAGCGCTTCCTCGACGCCTACCGGGCCGGCGACGCCGACGGCATCGCCGCCACCTTGAACGAGGGAGTCCAGGGCGGGGTGCGCGACTACGTGGCAGACACGGGCGCGCTCATCGAGCTGCAGAGCCGCGACGCCAGCCGCGCCCACTACGCCGAGCTCTTCGAGAAGTTCGAGATCGTCTCGCTGGAGCTGCTCGACCGCGTGATCCAGGAGTGGTACGTGTTCGCCGAGGTTCGGATCACGGCTCGTCCCCGCAGCGGGGGTCCCGCCGTGGCGTTCCACTGGGCCGAGTACGACGTGCTGGCCAAGGACGGCCTGTTCATGGTGCGCATCGGGCACGGCACCGACATCGCCCCCGCCTGAGCTGTCCAGACGTCATTGTGCGCCGACGCCACGCGCCCGCTAGAACCAAAGGTTCGGGGGAGTGTGTGAGGAGCCGGGATGCAAGCGCCTGACGAGATGATCACGGGTGACCGCATGGTCACTCGCGAGCTGGCCGAGTGGGTCGCCGGCGTGCAGTACGAGGATCTCCCCGACGAGGTCACCAACGAGGCGGCCATGGCGTTCACCGACTTCCTCGGGGAGTGCCTGTTCGTCGGCGGCACCCTCCCGTGGGGCCAGGGGATCGCCGACTTCAGCGCGGCGGAGGGCGGCACCGTCCCCGAGGCGACGATCATCGCCCTCGGCGCCAGGGTCTCGGCGGCCAAGGCGGCCTTCGCCAACGGCACGATGGCGCTCGGCTTCGAGTACGCCGACTACGGCGCCGGCAGCCGGCCCTACCCCTTCGCCGTGACGGCGCCGCTGGCGCTCAGCGAGCGCTTCCACAAGTCGGGCAAGGAGCTGATCCGCAGCATCGTCATCGGCTACGAGGTCATGTGGCGGCTGTTCCGCTCGCTCATCGTGTTGGGCAAGGACCGCCATCCCTGGCCGTTCTATGTGCCGTCGGTCCTGGGAACGGTCGGCGCGTCGGCCGCGTGCGCCCGTCTCCTCGACCTCGACGTGCAGAACACGAACTACGCCCTCGGTCTGGGCTGCGCCTTCGCCGGCGGCACGTTCCAGGGCCACGAGGAAGGCGCCTGGCAGCGGTCCCTCAACGGGGGCATGGCCGGCGAGCGGGCCGTGACCGCGGCGCTCATGGCGCAACGGGGCTTCAAGGCGACCGAGCTCGGCCTCGAGGGCGTCCAGGGCTTCGCCAAGATGTACGCCGGCGGCCACCTCGACGTCGACGCCCTGCTCGGCGGGCTCGGCGACGACTGGATCATCATGAAGCGTTGGGTGAAGCGCTACCCGATGAACACCACGCTGCATGCGCCGGTCGAGGCCCTGCTCAAGATCATGCGCGAGCACGATCTGAAGCACACCGACATCGCCGAGATCGTCGCCGCCTGGCAGAAGGTCGAGCCCTTCCTCGCCAAGCAGAAGGTGCGCACCGTCGTCGCCGCGCAGGCGAGCCTGCCGTTCGCCCTCGCCGTCGCGGCCGTGCGCGGGAAGGTGACCGTCGACGAGTTCACCGAGGAGACGGTGGGCGATCCGGTCATCCAGGGGCTGATCCCGAAGCTCCGGGTCGAGCAGGACACCGAGCTGTACCAGAAGGTCACCAACTCGATGCCGGGGCGCATCACGATCCGGACCACCGACGGCCGCGAGTTCACCGACGAGGTCCTCTATCCCAAGGGCAACCCGGGGAACCGGCTCACCGAGGACGAGTTCAAGGACAAGTTCATGGGTTCCGTCGTCCGCGTGCTCGGCCAGGAGCAAGCGGAAGAGCTCTACAACGCTTCTCGCGACCTGGCGAACGTCGACGACGTAACCACGCTCGCACCACTCTTCAGCCGCAAGTAACGAACAGCGAGGCACACTTCCACCATGGGCATGAACGCGATCGAGAAGATCCTCTCCCGCAAGTCCGAGGGCCAGGTCGTCAAGCCGGGCGACGTCGTGATGGTCGACGTCGACTTCACCGTGCACTTCGACTCGATGCGCCCCGACATCTTGAAGGTCAACGACCCCGACAAGATCATCGCCATGTTCGACCACCAGGTGCCGGCCCCGACCGTCCTGGCGGCCGAGCACGCGGTCAACATGCGCAACTTCGTCGAGAAGTTCGGCGTCAAGAACTACTTCCCGGTGGGCAAGCACGGGATCTCGCACGTGCTCGTCGCCGAGGAGGGCTATGCCCTCCCGGGCAAGGTCCTCGTGAACGCCGACTCGCACACCTGCTCCTCGGGCGCCATGAACTGCATCGCCCGCGGCATCGGCCCGAGCGAGATGACGTACATCCTCTGCAAGGGCCGGACGTGGTTCCTCGTCGGCGAGACGACCAAGATCGTGCTCGACGGCAAGCTGAACGAGCGCGTGTACGCCCGCGACGTCATCCACTACCTCCCGGGTGAGTACGGCGACTTCGCCCAGCAGAACCTCGAGTGGTACGGCGACGGCCTCTCGACCATCGACATGGACGGACGCCTCACGATGGCGACGGTGTCGGCCGAGCTGTCGGCGGAGTTCTCGCTGTTCCCCTACGACGACGTCCTCGCCAACTACGTGAAGGACCGTGCCCGGTACGAGTTCGAGCCCGGCTTCCCCGACGACGACGCCACCTACGCGCGGGAGATCCACGTCGACCTCAGCACGCTCGAGCCGCAGGTGGTCCTGCCGAACTTCGTGGCGAACAACGTCAAGCCGATCGGCGACATCACCAACGAGAAGATCAAGGTCGACCAGGCCTTCATCGGCTCCTGCGCCAACGGCCGCCTCAGCGACTTCGCCGTCGCCGCCGACATCCTCAAGGGGAAGAAGGTCGCCCCGGGCGTGCGCCTGCTGGTGACGCCGGGCAGCCAGGACATCCTCATGAAGGCCATGAAGGCCGGCTACGTGGAGACGATCATGGAAGCGGGTGGCGTCGTCACCAGCTCCACCTGTGGCGCCTGCTTCGGCGGCCACATGGGCCTGCTGGCATCCGGCGAGACCTGCATCACCGCCTCGACCCGGAACTTCCAGGGCCGCATGGGCAGCCCGCAGGCCAACATCTACATGGGCTCGCCGGCCACGGTCGCCGCTTCGGCGATCGCAGGCCACATCAGCGATCCCCGGAACTTCTAGGAAGAGGAGCGCCGCACCATGGCGAGCACGTTCAAGGGCAAGGTCTGGAAGTTCGGGGACAACATCAACACCGATCTGGTGATCCCCAACTACGCGGTCATGTACAAGCTGGAGGACCAGCTCGAGCACACCTTCAACGCCAACCGGCCCGGATGGGTCAAGGAGATGGAGCCGGGCGACGTCCTCATCGTCGGCAAGAACTTCGGCGTCGGTTCCGCTCGCGACATCGGCGCCATCTTCAAGGCGCTGGGCATCTCCGGCGTCGTGGCCGAGTCGTTCAACGGCCTCGGTCTCCGCAACATCATCAACGCCGGCCTCCCGCCGCTGCCGTGCCCCGGTGTCATGGACATTTTCGACGAGGGCGACGTCGCCGAGGTCGACTGGGTCTCGGGCGAGGTCAAGAACGTCACCAAGGGCACGACCCTCCAGGGTGTCCCGATGCCGAAGGACCTGCGCGACATCGTCGTCGCCGGCGGCGTCGAGAACGTGCTGCGGGCCGAGGGCTACCTCGCGGCGAAGTCGTAACGAGCGAAGGAGCGCAGTCGATGACGAGCGACAGGTCAGTCACCGAAGAGGTCGCCGAGTGGATCGTCGGGGTCACCTACGACGACATCCCGGCGGCGGCCGTCGAGCGGCTGCGCAACGGCGTCCTCGATTCGCTCGGCAACCAGTTCGCGGGCATGACCGTCCGGATGGGCAAGCTCCTGACCGAGTGGGTCAAGGCCCAGGGCGGAACCCCCGAATCCACGGTCACCGGCGGCGGCTTCAAGACCACGCCAGCGCTGGCCACCCTGCTGAACGGCGCCACGTCGCACGCCCTCGAGAACGACGACATCGCCACCTTCAGCAGCCACCCCAACAGTCCGCTCACCGCCGGGGCGCTGGCGCTCGGTGAGAAGCTCGACGCCTCGGGCGAGGACTTCGCCACGGCGTGGATCGTGGGATGGGAGATCACCGCCCAGACCATGAAGGTCTGCCTCGGCCCGACGGGCAACGACCTCATCAACCGCGGCTGGTTCAACCAGGGCTTCCAGGAGACGCTCGGGACCGCCGCGCTCGCGGCCAAGCTGCTCGGCCTCGACGTGACGCAGACACGCCACGCCCTCGGGCATGCCTCGTCGGCGATGGCCGGCGTGATGAAGAACCGGGGGAGCGACACCAAGGGCTTCACCGCCGGGAACGCGGCGATGCACGGGGTCATCGCCGCGGAGCTCGCGGCCACCGGCTTCACCGCCAACCTCGACATCTTCGACGGCGAGCAGGGCGTGGCCCGTTTGCTCGGCCTCGACAACGGCGACCCGGAGCGGATCCGCGACGGCCTCGGCACCTGGGACCTCGCGACCAAGGGCGAGACGCTGCGGCTGCACGCGTCGTGCGCGGCCGCGGCGTGGAGCCAGGATGCCCTGCAGAAGATCGTCCGGCGGCGGCCGACTACCCACGACGAGATCGAGTCGATCGAAGCCGAGATCCCCGACTTCCTGACCTCGATGGTGCCCTTCCACCTGCCCCAGACCGGTCTCGAGGCCAAGTACAGCCTCGAGTACGACCTCGTCGCCATCGCCCTCGACGGCTACGCGGGCATCCACCAGTACAGCGACGAGTCGGTGCTCCGGCCCGAGGCCCAGGAGCTGATGCAACGGGTGAAGACCATCCCGGTCAGCGGCGGGCCGATGGGGAGCCGGGTGGTGCTCAAGCTCCGCAACGGCGAGGAGCTCGAGGAGACGGTCAACATCTCCCACGGCACGCCTGCCGATCCCCTCAGCCAGGACGAGATCGACGGCAAGTTCCACGAGACCGCCGGCACGCTCGTCGGCGAGGCCCAGCGCAACGAGATCCTCGGCCTCTGCCGGCGGATCGAGACGCTGTCGAGCGTGCGCGAACTGGCCGACGCGGTGGGCACGATCCGCTCCTGAGAGAGCGACATCTGTCACTTCACTGTCCATCCACCGCTGGTGGATGCGGTGCTTTCGTCGGCTACGTTCTGACCTAGTTCGGTAGTGGCCAGCGGGAGGTTGTGATGGCGTACGACGTCGTCGTCAAGGACGGGCTCATCGTCGACGGCACGGGGAAGAAGGCCTTCCGGGGCGACATCGCCATCCAGGACGGCAAGATCGTCGCGGTCGGCGAGGTCGACGGCGAGGCGGCGCGCACGATCGACGCCAGCGGCCACGTCGTGGCCCCCGGCTTCATCGACGCCCACACCCACTACGACGCTCAGCTCCTGTGGGACCCGAGCGCCAACCCGGCGACGGTCCACGGCGTGACCACGATCCTCATGGGCAACTGCGGCTACACGCTGGCCCCGGTGAAGCCGGAGGACGAGGACTACCTGGTCGGCCTCTTCGCCGCCGCCGAGGAGATCCCCAAGGCCGCGCTCAAGCAGTTCACGCCGCTGCAGTGGGAGACGTTCCCCGAGTACCTCGCCTGGATGGAGGGGAAGCTCGGCGTCAACGTCGTGACCCAGATCGGCCACAGCGCCCTCCGTCGCTACGTGATGGGCGCCGATGCGCTCGAGCGGGCGGCCACGCCCGAGGAGATCGCCGAGATGGCGCGCCTCACCGAGGAGGCCATCGACGCCGGCGCGTTCGGCATCAGCAGCAGCCAGGCCCAGCACCAGCGCGGCGAGCACGGCGAGAACATCCCCTCGGTCTACGCCGACGAGGCCGAGACCACGGCGCTGGCCGAGGCGGTCAAGCGCAAGGGCGCTCGTCTCCTGTCGATCAACCCGGCCGGCAAGCGGGCCGGGTTCACGCAGGACGACTACGACACGCTCGCCAAGCTCGCCGAGATCTCCGGGGCGGCCGTCTCGTGGAACGACTTCGGCATGGGTACGCCCGAGGGCACGACGATGCTGGAGTTCATGGAGGCCGAGCTGGCGAAGGGCCACGAGGTCTACGCCGTCGCCCGCTGCCAGCGGCCCGAGACCCGGTTCACGCTGAAGAAGCTGTCGTCGGTGTTCGCCATCTCCGAGCCGTGGATCGAGTTCTCCAAGCTCGGCGAGGCCGAGAAGCTGACCGCCCTGGCCGATCCCGAGTGGCGCACGAAGCTCAGCGAGTTCTGGTCCCAGGCGCCGTTCATGGTGAACGCCAGCGTCGAGAAGGGCCACGTGGAGGAGACCAAGGCGCTCGAGGGCCAGATGCTCGTCGAGATCGCCGAGGCCCGCGGGTGCACGCCGTCGGAGGTCATGTTCGACGTCGCCATCGCGGACGGCCTCGCCACCTACTTCCGCCTCAGCGGCCCGGTCAACGTCGACGAGGCTCCGCTCGAGCGCATCCTCAAGAGCCCGGCCACCCTCGTCGGCATCTCCGACGGTGGCGCCCACCTCCAGACCTTCGCCGGGGGCGACTACACGAGCTACTTCCTCCAGCACTGGGTGAAGGAGAAGGGAAGCTTCACGCTCGAGGAGGGCGTCGCCGCCCTTTCGTCCGACGTCGCCGCCTTCCTCGGCCTCACCGACCGGGGCACGCTCGAGCTCGGCAAGGCGGCCGACATCACGATCTTCGATCCGGAGACGGTGCGGCCGCTGGAGCTGCAGACGCTCGACGACATCCCGAGTGGGGGCGTCCGCATGACCAAGAACGCGGCGGGCATCCCGTGGGTGCTCGTCAACGGGGAGCCGGTCGTCGAGGACGGCAAGCCCTCGACCAACGTCCCGGGCGCCGTCCTGGGCCGCAACTGACGCTGCAGGCGACGAGCCAAGGGGGACCGACGTGAACGTCGACGACATGATCATCCTGAGCATCGACGACCACAACGTCGAGCCGCCCACGGTCTTCGACGGGCGGCTGGAGGCGAAGTTCGCCGACCGGGCCCCGAAGATGGTGCGCGACGACAAGGGCAAGGACCACTGGCTCTTCGAGGGCAAGGACGTCGCCACCGTCGGTCTGAACGCCACGGTGAGCTGGCCCAAGGAGGAGTGGGGCATGGACCCCAGCTCCATCGCCGAGATGCGCCCCGGCGTCTACCTCGTCGACGAGCGCGTGCGCGACATGGACCGCAACGGGATCCTCGCCTCGATGTGCTTCCCGAGCCTGCCCGGCTTCAGCGGGGGGCGGTTCTACGAGGCACAGGACAAGGAGCTGGCCTCCGCCGTGCTGCAGGCCTACAACGACTGGCACATCGAGGACTGGTGCGGGTCGCACCGCGGCCGCTTCATCCCGCTCGCCATCGTCCAGGGTTGGGACCCCGAGCTCGCCGCCGCCGAGATCCGTCGCGTGGCGGCCAAGGGCGTGCGGGCGATCAGCCTGCCGGAGCTTCCCCACCTGCTCGGCCTGCCCTCCTACGTGAGCGACTACTGGAACCCGATCTGGCAGGCGTGCAGCGAGACGGCCGTGGTGGTCTGCCTGCACATCGGCCAGGGCCTCGACGCCATCAACATGGGCCCCGACTTCTCGATCGACAACTTCATGGTGCTCGCCACCCAGGTGTCGGTGCTCTGCACGCAGGACCTCATCTGGGGCCCGGCGATGCGCAGCTTCCCCGACCTGAAGTTCGCCTTCTCCGAGGGTGGCATCGGCTGGATCCCGTTCCTGCTCGACCGCATCGACCGGCACTACGAGAACCAGAAGCACACCGGGCAGGACTTCGGCGACAAGCTCCCGAGCGAGGTGTTCCGCGAGCACTCGCTGGCGTGCTTCATCTCCGACCCGACCTCGTTGAAGCTCTACAAGGAGATCGGCCCCGAGATCATCGCCTTCGAGGTCGACTACCCGCACTCCGACTCGGTGTGGCCGAACGCTCCCGAGTTCCTGCTCCAGCAGTGCCAGGACGCGGGCATGTCCGACGACGAGATCGATCTCGTCACCTACAAGAACGTGGCGCGCTTCTGCAGCTACGACCCCTTCACCCACATCCCGAAGGAGAAGGCGACCGTCGGCGCGCTGCGGGCCCAGTCGCCCGACGTCGACACGTCGGTGGTGTCACGGGCCGAGTTCCGCAAGCGCTACGAGTCCAACCCCGCCTTCGACGTCGCCTCGGCCTGAGGCAGAGGAGACCTTCGTGAGCTTCACCATCGATCTGGATGGCCGTCGCGCCCTCGTGACGGGTAGCGGCCAAGGTGTCGGCGAGGGCATCGCCCGGGCCATGGCCGAGGCGGGTGCCGTCGCCGTCATCAACGACATCCGCGCCGAGCAGGCCGAGAAGGTCGCCGAGGAGATCCGCGCCGCGGGTGGCAAGGCCGAGGCCCTGCCGTTCGACGTCACCAACTACGAGCAGGTCTCCGAAGCCATCGAGGGCTTCGGCGGCGTCGACATCCTCGTGAACAACGCCGGCAACGCCGGCGCCGAGGGCTTCACCGCCATGGTCCCGTTCGCCGAGACCGATCCGGCCGACTGGCCGCGGTACTTCAACGTGAACCTGTTCGGCGTCATGCACTGCACGCGCGCGGCGCTGCCCAAGATGATCGAGGGCAACTGGGGCCGGGTCGTGACCATCGTGTCGGACGCCGGTCGCTACGGCGACGCCCGGCTGGCGCCGTACGCCGCGGCCAAGGCCGGTGCGGCCGGGTTCTGCCGGGTCATCGCCCGTGAGGTCGGCCGGTACAACATCACTGTGAACTGCATCAGTCTCGGCACCATGGAGACGCCGCTCACCGCAGGCACCGACCCGGCCCAGCTCAAGGAGACGCTGAAGGCCTACGTCGTGCGCCGGCGGGGCACCCCCGAGGACGTCGCCGGCCTCGCCACCTACCTGTCGAGCCCCCTGGCCGAGTGGATCACCGGTCAGACCTACCCGCTCAACGGCGGCTACACCTTCAACCTGTAGCGCCTGTCGGTGGCCGACCTCGTCAAGAACCACGCGAACCTCTGGGAGGCGTTCGCCGATCGCATCCCGGAGTCCCCGGTGCTGCGGCACGGTGGTCGGGAGATCACGTGGGGCGCCTTCGACGAGCGGTCCGCCCGGCTGGCGGCCGCGTTCGTCGAGGCGGGCATCGGTCCGGGCGACACCGTCGCCATCGACCTGTACAACTGCCCCGAGTACTTCGAGGCGTTCTTCGGCGCCCTGAAGATCCGGGCGGTCCCGGCCAACGTCAACTTCCGCTACGGCAGCGACGAGCTGCTGATGATCCTCGAGAACTCCGAGGCGAAGGCGCTCGTCTACGACGCCTCGCTTCGAGACCGGGTCGCCCCGATCGTCGAGCGGGCCAAGGACATCCGCCTCTGGATCGAGGTCGGGGGCGCCGGCGAGCCCGGGGGCATCCCGGCGCTGCCGTACGAGGCGCTCATCGCCGGTCACGAACCGGCGGCGCGGGTCGAGCGCAGCGAGGACGACGTCTGGCTCTCCTACACCGGCGGTACCACCGGGCTGCCCAAGGGCGTGCTGGTGCGCATGGAGCGCAGCATCACGTTCGTGCTCTGGTACCGCGACATGCTCCTGGGCGAGGAGATCACCGTCGATCCCGTGACCTTCGCCGCCCAGCGCGCCGCCGAGGGCCGTCAGGTGAGCGGCATCCCGGCGTCGCCACTGATGCACAGCACGGGGTTCGTCGTCGCTGGTCTACCGACGCTCGGGGCCGGCGGCACCCTCACCACGCTGCTGAGCCACTCGTTCGACGCGCACGAGCTGTTCGTGACGGTCGAGCAGGTCGGTGGGCAGATCGTCTCGATCGTGGGTGATGCCTTCGCCATCCCGATGATCAAGGCGCTCGACGAGGGGCACCCCGACGGGCGTCCCTACGACACGAGCTCGCTGCTCGCCATCGGTTCGGCGGGCGTGGCGTGGAGCGCGCACAACAAGGAGCGCTTGCTCGAGCACATCCCACAGGTCGCCCTGCACGACTCGTGCGGCTCCACCGAGGGGGCGGCGTTCGGAGTGAGCCGGCTGCGCAAGGGGGATGCGCTCTCGACGGCGACCTTCCAGGCCGCGCCCGGACTGGTCGTGCTGTCGGCCGAGGGCGAAGAGCTGCCGGTTGGCGAGATCGGCCTTCTGGCCGGTCCGGCCACCGCCTCGGCGTACTTCCGCGATCCGGAGAAGAGCGCCGAGGTCTACTTCCAACGCAACGGAGTCTGGTACGCGAAGCCCGGCGATCTCGGGTGCATCAACCCCGACGGCACGGTCACGCTGATCGGGCGCGGTTCGAGCACCATCAACACGGGTGGCGAGAAGGTCTACCCGGCCGAGGTGGAGCAGGCCATCAGCAGCCTCGACGAGGTCGAGGACTGCGTCGTCGTGGCCGTGCCTGACGAGCGCTTCGGCAGCGCGGTCGCCGCCCTGGTCAAGCGGGCGCCCGGTGCGTCGGTGAGCGAGGACGACATCGCCGCCGTGGTGCGCACGATGCTCGCCGGCTACAAGGTGCCGCGACGCGTGCGCTTCGTCGGCGAGATCCCGCGCCTGCCCAACGGGAAGATCGACTACCCGGCGTCGGGTGAGCTGGCGAAGGACGCCACGCCCGTCTCGGGCTCCGGCCGTTCGGCCGAGGAAGGGGACGCCTGATGGATGCCATCCAGGAGCTGCTCGCTCGGGACCAGATCCGGCAGCTCGCGGAGCGCTACGCGCTCGGGGTCGACGGGCGGGACCTGCAGAGCATCGCCGACCAGTTCTCGGAGCGCTCGCGCTGGGGCAAGTACGGCGTCGGTCGCGAGGGCGCGTTGACCTACTACGACCACGTCCTGCGTCGCTTCCACTGCACGATGCACCTCGTGGCCAACCACGTGATCGACTTCGACGACGAGACCCACGCCCACGGGATCGTCTACTGCCGGGCCCACCATCACGTGCCGGAGCCGGACCACTGGTTCGACATGGCGCTCGCCTACTGGGACCAGTACGAGTGCGAAGACGGGCAGTGGCTGATCACGCGGCGCGATCTCAAGGCCTGGTACACGCAGTACTGGGGTCATCCCGACCACGGTGTCGAGCGCGAGACCGCCGAGCCGACCGTCGAAGGTGCCCGCAAGGGCCAGCAGATGCCCGACTCGTTCGCCACGTGGACCAACTTCGAGGGCCGTCCCCCTCGCTCGCTGCCCCCGAGGGAGATCTGATGGAGATCGGGGTTCGCATCCCGCACGTCGGTCCGCAGGCCTCCCCCGAGTTCGTGCGCGAGTGGTGCACGACCGCGGAGCAGGCCGGTTACGGGATCCTCTGGGGCGTCGACCACCTGGTCATGCCACAGAAGGTCGAGTCGAAGTACGTGCTGCCCCGCAAGCCGGCCACGATCGCCGACGATGCCGTCAGCAGCCAGCTCTCGCCCAACTTCGAGATGATGTCGACGCTGGCCTACGTCGCAGGCATCACTGAGCGGGTCCGCCTCGGCACCGCGGTCGCCGTCCTCACCATCCGCAACGCCGTCCTCAACGCGCGGCAGCTGGCGACGGTCGACCGCTACTCCAACGGCCGCCTCGTCTACGGCGTCGGCATCGGCTGGCTGAAGGAGGAGGCCGACGCCATGAACATGCCGTGGGACCGCCGTGGGGCACGGACCGACGAGCACATCGCCCTCCTGCGTGCGCTCTGGACGGCGCCGGGCAAGCACGTCGAGTTCCACGGGGAGTTCTGGGACCTCCCGCCGATGGACCCCGAGCCGAAGCCGGTGCAACAGCCCATCCCGATCCTCGTGGGCGGGCACAGCGAGCCGGCGATGGCGCGTGCGGCGCGCCTCGGCGATGGGTGGATCGCCGCCGACATGGCGGTCGACCGCCTGGAAGGCATGCTGCCCACGGTGCGCGAGGCGTGCGAGAAGGAAGGGCGCGACTACTCGACGCTCGACATCTACGCCCAGCTGCGCGGTGAGGTGACGGTCGGCGAGATCAGGAGGTTCGAGGAGCTCGGCGTCCGCTCCCTGCAGCTGCCGATTCGCGACCTCGACGAGTTGAAGCAGGTCGGCGACGAGATCCTGACCAAGCTGGACTGAGCCGTGCGACCGCGGGCCGACGAGCGTCACGGCACCGTCCCGCGCATGGTGCGCGACGTCGCCGCTCGCTGGGGAGGCCGCGACGCCATCGTCGACGGCGACGTCCGTCTCTCGTTCGACGACATCGAGGCGGAGATGCTGCGCGTGGCGCGCGCCCTGCTCGCGCGCGGGGTGCAGCGCGACGACCGGGTTGCGCTGTGGGCGCCGAACTCGTGGTCGTGGATCGCCGCGGCGCTGGGGGCCCACGCCGTCGGCGCGTGGCTCGTGCCGCTCAACACCCGCCTGAAGGGCGACGAGGCGGCGTTCATCCTCGGCAAGACCGCCGCCCGGACGCTCTTCGTCGCCGAGGGCTTCCTCGGCGCCGACTACCTCGGATCCCTCCGCGCCGCCGCGCCCGACCTCGGGGTCCTGCGCGACCCGGTCCTCCTCCCGCTCCCCGGCGCGTCCAGCCTCGAGGCGTGCGATGCCTTCCTCGCCGAGGGTGATGCGATACCGATCGAGCGGGTGCACGACGCGATCGACGCGGGTCGGCCCGAGGACATCAGCGACATCATCTTCACGTCGGGCACGACCGGCTCCCCCAAGGGGGTGATGCTGCGGCACGGCGCGACCCTCCGTGGCTTCGAGCTCATCGCGGAGCGGTTCGAGCTCGGTGAGGGCGACCGGTACCTGATCCCCACGCCCTTCTTCCACTGCTTCGGCTACAAGGCGGGTTGGGTCATCAGCCTGCTGCGCGGTGCCGTGGGCTTCCCGCTCGCCGTCTTCGATCCCGACGTGGTGCTCGCCATGCTCGAGCGCGAACGCATCACGCACTTCCCGGGGCCGCCCACGATGTTCGGCGCCATCCTCGACCACCCGAGCCGGGTGGGCCGCGACCTCTCCGCGCTCACGCATGCCTTCGTCGGCGCCGCCGTGATCCCCGAGGTCGTCGTGCGCCGCATGCGCGACGAGCTCGACGTGGCCTCCATCCTCAGCGCCTACGCCCTGACGGAGAGCCACGCGATCTGCACGGCAACCTCACCGGAGGACCCGCTCGAGACCGTCGTCACCACCGTGGGCAAGCCGTTGCCCGAGGTGGAGGTGCGACTCGTCGCCGACGACGGTGCCGACGTCGAGGCGGGGGAGGAGGGTGAGATCCTCATCTCCAGCCCGTTCCTGATGTCGGGCTACTACGACGAGCCGGAGGCCACCGCGGCCGCGATGGTCGACGGCTGGCTGCGTAGCGGCGACGTCGGGCGCTTCGACGAGGCCGGCAACCTCCAGATCACCGATCGCAAGAAGGACCTCTTCATCGTCGGCGGCTTCAACGTGGCCCCGGCCGAG
>Ga0075365_10000108_pt1 | contig 24424 bp, 24 predicted proteins | sample EndMetdeltDD1765_FD_71387 | JGI IMG/M metagenome (GOLD analysis project Ga0075365, IMG submission 71387) | Populus endosphere microbial communities from Tennessee, USA - Endosphere MetaG P. deltoides DD176-5 | ecosystem: Host-associated > Plants > Roots > Endosphere | place: USA: Tennessee... | reverse complement strand
GATCAGGCTCCTGTGGGACTCGGAGGGGCCCGTCGACCACGCCGGTCGGTTCTTCCGGCTGGAGCACGCCCGGCTCGACGCCGAGTGCTACGAGGGCCGGCGTCCCCGAATCTGGATCGGCGCCAACGGCCCCCGGATGCTCGACATCGCCGGGCGCTACGCCGACGGCTGGTGGCCGGCCGACATCTGGTCGGCCGACGACTACGGGACCAAGCTCCAGACGCTCCGGGCCGCGGCCGACAGGCACGGGCGCGACCCCGACGTCATCACCCCCGCCCTCATCCTCATGTGCTTCATCGGGACCGAGGACGAGCTGGTCGAGGTGATGGACGCGCCGCTCGTGAAGGCGTTCGTGATGCAGATCCCCGCCAGTGTCCTGCGGACCCACGGCCATGCCCACCCCCTCGGCGACGACTGGCGCGGCTTCCACGACATCGACCCGGCGAAGATGACCCGTGAGCGGATGTTGCAGATGCTCGACGACGTACGGCCGGAGATGCTCCTCGACGTCGTGCCCCACGGCGATCCGGCGACCATCGCCCGCCTGGTGAAGGAGTACTGCGACGCCGGCCTTCGGGTGCCGAAGCTGCTCGACTACGGCGGCATGGCCGGGCTCTCGTTCGGGGCCCGATCGGCCGACAACGTGCGCGCCGCCGAGGACGAGCTGCTTCGCCTCTGGGCGCGCCCGTGAGCGGCTCGACCCTCGACGCCCGGGCCATGCTCGAGGCCGCCAACGCGGCGACCGGGCTGGACGACTGGGGCGACCCGACCTTCGAGGCGCGCTTCGGTGCCGCCGTCGACGTCATCGCCTCAGCCGGCATGGATGCCGCGGGCGAGGGGCTCGCCAGCGCGAACTGCCACTGGCTGCTCACCGACCGGCTCCGCTTCTTCGACGACCACGACCGGTTCGACCTCGCCGCCGAGGTCGTCGACCGCCCGCTGTTCGCCACCGGCGAGCCCCGTTCCGGCACGACCCTGCTGCACGCGCTGCTGTCGGTCGACCCTGCGAATCGGGCACTTCGCTTCTGGGAGGTGATGCACCCGTCGCCTCCGCCAGGCTCGGCGACCGACGACGACCCGCGCCGCGCCCTCGCCGATGCCGAGTGGCGAGAGATCAACGCGCAGATGCCACAGTGGCTGGTCAGCCATCCCTACAACGACATGCTCGGCGACGGCCTCCCCGAGTGCGAGCGCACGTGGGCCTTCGACTTCCGGGTGTTCACACCCACCGCGTGGTGGCGGGTGCCCATGGGCATGCTCATCGGCGGGCTCCCGAGCGACGACCGGGCCCAGTACCGCATCCACCGCATGATGCTGCAGGCCATCCAGCACGGGCGCGAGGCGCGCCGCTGGGTGCTCAAGGGCTTCCACGGCGGGCGGCTCGCCGCGCTGTTCGCCACCTACCCCGACGCCCGCGTCCTGTACATCCACCGCGACCCGGTCCAGGTGACGGCATCGCGCATCAAGATGGCGCAGGACCTGCACGAGGGGCTGACGGGCGAGGCCGACAGCGCGGAGCAGGCGCGCATCCACCTCGCCGCCAGCCGTGCCGGCTTCCTTGCCATCCTCGACAACCCGCTGATCGACGACCACCGGGTCCACCACGTGCGCTACGCCGACTTCGTGGCCGACCAGATCGCCACCATCCGCGGCTTCTACGAGTTCGCCGGGCACGAGTGGTCCGACGCCGGTGAGCGGGCGATGCGCACCTACCTCGCCACGAACAAGGGCGACCGCTACGGCAGGTTCCGCTACTCGACCGACCTCATCCCCGTCGACGTCGCCACGCTGCACGAGGAGTTCGCGCCCTATCGCGAGCGCTTCGGCATCGAGATCGAGCAACGAGGGTGACGTGATGCACGAGCGGCTCTCGATCGACCAGCTGTGCTTCCTCGGCGATCCGGTCGACGACTTCGTCGCCGGCTGCCGTGCGCTCGGGGCGCGCCACGTCGTCCTCAGCAGCGCCGGGCTGCTCGCCGACGGCGGGTTCGACGCGGCGAAGCGGGCGCTCGGCGACGACGGCCCCCGGGTGGAGGCGATCAACCACGCCTTCGCCATCCACCCCGACCTCGAGCGTGACACCGGGCAGGCGACCGCCACCCTGCTGCAGGTGCTCGACATGGCGTCGGCGCTCGACGCCCGCTCGGTCTACATGGTCACCGGTGGTCGGGGTTCGCTGTCGTGGGAGCAGGCCGCCGACCGCTTCATCGACCTGGCGACGCCGGCGATCGAGGTCGCTCGCGAGCGCGGCATCGATGTCCTCGTCGAGAACGCGTCCGGCCTCTACGCCGACATCCACATCGGCCACAGCCTCGCCGACACCATCACGCTCGCCGAGCGGGCCGGCATCGGCGTGTGCATCGAGCTGCAGTTCTGCTGGGCCGACGCCGGTCTCGACGAGCTCCTGCGCCGCGCCCTCCCCCACACCGGCCTGGTGCAGGTGAGCGACTATGTGCTCGGCGATCGCAGCCTCCCGGCGCGCGCCGTCCCCGGCGACGGCGCCATCCCGCTCGAGCACCTCGTGTCCGTCTTGCTCTCCGCAGGCTACGAGGGCGTCTTCGACATCGAGCTGCTCGGCCCCCGCATCGAGGCCGAAGGCCATCTCGCCGCCACCCGACGCGCCGCCGAGCGGATGGAGGTCATCCTCGCCGCCGCCGGCGCCTGACTCCTCGTCCTCGTCACGGTGCGTTCCGGGTTCCGGACCCCAAGCTGACCGGAACCCGTCAGGTCGGGCGGAGCGGGCGCACCAGTCCCTCCTGGGTGGCGCTCACGGCGAGGGTGCCCTCGGCGTAGATCTCCATCCGGGCGTAGGCGCGGGCCCGGCCTGCCGTCGCGGTGTCGCAGTGGAAGAGGAGCCACTCGTCGGCTCGGCACGGACGGTGGAACCACATCGAATGGTCGAGGCTCGCCACCTGGAAGCCGGTGGGCCGCCCATGGAGCGGCGGCCCGAGCACGGTGGTGCCGAGCGCCGGCTTGTCGGAGATGTAGGCGATCGCCGCTGCGTGGAGCAGCGGCGAGTCGGGCAGGCGGTGGCGCACGCGGACCCACACGTTCCGCTCGGGGCGGGGAAGGGAACCACCACCGGTCGCCGGGTCGAACACCACTCCCTCGGTCGGCTGGCGGACCTCGAAGGCGTCGGCGAAGTACGGGAGGTACCGGTGCGTCGCTTCGTCGGGCTGGGCGAGCATCCAGTCGTCCGCCGGCGCCATCGACTCCGGCGCCGGGACGGACGGTGCGGCGCGTTCGAGCTCGGGCCCTTCCTCCTCGACGTGGAACGACGCCGTCAGCTGCAGGAGGGTGCGGCCGTCCTGCTCGGCCCGGACGCTGCAGATCGTGAAGCTCCCGCTCTCGCGCAGGCGGGTCACCTCGTAGTCGATGGGCTCGGTCGCGGCACCGCTGCTCAGGAAGTACGCATGCGTCGAGTGCAGGACACGGTCGGCGCCGGCGACGAGTCCCGCCGCCATCGTCGCCTGGCCCAGCAGGTGCCCCCCGTAGAGACGCGGCCGATCCGTCGCGACGCCCGCAGCGCGGTAGCGGTCGCTCCCGACCAGCCGCAGGTCGAGGAGCTCCAGCAGCTCGCCAGTCCCGTCACCCACGGCGAGCGACGCTACCGGCGGCCCAGTTGGCCGGACTCAGAGGTCGATCGTGTCCGTGCCCGATCGCAGCACCCGGCCGGGCCGGGTGCCCGTCGCCTCGCCGGCTTCGACCAACACCTCGCCGTTGACGAGCACGTGCGAGACGCCGGTGGCCTTCGCGAAGAGCCGACGTCCGCCACCCGGGAGGTCGGCCCGGGTCTCGACGGGCGCGCTGCCGACGGTCTCGTCGTCGAACACGACGACATCGGCCCACGCACCTTCCCGCAACGTGCCGCGGTCGTGCAGGCCCGCCAGCTCGGCTGGCACCTGGGTGAGCAGCCGCACCGCCTCTTCGGTCGTGAGCAGTCCGTGCTCGCGCACACCGCGCGCCAGCAGGTCGGTCGTGTACCGGAAGGTGTCGATCATGTCGAGGTGGGCACCGGCGTCCGACGCGCCGACGACCACGCGGTCGTCGTGCAGGAGCCGGCCGCGCGCGTCCCAGTCGCCCGCGCTGTCGTGCGACGTGCCGAAGCCGAAGACGGTCCGGAGGTCGTCGGCGACCACGATGTCGAGCAGCGCGTCCCACGGGTCCTTCTGCTGCTCCGCCGCGATGTCGGCCACCAGCCGACCCTCGTACCGCCTGGTCGCGTCGGTGAAGCACTCGTCGATGAGGTAGGTGCCCCACGCCGTCCAGTGCGACGGCTTCTGCTCGGCGAGGGAGCGGGCACGGTTCCGGCCTTCGTCGGTGCTGAACAGCTGCCGCTTCTCGGCCGGCGGGAGCGCCATCAACCTGTCCCAGCCCGGGAGCATGTCGAGGACGAACCCACTCAGGAAGTTCAGTCGCAACTCGATCGGCATCGGCATGAAGAGCCCGGCGATGCGACCGCCGCCCGCCTTCGCTCGGTCGCCGAGGGCGAGCTTGCCCTCGATCTCCTCGGCGTTCGTCGCCGTGGCGTGGATGATGTTCCAGTTGAGCGACCGCCCGGTGCGGGTGGTGAGGGCGAGCATGAGGTCCTGCACGTCGTCGGGGAACGGCGTCGGGCCGGTGTGGGGCACCAGCTCGAGCCCGGTGCCCGGGAACTCGCGACACACCATTGCCAGCTGCAGGATCTCGTCGTGCGACGCGAAGCGCGACGGCACCGGATCGCCCGACGCGTCCTTGTGGCTCTGGGCGATGCTCGACGAGAAGCCGAGTCCACCCGCCTCGAGGCCGGCCCGCAGCAGCGCCTTCATCGCCTCCAGCTCCTCGGCTGACGCCTCCCGCTCCTTGGCGGCCTCCCCCATCACGGCGCGCCGGATCGCCGAGTGGCCGACCATGAACCCCACGTTCGGGCCGACCGAACCCTCCAGCCGCCCGAGGTAGTCGGCCGTGCTCGACCAATCCCACGACAGGGCTTGCTCGAGCGACTCGAGCGGCATCCCTTCGACCCGGGCGAGCATGCTCATCAGGTAGGGCGCGCCCTCGGCCGTGAGGGGCGCCACGCTGAAGCCGCAGTTGCCGCCGACGATGGTCGTGACGCCGTGCAGCGTCGAGGGCGCGAGCGTCGGGTCCCACAGGACCTGGGCGTCGTAGTGCGTGTGGATGTCGACGAAGCCAGGGGCGACGACGGCGCCGTCGACGTCGATCACTGCGGCCGACGGCTCGTCGACCGCCCCGATGGCGACGATGCGCCCGTCTCGGATGCCCAGGTCGCCGGGGCGGCGTGGTGCGCCGGTGCCGTCGACGAGCTGGCCGTTGCGAAGGATCAGATCGAGCATCGGCTACCCCCTCGCGGCGATGACATCGTCCGGGTCGGGCTCGAGCCCGAGCATGCGGATCGCGTTGCCGCGCGTGATCTTGTAGGCCTCCTCCGCGGGCAGGTCCGCCAGCACCCGGGCCAGGTACTCGTGGGTGCTCGGCCAGGTGGAATCCTGGTGGGGGAAGTCGGACTCGAAGGTGATCTGGTCGACACCGATGGCGTCGCGCACGCCGATGCCGAAGTCGTCCTCGAAGAAGCACCCGTAGACCCGCCCGGCCATGTAGCTGCTCGGCGGGTTGACGAAGACCGGGTCGATGCGAGCGATCGCGTTGCCCATCCGCCAGATGCGGTCCATGCGCTCGAGCACGTACGGCATCCATCCGATCTGGCTCTCGGAGAAGGCCAGCTTCAGGTTGGGGTGGCGCACGAGGTGGCCCGAGAACATCCAGTCGGTGAACGCCAGCTGCGCGTTGAAGTTCACCGTCGTCATGCGCACGCACGACGGCGCGTCGGGCGAGGGAGACGGCACGCTCGACGACGAGCCGATGTGCATGCAGATGACGGTTCCCGTCTCGTCGCACGCCTCGATGAAGGGGAGCCAGTGGCCGCCGGCGTCGTGGATGCTCGGGAGACCGAGGACCGCCGGGAGCTCGCTGAAGGTGACAGCGCGCACCCCGCGGGCTGCGTTGCGACGCACCTCCTCGGCCGCGAGCTGCGGATCCCACAGCGGCACGAGGCAGAGCGGGATCAGGCGACCCCCGCTCTCCCCGGCCCACTCGTCGACCATCCAGTCGTTGTAGGCCTTGACGCATGCCAGCCCGAGCTCCTTGTCGTCGAGCCACAGGAAGAGCTGCCCGGCGAAGCGGGAGATGTTCGGGAAGCAGAGCGACCGGTCGATGCCGGCGATGTCCATGGCGGTCAGTCGGGCGCCGACCTCGAAGCACGATGGCCGCATGTCCTCGAAGCGGATCGGGTCGTGGGTGACCTCCTCAGGTGGCAGCCCGGCGGCCGCCTCGACCTTGGGGATGCCGAAGTGGAGGCCGCCCACCTGCCAGAAGTCGGTCTCCTGGCCGCTCGTCGCCGGCTCGAACCCCTGGTTGCGGAACCCGCCGCCGCGCTGCCACGGCAGCCGGACGACCTTGGGCCCATCGGCCCGGAACTTCGTCGGGAGCCACGTCTGCCACAGGTGCGCAGGCTCCATGACGTGGTCGTCCACGGAGATGATCTGCCACGGCAGGCTCTCGGACTGCGCCATTCGCCTCACCCCTCGCTCGGCGGATTTAGTACGCTAAGCGTAACACCTGGCTAGCCACCCGCGTCGAGCGGGTCCGAACCCTCCGTCGCGGTGAGCTGCTCGAGGACCGCCACGACGTCCTCCACCTTCGTCCGGTCGCCCTGCAGCAACGGCCGGAGCTGCTCGGTGAGCCAGGCGTTGCGCTTCGACCGGTACGACTGGACCCGGCGTCTCCCGACCGCGCTCAGTTGGATCCGGTGCACGCGCCGGTCGCGGGGGTCGATCGTCCGTTCGATCACCCCGTCGGCCTCGAGCTTGTTGACGATCTTGGTGATGGTGGAGGGCGAGACGCGCTCCGCTGCCGCCAGCGCGCCCAGCGTCAGGGGGCCGTCGCGCACGATCGTCGCCAACGCCGACGATGCCGCCGGTGTCGAGCGCGACGGATCCTGTTGGCGCAGCACCCGCGCCAACCTCGTGATCGACAGGCTCAACCGCCCGACGAGCTCAGCGTCGTCGTCGCTCGCGCGCCCCGGCATGCCTTCCGACGCTACCGGCCCACCCTCGACCGTTACCGCCGGCTGAACAGCGGGGCCAGGTCGGCGACGTTCGCGACGCTGCCCACGTCGCGCGACCGCCGGTAGAGCTCGTCGGCCTGGTCGTGGCCGAGCACACGCTCGCCCATCTCCATGAACTTCTCCTTGAACTCGTCCTCGGTCAGCCGGTTGTTCGGGCTGCCCTTGGGGTTCTCGACCGCGCCGGTGAGCTCGCGCCCGTCGGTCGTGCGAACGACGACCTTTCCCGGGTAGTGGCCGATCTGCGACAGCAGGTCCGGGTCCTGGTGCACGGTCACCTTCTGCATCATCTCCCGCACCACCGGGTCGGCAACCGTCTCGTCGGTGAACTCGTCGATCGTTGCCTTGCGGTGCACCGACGCGACCGCGAGGGCGAACGGCAGGCTCGCCTGGGCCGCCGGCACCGCGGTGACGGCGTGCTTGGCGAGGAAGGGCTCGACCTTCTGCCAGGCGGCGCTGATCTCGACGATGTCGGTGTGGCGCAGGTCGTGCTCGCGCATCACCTTGAGCAGCGATTCGACGGGTGCGTGCAGCGTCGTGTTCATCGGGTAGCGCTTGACCCAGCGCTTGGTGATCACGAAGTCGTCGAAGTCGGGACCGAGCCCCTCGAGCATGGCGTCGGCGTCGAGGTGCCCCTCGTAGTACATCTGGGCGAACCCCTGGATGCCTTCGAGCCCGAGCTCGGTGGCCTTGAAGCCAGTCTCGGCCATCTGGGCCGCGGTCACGCCCCGCTCGCCGGCCATGCCGCCGTTCAGCGAGCGCTGCCACGCTCCTTCCTCGTGACCCTGGAACGTGCCGCCCGCGAACGCACAGCCGAGGCCGAGCGCGTAGAGCGTGTTCTGCACGTCGAGGTCGAGCAGGCGCGCGCACGCGCCGGACGACGCGACGGTGCCGTACACCGACGGCACGTAGAACCCGGAGCTGTGGCCGGGACGGAAGAAGGCCTTGTGCATCCGCCACATCAGCTCGTAGCCGACGACGATGGCGAGCAGGAACTGCCGGCCCGAGAGGCCGCGCGCCTCGGCGAGGGCCAGCGGACCGGTCACGGCGAAGGGGTAGGGCCGGCTGCCTGCGCCCCAGTCGGCGTACTCGAAGCCGAGCGCCATCGTGCCGTTGGCGAAGGCGGCACGTGACGCCAGCGTCTTCTCGCCGAGGGCGATGATCGTCGCCTCCGGTTGGCCGCCACCCTCCTTGGCGCTGAACGCCGCGATGCTCTGCCCCCACGCCTTGGTGCCTCCGACGAGGAGGCACTCGCCGAGGAAGTCGGTGAACGCCATGGCGGCTTCGTGGGTGACCGCGTCGGGCAGGTCGTCGTACCGCAACCCGGAGACCCACTCCGCCAGCTCACGGGTGACCATGCGGCCATGTGTGACCGTCTCGTGCTGCGTCTCCACCCTCGCCCCTTCGTTCGTGAGGTGGCGAATACTATGAGCGCCCCCTGGCGCCTTCCGCATGCCGGGCCCACGGGAACGGAGTCGTTGGTTGGTCGAGACGTCGGTTCGAGCCATGGTCCAGACGGCGCCGCTCGCCGTCGAGCTCCGCACGCTTCCCCGCCCGGTGATCGCCGACGACGAGGCGCTCATCCGCGTCGAGGCATGCGGCATCTGCGGCACTGACATCGGCATGTACCGCGACGGCCACGGCGCCGACTTCCCGTTGATCCGCGGCCATGAGCCCGTCGGTGTCATCGAAGAGATCGGCGGGAGTCACGCGACGCGCTCCGGCCTCACCGTGGGCGACCGTGTCGTCGTCGACCCGTTCCTCCGTTGCGGCACGTGTCGCTACTGCCTCGGGGGTCGCGGCGAGCTCTGCGACGGCGGCGGGCGCGAGCACAACACGTACGCCATGATCCCGCTCTCGGAGGGCAGCGGACTGTGGGGCGGGTTCGCCACGCACCTCGTCGCCGGCAGCCAGACCGTGCTCTACAAGGTGCCTCCGCACGTCCCCGCCGTGAAGGCGGCGCTCTTCAACGCGCTCGGTGCTGGCGTGAAGTGGACCCTCGACGCCGGGGGCGTTCGGCAGGGATCGACGGTCGTCGTGCTCGGAGCCGGCCAGCGTGGGCTGAGCTGCGCCGTCGCCGCCCTCGAGGCCGGGGCGTCGTTCGTGGCCGTGACGGGGCTCACCAGCGACCGCCACAAGCTCGACCTGGCTCGCGAGCTGGGCGCGCACCTCACCATCGACATCGAGGTCGACGACGCGGTCGAGGTCGTCCGCCGCGAGGTCGGCGCCGTCGACGTGGTGGTCGACACCACACCCGGGGCGACGCGACCGATACTCGACGCCATCCAGCTTGTCCGAACCGGCGGCACGATCGTCAGCGGCGGCCTCAAGCGTCAGACGGTCGAGGCCTTCCCGATCGACGAGCTGACCCGCAAGGAGATCGCGCTCAAGGGCGTGCTCGGTACGGGCGCCGACCACTACCGCCGTGCCGTCGAGATCATCGCCCACTCCTCCCGTCCACTGGAGCGGCTCCAGACCCACGTCGTCGCGCTGGATCAGGTGGTGCACGGCATAGCGCTCCTCGCTGGAGAGGTTCCGGGCGAGCACCCCATCGCCGTCGTGATCGACACCGCATGAAGGTCGCGGTCATCGGTGGTGGCGCCATCGGTGGGGTGATCGCCGAGGCGGCCGTCGCAAGCGGACACGACGTGCTCGTGTGCGTCCGCACCAGGATCGATCGCCTGACCATCGAGCGTGAAGGTGAGACCCACACCGTCGCCGCCGAGCTCGCCACCGAGACGACCGGGCCGCCGGCCGACGTCGTCTTCGTCACCGTGAAGGCGACCGACACGGCAACGACCACTGCGCACCTCGCCGCGCTGTGCGGCCCGGACACCCTCACGGTCGTTGTGCAGAACGGCATCGACCAGGGCGAGCGCTTGCGCCCTCACCTGCCGGTGGACGCCGGGCCGGCCACCGGGGCGAACGCGTACGTCGCCGCTGAGCGACTGGGGCCCGGGCAGATCCGACACAACAGCGGCGACCTCCTGCTGATGGACGCTGCCCACGCCGACCGGGCACTCGAGGCCATCGCCGCTGGCATGCGCGTGCGGGGCACCGACGACATGCGCACCGAGGCGTGGCGCAAGATGCTGGCCAACCTGGTCGCCAACCCACTCACGGCCATCACCCTTCGCCGGATGGATGTGCTCCGGTCACCGGGCATGCAACAGGTGGCGCGGACCATCCTCACCGAGGCGCTGGCCGTCGCACGAGCCGACGGCGCGGTGCTCGACGACGAGATGATCGACACGATTCTCTCCGGCACCGCGCGCTACGGCGCCGAGACCGGCAGCTCGATGCTCTACGACCGCCAAGATGGTCGCCCCATGGAGCATCGCTACCTCACCGGTGAGGTGGTTCGTCGCGCCGCCATCCACGGCATCGCCGTGCCAGTGCACAGCACGCTGCTCGCGCTGCTCGACGCCGTCGACGTCGACGTCGACCGCTGACCGAGCGGCCCTTGGACGGCTTCCCGCTCGGCCTGGCTAGCGTGCAGCCGTTCCGACCAGAGGTCGTCAAGGACCGCAAGCAAGGGGGAAGTCCCATGGGCATCGACCACACCGGCAAGGTCGCCATCGTCACGGGTGGTGCACGGGGCATCGGCAAGGGCATGGCCACGGCGTTGCTCAGGTCCGGTGCGTCGGTCACGGTCACCGACATCCTCGAGGACACGCTCAAGGAAGCCGGCGAGTTCTACGAGTCGATCGCCCCCGGCCGTCACCTCGAGGTCGTCGCCGACGGCTGCAGCGACGACGCCGTGAACAACGCGGTCAAGCAGACGGCCGAGAAGTTCGGCGGCATCGACATGGTCATCAACAACGCCCAGGGCTCGGTCACCGGCGTGAACCTCGAAGACCAGTCGGTCGACGACGTCATGGTTGCCATCGACTCGGGCTTCCTCGCGTCGTTTCGCTACATGAAGGCCTGCTACCCGTACATCAAGGAGCGCCAGGGCACGGTCATCAACTTCGCCTCCCAGGCCGGCCTCATCGGCAACTGGGGCATGGTCGGCTACAACGCCGCCAAGGAGGCCAACCGCGCCCTGACCCGCACCGCGGCACGTGAGTGGGCCAAGGACAACATCACGGTGAACTGCATCATCCCGGGCATGCTCACCGAGGGTTCGAAGGGCTTCTTCGAGGAGAACCCCGAGCACTACGAGCGCTCGATGGCCAACATCCCGCTCGGTCGGCTCGGCGACCCGGAGAAGGACGCCGGCGCACTCGTCGTGTTCCTCCTCTCGGAAGGCGCGCACTACCTGACGGGCGAGACGTTCAACATCGACGGCGGTCGCTGCCTCCGTCCGTAGACCACGGTCCGAACTGGCGCTACCGCCGACTTCAGCGGGCGTTGGCGAAGGTGGGCCGATCGGCGTCGGACAGGTCGCTCGGCACCGGCGCGATCACCTTGCGCAGGGTGCGCGACGGCCCGTCGCGCTCGACGTCGCCGCGCGCGTGTTGCAGGGCGACGTTGTCGAAGACGACGAGATCACCATCGGACCACGTGTGCTCGTAGACGAGATCGGGCGCGTAGAGGTGGGCGAAGAGCTCCTCGAGGAGCTCTTCGCTCTCGCCCGGCGGCAGCTCCACGACCTCGCGGGTCATCTGCTGGCTCACGAAGAGCACGGTGCGCCCGGTACGAGGATGGGAGAAGGCGATCGGCGTGACCGTGCTGCGCTCTTCGGCCCGCTCAGGGTGCAGCAGATCGTCGCCACCGCGCCGGTAGACCTGGCCGGTCACGTGGCGGGCGTGGAGTCCGGAGACTCGCTCGCGCAGGTCCTGCGGCAACCGCTCCCACGCGACGACGCCGCTCGTCAGCGACGTGGTCGCCGCCCCCGGTTCGACGTGCATGGCGTAGAGCGACAGCACCTGCAGCGGGCGCGGGTGCCACATCATGTCCACGTGGAAGAGGAGCCGGCCGTAGGGCGCGAGCGCCTCCGGCTCCAGGTTCGAGATGTAGCGAGGAAGCCGACCCACCGAGCCGTCGGTCTCGTCCCCGATCAGGGCATGACAGAGGCGGTCCTGGGCGGCGAACTCGAGCCCGGGCTGGCGGAAGACCAGCATGCTCCGCTCGTCGAACAACCGCCGCAGCTCGGCGATCGCGCTCCGCGGTAGCTCGTCGTTCAGGTCGATCCCCGTGACCACGGCGCCGAACGCCGGTCGCAGGTCGGCGACCTCGATGCCCGTCGTCTCCATGTCGTGCGCTCCTTGCTCGTCAAACGATGAAGGCCGGGTCGGTACCGTGGCCGATGCGGGCGACGAAGCGCCCGTCGCGCCCGGGGATCGAGAAGTCCGCGGTGTGGAACGCGACGACGCGCCCGGCGTCGGGGCCCCGTCTCGGCGTGAGCGTGAAGCGCAGCTCGGCGAACAGGTACCAGGGCTGCACGACGCGCTCGAGGAGGTCGACGCTCCGGACCTCGTAGCGATCGAAGAGCCGTTCCAGGTGGGAACGGTGCCCTGCTTCGGCGTCGAGAGAGACGAGCGTGCCGGTGTCGTCGACGTAGTCACGCACGGCGGACTGGACGCCGGCGATCGAGGTGGCCAGCACCGCATCGACATCGGCATCGCGCCAGGCCTGGACGTACCGGTCGTGCTGGGCGAGCGCCCTGCGCCGCAGCGTCAGCTCCGAGGCGGTGCCACCGTCCCCCGGTGTGCCGTCGCCGAGCGCGTTGGTGTCCATGCGCCACCACGCGAGCTCGCCCGTGATGCCGGGCCCGGACGTGACCGGGAACAGCGCGATCGTCTCGTGCTCGCCCTCCCGGTCGAGCGAAGGGACGTACGTGCGCGACACCCCCTCCTGGAACGTGTACCAGGCGCCGCGCACTTCGACCACCGGCTCGAACGACAGCATGTTGCTGTACCCGCGCGTCATGCGGTAGCAGCCGGCGATCTCCTCGAGCGTCGTGGCGATCGGCACGCGCACGCGTCCGCCCTCGACGACCTCCGGCATGATCGCCCACGCCCAGGGGCCCGTCGGGGTCAGTGTCTCGAGCAGCTTCGGGACGCCCTGCTCGTCGAGGCAGGCGATCTCGCCGTCCATGTGGATGGCACCCTGCTCGGCCGCGTGCAGGGCAGCCGCCGCGCTCCGCTCCAGCAGCGCGGGGTCGACGTCGATCACAGGCATGGGGACCTCCGGGGACGAGGGGTCGAGGATCTGCCCTCAACCTCCGCCCTCGGGGGCCCCTCCGACTAGGGACCAAGGTCCCTTCCCGCTACTTCCCTCGGTTGCGCGGGAGCTTGAGGCGACCCTCGGCGATCATCTCGCGCATGATCTCGCTGGCGCCGCCGTAGATCGTCTCGACGACCGCGGCGCGGAAGCCGAACTCGAAGGTGCCGTGTCGCGGCGCACCGGGCGCACCGGGTGCGAGCAGACCCTCGGCGCCGAGCACGTCGAGCGCGTCGCGGTAGTGCCGCTGGTCGGTCTCGCTCCGGAACATCTTCGACATGGACCCTTCGACGCTCGGCACCATGTCGCGAGCCACCATCCAGTCGAGTCGCGACGCGAGCAGGCGAGCGACCTCGGATTCCGTCGCCATGCGCCCGAGACGTTCGGCGACCTGCTGGTCGTCGAACGGGCGCGTGCCGTCCGGACGCGTCGTCGACTGCGCCCACTCGGCCAGGTGCTCCCCGACGCGGATCGGCTTGTAGGGCATGCCGACGCCACGCTCGTAGACGAGCGCCGTGCGGATCACGCTCCAGCCCTCGTTCACCCCGGCGAGGCGCAACGTGTCCGGGATGCGCACCCCTGAGTAGTACGTCGTGTTGGTGCGCTGGTTGCCGAGCGTGTGGATGGGCTGCACCTCGAAGCCCGGGACGTCGGTCGGCACCAGGAACATCGTGAGTCCCTTGTGCTTCGGCAGATCGGGATCGGTGCGGGCGAGCACGATCACGTGGCTGCACTTCTCGGCGGTGCTCGTGAACATCTTCTGGCCGTCGATGACCCACTCGTCGCCATCACGCGTCGCCTTGGTCTTCGCCGCGGCCACGTCCGAGCCCGACTCCGGTTCCGAGTAGCCGAGGGCGATCAGGATCTCGCCGCGCATCGCCCCACCGACGAAGTACTGCTTCTGCTCCTCGGTGCCGAGGGCGAGGATGGTGTGGAGCACCATGACCGTCGTCATCCACGCGTCCATGCGGATGTCGGCGTTGACGTACTCCCTGTAGACGGCACGCACGAAGTCCGGATCGACGTCCGATCCTCCGTACTCCTTGGGCCAACCGGCGCCGAGGAGCCCCTGCTCCGCCATGCGCTTGTGCAGCTCCATCGTCTGGTGGGAGCCGGTGTGGTACTGATCGTCGGCCCACGCCTGCTCGAAGTTGGCCTCGAACCACTCGCGCGCCTGCTCGCGGTGCGCCGCCAGATCGTCCTGGATGGTGAAGTCCACGTCAGGCTCCCTTCGGGCCGTAGAAGCGTCGCCCGAGATCGGCGTAGCCGGCCTTGGGGTCGCCGGCAACGAGCACCCATGCCTTCGCCCGCCGGAAGTAGAGCTGGATGTCGTACTCGAGCGTGTAGCCGTACCCGCCGTGGAACTGGAGGCTCTCGGCGGCGGTCTTGAAGGCGGCTTCCCCGGCGTAGAGGAACGCCATGGTGGCGAGCTCGCCGGCGTTGTCCTGACCGGCGTCGAGCGCCCACGCCGCCTCGTAGGCGAGCAGCCGGGCGCCGTCGAGGGCGGTGACGTCGTCGGCGAACCGGTGCTGGATGGTCTGGAAGGTCCCGATCAGCACCCCGAACGCCTTGCGCTCCATGACGTAGTCGAGGCCGATCTCGAGCGCCCGCTGTCCGGCGCCGACCAAGGCGTTGGCGGTGAGCGCCTCCCACTGGCCGACAGCCCGGCGGTGGGCGGCGACGGCCTCCGGCCCACGGGCCAGGACGATGCGCTCACCGTCGCGGACCTCGCGGTCGGCGATGGGAAGGGCGCCGAGGTTCGGGATCGCCTCGGCGGGCGACGACGGTGAGATGGTCGACTGACGCACGACGACGAGATCGTCGCCGTCGAGAGCGATGACCGCATCGGCGACGGCGCCGCCGGGCACGATGGTCGCCACCCCGTCGACGGCAGGTCGCACGGCAAGCGTGACGAGCGCGTCACCGGCGATGGCGTCCTCGAGCAGCTTCCCGGCCGGCGAGGCGAAGGTGGCCAGCGTGTGGTTGGCGACGGCCGCCTCGATGAGCGGCACGGGGGTGAGGGTGCGGCCGAAGTGCTCGACGGCGAGCGCCAGGTCGAGGAAGCCGGCCCCGCCGCCGCCCAGGTCCTCGGCGACCGTGATGGTCGCCAGGCCCATGTCGACGACCTTCCGCCACACCGTCGGGCTGAAGCCCAGCGGCTCCGCAGCCCGGACGACGTCGACCGAGGACTCCTTCTCGACGAAGTCCTCGACCATCTCGCGCAGCGCGACCTGATCCTCGGTGAAGTCGAGATCCATCGCTCACCCCCTCAACGTTCGGACGTCGCCCAGCCTCGCAGCCGTGACTGATGTTCCAAAAATCTGCCCTGTTCCGGAATTGCGGAACGGCATACCATTCTGGAACAGATCGGTTGGACAGCGAGGGGGTGATCGTGGGCAGCAACGGGCCGGACAACGCGCAGACGCTTGCCGCGATCGAACGATCTCTCCCCCCGCTGCTCCCCCCGGGGTGGAGGCTGCGGCGCGATCGCCGGGCCGGCGTCGCGCTGGCGTGGACGGTCCGCGCCCCCGACGGCGCGACAGCGTCGTTCGCCGTCACCGTGCAGGGCGCGTCGTTCGGTCGGCGGCTCGACGCCGTCGTCGCCGAGCTCCGGGAGGCCGGCGGCTACCCGCTCGTCGCCGCTCCGTTCCTCTCCGCGACGGTGCGCGAGACACTTGCCGAACGCAACGTGAGCTACGCCGATGCCACCGGGAACCTGCGGCTCGTCGCCGACCGGCCGGGGTTGTTCGTCCAGCGGCACGGCGCCCACAAGGACCCCTGGCCGACGGACGACACCCTCCGGTCGCTCCGCGGCCGGGCCGCGGGGCGCGCCGTCCGCGCCCTCGTCGAGTTCCGCCCGCCCTTCGGCGTGCGCGACGTCGCCAAGAGGGCGGCGGTGCCACTCGGTTCTCTCTCCCGCACGCTCGACCTGCTCGACCGAGAAGGGCTCGTCGTCCGCGGCGAGCGCGGCGACGTGCTCGACCTCGACTGGGAGCGCGCCGTTCGCCGCTGGGCCGACGACTACGACTTCGCCCGGTCGAATCGGGTCGCGTCCTACGTCGTCACCGGCGGCATCGATGCGTTCGGGAGCAAGCTCCTCCGACCGAAGCGCCCCTACGCCATCACCGGACCGCACGCGGCCGGTCAGCTCGTGGGTGGTGGCGGTCCCGCGGTGCCGGCTGGCCTCTACGTCGAGGACATCGACCTCGCAGTGGAGCGCCTCGGCCTCACCCCCGAGACCGCCGAGGCCAACGTCATCCTCTCCGAGGGCTACGACCGCGTGGTGTTCGAGCGACCCCTCGTGCGAGACGGCCGCAGCTACGCGGCGCCGGCGCAGCTCGCCGTCGACCTGCTCACGTGGCCCGGGGGCCAGATGTCGGTCGCCAACGTCGTACTGGACTGGATGCGCGCCAACGAAGGCGTGTGGCGCGGATGACCCGAACGGAAGGACGCGCATCATGATCGAAAGGCCGCTCGAGGGGAAGGCCGCGCTCGTCACCGGCGCGAGCCGAGGGATCGGCAAGGGCATCGCCCTGAAGTTCGCCGAGGCCGGCGCCGACCTGCTCCTCGCCGCTCGTTCGATGGACGACCTCGAGCAGACGGCCGTCGAGGCGCGCTCCCACGGGACGCGCGCCGAGCTCATCCGCATGGACGCCTACGACCTCGACGACGTGAACGCTGCGGTCGACGCCGTCACGACCCGCTTCGGCAGGATCGACGTGCTGGTGAACAACGCCGGCGGGAGCCGCAACGTCGACGGTGGGTGGCTCGGCTTCATGGAGTCGACGCCCAAGATCGTGCGCGAGCTGTTCGAGCTCAACGTGTTCTCGCCGTACTTCGCCGCCCAGCGAGCGGCGCTCGCCATGGCACAGCAGGGTTCCGGGTCGATCATCAACATCTCGTCACCGCTCGCCGACTACCCATCGGCGCGCATCCAGCCGTACTCGATCGCCAAGATGGCGATCCAGGAGTTCACCAAGCTGTGGGCCTTCGAGCTCGGCCCGAAGGGCATCCGGGTCAACGCCATCGCGCCCGGCCCGATCCAATCGGCACAGATCGAGAAGGTCATCGCCGCGAACCCGGCGCGAGAGCAGGCCATGATCGACGAGGTCCCGCTCGGTCGCATCGGGCGGCCGGCCGACGTCGGCGCCGCCGCGGTGTTCCTCGCCAGCGATGCCGCCGAGTGGATCTCCGGGGCGACCTTGCTCATCGCCGGGGGGAAGCGGTGGTGAGCGACGTCAAGGGCCTCGATGCCGACACCCTGATCGCCGCCGCTCGCGCCGACGCCGGACTGCACGATCTCGGCGACGACACCCTGGCCGGGCGACTCCAGGACCTCGCCGACCAGCTCAACGACCGGCTCGCCCCGCCGGCCGAGGCGCGGGCCGCGGAAGTCATCCACGGTCTCCTCGTCGAGCGGTTGCGTGTGTTCGGCGACCGCGCCCGGTACCCCATGGCGTCGGAGCGCGTCGAGCGACCGATCATTGCCTTCGGCGAAGGCCGTTCCGGCACGACGTTGCTGCAGATGCTGCTCGGGTGCGACCCCGAGTCCCGGCTGCTCGAGTTCTGGCAGGCCATGCGGCCGTCTCCTCCGCCCGGCATCTCCGACGCGACGCGGCGGCGGGAGCAGGCGGACGACGACTGGCGGGAGATCCTCGAGCGCATCCCCCGATGGCTCACCTCACACCCGTACAACGACATGCTCGGCGCCAACCCGCCCGAGTGCGAGCGTCTGTGGGCGTTCGACTTCCGGGCGATGCCGCCCACGGCGTGGTGGCGCGTGCCTGGCGTCCACTTCCCGGCGGTGCACCTCCCCCGCGACGACGTCCGCCAGTACGCGATCCACCGAATGCTGCTCCAGCACCTCCAGCACGGAAGGACTCCGAAGCGCTGGGTGCTGAAGGGCGTCACCCACCAACACCGCCTCCCGGCCCTGCTCGACGCGTACCCCGACGCCGTCTTCGTCTGGATCCATCGCGACCCGCTCCCGGCGATCGCCTCGCGGTTCGAGCTCCAGGCCCAGATCTACGAGGCGATCAGTGGCGGTGGCGGCTCGATCGACCGGCAAGCATTCGCCGAGGTGCTCGTCGAGCAGTCGGTGGCGAGCTTCAGTGCGGCCGCCGAGAGCACCCACGCGGGCGACCCCCGCATCCATCACCTCGTGTACCAGGACTTCACCGCCGACCCCTTCGGCACGATTCGCGAGCTCTACGAGCGCGCCGAACTCACGTTCACGGACGGCTTCGACGACGCCATGCGCTCGTGGAGCGCAGCCAACCCATCGCACCGCCACGGACGGTTCGAGTACCGGGTGGACGCGCTCGGAGTCGACGCTGCAGCCCTCGACGCCAGCCTGCAGCCGTACCGCGACCGGTTCGGCGTCCCTCGCGAGACACCCAAGGAGAACTGACCCATGGCCTACGGCGACAACCCCAACGACGAGCGGTTGCGCGACGCCTGGTACGCGTTCTGCGATCAGATCAAGACCGCAGGCGACCACGTCTTCAAGCCCGAGAGCGGCAGCAGCGACGGCGAGCGCACCAACGCGTTCCGTTACCTCACGCAGAACCTGAGCCAGGCGTTCGACATCTTCCTCGAGAACCGCGACGACCGGTTCCCGAACCTCCACATGTTCTGCGGCCCGACGCGCAAGCTCGGCGCCGACAACCCCGACTGCATCTACCTGCAGTCCTGGATCAACGATCGCGACACCTACAAGATCAGTGGCAACCGCGGCACGGCGAAGATGTTCAACATCGCCGTACAGGGTGCGTGGACGGGTTCTCTCCACGAGCCCTTCGGCGACAGGCCCATCGCCAACCTGTTCGGTGAAGAGCTGACGACCGACTGGGACGGGAACTTCGAGGTGTGGGTGAGCCCCGATCCGCAGCCCGGCAACTGGATCCGCTCGGAGCCCGGTACCCGGAAGATCTTCTATCGCCAGTACTTCGACACCTGGGACGAGGTCCCGGCCCACTACAAGATCGAGCGCGTCGGTACCGACGACGCTCCTCCACCCGCCATCGAGCCGACGTGGTTGATCGATTCGTTCGAGCGGGCCGGGGCGTTCGTGGTCGACGCGACGAAGGACTGGCCCAACGTGCTGTTCGAGCGGCACGGCAACTACGACACCATCAACGCCTTCGTCCGCTATGGGCAGGCCGATGACGCGGAGAACGAGGCCGCCGACACCCGCCGGGGCCGCGTCGTCCAGCAACTCCACTGGAACCTCGAGCTCGACGAGGCGCTCATCATCGAGTTCAGGAGCGCACCCGACTGGTTCTGGCAGTTCGGGGCATGCACGGTGTTCGGGGGCAGCCTCGAGTTCCGCTACCGGCAGGTCAGTCTCACCTCCGGCATGTCGCCCGTCGACCCCGACGGCACCACGCGCATCGTGTTGAGCCACACCGACCCCGGGTTCGCCAATTGGCTCGACACCCAGGAGCACACACGTGGCTGGTTGCTCTTCCGCAACATGCTCACGCGCGACATCCCCGACATCCAGACCCGCGTGGTGAAGGCGACCGACCTCGAGGACCAGCTCGGTGCGCTCACCACGCGCATCACCGCGGACGAGCGGAACGCTGAGCTCCGCCGCCGTCGCACGGCGAACCTGCGGCGCTACCCGACCTGACCAGGAGAAGCGGATGACGCTCGTGAAGCCGCCGTACCACGTCGGAATGGTGGTCCCCGATGTGCCCCTCGCCATGGAGGAGCTCACCGAGGTGCTCGGCGTCTCGTGGGGCCGGATCCAACGGCGCGAGAACACCATGGACACACCGCAGGGGCCGGCACCGACAGAGGTGTGCTTCGCGTACACCCTCGATGGCCCGCCCCACTTGGAGGTGATCGAGCAGCGTCCAGGCACCGTGTTCGCCACGCTCGGTCTGCACCACCTGGGTCTCTGGACCGACGACCAGCACGCCGAGTCCACCCGGCTCGGCGATGCGGGCTGGCCCCGGGAGACGGTGTCCGTGCTCCCGGACGGGACATGGGGCGGCGGGCTCTACCACGTCGGCCTCGACTGCGTGCGGCTCGAGCTCGTCGACATCTCGCGCTCGGAACCGCGGCTGCGCAACTACCTCGCCGGCGGCGACTACGACCTGCCGGACGTCGGCGGCAGCGGCCGCGGCCGCAGCGCCTGAGTCAGACCGCCGTGCGGAGGGCCACCGTCTGGCTCATGAGACCGAGCAGCGCGCCGTCGCGCGACCACATGTCGACGGTTGCGTGGGCGTAGCCACCGGCGACGAACTGCGAGCGCAGGTCGAGCAGCACCCATTCGGTCTCCTGCATCGGACCGAGGCGCAGCGTGTTGTCGACGCTGGTCGCCCGCCCGAGCGGGCGGCCGAGGGCACGAAAGACCCCGAAGGCGGCGACATCGCCGAAGTAGCCGAGCATCGGCGTCGTCACCTGCATGCCCGGGACCCGGACCCAGAGGGCCGCGTGGGACGCGGAGCCGCGCAGCGCGTCGGGGCCGCCTGCCTCGCGCCGGTCGATCGCCCCGAAGTACGAGTGCGCTGTCTCCTCCGGTGAGAAGCGCCCGAACTCCGCCGGCGGACAGTCCTCGGGAGGCGGTACCACCGCCATCTGATCGAACGAGACGGTGACGTCGTCGCGGTCGACACCGGTGGCGCCGATGGCGGAGAACACCTCCGCGCCACCGGACGAGGCCCGCACGCGCAGCTGCGACATCCGGCCTCCGTGCGCGACCACGTCGACGGCACAGTCGACACGATCGCCGCGAGCAGGCGTGGTCACGAACTGGAGCGTCGTCCATTGCGCGCGGCGTTCGGTGATGGCTTCCATCAACGCGACCGAGGCGGCGACACCGGCACCCCCGAAGAGGGTGCCGGTGGGGTTGAGGAGAGCGTCCTTGACCGTGAACCAACCGCTCTTGGCAGCCACGTCGACCTCGAGACCGAGGAAGGCATGCGTCGCGTCGGTAGCTGAGGTCGGCTGGGTCACCGGTTCGGGAGCTCGCCCTCGGTGTCGACTCGCAACCTGCTCAGCGTGGAGCTCTTGATCTTCCAGCCCTCGTCCGTGCGCACGTACTCCTCGTTGTAGTGGCCGTAGCCCCGCAGCAGGAACTGCCCGAAGTCGACGTAGTCGTTCATCGCCCAGATGGCGGTCGCCGAGTCACCGGTGACCTCGATCTCGGGTGTGTGCAGGTGGTGCACCGTCTTCGCTGAGGTGAGCGCCTGCGAGATGTTGGTCACGATCGTGTCGCGGCCCTCGTTGACGCCGCCGTCGGTCGCCAGCCGAGCGTCCTCGGCGAGGCACGCCCCATAGAGATCCCAGTCCTTCGTGTCGATGGCTCGGGTGTACTGCCCCCGGAGCTTCTTGATCGCCTCGATGTCGAGCAGTCGCTGGATCTCGTCGTCGGCTGCCATGGCTCCCCCTCGTCGATGTTCCGTGGCGCAGGGATACTAGGGAGGTCGCCTCGACGATCGCCGCGGGTGGCGAGCACCGGCGGCTAGAGGATCCCGAGTCTGCGCATCAGGTCGACGGCCTCGTCGGCCATCGACAGCGGGATCCAGAAGCCCTCCGTCGACGTGATCTCGTCGAGGTGCGCGGCGATGTCCTCGACGGTCGGGACCGGACCCTCGCGGTCGGCGAACCAACCAGGAGTGAGACCCATGAACGCCCGCGCGTACCGACCGGCTCCCGACGACACGTTGTGGTGAGTGAGCTCGCAGGCCCGGCTGGCGAAGAACACGGCCATCGGCGCGACCCGCTCTGGCTGGATGGCGTCGTAGAAGCGCTGGCTGATCTCGTCGACGTCGTCGCCCACCGTCTCGGTCACCATGCGGGAGAAGCCGATGGGCAGGATGGCGTTCGCCTTGATGCCGTGCGGCGCACCCTCGACCGCCAACGTGTTGGTCAGACCGATGATCCCGCCCTTCGCCGACGAGTAGTGGGCGTTGCCCACCTCCCCGAACGCGCCGATGCTCGAGGCCACGAAGACGAAGCGGCCGTACCCCTGCCCCTTCATGACGCGGTAAGCCGGCTGGGCCAGGTAGAACGCCCCGTCGAGGTGGATGCGCAACATCCGACGCCACTGGTCGACCGACATCTCGTCGAAGGGGACCGTGCCGTAGATCCCGGCGTTGCTGATGACGGCGTCGAGCCGGCCGAAGGCGTCGAGCGCGGTCTGCACGATCGCCGCTCCGCCCTCCGGGCTGTCGACCGAGTCGTGCGACGCCACCGCCGCACCCCCGGCGGCCACGATCTCGGCGACCACCGCGTCGGCGACGGTGACGTCGAAGCCCTGGCCCTCCACGGAGCCGCCGATGTCGTTGACCACGACCTGGGCGCCCCGGCGGCCGAGCTCCAGGGCGTAGAGGCGGCCCAGGCCACGTCCCGCGCCGGTGACCACGGCCACCTGACCCTCGAAGTCGATCGCCTGCTCAGCCATGTCGCGCTCCGTTCGGTAACTCCGTTACTGAGCGGAACGTAGCGCGTCGCCCGGCGACCTCAGGCGCCGAGCGTCAGCCGGCGGACCGCCCGCTGGTAGACCTCGCGCATCTCGTCGGCGTCGATGCGGCCGATGGCGAAGGCGCTCAGCAGACCCTGGGTCAGGTAGATGAGCGTCTGCTCGACGTCGTCGACGAACTCCGGGTCGAACCCGGCGAAGTTCTCGGCGGCGCGGAACATGGCCAGGCTGTTCGCCCAGAGCACCTCTCCCGCCGGGAGGAGCGCGGCGCGGACCAGCACCTCGAGCATGTTGGGGTGGTCCTTCCACGTCGCCGCCATGTGGTCCGACATGGCGATGAGCGCGTCGGTGAGCGACTGACCCGGCGCCCGCATCGGCACGGTGGCGAAGATGTGTTCAGCGGTCCACCGCCCGACCGCGGCGACGACGAGGTCGTCGCGCGACGAGTAGCGGCTGTAGATCGTGCTGAGCGAGACGCGCGCGCGCTTCGCCACGTCGCGCAGCTGCAGCCCGTCGTAGCCATGGGCGTCGAGGAGCTCGGCAGCGGCGTGGGCGATCGCGATGGCGCGCTCGTCCGGCGCGTCAGAGCCCGGCATCGCGGTAGCGCCTCGCCATCATGCTGTAGCCGACCTCGCGGCCGATCGTGCTCAGTCCCCGGAGCCGCTCGAGGTGCCGATCCGAGATCGGCGCGACAACCGCGGGCGAACCGGATACGAACGACCGGTCGGGAACGACGAGCCGGGGTGGCACGAGCGTGCCGGCCGCGACCAGGCACAGGTCGCCGATATCGGCGTCGTCGAGGAGCACCGCCTTGTTGCCGACGAGGCAGTTCGAGCCCACGCGAGCGCAGTGCAGCACCACGCCGTGACCGACGATGACGTCGTCGCCGACCGCGGTCGCGCCGCCCGAGTGCACGACGCAGTTGTCCTCGATGACGGTGTGCTCGCCGATGCGGATCGAGCCGAAGTCGCCGCGCACCACCGCGCCCGGCCAGACGCTGGAGTGGGCGCCGAGGTGCACGTCGCCGACGACGTAGGCGGCCTCGCTGACCCACGCCGACTCGGCGATCACGGGCACCTTGTCGCCCATCGAGCGGACGGTCACAGGTCGTCGCGCCAGTGCGACGGCGTGAGCTTGCCGAGATCCACGCCGGCCGCCGTCGCGACGTGCGCGACCACCTCGGCGTCCTTGCGCAGGAACCGGCCGGCGGCAGCCTCGAGGCTCGCCGCCGACCCGAGGGTCACGACGAGCTGGAGCGCGCTGCTCCCACCGCTGCAGCGGCTGATGGCCGCAAGAGCGACGGCGGGGTCCACACCCAGGTCTGCCGCCACCCGCTCGGCTTCGGCGGCAAGGCCGAGGTGGGCGCCGAGCAGGGCGTTGTTGACGAGCTTGACCCGCTGTCCGTCACCGAGCTCGCCCACCCGGAGGATGGGCTCGCTGTACGACGAGAGCGCCGGGCGCGCCGCGTCCAGCACGGCGTCGTCTCCGCCGACGAGGAGGGTGAGGTTGCCGGCACGGATGCTCTGCGGACTGCCGCTGAGGGCACCGTCGAGCACCCGCACCCCGCGGCCCTCGGCCAGCGTGGCCAGCCACGTGGCCGTCGCCGGATCACCAGTGGTGTGGTTGACGAGGATCGCTCCGGGTCGCATCGACGAGACGATCCCGGGGGCCACGTCGCGGACCTGCTCGTCGCTGTAGACGCA